>Ga0070741_10005674_pt1 | contig 27442 bp, 28 predicted proteins | sample Coa_R1_4_FD_66440 | JGI IMG/M metagenome (GOLD analysis project Ga0070741, IMG submission 66440) | Surface soil microbial communities from Centralia Pennsylvania, which are recovering from an underground coalmine fire - Coalmine... | ecosystem: Environmental > Terrestrial > Soil > Unclassified ...
GTTTGGGCGGCGGGAGCTTGACGCCGGCGCGGCGCGCTTTCGACAGGCCGATGGCGACCGCCTGGCGGCGCGACTTCACCGGGTGCTTGCCTTCCTTGACGTGCTCCATCTCCTCGCGCACGAACTCGCCGGCCTGCGTCGTCGCGGCCTTGCCTTGACGGCGATCGCGGCGCACGCGCTCCAGTGTTTTCTTCTCGGGCATGTGGGAACACTAAGCCCGCCGCGCGCGGCCTCAAGGGTCAGGCCGGCGACGGCACCGGCGGCGTCGTCTCGGCGCCGTTACGCCGCTCGCTGGTGCGCGCCTCGCGCTGGATCTTCTCCTCGGGCGTGAGCAGCTTGTTGATCTCCGCGCCGAGCAGCACCACCGCCGACGAGATCCACATCCACACCAGCAGCACGATCACGCCGCCGAGCGCGCCGTAGCTGCGCTCGTAGCTCGAGAAGTGGCGCACGTACTCGCTGAATCCCCACGACGCCGCCAGCCAGATGACCACGCCGACGATCGAGCCGGGCGAGATGAGCTGGAACTTCGGCTTCACGTTGGGCAGGAAGCGATAGAGCAGCGACCAGAACCCCATCATGATCGCGCCGGCGACGGGAAAGCGCAGCCACGCGACCGCGTGCGCGAGCGGCCCGCCGATCCACGACGCCGCCACCGGTACCGCGAACGTCACCGCCGCCGCGATCACCGAGAGCACGCCGGCCACCAGCGTCAGCGCGATCGCCAGCAGCCGCACCTTCCAGAACGGCCGCGTCTCCACCACGCCGTAGCAGCGATCGAGCGCCTGCGTCAGCGAGCTCATCGCGCCCGACGCGATCCAGATCGACGCCAGAAAGCCGATCGTCACCAGCCCGCTCGATTGGCTCTGCTGCAGCGACTGCAGCCGCTGCTGGACGATCTGCAGCACCTGCGGCGGCGCGACCTGCTGCAGCTCGGCGATCAAGTTGGCGGCCGCTTGCGCATTGAGCACCACGCCGGTGAGCGACACCAGGAACAAGAGGAACGGGAACAGCGCCAGCATGCCGTAGTAGGTGAGCGCGGCGGCGGTGTCGCCGAGCGCGTCGTCCTTCCACTCGCGGATCAGCTTCTTGAAAAAATCCTTCCAGGAGAGGTCTCGTCCGAGGCGGAGCATTCCGATCGCTGGTGCATCGGGGATGCCTGCTCAGCGGGTGGCCTCGGCGAGGCGGCGCATGAGCGCGGCCAGCCACTTTGCTTGCAGATCGGCGAGGCGCAACCCTTTGCCGTTTCGCGGCGCGGTCGAGAGCAGCGCCTGCGCCGACGGGTGCGGCAGCGCGTGCAGGATCAGCTCGGGCGCGCCCGGTTGTTTGGCGATCGCGTCGAACAAGAGCTGCGAGCGGCGGCCGAGCGCGATCACCGTCAGCGTCCGCGACGAACGCTTCGCCGCGCGCGCCAGCTCGGCGCCGATGCGCGCGAGATTTTGCGGATGCTTGAGCTGCGCGTTCGACGGCGCGCAGAACGATCGCAGGTCCTTCGTCGGGCACGAGGGGTACGCGTTCGAGAGCGCGGCGCGCCGCAGCGTCGGGCGCACGCCGAGACGCGAGAGCTCCGCGCCGCTCCAGTGGGCCCACGCTTCGTCGGGCACGTCGGCGAGTCCCGCCTCGACCAGCGCGCGGTACACCAGGCGGCCCGAGCGATCGCCCCAGAACGGAATCCCCGAGCGATCGGCGCCGAGCGGCCCGGGCGCCTCGCCGAAGAGAAACACGTCGACCGGCCCGCGCGCGGGAAAGAGCGGCGCGACCTGCGTCTGCAAGATGCGGCGCGGAGGCCGCTTCAAATCTTTCCTTTGGCGAGCTGCTTGATCGCCGAGCGCGAGTAGAGCTTGACCGTGCGCGCGAGCGTACGCATGTCGAGCGTCGAGGTGAACGCGTCGGCGAAGCCGAACGGCAGCATCAGCGGGATCCAGCCGCGCGCGTACTCGAGCGCCCAGCACGCGTCGGGCATCTTGTAGCCCTTGGCCACGCCGCGCGGCATGAGGTGCAGGTCGCCGGCTTTGTAGACCTCGCGCTCGGTCGAGCCCTGCTGATACGCCCACTGCTCGCCGTCGAGGATCATGAAGTAGTCGTCGGCCCAGAAGCGGCCCGAGTGGCCCTCGGTGCCGATCGGCGTGCCGAACACGATCAGGTATTCGGAGAGCGACGCGTGCAGGACCGCCATCGAGCCCATCGCGCCGCCGGCGTTGTTGAACACCCACTCGGGCTGTTCCTCGACGTGGCCGGGATAGCGCGCGGCGATCTCGGTCGCCAGCTTCGGCACCATCTCGTGCATCGGCAGGCCGAGCGAGTCTTTGGCGATCTGGTGCAGGACTTCGGGATCGAACACGTAGCTCATCGAGACAGCCCTCGCGAAAATGGTGCGCGAAGACTAGGCGGGGGCGCGAACCGCTGTCAATTGCCGCCGTCGTGCGGCTGCTGGCGCTCGAGCTTGCGGTCGAGCACCTCGAGCACCGCGCGCAATTGTCCGCAGAGGTCGATCACGTTGCGGCCCTCGCCGAGCGTGAACGCGCGCGTCTCGAGCTGCTTCAGCCGCGGCCACAATTGCGCGGCGTATCGTTTGGACTCGGCTACGCGGAACGGGGTGGTCTCGTCGAGCGCGGCGTGTGCGAAGGCAAGCGCGCGCTGAAGCAGTCGCTGAACCGATTGAACGTCGCTCATGCTGAATGAACGTGGCGCCGTCGGAAAAATTCCGCGCGCGTCAGGGCGTGTCGTTCGAGCACGCGGTGAGCTGCGAGTCGCACGCGGCGCCCGGCTGCTGCGCGTTCATCACGCACGTGTTGCACTTGGTGGAGCTGGTGTTGTAGCAGGGGTCGGTCGAGACGTTGCTCGGGCACGCCTGCTGGATGCAGCCGAGCAGGCTCTGCAGGAGCGAGTTGCCCTGCGACGTGGCGTTCGACTGACACGTGGTCGGGCAGGTCATGTCGGTCGTCGGGCACGCGTTCAAGCACTGCACCAAGCCCGCGCAGCCGGTCATGCCGCTGGTGACGATGGCGAAGTCGTGCGTCGTCTGCGGCATCGAGAGATCTTGCGAGCCGTGCGCGTGCGCCAGATCGTTGTTGCTCGCGCCGCCGTCCTGGTGATCGTCGGGCGCGCTCGCCATGTCCTGGAAGCTGATCGAGTGCATGCCCGGTCCGACGCAGCGGCCGCCGACGCACTGCTGGCCGTCGGGGCACGGCGGGACGTCGTCTTCGTGGCAGAAGAAGCCGGGGTTGGCCAGCTTCGGGTTATAGCAACCGGCGGCGACGAGCGCGATGAAGACGAATCGAAACAAAGCGGACCTCCGCGATCGCCTCTCGCATAGCAACCGGCGCGCCGAGCGCGACGCCGCGCGGAGGTTTTTCGCGCGCGACGAAGTCCGCCCGCGCGCTGGGAGACTCGCGGCTGTACACGACGGTTTGCGGCCGTGGGAGTGAAGTCTCCGCGGCATTTCGCGCCGCGCCGGAGGCAAAGCGCCGCGCCCGCGCCGCGCGCGCCCGGCGAATCGCGCGCTAGCGGTGGTGCTCGCCCGAGACCGCGCGCGCCTCGTCGTCGGAGCAGCGGCCGCCGTCGAGCTTTCTGGTCTCGACGCGCGCGGTGAGCTTGCCGGCGGCGGCGCCGAAGGTGACCGTGCGCTGGAGCTGCGCCCAGCGGTGGCGGTTCGTGCCGTCGCACGGCTCGTCGACGAACTTTTCGCGCACGGCGATGGTGCGCTTGCCGGCCTCGACGCCGTCGAGCTCGCTGAAGTCGCTCTCGCTCTCCAGCAACTTGCGATCGATGAGCTCGCCGCGTTTGTCTTTGAGCAGCGCGAGCGTCTGGCTCTGCTTGTACTGGCGCGCGAAGTCGCCCTGCTCCGCTTCGTCGCGGCTGAACACCAGCACGCTCAGCACGTCGTCGCCGGCGCGCACCGACTCGACGCGCGGCCAGCTCCACGCCGCTTCGTGCGTGTCCGAATTCTGCGCGAGCGTGGGACACGCGGGCGCGCGGCCCTTCGCCGGCTCGACGGTGACGCGCGGGTCGACCTGGCGCAGCGTCACCACGACGTCGTCGAGCGCCGAGGCGTCGCACACGCCGAGCGCGACGCCGTTCGGCCGCGTCTCGGGAAAGCCGGCGGCGAAGGAGAACGCCTTGACGCCGGCGAACGCGCCGGTCATGCGCGCGGCGGCGGCCGCTGCTTCGTCGGCGCTCTTGGCCGGCACGAAGATCAGCTTCGCGTCGCCGCTGTCGGCGCCGCCGCCGCGGATCGATTGCAGCATCTCCTCGCGCGCGATCTCGAGCGCGTCGCCGCGGCGCACCAGCAGCAGCTCCTTGTCGCCGGCGTCCTGGTAGCGGCCGGAGGCGAACGTCTGGCGAAAGCGCGCGTGCACGCCGTCGGCGGAGGCGGTGGTGCGCAGCTCGTCGGCGCGCACGGTCATCTTCTTGGCGAACATGCGCGCGCGATCCTTCATCCAGCCGTCGAGGTCGAGCTCGACGGTGCGCGCGCCCGAGCGGCGGATGCCGGTGAACTTCGCGGCGTAGAGCGCGCGGTAGGCGGCGAAGTCGCCGGCGTTCTGCGCGGCCAGCCATTTGTCGACGAGCGCGGCGGCCAGCGGATCGACGCCCGACGAGACGTCCGCGCGCGCGCCGCCGGCGATCACGATCGCGACCGCCGCGATCGCAGCGCGGCGCGCGCCGATCACTTCGCCACGGGCAGCGGCTTTTCGTCGACGAGCTGGCCGTTCTTCACGCGCACGCGCGCCACCGCGGCGCCGAGCGCCGCCAGCTTGCCGCCGGCGACGCGCAGGCAGCCGCGGCTCGGCACGCCGTGGCCGATCGCGTCCGGATCCTTGCGGCCGAGCAGCCGCACCAGCGTGCGCAGCTCGCTCCAGCCGTCCTCCTCCGAGTGCGCGTCCATGTGCAGCGGCGCGATGCCGAGGCAGTCGAAGAGCTCGGCCTTGGTCTCGTCCTCGTCGGGGAAACGCACCCAGTGGCGGCACAGCATGATCGAGCCGGCGCTGATGCCGATGAACGGCTTGCCCTGCTTCGCCAGCCGCTGGAGGTGCCCGACGACGTCGCGCTCGGCGAGCACGCGCATGCCGTGCTCCACGTCGCCGCCCGACATGAACACCACGTCGCAGTCGTCGAGGAGCTGCTTGGCGCGCGTGACGTTGGCGCGCGCGTGCGCGAGGTGCGCCGGCTCGAGGCGCGCGCCGGTGCCGAGGAACGCCGCGCCGAGCATGTGACGAAAGCCGGCGTGGTCGTTCGACGCCGCGCCGACGTAGGCGACCAGCGGCTTCTTCTTGCCGACCTCCTTCATCGCCGCGCGGATGTGGCGGCGCGTCTGGAGCAGCGCGCTCGGCCCGCCGCCGATCAGGTGCAAGGTGGCTTCGCTCATGGCGCGCGAGTATACGCCGGCGCTGGTAAAGAACTGTAAAAGGCTGCAAGAGCGGCGCGGCGCGCACGTCTCAGGTGCAGGAGGACGACGATGCGTAAAATCATTCTGGCGACGGTGTTCGGGGTGCTCGGGCTGGCGGGATTTTCGGCGGCGGCGTCGGCCTGCGAGGGCGGGCGCGCGAGCTACACGACGGCGGTCCCGGCGTATGCGTATCGCGAGCCGGTGCGCGTCGAACGGCACGGCCGCGCAGGGCGCGAGCGCTTCGAGCGCAACCGCTTCGAGCGCAGCCGCTTCGGCCGCTAGACTAGTGCGGCGTGCAGGTGGGATCGGCCGTGCAGAGGCCGAACACCGTCTCTTCGAGACAGCAGTCCTGCCCGACGCACCCGAGGCTGCACTGCACCGTCGGGCACTGGCACAACATCCCGCCCATCGAGAAGTCCGGCTGCGGCTGCATCGCGAAGTCGTGCGGGCCGCCGCTCGCCAGATCGTGCGAGCCGGTCGCGAAATCGTTTCCGCCCCCGCCGCCGTCGAGCGGCACCGCGAAATCGTTGCCGCCGCCGCCCGGCCCGCTGGTGCAGCGCCCGTTGACGCACTTCTGCCCGTCGGGACACGCCGGGTTGTCCTGCGCGTGACAGTAGTAGCCGGGGCTCGAGAGCTGCGGGCTGTAGCAGCCGACGAACGCCAACGCGGAGATCACAAGGGCGGATTTTGCGAAGAACGCTTGAACCACGGCCGCACTATATCACCAGAGAAAAAAACACGGCATGCACTATATCGCCGTATCATGCCGCGATGCTTCCACTCGGGCTGGCGGTGGTGGTGGCGGTGATGCCCTTTCGCGATCTCTCCGGCGCCAAGAGCACCGTCGGCGAGGCGATCCGCGAGACCGTGACCACCGATCTGAAAGACGTGGTGCGCGTGGTCGAGCGCGGCGACATCGATCGCGTGATCCGCGAGCAGGACCTGCAGGCGGCGCGCGCCGATCTCGATCCGGGCGCGACCATCCGCGTCGGGCGGCTGCTCGGCGCGACGCTGATGGTGACCGGCGCGTTTCAGCGGGCGGGCACGCGCGTGCGGCTCACCGCGCGCTTCGTCTCCGTCGAGACCGGCGAGATCGTCGGCACCGCCAAGGTCGACGGGCCGGCGGTCGAGCTGCTCAGCTTGCAGGATCACGTGACCGCCGAGCTGATCAAGTCGGCCGGGCTCAAGACGCGCGCGCCGCCCAAGCGCGCCCGCTTGAAGACGCTGCACGCCGTCGAGCTGTACGGCGACGCGGTGGTCGAAGCCGACGACGGCAAGAAGCGCGAGCTGCTCAAGCAGGCGATCGCCGCCGATCCCGACTTCGTCTACGCCAGCCGCGATCTCGACGCGCTCGAGCAGCGCATGCTGCGCTACGCGGCGGCGGCCGAGCGCGAGCAGGGCAAGCAGACGCAGGACGCGGTGCGCGGATTTCGCGCGCAGGTGGAGCACGAGTCGGATCCGGCCAAGCTCGACGCCGAGTTCGAGAAGATGTTCGAGCAGCTCTGGAAGGCGCGCCGCTACTCGCGCCTCCTCGGCGAGGCGACGTCGCTGGCCGCGCAGCCGCGGCTGCCGGCGCCGCTGCGCGAAAAGGCGCGCGTCGCGATCATCGCCTGCCACGCCGAGCTATTTCACTGGGACGCGGTGCTCGCCGAGGGCGAGAAGTTCATGGCGGCGAGCCCGTCGTCGGAGCACTTCGATCTGGTGCGCGGCCGCGTCGACCAGGCGATCGAGCACAAGCGCGAGCAGGAGAACGGCGCGCGCGCGCTCGTCGAGATGATCAAGCGCGAGTACTCGGATCGCGACCGCGCCAATCCGTGCCGCATGGCGATCATGTACAACCACTACAGCCAGTGGAAGGAGGCGCGCGGCTACTACGAGGCGTGCCTGACCAGCGGCAAGGACGAGCTCAGCCCCGGCCTGGTGATGCACGACCTCGCGTGGGTGACGTACTACCTCGGCGATTTTCGCGCGACCGCGGGCTGGCTCGGGCGCATTCACAAGGAGCATCCGCAGAGCCTGCGCGATCTGCGCGAGGTCGAGGCGCACCTGCCCGTCGACGATTGAGGCGGCTACTCGCGACGGCGATCGAGGCGAAGCGCCACGCCGGCGCGGCGAAACGCCCTGGGCGCCGCGCCCCATATTAATGATGCATCGAGGTTGCAGTCCTCATTAGGCGAGCGATTTCGGCGCCTCACCGACGGCGACGCGGCGCGCGAAGCGTGGTCCGGGCGTTGCTTTTGCGAGCGGCATGCTCAATCGACTAAGCCTCGTGGCTTTTGCGCTGGCCGGTTGCACCGCCGCGGCGCCGCAGCAGCCGGGCGTGCTCGAGGCGGCGCTCGGCGAGCCGAACGGCGACTACCCGAACTACGACGAGCGCGTGGTCCTGTACGCCACCAACCGCGCGCGCACCGATCCGGCCGCGGCCGGCTGGTCGTCGTATCCCGCGCAGCCGCCGCTTCAGTGGGACTACGATCTCAACCGTTCGTCGCGCGCGCACTCCGAGGACATGCGCGACACGCCGTGCTTCCAACACAACTCGTGCAACGGCACCGACGTGTTCATGCGCATCGAGAGCTACTACACCGGCGCGTGGAACAACATCGGCGAGAACATCTCGGCCGGCGTGCCCGACGGGACGACCGCGGTCTACAACTGGCTCTACGAGATCGGCGCGGCCAAGGGCGAGACCGGGCACCGCGACAACATCTTCTCGAAAGACTTCACGCTGCTCGGCGCGGGCTTCGCGGCCGGCGGATCGCAGTATCAAAATTATTGGACGCAGGACTTCATCGGCACGCCGGTCACGCTGCCGCACCTCACCGACGGCATTCACTTCCCGAAGACGGGCGCGCAGGTGACGTTCGGGGCGACCTACTACGACGCCGGCGGGCAGGCGGCGAGCCGCGTGGAGGTGATCCTCGACGGCGCGTGCAATCCGCTGGCGAAGACGCGCGGCACGGCGGCGAACGCGACCTACGAGGCGATGATCGCGGTGCCGAGCGGGTGCCACGCGTACTATTTCCGCTCGACGACGGGCGGGGTGGACTCGACGTATCCCGACACCGGGTCGCTGCAAGTCGGGTCGAGCTGCACGACGTTGTTTGCGGCCGGGCATGCGACGCCGATCTGCGACGGCGGCGGCGGCGGCGGCGGTGGTGGCGTGGACATGGCCGGCGGTGGTGGCGGTGGCGGTGGCGGTGGCGGCGGCGGCGATGACGCTGGAACCGGCGGCGGTGGCGGTGGCGGAGGCGGTGGAGGCGGTGGAGGCGGTGGAGGCGGCGGCGACGGCAACAACGGCGGCGGCGGCGACGGCGGCCGCGTCGTCGGCGGCTGCGCCTTCGCCGGCAGCGGCGCCTCGTTCGCCGGCATCATCCTCTTGTTCGCGCTGCTCCTGATCGCGCGCTCCGTCCGCCGCTCGAGCCGCTAGCCTCCGAGCGCCGCCTGGGGGCGCACTCCCCGAAAACTGCAACTTCGCAAACCGCCGTGCGCAGCTTGGCGCGCCGCGTCTCCACGACGCGCGCGGAGATTCACGTGGCACATCGGTTGCGATGGTCCGCGCGGCGGAGGCCAGAATGACCCTGCGCGGACTCTCGGCGGCGATCGCGATCGGGCTCGTAGGCTGCGGCGCCCCGCCGCCCGACGACGGCGATCCGGACTCGCAACAGAACACGGTGATCGTCAACGCCGACAGCGCGGTCGTCGGCAAGAACGCCACCGTCACCGCCTCGAACGGCCTCAACCTGCGCTCCGGTCCGTCCACCTCCGATTCGATCCTGCTGGTGATGCCGAGCGGCGCCACCGTCTCCGTCGAGGCCGTGTCGAACGGCTGGTACAAAGTGAACTACAAGGGCACCACCGGCTGGTGCTCGGGCACGTACCTCTCGCCCGACGCGGGCGGCGGCGGCTCGCCCGGCGGCTCGAGCGCGGTGGACCAGGCGATCGCGCGCGCCGAGTCGGGCGTCGGCTTCTCGTACCACTGGGGCGGCGGCTGCTGGTCGCCCGGCTCGTCGGCGCACGGCGCGTGCTACGGCTCGTGCCCCAACTGCTCGCACTCGGGCACGTGGGGCGCCGACTGCTCGGGCTACGTCGCCAAGATCTGGCAGGTGCCGGGCGCGAGCGCGCTCACCACGTGCGAGCACCCGTACTCGACGGTCAACTTCTACAACGAGCACACGCACTGGGCCGACGTGTCGCGCGCGAACGTCAAGCGCGGCGACGCGTTCGTGCACAACAGCGGGAGCGAGGGCCACATCTTCCTCTACGACTCGGGCGACGCGTGGGGCTGGGCGAAAGCGTACGAGGCCAAGGGCTGCAGCTACGGCATCCAGCACGACACGCGCATGGTGTACTCGTATTACAAAGCCATCCGCCGCGACGGCTACTAGTATGCTGTAGCGCATGCGCGCGCTCCTCCTGATCGCCGCCGCGATCCTGCTCCTCGCCGGCGTCGCCTGGTTCATGACCACCTCGCGGCCGCACGCGAAGCCGGCCGCCGCGTCCCCGGGGGCAGCGGCCGCGCCGGCGGGGGAATCGGGAGCTGCGGCAAATCGCCGCAGCAGCGCGCCGCCCCGGATCGCCCCGCCGCCGCCGACGACCAAGAGCGCGGGCGAGGTCGTGCTGCGCGGCGCGTGGGGCTCCGGCCCCGGCGAGTTCGGCCGCCGCCGCGAGCAGGAGTCGAACCCGGAGGCGCCGATGGCGATCGCCGCCGGCGGACGCGGCGACTTCGCGGTGGTCGATCAGATCAACCGCCGCGTGCAGCGCTTCCACGACGGGAAAATGATCGCCGCCATCCCGATCGGCGGCGACACGGTGCAGGACCTCGCGCTCGGCCCGAACGGCCGCACGCTGCTCCTCGATCGCCTGGCCGATCGCAACGTGCAGGTCTACGACTCGAGCGGCAAGCTCTCGAACGAGGTCTCGCTCGTCGGGCCCGGCGTCAAGGAGGGCGGCGCGGTCACCGGCGTGTTCGCCGACGACAGCGGCATCTACGTCGAGAGCGATCACGCCACCGTGGTGCGCATCGCCGATCCCGACGGCAAGCCGGACGCGAACCGCCCGCAGCTGCTCGGCCGCCCGACGCGCGACGGGCGCCTGCTCGTCACCGCCGCCATCGCCGCGCGCGGCGCCGCCGAGGTCACCGTGAGCGCCGTCGATCGCGCGAGCGGCCAGCCCTCGTGGTCGACGGTGGTGCCGTGCGGCGCGCCGATCCTGCACCTGGTGATGCTCGACTCCGACAAGAGCGGCCAGGTCTACGTCGCCGCCGACGTCGGCGACGAGGCGCCCGCGCCGCCGTTCCAGATCCTGAACGAGCGCATCGTGGTCACGCGGCTCGGCTCGGGCGGCGCGCCGCGCGGCGCGATCACGGTGCCGCCCTTCCCCACCGCCGACGAGACGTTCCGCCCGATGAGCGTCGACGACGACGGCTCGATCCTGGTGATGGTCGCCGGCGAGCGCGGGCTCGAGGTCGTGCGCTATACGTTCCCGTAACGCGCGCTTCATTAATGTATGCTGCACGGATGCGCGTGCTGCTGGTGGTGCTCGTGCTGGCGCTGATCGGCGGCGCCGTGTTCCTGGCGCAGCTGCGCGAGCAGGCGGAGACCGTGGTCCAGTCCGCGGCCGCGCCGGCCGCCGCGCCGCGCGCGCACACGCCCGCGCAGGTGCACGACTGCGCCGATCAGTGCGAGCAGACCGCGCTCCTCGAGCAGCGCCCCGACGAGTGGCTGCGTGCGTGCCGCGCCCGCTGCAAGGGCGAGGCGGCCCAGCGCCCGTATCAACCGATCCGCCGCATCACGGTCGCGCCGGCCGACCATCACCGCTGAAGGAGGCTCCATGCGCGTCGTGCTCTTCTGCTCCGTGCTCTCGGCCCTGGCCTGTGGCTCGACGGGAATTCCCACCGGCGACGGCGGCGGCCCCGGCACCGACCTGAGCGGCGGCGGCGCCGATTTCGCGCAGTCGGGCTCGAGCGATCTCGCCATGAGCGGCTCGTCCGATCTGTCGCAGCCGGGCGGCGATCTCGCCGGCGCCGGGCTCTGCTGCGGACAGCCCGGCGACGTCGGCAACAACCTCGGCGTCGGAAAATATTGCAACGGCTTCGGCGACTGCACCGGCATGGCGAACCTGTGCGCCAACCTCGGCGATCCGCAGCTCCACTTCTGCACCATGATCTGCCAGCAGGGCGGCAACTGCGGCACCGGCGCCACGTGCCAGTGCCAGGGCGGTCAGTGCGGCTGCTTCCCCGACTCGTGCCTGTCGATGCCGGCGAGCTGCTGACCGCGCGACAGATCTTCGCGGCGCCGTCGTATGCTCCGCGCATGCAACACTTCATCTGCGTTCCCTGCGCCCTGCCCGCCGCGGCCGAAGGTTCGTGCGCCCGCTGCGGCGACGTGCTGCTCGACGCGCGCCGCGACGACGTGCGCGAGCTGCTCGCCGACATCGACTCGCGCCACCGCCGCGCGCGCGAGCAGCGGCTCCTGTGGCTGTCGATCGTGCTGGCGTTCGTGATCGCCGCCGGGCTGTGGAGCATCCCCGGGTTCTGGGCGGCGCGCCGCTACTACTTCGCGCTGCCGCTGCTGCTCGATCAGCTCCTCATGATCGGGCTCGTGTCGTTCGCGATGATGAAGCTGACCGCGAAGCTGTTCCCCGCGCGCCCGCGCTTCGCCGGCGTCACGGGCTCGGAATAGGAAACCGCACCAGGCGCAGATCGCCGTCGCCGACCAACTCGCCGAGGATGGCGTCGGAGCCGGGGATGAGCGTGTAGCGCTTGACGCCGTCGGCGACCCAGCGCGCGCCGCGCGAGTCGCGATCGATCACGATCACGCGGTTGGCTTCGTGATCGTAGGCGTGGTTGGCCTCGGCGATCACGCGCCCGTCGGAGAGCTCGTCGAACTCGGTGACGTTGCGCGCGAGGAGCAGCGGCAGCGAGCCCAGCTCGCGCGCGAGCGTGAGATCGCCGGCGTGCGAATCGTCGGCGGCGAGCTCGAGCCAGCGCAGCGCCAGGCCGCCCGCGCTGAACTGCACATCGAGCCCGCGCTGCATGAAGCGCCAGTCGCCGACCCAGCCGTCGCCCGCGTCGCCGGAGAAGCGGCCGGCGGGATCGAGCGAGTACGCCAGCGACGATCGCACCGGCGTCCACACGCGGTGCGCGCCGGCGGGGAGCGTGGTCGGCGGCTCGCTGCCGTCGAGCGGCGCGACCTTGGTGGTGACCGCGTCGCTGCGGTAGTAGACCAGCCCGCCGCGCGCGAGCGGCAGGACGTCATCCGGCAGCGTCGTGCACTTCGGATCGATCAAGTGCTGCCCGACGACCTCGTACGGCTCCACCACCAGCCCGCGCGCGTCGCAGAACACCAGCGCGTGGGCGGTGTCGTCGACAATCACGCGCTCGTCGGGCTTCGGATCGTCGAGCCACGTCCCGATCGCGAAGTCGGTCGGGAACCGCATCGAGTGCGCGACCACCGTGCCGTCGGGCTCCAGGGTGAACACCCATTCGCCGTCGGAGGCCAGCAGCGGCAGGCGCGTCGCCCCGCCGATCGACGCGTCGAGCGCGAAGAAGCGCTCGCTCGTGAGGTCGCTGCGAAACGCCACGAACGCCGCGTCGCCGACATAGAGGAACGCGTTGTCGGCGTCGTTCGGCACGATGCTGCCGGGAAACGGCGGCACCGGCACATTGCCGCTCCGCGCGTCGTCGCCGGGATTCACCACGTGCAGCGTGGCGCCGTCGGAGAGATAGAGGTGGTGCGCCATCACCAGCGCCGCCAGCGCCCGGTAGCGCACCTCGCGCACCGGATCGGCGAGGCGCACCACGCGCACCTCGGCGGTCGCCGACGGATCGAACAGCGCCGCCCACGCGACGCCGTCGGGCCCGGTCATCACCTGCAGCGTGTGCCCGCTCGGCTCGTCGATGAGCTGCAGCGCGCTCGCCGACGGCGGCGATCCCGTGAGCGGCAGGAAGCGCGGATCGTCGTCGAAGGTCAGGCTGCAGCCGGCGCACAGCCCGACGAGCGCCAGCGCGCGCGTCATGACGCGAGTCTGGCACGAATTGCAAACCGACGCGCCGTCGGGTCATATGTCGCGATGCCCGTTCCCGTCGCGCGCGTCGCGCTGCTGCTGTTCGGCTCCGGATTGTGCGCGCTGGTCTACCAGGTGGCGTGGCTGCGCGAGCTGCGGCTGATCTTCGGCGCGTCGACGGCGGCGTCAGCGGCGGTGCTGGCGGTGTTCATGGGCGGGCTCGGCGCGGGCGGGCTCGTGCTCGGGCGGCGCGTCGAGGCGAAGACGCGGCCGCTCGCGTTCTACGCGCAGCTCGAATTCTTGATCGCGCTGTCGAGCGCGGCCACGCCGATCGCGGTGTGGCTGGCGCGCGCGGCGTACGTCGCGGTCGGCGGCACGCAGGCGCTCGGACTCGGCTTCGGCACCGTCGCGCGGCTGGTGCTCGCGGGGCTGGTGCTGTCGGTGCCGACGTTCCTCATGGGCGGCACCTTGCCGGCGGCGGCGCGCGCCGTCGAGACCGAGGGCGACATCGGGCGGCGGCGGCTCGCGATCCTGTACGGCGTGAACACGCTCGGCGCGGTGGCGGGCACGCTCTTGTCGACGTTCGCGCTGCTCGAGATCCTCGGCACGCGTCGCATGCTGTGGTCGGCGTGCGCGCTCAACGCGCTGGTGGCGATGGCCGCGCGCGCGCTCGCCCGCAAGCTGCCCGAGCGCGCCGCGCCGTCGCGTCCCGTCGAGAAATCGCTCGCGCGCGCGCCGTCGCGGGTGATCCTCGCGGCGGCGGCGCTGGTCGGCTTCGCGTTCCTGCTGATGGAGCTGGTCTGGTATCGCATGCTCGGGCCGCTGCTCGGCGGCTCGTCGTTCACCTTCGGACTGATCCTGGCCACGGCGCTCTTCGGCATCGGTCTCGGCGGCGCGGCGTACGCGCTGTTCGGCGGCGCGCGCCGCCCGACGCTCTACGGCCTGGCGCTCACGCTCGGCGCCGAGGCCGCGCTGATCGCCCTGCCCTACGCGCTCGGCGATCGCATCGCCATCTGGACCGCGCTCCTGCGCCCGCTGGGATCGATCGGCTTTGCGGGCCTGCTCGCCGGCTGGGCGGCGATCTGCGCGGTGGTCGTCCTGCCCGCCGCGTTTCTCGCCGGCGTGCAGTTCCCGCTCTTGATCGCGCTGCTCGGCGCGGGCGACGACGAGGTCGGCTCGCAGGTCGGCCTCGCCTACGCGTGGAACACCGGCGGCGCGATCCTCGGCTCGCTCGCCGGCGGCTTCGGCGCGCTGCCGATCCTGACCGCGCCCGGCGCGTGGCGGCTCGTGGTGGTGATGCTGGCCGCGCTCGCGGTGTGGTCGCTCGCCGCCGCGCGGCGCGAGCGCGCGCCCGAGCGGCGCGGCGGTTGGATGCTCGCGCTGGCGCTCGCCGCACTGGCGGTGGCGCTGCTCTCGGCGCGCGGGCCGACCGCCGCGTGGCGCCACGGCGCGGTCGGCGCCGGCCGCGCGCCGACGAGCGGCACGCCCAACACGCTCGCCGAGTGGGCCGCATCGCTGCGCCGCGAGATCATCTGGGAGGCCGAAGGCGTCGAGTCGAGCGTGGCGATCAACAACGCCGCCGGCTACGCGTTCGTGGTCAACGGCAAGGTCGACGGCAACGCGCGCAACGACGCGCCCACGCAAGTCATGAGCGGCCTCATCGGCGCGCTGCTCCACCCCGCCGCGAAGAAGTCGATGGTGATCGGCCTCGGCACCGGCTCGACGGCCGGCTGGCTCGGCGCGGTGCCGACCATGGAGCGCGTCGACGTCGCCGAGCTGGAGCCGGCGATCCTGCACGTCGCCGATCTCTGCCGCCCGGTGAACCGCGACGCGCTCTCCAATCCGAAGATCCACGTTCTGATCGGCGACGCGCGCGAGCTCTTGCTCGTCGGGCGCGAGCGCTACGACGTGATCTTCTCCGAGCCGTCGAATCCCTACCGCGCGGGCATCTCGAGCTTGTTCACGCAGGACTTCTATCGCGCGGGCGCGGCGCGACTCGAAAACGGCGGGCTGTTCTTGCAGTGGGTGCAGGCGTACTCGGTCGACGCGGAGACGGTGCGCTCGGCGTACGCGACGGTGGCGTCGGTGTTCCCCTACGTCGAGACGTGGGTGACCGAGGAGGCGGACCTGGTGCTGGTCGCGTCGCTCCAGCCGATCCGCTACGACGTTCAGCAACTGCGCGCGCGCATCGCCGAGGAGCCGTGGGCGAGCGCGCTCGCCGGCGTGTGGCGCGTCGGCGATCTCGAGGGCGTGCTGGCGCACTTCGCCGCGCAGGGCTCGCTGGCGCGCGCGATCGCGATCGCCGACGCGGACAACGTCTCCACCGACGATCAGACGCTGATCGAGTACGGGTTCGCGCGCGGCGTCGGGCGGCGCGCGTCGCTGTTCCGCACCGCCGAGCTGCGCAAGACGGCGCGCGAGCGCGGCGAGGATCGGCCGGCGCTCGTCGAGAACGGCGCGATCGACTGGGCGCTGGTCGACGATCGGCGCATCTCGATGCTGGCCGCGCAGGAGACGCCGCCCGAGGGCTTGCCCTACCGCTATCCGCCGGCGTCGATCGCGCGCGGGCAGGCGTTCGCGTCGTGGCTCGACGGCGACTTCGCCGAGGCGCTCGAGCACGCGCGCGCCGATCCGCGCCTCGCCGCCGACGCCGCGCGCGATCCGATGCTGCGCGTGCTCCTGGCCGAGTCGCTCGCCGACGGCGGCGACGAGCGCGCGCTCGACGAGGCGTCGCGCCTGCCGCCGATCGAGGCCGACCTGGTGATCGCGCGCCTGCGGCTCAAGCAGAATCGGCTGGCCGAGGCGACCGACGCGCTCGAGCGCGCGTTCACCGGGTACCGCAAAGATCCGTGGCCGCTGCCGGCGCTGATCGCGCGCGCGCTCAAGCTGCCGGCCGAGATCGCGCAGCGCGACCGCGCGCTCGGCGAGCGGCTCTACCACGCGCTGAAGATTCCGTTCGCGGTGTCGCTGTTCGACGAGCAGCGGCAAAATGCCGTCGTGCAGCTCGCCGTGCGCGTCGACTTTCCGCGCCTGTGCCGCGAGGCGCTCGCCCCGCGCGAGCCCAACCCGCTGTGGAAGCACGACGCGCTCCTCGGCCGCCTCGACTGCTACGAGCGCACCGGTGATCCGCGCGCGGCGGGCGCGCGCCGCGACGTCGAGCGCTTCGCCGCCGAGGAGCCGCTGCCATTCGCCTCCGGCCTCAAATGAGCGCATGATGCGCGCGAAAGGAGCCCGCCGATGAGCACCTTCAAGGTCACGGTCATGAAAGATGGGCCGTACGTAGTCTCGGGCGGCGTGCCGCTCGCCAAGCAGCACATCGTCACCAACGCCGAGGGCGAATCGCTCGACTGGCGCGAAGGCGACAAGTTTCCCGACGCCGCGCAGTACGCGCTGTGCCGCTGCGGCCACTCGGCCAAGAAGCCGTTCTGCGACGGCACGCACCGCAAGGTGAGCTTCGACGGCACCGAGACCGCGAGCCGCGAGCCCTACGCGTCGCGCGCCGAGGTCACCGACGGACCGTCGCTCACGCTCTCCGACGAGCAGTCGCTGTGCGCGTTCGGGCGCTTCTGCGATCCGCACGGCCAGGTGTGGAGCCTGGTCACGCAGGAGGGCGACCAGGCGCGCAAGTGGACCATCGCCGAGGCGGGCCACTGCCCCGCCGGCCGGCTGGTGGTCACCGACAAAAAAACCGGCCAGCCGATCGAGCCCAACCTGCCGCAGTCGATCGGGCTCGTCGAGGACACCGCGCAGAAGGTCAGCGGGCCGATCTGGGTGCGCGGCGGAATTCCGGTGGTCGCCGCCGACGGCGCGCAGTACGAGGTGCGCAACCGCGTGACGCTGTGCCGCTGCGGCGCCTCGAGCAACAAGCCGTTCTGCGACGGCTCGCACGCCTCGATCAAGTTCACCGACGCGAAGTAATCAGTTCCAGATCTGCAGGAGGTACTGGCCGCACGTGCGCGGGCCGGCGGTCTGGTACACGTGGACGTAGACGGTTCCCACCGACGGCGTGGGCGCGTAGGTCTGGCCCGTCGGCGCGCCGCCGCCGAACACCTCCCACTCGCCGAGCCCGCCGCCGCCCGTGAGCCCGCACGCCGGCACGCCCGCGCCGCAGCTCGTGATCACGTCGAACAGCATGGTCGTGCCGGTCGCCGGCGTGAGCTTGATGTGCGGGTGATAGGTCGTGGCGGTGGTGTACGAGAAGCTGATGACGAACCAGTTCTCCTCGTTCGGAGCGGGCAGGTTGCCGTTGCGCGACGTCGAGCCGCCGACCGCGATGGTGGGGATGCCGGTGGCGGTGTTGCACGTCTGGCCGAAGCCGATGTCAGCGCACTCGCAGCCGTCGCTGTAGACGCCGTCGACGTCGACGAAGCCGCTGTTGCACGTCGACACAAAGCACGAGCCGCCCGCGCCCGAGCATCTCGTCGACGCCGCCTGGCTCGTCAGCGGACAGTCGGCGCCGGTGCAGCACGTCGCGTTGTTGATGCACGCATTGTTGGCGCTGCACGCCTTCTGGCCCGCCGGGCAGTTGCACGTGCCGCCCGCGCCCGAGCACGTCTCGCCGCTCACGGTGCAGTTGGCGGTGGTGCAGCAGCGGTTGTTGGCGATGCACGCGTTGTTCGCGGCGCACGCGAACTGTCCCGCGGGGCACGTGCACGCGCCGCCGATGCCGGTGCACGTCTGGCCGGTGACGGTGCAGTCGGCGGTGGTGCAGCAGCTGCCGCTCGGGATGCAGTCGTTGCCGAGCGGGCACACGCGATTTCCCGTGGTGCAGGCGCACGAGCCGCCCGGCCCGGAGCAGACCTCGCCGACGACCGAGCAGTCGGCGCTGGTGCAGCACGCGGCGTTGGGGATGCACGCGGCGTTGGCGCCGCACGTGCGCGTGCCCCCCGGGCACACGCACGAGCCGCCGGGGCCGGTGCACGTCTGGCCGTTGATCGCGGTGCAGTCGGCGTTGGTGCAGCACGAGCCGTTGGCGATGCACGAGCCCGACGCGTTGCACGTGTGCATCCCGCTCGCGCACGAGCACACGCCGCCCGAGCACGTCTGGCCGCTGAACGGGCACACGAGCGGCGGATAGACGCACGCGCCCGACGAGCACGTCGCGCCGGCGAGCACGTGACACGCGTCGGGCGGCGTGGTGCAGTCGGCGGCGGTGCAGCAGCTCGCGTTCGGGATGCAGCTGTTCGAGGCGCCGCAGACTTTCTGTCCGCTCGGGCAGCCGCACGTGCCGGCCGGGCCGGAGCACGTCTGGCCGCTGATGGTGCAGTCGGCGTTGGTGCAGCACGTCGCGTTCGGGATGCACGAGTTCGACGCGGTGCAGATCTTCTGGCCCGACGGGCAGCCGCAGCTTCCGCCGGCGCCCGAGCACACCTCGCCGGTCACCGGGCAGTCGGCCGAGGTGCAGCACGCCGAGATCGGGATGCACGTGTTCGAGACGCTGCACGCTTTCTGTCCCGCGGGGCAGCCGCAGCTTCCGCCGGGGCCGGAGCACGTCTGGCCGCTGACGGTGCAGTCGGCGTTGGTGCAGCAGTTCGCGTTCGGGATGCACGAGTTCGACGCCGGGCACACGCGCTGGCCGGGCGCGCAGGCGCAGCTTCCGCCGGGGCCGGAGCACGACTGGCCGAGCACGCTGCAGTCGGCGCTGGTGCAGCACGACGCGCCCGGGATGCAGCTGTTCGACTGCGGGCACACTTTTTCGCCGGGTCCCGAGCAGAAGCAATTGGCGCCCGCCGTCGGGCAGACCTGCCCCGTCACCGTGCAGTCGGCGGTGGTGCAGCAGCTCGGGCCGGGGATGCACAGGTTCGCCGACGGGCAGACTTTGTAGCCGGCCTGCGAGCACGAGCACGAGCCGCCCGGCGTCGCGCACGTCTGGCCGACGACGGTGCAGTCGGGGTTGGTGGTGCAGCACGTGCCGTTCGGGATGCACGCGTTGTTGGCGCTGCACGGATGTTGGTTCGCCGGGCAGCTGCACGTGCCGCCGGGGCCGGAGCACGCCTGGCCGCTGAACGGGCAGTCGGCGCTGGTGCAGCAGGCCGCGTTCGGGATGCAGCTGTTCGACGTCGGGCAAACTTTCTGTCCGCTCGGGCACGCGCAGGTTCCGCCGGGGCCGGAGCACACCTGGTTGGTCACCGGGCAGTCGGCGCTGGTGCAGCAGCTCGACGCGCCGATGCAGCTCGACGACGCGAGGCACGTCTTCTGTCCCGTCGGGCACGCGCACGTGCCGCCGATGCCGGAGCAGTCCTGGCCGGTGATGGTGGTGCAGTCGGCGGTGGTGCAGCACGTGCCGCTCGGGATGCAGTTGTTGGCCGCCGGGCACACGCGCGAGCCGGTCTGGCAGGAGCACGTGCCGCCCGCGCCCGAGCACGTCTGGCCGACGATGCTGCAGTCGAGCGTGGTGCAGCACGTGGTGTTCGCGATGCACGCGTTGTTGGCGGTGCAGACCTTCTGCGCCGCCGGGCAGCCGCACGAGCCGCCGGGGCCCGAGCACGTCTGGCCGCCGATGGTGCAGTCGGGGTTGGTGGTGCAGCACGTGCCGATCGGGATGCACGAGTTCGACGCCGCGCACACGCGCTGCCCCGACGGACAGTTGCACGAGCCGCCGAAGCCGGAGCACGTCTGGCCGGTGACGGTGCAGTCGGTGGTGGTGCAGCACGTGCCGTTGGGGATGCACGTGTTGGCGGCGGCGCAGACGTGATAGCCGGTCTGGCAGCCGCACGTGCCGCCGGGCGCGGAGCAGCTCTGGCCGATGATGGTGCAGTCGAGCGACGTGCAGCACGTGGTCGACGGGATACAGCTGTTCGACGCGGGGCAGACTTTCTTGCCGGCGCCGCAGCCGCAGCTTCCGCCGGGGCCGGAGCACGTCTCGCCGGTGACGGTGCAGTCGGCGGTGGTGCAGCACGTGCTCGACGAGATGCAGCTCGACGACGCGAGGCACGCGGTGAAGCCCGACAGGCAGCTGCACTGTTGGCCCGGCTTGGGACAGACCTCGCCCGAGATCGCGGTGCAGTCCGATTGCACGCAGCAGGTGCCGTTATCGATGCAGCTCGACGACGCCTGGCACGTGTGCTGGTTGGCCGGGCACAGGCACATGCCCGACGTCGGATCGCACGTCTGGCCGAGGTACGGGCACTGCAGCGGCAGGTACGTGCAGTTGCCACCCGTGCAGACGGCGTTGACGGTGACGTGACACCCGTCGGGCGGCGTCATGCAGTCGGCGCCGACGCAGCAGCTCGCGTTCGGGATGCACTGCGAGCCGCACGCCTTGTAGCCGATGTTGCACGCGAGGCCGCACGCGTTGTTCGAGCACAGCGCGACGCCGTTCGTCGGCTGCGGGCAGTCGGCGGCGCTGCAGCACTCGGCCGTGCCGATGCACTTGCCGTTGCACGCGCGCTCGCCGGCGTCGCCGTCGCAGACGATGGCGGCGTCGTCGCTCGACTGCAGATCGTCTGCGCCGCGCAGATCGCCGATGTTGAAGTCGCCGCCGGTGAAGCCGAGATCGCCGACGGAGAGATCGTGCTCGCTGCCGCCGCCGTCGTCGTGTCCGCTCGGCTTGGCGCTCGCGCATCCCGCGAGCACGGCCGCGACCAACAAGGCGCAGGCGCGTTTCCCCCGGGTGGATCTCATGTTCGCGATCAGCGTATCAGGATTCGCGCGATTTTGCGCCGGGAGAAGCGTGCGCGGGCTTGCGGTAGCATGCGCACATGAGCGCCTCGCTTCGGCCGTTTCAGCGGTTGCCGTTCGCGCAGCTGGCCGACGCGCCGGCGCGCCCGCACCCCTACTTCTCGTCGGTGGCGCGCGAGCTCGACATGGCGTCGAGCGACTTCGGGCGGCTGAAGATCCACTGGCGCGAGCACGGCAGCGGCCCGCCGCTCTTGCTGGTGCACGGCCTGATGACGTCGAGCTACTCGTGGCGCTACGTGCTCGACGCGCTCGGCGCGCGCTTTCGCTTGATCGTGCCGGACCTGCCGGGCGCGGGGCGCAGCGACAAGCCACGCGCGCGGCTCGACGCGGCGGCGCTGGCGCGCTGGATCGGCGAGTTCCAGTCGGCGCTCGGCGTGCGCGGCTGCGCGGCGGTCGGCAACTCGCTCGGCGGATATCTGTGCATGCGGCTCGCGCTCGCCGATCCGGGCGCGCTGTCGCGCCTGGTCAACATCCACTCGCCGGCGTTTCCCATCGCGCGGCTGCGCGCGCTGGCGATCGCGCTGGCGGTGCCGGGCGCGCGGCGGCTGCTCGCGTGGTGGGTCGCGCGCTCGCCCGAGCGGTGGGTGCACCGCAACGTCCACTACTACGACGAGACGCTCAAGTCGCTCGAGGAGGCGCGCGTCTACGCCGAGCCGCTGTCCTCGCCCGACGGCGTGCGCGCGTTCATCGCGTACCTCGCCGACACCATGGCGCCGCGCGGCTTCGCCGAGTTCGCCGCCGCGCTCGCGCGCGAGAAAGCCGAGCGCCGCCGCTTTCCGATTCCGCTGCGCCTGATCTACTCGCGCGAAGATCCGCTGGTGCCGCCCGAGACCGGCGCGCGGCTGGCGGCGCTCGTCGACGGCGCCGAGCTGCACTGGCTCGAGCGCACGTCGCACTTCGCGCACGTCGACAGCCCCGAGCGCGTCGCCCCGCTGCTGGTCGACTTCCTCGCTTGACAGCTGGTCCGACCGCTTGCTATGAGCGCCGCCGGGGGAACCATGACGACTCGCTCCATCATTAATGTGGCGATCGCGCTGGCGCTCGCCGGCTGCGGCGCCAAGCCGGACGCCGCCGACGACTTCGCGAGCTTCGCCGGCGTCGACGAAAAATCGGACGCCTTCTCGACGCACTTGAAGATCGTCGGCACGCTCTCGACGACGAATTCGTCGGTGGCGTTCCCGTACACCGCGTCGCCGCGCTACCGCGCGCTCAAGCTCACCGCGCGCGCCGGCGATCTCCTCAAGATCACCGTCACGCCGTGGTCGGGCAAGGTGAAGAGCGGCGGCGATCCGGTCACGTGGCTGCTCGACGCGAGCTTCAAGATCGTCGCCAAGAACGACGACGTCGACGCGAGCCACGTCGACTCGCTGGTGATGACGCACGCGCCGCGCACCGGCAGCTACTGGGTGGTGGTGCGCGACTACAACTCGGCCGACGCCACCTTCACCGCCACGCTCCAGACCGCGCGCTTCACCGGCGATCTCACCGCCGACGCCGAGTCGGCCTACGACTTCTACGTCGCCGGCGACGACTACGGTCTCGCCGACGCGCGCTACGCCGTGAGCGCGTCCGAGCTCTCGGGCGACGCCGCCACGCTGCAAGCCGAGTACACCGCCAACTTCGGCAGCTCGAACGCGTACGCGATCCCGTACAACCGCAGCCGCGTCTACGTCGTGACGATGAGCGCCGAGGAGACCTACGCCGCCGATCTCTTCGACGCCGGCGGCAACTTCCTCGCGCACGGCTACTCCGACGGCGGACCGGGCGTGAACGGCTGGAGCACCACGCCGCCGGATCCGAAGAACCCGTGAACGTCCTCCTCGCGCCCATCGGCTCGGGCGGCGATCTGGCGCCGTTCATCGCGGTCGGCCGCGCGCTCGCGCGCCGCGGCCATCGCGCGGTGGTGCTGGCCAATCCGTGCTTCGCCGAGCAGGTCGAGCGCGCCGGGCTGGAGCTCACCGCCTACGGCGACGCCGAGGACTACCGCGCGCTCACCGCCAACCCCGACGCGATCGATCCGCTGCGCGGCTTCTACGCGGTGATGGATTACGTGACGCGCACCATCGAGCCGCTGCAGCGCGCGATCACCGCCGAGGCCGCGCGCGCCGCACAGCAGGGATCGGCGCCGACCGTGATCGTCGGCCACGCGCTCGCGTTCGGCGCGCGCATCGCCGAGGAGAAGCTCGGGCTCGCGGGCGCCACGCTGCACCTCTCGCCAGCGGCGCTGCCGAGCGCGCACCAGCCGCCGGTGATGAACGGCGTGTTCAACCCGTCGTGGATGCCGCGCTGGTACAAGCGCTCGGCGTGGTGGGCGATCGATCGATTGGTGATCGATCGCGCCGTCGGGCGCCCGGTCAACGCCGCGCGCCGCGCCGCCGGGTTGCCCGAGCTCGTGCGCCTGTTCGAGCACGGCTGGGATTCGCCGCACCGTTTTCTCGGGCTGTTCCCCGAGTGGTTCGCGCCGGTGCAGCCCGACTGGCCGAGCAACCTCGAGCTGGTCGGCTTTCCGCTCGACGACGCCGCCGCGCCGCTCGCGCCCGACGAGCAGGCGCAGCTCGACGCGTTCCTCGACGGCGGATCGCCGCCGCTCGTGTTCACGCCCGGCTCGGGCAACCGCCACGCGCACGGATTTTTCGAGGCGGCGATCGACGCCAGCGCGCGGCTCGGACGGCGCGCGCTCCTGCTCACGCGCTTCGCCGATCAAGTCCCGGAGCGGCTGCCGGAGCACGTGCGGCATTTTGCCTTCGTGCCGCTGCAGACGCTCCTGCCGCGCGCGGCGGCGATCGCGCACCACGGCGGAATCGGCACTGCCGCCGAGGCGCTCGGCGCCGGCGTGCCGCAGCTGGTGCTGCCGTTCAGCCACGATCAGCCCGACAACGCCGCGCGCCTCGAGCGGCTCGGCGTGAGCCGCACGATTCCGTGGCGGCGCGCGAGCGGACCGGCGATGAGCGCCGCGCTCGGCAAGCTGCTCTCGTCGCTGGAGGTGGCGCGCGCGTGCCACGCGTGGCGCCGCCGCGCGCACGCCGGCGACGCGCTCGAGTCGACGTGCGACGCGCTCGAGTCGCTCACCGCGCGCGCGCCGGCGCGCCGCCTGCGAGGCGAGCGGTGAAACGCACGGCTCCCGTCCTGGTGGCGTGCAGCCAGACGTGGAGCTCTCCGGCGCGGCTGCCGCGCGTGCTCGCCCGCGCGGGTTGTCGCGTGAGCGTGCTGTGCCCGCCCGGCGCGCCGCTCGCGTCCACCCGTTTCGCCGACGAGCGCATCGCCGCGCCCGCCGAGCTGCCCGCGTACGTCGACGCGCTCGCCGAGCACCTCGAGCGCGCGGGCGATCGCTACCGCTGGCTGCTCATCACCGACGATCCGCTGCTCGACGCGCTCGCCCGCCGCCGCGCCGAGCCGTGGATCGCCGCGCGCCTGCCGATCGACGGGCGCAGCCGCTTCGCCGCGCTGCTCGCGTCCAAGGCCGACTTCACCGACGCGGCCGCCGCCGCCGGCCTGCCCATCCCCGCCTCGCGCGTGTGCGCCTCGCTCTCGGGCGCCCGCGCCGCCGCCGCCGAGATCGGCTTCCCGGTGATGCTGAAAAAATCGCTCTCATTCGCCGGCCTCGGCGTGCGCGCCGCCGCCGACGACGCCGAGCTCGCGCGCGCGTTCCTCGAGCTCGACGACGGCGCGCCGCTGGTGCTGCAGCGCTTTCACCAGGGACGCATCGGCAACAGCGTCGTCCTGTTCCAGGAGGGGCGGCCGATCTGCTGGATGTCGGCGTACAAGTCGCGCACCTGGCCGGGACCGTTCGGCCCGTCGAGCGCGCGCCAGTTCATGAGCCACGCCGACGTCGAGCCGATCCTCGCCGCCTTCGGCGCGCTCACCGGCTATCACGGCTTCGGCGCCGTCGATTGGGTGTGCGACGCGGTGACCGGCCGCCTCGTGATCCTCGAATTCAACGCGCGCCCGGTGCCGACCATCCACATGTCGCGGCTCGCCGGCGTCGATTTCTCGTCGAGCATCGCCGCCATGCTGGCCGGCCGCGCCGAGGTGCAGCGCCCGCCCGAGCGCGCGCCCGGCCCGATCGTGCGCATGTTCCCCGAGGACGTCTACCGCGCGGCGACGGAGAAGCAGCCGCTCGAGCTCGCGGGGCTCCTGCCGTGGCCCGGCCGCTACAGCGACGTGCCGTGGAGCGATCCGCCGCTGCTCGCGTGGCACCTGCGCGCCTTCCGCCGCGCCGCCCGCGAACAGAAACGCGCCGCCTGACGCCGTGCTAAAATTCGGCGGATGGGCGGATGGGATCAGAACCAGGGTCGCGATCGTGAACGTCAACCCGACGGCTCCGTCGAGGAAGAGGAAGAGCGCAGCGGCGAGCAGCAGCATCAGGCGCGCCGCCAGCAAGCGCTGACCCGCAAGCGCGCGGGGATCCGCCGCGGCGAGGCGGTGCAGGCCAAGGGCGCGGTGAGCGCCGAGGCCGCGCATGAGCACGCCGCCGACGGACTCTCGGAGGCGCACGCGCCGCTGCCGCACCGCGAGCAGATCCAGGCGAGCTTCGGGGCGCACGACGTGAGCGGCGTGAAAGCGGCGGTGGGCGGGCGCGCGCAGAGCGCCAACGAGGCGATGGGCTCGACGGCGTTCACGCGCGGCGACCAGGTGGCGTTTCGCGGCGCGCCCGATCTGCACACCGCCGCGCACGAAGCGGCGCACGCGGTGCAGCAGCGCCAGGGCGTGAGCGTGGCGGGCGGCGTCGGCAAGCCGGGCGACGGCTACGAGAAGCACGCCGACGCCGTCGCCGATCGGGTGGTCGCGGGAAAATCGGCGGCGCCGATCCTCGAGCAGATGACCGGGCGCGGCCGCTCTGCTGCGGTGCAACATAAATCGGCGCCGATCCAGTTCCTCGGCGGCAACATCGAGACCGCGCACGTGGGCGCCGGCATTTCGCCGCAGGCGCACGGCGCGGGCGGCGCGGCGCCGACGGTGGCGCAGGAGCTGGCGGTGCGCGACAAGGCCGGCGGCCGCCCGGGCCAGGACAAACCCGTCGAGCGCGACGCCAACCACAACAACAAGCGCAAGGTCGAGTTCGAGGCCGCGCTATCGAACGCGCTGCTACAAAGCCCGCAGACCTACTCGGGCGCGATCTTCAACGTCTCGCACAAGATCCTCAACTACATCGACACCAAGGTCGCCGCCCAGGTGGACGAAGCCGGCCGCATGGCCGCCGCCGACTCGGAGCTCAACGCGCTGAAAGGCGACGATCCCTACTTCGGTCGCGTCGTCGCGGCAGCCGGCAAGACGTTCGCGCAGACGATCCGCCAGGTGCTCGCCGGCGGCGGTACCGTGCCGAATCACCTCATGGCCCACTCGATGTTCCTGGTGAACATCTACTCCAACGACTTCAAGACCGGCGTCGCGCAAAAGCTCGTGAAGGTCGCGAAGAGCCCGAAGTACCTCAAAGAGAAAGGCGGCAAGGACGCGCCCGCGGCGACGCAGGTCAAGCTCGGCGGCGGCCAGTCGGTGACGCCGTTCGCCTCGGAAAAAGAGCGAGGACGGATCGCGCCGGGCAAACCTGGCTCGCCCTATCAGGGTTCGTCGGAGGAAAACGCCAGCGCGCAAGTGCCGCGCACCAATCAGGCGTCGGGGCTCACGCCGCGTCCTGCCGAGCACGGACCGGGCGGCGGCGCCCCGGGCAAGCCGAAGGACGATCAGCCGACGCCGATCTCCGGCGGCGCTCATCCGGCGCCGGGCGCGGACCAGTCGCACGAACGCGGCGCCGATCGCTGGACCGCCGACGAGGAGAACGCGTTCGTGCAGGACGCGCGCATCGTGCTCGACATGCCGCTGTCGGGCGCGGGCGCGTCCGGCTCGACGTCGGAGCTGCTCAATTGTGCGATCATCCTCGGCACCCCCGTCGGACCGCCGCTCATGGACTACGCGCTCGGCGTCATGGCGTACCTGGGCGGCGCGGGCGCGCACTCGTTCCACGAGATCATGTCGATCGCGGCGGCGGCCGGATTGCCGTACGTGCCCGGACAGTACAAGAGCATGTTCACGCCCGCGTTCATGGCGTCCCCCGCGTATCAAGCGCTGCACAAACAATTCGCCGACGTAATCGACGCGCCGCCGATCACCGCCGCGCCGCCCGCCGTCGCCGACGCCCACGCGGGCGGAGGCGCCGCGGCTCCGCCGCCGAAAAAAACGTAAGTGAGCAGCGATCCGACCTGCCTCGACGGAGGCTATATCGGCGGCACGAAGGTTCCGCTGCCTGACGATCCGCGCGCGCACTATGAAGTCTCGAACCAACCGGTCGCGTGCAATCGACTGTATTGCCCCGAGTGTCGCGTCTTCGTGCGCGCCTTCTCGGGCTATCGGCGCAAGTACCCGCCGAATCGTGGC
>Ga0070741_10005675_pt1 | contig 27441 bp, 31 predicted proteins | sample Coa_R1_4_FD_66440 | JGI IMG/M metagenome (GOLD analysis project Ga0070741, IMG submission 66440) | Surface soil microbial communities from Centralia Pennsylvania, which are recovering from an underground coalmine fire - Coalmine... | ecosystem: Environmental > Terrestrial > Soil > Unclassified ...
GCCGGCGCGATCGTCGGCGCGCATCACGCCGCGGCTCATCGACAGGAGCAGCGGCTTGATGACCACGGGAAACCGCAGCGAATCGGCGATCCGCTCGGTTGAAGCGTCACGGTCGAAGACGCGCCACGCGGGCTGCGGCACGCCGGCGGCGTCGAGCGCGCGGCGCAGCGACTCCTTGTTGCGCGCGGCGTACGTCGCCTCGGGCGAGTTGCCGGCGAGGCCGAGCGCCGCCTGCGCGCGCGCCGCCACCACCGCCGTCTGATCGTCGGTCGGCACGATCGCATCGAGCGTGCGCGCGCGCCCCTCGGCGACGATCGCCGCCACCGCCGCGTCGGCGTCGCGCAGCTCGACCTGCAGCGAGCCGAACGCCTCGCGCGGCCACTCGTCCGCCAGCACGTGGCAGCGGTCGGTGCCGATCACCACCTCGACGCCGAGCCGCCCGCCCGCGCGCACGAAGTCGTCGGTGCGATACGACGTCGTGGCGGTCAGGAGCAGCACGCGCGGCATGGTTTCTACATAGCGTGCACGCGCGCGGGCTGCGACTACAATAATGATGTACGCAGGCTCCTTTCCTGCTAAGAAGGCCCCCGTGCTGACCATCCTGTGCGCGCTCCTGAGTGGTCTCGTCGTCGGTGGGATTTTCCGGCTGTCCCACCTGGTGCATTCGACGGCCGGCGCGATCACGCCCGCGGTGATCGCCACGGTCGTCGCGGCGGTGCTGCTGCTCAGGCGCGCGGGCAAGAAGATCCAGCCGATCGTCGAGGAGGCGCAGCGCCACCTGCAGGGCGGGCGGCGCGAGCTGGCGCTCAAGAGCCTGCGCGCCGGGCTCCAGCACCGGGTGTGGCACCCGCTGCTCGAGTCGCAGCTTCGCACGCAGATCGGCGCGCTGCTCTACGCGTCGTCGGATCTCGACGGCGCGATCGCCGAGCTCGCGCGCGCGTCGTCGCGGCCGTGGGAGTCGCCGGCGTTCCTCGGCTGCGCGCACTTCAAGAAGCGCAACGAAGAGCCGATGAAGAAGGCGTTCGAGAAGGCGATCAAGGTCGGCGATAAAGAGAGCCTCTCGTATACGGTGTACGCGTGGTGCCTGGCGTCGCGCGGCCAGAAGGACGCGGCGGTGAAGGTGCTCGAGAAGGGCATCGCCAAGCTGCCGGCCGACCAGCGGCTCAAGACCAACCTCGAGCTGGTGCAGGCGGGCAAGAAGATGAAGGTGGCGCCGTACGGCGATCGCTGGGCGGCGTTCGCGCTCGACGGCAGCGTGCCGGGCGTGCCGAAGGCGGCGCGCGGCTTCGCGCAGCGGCCCGGGTTCCGCCAGAAGCCGATTCGCCGCTAGTTGAACCGTACGTACGAAAGCGCTATTCTGTACGTACGATGGTCAAGCAGCTGACGAAGACCGGCAACAGCCTGGCGCTGGTGCTGGACAAGAAGATCCTCGAGGCCACGCAGATCGACGCCGACACCAAGCTCGAGGTGTCGACGAGCGGCGACACGATCATCATCTCGCCGGTGCGCGACAAGAAGCGCCAAGCGAAGATCAAAAAGATCATGAACGACATGAACGCCAAGTACGCCGAAGCGTTCCGCCGTCTCGCCGATTGACGCCGGTCTTCCTCACCGTCGAGGAAGCGCTCGAAATCCACGCCGATCAACTGGAGCGCTACGGCGGCAGCCCGGGTCTGCGCGACCTCGGTCTGTTGGAGTCTGCGCTCGCCATGCCCACGGCGACGTTCGGCGGCGTACTGCTGCATCCTACGCTCGCCGAAATGGCCGCCGCGTACCTGTTCCACATCACCGCCAATCACCCGTTCGTCGACGGCAACAAGCGCGTCGGCCTGATGGCCGCGCTGGTGTTCCTCGGACTCAACGGGTTGCGGTTGGGCGCAGGATCGACCGCGCTCGTCGAGCTGTGCCTCGGCGTCGCCGAAGGAAAGCTTTCGAAAGCGGTGGTCGCGGTGTTCATCGCGCGCCACACGAGACCGACGCGACGCCGTTAGTGCTTGTGGCGGTGGTGCAGGTCGGGCGAGTGCGGGTGCGAGTGCGTGAGCGGCTCGTGCTTGTGCGGGTGCGAGTGCGGCTCGGGGCCGGGCTCGCCGGCGCCCAGGCCCTCGTGTGAATGTTGGTGGTGCTCGTCGTGGACGTGCTGGTGCTCGTGCTCCAGCGCCTCGTGCGCGTGCGCGTGCTCGTGGCGCTCGAACGCGAGCAGCGCCACGCCGCCGGCCATCGCCGCCGCCGCCGCGCCCAGCACCAGCGACGGGCGATCGCCGCCGAGCGCGATCGCCACCAGCGCGCCGGCGAACGGCGCCGTCGCGAACAGCGTGCCGGTGCGCGCCGCGCCGAGCGATCGCAGCGCGCGCACGTACAGCACCAGGCTGGCGCCGTAGCCCGCCGCGCCGACGAGCGCCACCAGCGCCGCCGCGCGCCACGCCGGCAGCCGCTCACCCGCGGCCAGACCGATCGCGAGCGACAGCGCGCCGGCGCACAGCCCCTTCCAGCGCACGACCGCCAGCGGATCGCGCAGCGACAACCGCTGCGTCAGGTTGTTGTCGAGGCCCCAGCACGCGCACGCGCCGGCGACGGCGAGCGGCCCGGCGAGCGAGCGCGTCGCGCCGCCCTGCTCGAACGTGAGCGCCGCCGCGCCGGCGACGATCAGCGCCATCGCCGCGAGCGCGCGCCAGCCGACCGACTCGCGGAACAGCGCCACCGCCAAGATCGTCGTGAACACCGTCTCGAGATTGAGCAGCAGCGAAGTCGCGGTCGCCGACGCGCGCGCCAGGCCGAAGATGAGCAGCGCCGGCCCGAGCACGCCGCCGACGAGGATCACGCCGGCGAGCAGCGGCCAGTCGGCGCGCCGGAGCGGCGCCTCGCCGCGGCGGCGAAACGGCAGGAGCCCGACGCCCGCCGCGAGATACAAGATCCCCGACGCGACCAGCGGCGTGCCGGCGACGCCGAGCCACTTGACCAGCGGCGCGCTGGCGCCGAACAGCGCCGCGGCGACGAGCGCCTGCAGCGTGGCGTTCATCGCGCCGCGCGCCGCCGGCGGGCCGCGTGCCGATTCGCCAGCGCCGTGTCCGAGCCCACCGCCATCGTCGACTCGGCGATGATGCGGTACACGTCGGCGCGCGGCACCTTCACCGCGCGCGCCGGATCGAGCGGATCGTCGACGGCGCGCAGCCGCTCGAGCGTGCCGAGCCCGATCCACAGCGGCCACAGCGCCGCCAGCCGCAGCCGCGGCTCGCGACGCGGAATCGCCATCACGTAGGGGAACGACGCGTCGACGTGGCCGAGCGCGAGCGCGTGCAGCTCGTCGAGCGCCGGCCGCGCGCGCCGCCGCGCCGACGGATCGATCAGCTCCTCGGGGCGCAGCCCGTGGCGCGCCAGCAACTCGCGCGGCAGGTAGCAGCGGCCCTGCGCGAGATCGACCGCCGCGTCGCGGATCACGTTCACCAGCTGCAGCGCCTTTCCCAGCCGCACACCGCGCGCCACGAAGTCGGGCCGCTGCAGCCGCTTGACCAGCGGCACGTGCGTCGCCGTCATCAGCGTCCAATATTCGCCGACGCAGCCGGCGGCGAAGTAGCAGTGCTCGTCGAGATCGGCCATGGTGTCGAGCGCGGTGAGCGAGCCGCCCTCGGGGAAGCGGCGCAGGTCGCGCTCCATGCCGGTGATCAGCGTGTCGAGCACCTGGCGCGTGCGCGCGCGATCGCCGGCCTCGAAACCGGCGAGCGAGCGCAGGCAGTCGCCGAGCCGCTCGAGCAGCACGCGCTCGGCGGGCGAGCCCTCCTGCGCGACGAAACCTTCGCGCGCGGGCTCGCCGAGTCCCGCGACCGCGCGGCGCACCTCGGCGACGTACGGCACGATCTCCTGCGGCCGATCGAGCGTCGCGCGCAATCCGCCGAGCAGCTCGACGCGGCGCTCGGCGCGGATCACGCGCGTGTCGGCGACGGTGTCGGCGGCGCGCGCCACCAGGTACGCGACCGAGAGCTGCGAGCGCACGCCGCGCGGCAGGATCGCCAGGCTCAAATAAAACGAGCGCGAGACCTGCGACAGGATCTCGTCGAGCGAGCGATCGGGTACCGCTTGCAGGATCACGCGCGAGTTATATCACCGACGGCAGGCCGGCGTGGCAAGGCGCAACAGGCCGCCCGCGTCGGCGCGCGCCGCGCCCTGCGGATCGGGTTTCACGTCGAGCAAGCACTTGGCGCCGAGCGGGCGCGCGGCGACCGAATACGGCGCCGACGGGCGCAGGCCGGCGACGATCACGCTCTCCGACGCCGCGAGGATCTCGCCCTCGCCGCCCGCTTCTCCGTCGGAGAACAGCACGTTCAAGCCGCGGCCGGCCTCGGCGCGGCCCTGCAGCAGCACGCCCGAGAGCGCGCGCCCGTCGAGCCGCGTGGTGGTGGGCGGCGCCTCGTCGGCCGCGCCGGCGGAGATCACGTGCAGGAAGCGGCGCTCGCGATCGCCCGTCGCGCTCGCGATCTCGAGGCGGCGCATGCCGGCCAGCCACGGCTGGTTCTGCCGATAGGGCCCCTCGCCCGTCGAGGTCGGCTCGACCACCGCGGCGCTCTTGCCGTCGAGCGGCCACAGCGTCTGCACGTCGACGCGCGAGCGGCCGACGCGCGCGCCCGCGAGCGGCCACCTCACCGTCGGCGCCGCCGCGAAGTGCGCGGTCCACGTTACGCCGAAGCCGGGCTCGTCGACGGTGACGCGGTCGTCGATCAGCAGGACGCCCGGGCGCACGTAGACGATCGTGCGGCGCGCCCGGCGCACGCTGCGCGGGGTGCAGCCGTCGTCGGCGCAGCTCGGCGCGTAGGCGTCGGCGAACTCGCCGGCGGCGATCACCTCGCGCCCGTCGTCGTGAAAGCGCGTGGTGCGCATGTCGCGGCCCCACACGCCCTGGTTGGGCGGATAGGTCAGGTGGCGCTTGCCGTCGTCGACCAGGATCGAGTTGTGGCTCATCGTCGACGCCGAGCCGTAGCCGCCGCCGTCGACGATCAGCCCGTCGCCGCCGCGCCACAATTCGAAGTGGCCCTGGTCGTTGTGCTGGTGATCGGCGATGGTCGGCCCGCACTGAAACGACGCCCACGTGGCGTCGGGCGCCCACGACGCGCGCATGAACGCGAGGCCGGTTCCGGACAGCTCGACGGAGAGCGGCGCGCCTTCGTGCGGATCGCGCTCGGCGCGCTCGAGCGGATCGGCGAGCGCGCCCAGCCACGCGCGCTGCCCCGGCCACGGCGTGCGCTTCTGCAGCCAGCGCGCCTCGGCGGCGCCGCGCGCGTCGACGGGCTCGAGCGCCAGCGCGATCGCCGCCAGCGCCAGCGACGACGGCTTCGCCGGATGCTCGCTCCAGTCGCCGTTGTCGTAGAGGGCGCTGCCGTCGGGAACCAGCGCGTGCAGGTGATGTGCGGCAATTTGCCGCAGCCACGGGAGGCGCGCGGCCAGCGGCGTGCCGGTGGCGGTGCGAAACGCCTCGGCGGTGAGCGCGATCTCCGCCGCCGACAGCTCGCCGTACTGCCAGCCCTCGGGCCAGTCGCCGCCGTCGAGCTGCGAAAGCGACGGCAACAGGCGCGCGCCGATCAGCGTGTCGCGCGCGTGCGCGAGCCAGCGCGCGCCCTCGGGCGAATCGCCGAACACCGCCAATCCGGCGAACGACTCGGCTAAAAGGTAACCGCAGAAATAGTTCGCGATCGCGTGATCGCGCTGGTAGCCCTTGTCGCCGTACCACGCGAGCCACGCCGAGAGCCGCTTGGTCGCCAGCGCGCGCAGCTCGGGCGTCATCGACGGCGCGTCCCACAGCCAGTCGTAGCCGAGCGCGGCGAACGCGCCGAACGAGCGGATCCCGTAGCCGTCGTCGTGGCGCACCACGAGATCGCCGCCGTGGCCATCGCCGACCTGCTCGCGATCGTCGAGCAGCGCGCGCAGGTAGCGCGTCGCCCCGTCGGAGAATTTGCGATCGCCGGTGGCGCGCCAGCAGAGCGCGAGGTCGGCGACCGCGTCGGCCCAGTCGAAGGCCTCGTAGCCGGAGCGGATTGGCTTGGCGAGCTGCTCGTCGCAGTCGGCGGCGAGCGCGAGCCACGCCGGCGTGCGCGCGTGCGCCGAGCGGCGCAGCCTCGCCAGCGCCGCGTCGTCGAGCAGGATGCGCGGATGCGCGGCGCGCGGCTCGTGCGCCTCGACGGCGACGGGATGCAGCGGCTGCTCGCGCGGCTCGCGTCGGCGGCGGCCGTGCGTCGCACCCTGCACCACCGCCATCAGCGCGACGGCGGCGGCGAGCAGCGGCAGGCGCCCGCTCACCACGGCAGCTTTCGCCCGTGCCGCACGAAGCGCGCGAAGCCGACCACCGCCGCCGCGTTCAGCACCACGAACGTCTCCGCCAATCCGGCGAGCGGCAGCGGCAGCCCGACGGCGCGCGCGCCCGCCAGCAGGTAACCCGCCGCCTGCGCCACCACCAGCGCCGGCCCCCACGGCCACGGCAGACACGCCGACGCGATCAGCGCCAGCACCAGCGCGTACGGCACCAGCAGGCGGAACAGCTTGTGCGAGACGAAATCGAACCACGACGGATTGGCAAACGGCGAGGCTATAGCCGGTAGAATCGCCAGCAGCTGAAAATTGCCCGAGAGCGTGCGCACCTTGCGGCGGAACTCGCGCGACGACTCGGCGGCGCGATCGTACGCCTTGGCCTCGGGCTCGAACGCCACGCGCTTGCCGGCGAGGCGCACGCGCATCGGCACCAGCACGTCGTCGAGGATGGTCTCGTCGGGCAGCGGCTGCCACAGCTCGCGGCGCAGGGCGTAGAGCGCGCCCGAGACGCCGACCGTCGAGCCGGCGCGCCCCTCCCACTTGCGCAGGAGCGCCTCGTAGCGCCAGTAGGCGCCGGCGGGCGCGTCGCCGCTCAGCACCAATTCGCCGCCGACGGCGCCGAGCGTCTCGTCGCCGAGATCCTCGACCAGCGCCTGCACCGCGTTCGGCGAGAGCGGCTGGCGCGCGTCGGTGAACACGAACACGTCGCCGCGGGCGGCGGCGGCTGCGGCGTTGAGCGCGGGCGGTTTGCCGCGGCGCTCGGCGAGCGGCAGCACGGTCACGCGTCCCGGCAAGAGGCGCGCGCCGGCCTCGCGCGCGACGTCGGGCGTGCCGTCGTCGGAGCCATCGCACGCCACGATGACGTCGAGCTGCTCGGCGGGATAGGTCTGCCTGGCCAGGCTCTCCAGCTTGGCGGCGATGGTGGCGGCTTCACGCCAGGCGGCGATCAGCACCGTCACGCGCGGGCGGATCGGGCGGCGCGCGATCGGCCGCGCCCGCACGCGCGCGCGCACGAAGCAGATGATCGGATAGCCCGCGTAGGTGTACGCGACGAAGGCGAGCGACGCGACGAGCAGCCAGAGCACGCGCGCAAGTATATAGGTCCGCGGCCGTCAGCGCGCGAGGGCGACGCCGCCGCTCTCGACGAGCCGCCGGCACGCCGCAAGAATCTTCTCGTGATCGATCGCCGCGGACGACACCGTGGCCGTAGCCGTAGCCGTAGCCGTGGCCGTAGCCGTCGCCGTCGGCCACGTGGTTGTAAAAGTCCCGTCCCCGCCCACCGCCGCCTCGACGCGCCGCCGACGCTGCGGCCCGATCGCCTGCGCCGCCGCCCCGCCGATCGACAAGAACGGCTGCAGCTCCGCGGGCGCCGACGTTCCGCGCCCGCGCGCCAGCTCCGCGATGCGCCGCGCTCCCTCGATGACGCCGGCGCGCCCGTCGAGGATCGCCGCCGCGACCTCGGCGATCGGCTCGCCGCCGCGCACCGTGTCCTCGAACACCCAGCCGCCGTCGCACCAGCGGTAATGATCGAAACGATCCGGCTCGGCGAGCAGCGACTCGGCGCGCGCGCAAAAACGTTTGAGCGCCGGGTTCGAGCTCGCGCGCGCATGCTCGACGAGCGGCGCCAGCGCCGAGCGCGCGTACGGCAGCGGATGGCCGGATCGCGTCGCCTCGCCGACGAGGCGATACAACAGCCGCAAATAGTCCGTGCGGCGCGGCGACGCCCAATCCGAGGCGGCGCGCACCAGCGCCGGCGCGCGGCCGGCGTCGTCGAGCAGCCGCTCCCACTCCGCCACCGCGTCCACGTCATCGGGATTCTCGTCGAGCGCCGCCGCCACGATCTCGCCGACGATCTGCTCGTCGGCGATTTGCTCGTCGGCGAGTTTTTCGGCGGCGCTCATTTCTGCACCTCCGCCGCGGCCGCCTGCGCGGTCACCTCGATCGACACCAGCGTCACGTCGTCGGTGAAGCCGGGCGCCTCGCGCTCGACCGCGTCGAGGATGCGCTGGTTGATCTCGACCGGGTTGCGCGGCGCGCGCGCGATCAGATCGAGCAGCCGCCAGCTCCCGAGCGCATCGAACTCGCGGTGCAGCGCCTCGGGCACGCCGTCGGTCATCAGGATCACGATGTCGCCCACGCCGAGCGCGAACGACTCCTCTTTATAGCTCGGGTGCGGCACCATCCCGACCGGCGGTCCCGACGCGCCGGCGAGCGGCAGCACCGCGCCCGACGCGCGCCGCACCAGCGGTGTCACGTGCCCCGCGTTGGCCACCGTCACGCGCCGCTCGACGGCGTCGAGCTCGACGGCGGCGCAGGTCACGAACGTATCGTCGGCGCCGTCGCCGAAGCGGCGGTTGAGCGCGTCGAGCAGCCGCCACGGCGTCTTGAGCGCGGGCGCCAGGCGGCGCACCTCCGACGAGACGCGCGACATGAACAGCGCGGCCGAGACGCCCTTGCCCGAGACGTCACCGATCACCGACGACAGCCGGCCGGCGCGCGTCGAGTAGACGTCGTAGAAATCGCCGCCGACATCGAACGCCGGGCGGTACTCGGCCGCCACGCGAAATCCGCCGACGCTCGGCGGCAGCGACGGCAAAAAGCTGCGCTGGATGCGGCGCGCCGCCTCGAGGTCGCGCTCCATGCGGCGCTCGGCGGCGTAGAGCGGCGGGCGCGGCGCGCTCACCGTCATAGGCGAAGTGGTCATACCGGGGTTTACGAAGGGCGAGGTGCGTCCTTCCCGTCGCGTGCAAACATTCGTGCGCACGCCGGCGCGGGCTAAGATGCGGCGATGAAGCCTTCGCTGTCGGGAATCATCATCGGGATCGCCGCCACCACCACCGCGTTCATCACGCACGATCTGCTGCACGCGTGGGGCAACGTCTACACGCGCGCGCTCGCCGCCGGCGCCGCGGCCGCCGCAGCGACGGCAATTCTCGGGATGGTGACGGGCGCGTTCAAGAAGTGAGTCAGCCGGCGAAGACGCGATCGAGGCGCAACAGGCGGAAGATGGCGAGCGGCTGATCGCGCAGGCCGCGCACCACCACGTGGCAGCCTTGCGCGCGCATGCGCTTGTAGAGCGAGACGATGGCGCCGACGCCCGACGAATCGATCAGGCGCAGGTGCGACAGATCCACGGTCACCTGCGCCACGCGCTCGGCGATCAGCTCCTCGATGAGCGGCCGCAATTCGGGCGTGGACATCGCGTCGAGCGAGCCCTCGATGCGCAGCACCACCGCGGCGCCCTCGACGGTCTTGGAGAAGTTCATGCGCCGCCTCCGTTGGAGGCCGATCGGATCGACTTGGTCATGGAAAGCACGTTGGGCGCTCCCGCCTCGTAGGTCACCTCATCCATGAAGGACTTGATGATGAAGATGCCGAGGCCCGACTCCGGCAGCGCGTCGAGATCGGGCGCCGGCACGTCGGCGATGTCGAAGCCCTTGCCGTAATCGAGCAGGCGAATGGTGATGGAGTCGGCGCGCAGCTCGATCTGGATCTCGACCTCGCCGGCCGCGTGATCGTCGTAGCTGTGCAGCGCGGCGTTGTTGAACGCCTCGGAGAACGCCGACACCACTTGATCGTCGAACTCGCGATTGAGGCGCTGCGGGCCCGAGCCGCCGTCGCCGCTGCCCACCAGCTTGCACGCCGCGGCGACGCACCGCACGACCAGGTCGCGGTACTTCAAGGCGCCGGGGACGCGCAGCCGAATCACGCCCGCATCGTATCAGATCGCGGATCCGTTCTGATAGAATCGCGCGCGTGACGCCTCTCGTGCGCATCGCCAAGCGCGGCCTCGACCTGTTCGCTTCGACGGTGGGATTGGCGGCCACGCTGCCGCTCTACCCGATCATCGGCGCGGCCATCTACCTCGACTCGCCGGGACCGCTGTTCTATCGGCAGCGGCGCGCCGGCGAGCTGATCGGGCCGGGCGAGGCGCGCGGGCGGTTTCGCTTCGTCGAGTTCGAGATGTTCAAGTTCCGCACGATGCGGCCCGACGCCGAGCAGCGCACCGGCGCGGTGCTGGCGGCGCAGGACGATCCGCGCGTCACGCGCGTGGGAAAGTTCCTGCGCAAGACGCGGCTCGACGAGCTGCCGCAGTTCTGGAACGTGCTGCGCGGCGACATGAGTCTCGTCGGCCCGCGCCCCGAGCGCCCCGAGCTGCTGGAGAACCTCGCGCTGGCGATCCCGTTCTTCGAGGAGCGCATGCGCTTCGTCAAGCCGGGCATCACCGGGCTGGCGCAGGTGTCGCTCGGCTATTCGGGGCGCGCGCCCGACGGCAGCCCGGTGGCGGCGTTCCGCGAGGCGCTCACCAACCCGTTCAAGCTCGAGGGCGCCGACGACTCGGACGCCGACGACATGCGCATGAAGATGCTCTACGACCTGGCGTACTCGGCGTCGCTGGAGAAGCTGTCGTCGTACCTCGCCACCGAGCTGACGGTGATCGCGCGGACGCCGCTGGTCATGCTCAAGGGCCTGGGTCGCTGAGCTCCTCGTCGCCGCCGCTCACCATCGCGCACGTGCTGTCGTCGTTCGGCATGGGCGGGCAGGAGCGCGTGGCGCTCGATCTCGCGGCCGGGCAGCGCGCGCTCGGCTGCACGGTGCTGGCGATCTCGCTGGCGCCGCCGCCCGACGGGCCCCTCGCCGCCGATTTCTCGTCGGTGGGTTGCCGCGTGGTGACGGTGCCGAAGCGCGCCGGCTTCGACGTCACCTTGCCGCCGCGCCTCGCGTGGATTTTGATGCGCGCGCACACCAATATTGTGCACACGCACAATCCGCAGCCGCTCATCTATGGTGCGCTCGCATCACGGCTGGCCGGCGCGCGCGCGGTGCACACCAAGCACGGCGCCAACCCCGACACCGGCCGGCGCCTGCTGCTGCGTCGCGCGGCGGCGCGGCTGGCGTCGGCGTACGTGGCGGTCTCGTCGCTGACGGCCGAGGTGGCGCGCGCGAACCGCGAGGTGCCGGAACGCAAGCTGCACACCATCGCCAACGGCATCGACCTGTCGCGCTTCCATCCCGATTTTGATGCGCGCGCACAAATCCGCGCCGAGCTGGGCATCCCCGCGAGCGCGTGGGTGGCCGGCACGGTCGGCCGGCTGGCGCCGGAGAAGGACCAGGCGCTGCTGATCCGCGCCGCCGCGCCGCTGCTCTCGCACGAGCGCCGGCTGATCCTCGTCGGTGACGGCTCCGAGCGCGCGTCGCTGGAGGCGCAGGTGGCGGCGCTCGGCGATCGCGCGCGCTTCGTCCACCTCGCCGGCGCGCGCCGCGACGTGCCGCGCCTGCTGGCCGCTTTTGATGCGTTCGCATTATCGTCGCGCACCGAGGGGCTGCCGCTGGTGATCCCCGAGGCGATGGCCACGGGCCTGCCGGTGGTCTCGACGGCGGTCGGCGGAATTCCCGGCGTGGTGGTCGAGGGCGAGACCGGCTTTCTCGTCGCGAGCGGCGACGAGGCGGCCTTGCGCGAGCGGCTGGAGCGGCTTGCGCTCGACCGCGCTCTTGGCGAAGATTACGGGCGTCGCGGCCGCGCGCTCGCGCTCGAACGCTACTCGGCGGAGCGAATGGTGCGCGACTACCTCGCCCTCTATCGGCAGATTCTCGGGAGATCATGACCCAGGCCATCGAAACCCGCGTCCGCTCGATCGTCGCCCGCGTGGCCAAGCTCGACGGCGACGGCGCCGCCCTCAACGCCGACGCCGACCTGTTCCGCGAGCTGGGCGTCGAGTCCACCGCCGCGCTCGATCTGCTGCTGTCGCTCGAAGAGGAGTTCGGCGTCTCGATCGACGACCAGGCGTTCGGCGATTCGCGCACCGTCAACGCGCTGGCGGCGCTCGTGGGAAAGCTGCTCGCGTGAAGCTCACCATTCCACTCGGCCGCGCCATCGACGGCGAGCTGGCCGCCGACGTCGAGAAGCAGGCGGTGTACGCCGCGCCCGAGATCCGCAAGCTGCGCGTCGAAGGCGCGCAGGTCTCGGTCGAGGCCGACGACGGCACCGACGAGGCGGCGCTGCGCGGCAAGCTCGAGCGCTATTTGCAGACCATGGTCGCGAAGTACCGCAAGCTCGAGCGCAAGGCGCTCAAGCGAAACGCGCGGCGCGACGGCGGCGCGCTCGAACGCGGCGTGTACGACGAGCTGAAGCGGCGCGGCTGGGTGCTCGAGCTCGGCCGCGGCCAGGTCGGGCTCGCCGGCCCGGCGCTGGCGCTCGCGCGCACGCTCGAGCAGCAGTGCGCGCGGCTCGGACGCGAGCGCTTCGGCGCCGTCGAGCAGACCTATCCCGCGCTCATCCCGGCCGAGGTGCTCGGCCGCTGCGGCTACTTCTCGTCGTTCCCGCAGGCAGTGTCGCTGGTGGCGCACCTCGTCGAGGACTACGACCTGATCGAGGAGTTCCGCCAGGCCAACGCGCAGACGCCGCAGCTCACCATCCCGCGCGCCTCCGCGATCCCGACGCCCGAGGCGTGCCTGACGCCCGCGGTCTGCTACCACTGCTACCAGTCGCTCGAGGGCGCGAAGCTCGACGAGCGCGGCCACACGGTCACGTCGCTGGGAAAATGTTTTCGCTACGAGTCGAAGAACATCACCGGCCTCGATCGGCTGTGGGACTTCACCATGCGCGAGGTGATCTGGGTCGGCACCGAGGCGTGGGTGACCGCGCAGCGCGCGGCGGCGATCGACGCGGTGGCCGAGCAGGTGGCCGAGTGGGATCTCGACTGTGTGGTCGAGACCGCCAACGATCCGTTCTTCCCGACGGTGCACGCCACCAAGACCTACTGGCAGGTGCGCTCCGATCTGAAGTTCGAGCTGCGCCTCGCCGTCGAGCCGGGCGCGGGCGGCGAGCCGCGCACCATCGCCGCGGGCTCGTTCAACCTGCACGAAAACTTCTTCGGCAAGACGTTCGGCATCACCGCCGCCGACGGGCAGCCGGCGTTCACCGGCTGCGTCGGCTGGGGGCTCGAGCGCTGGGTGCTGGCCGGCTTCACGCAGCACGGCTACGAGCCGTCGCGCTGGCCGGCGTCGCTGCGGAGCGAGATCTTCGCATGAGCATTTTCGAAGAAAATGCGATCCTGACGGCCGTCCGCTCAGGCGGCGCCGAAGGCGACGCATGAGCGTGGTCGACGATCTGATCCTGAGCATCAAGCGCGGCGACACGCCGGCGACGCGGCTGGCGCGCGACACGTATCGGGCGCTGCTCCACTTCAACCTGCCGGACACGCCGGCGACGCGGCGGCTGTTCGCGTCGCTGTACTACGCGCACGACGCGGCGCAGGCGGGGCGCGAGTGGGCGCTGTCGAAGCTTTTGATCGAGCCGATGGTGCGCGCGCGCTTCCACTCGGTCGGCGCGCGGCTGCGCTGCGGCAAATTGCCGTACATCGTCGGCCACACCAAGATCACCGTCGGCGACGACTGCACCATCGGCAAGCTGTCGGTGGCCTCGGGGCGCTTCGTCGACGAGCCGGAGCTGCGCATCGGCAACCACGTCACCATCGGCACCGGCGTGTTCATGTCGGTGAACAAGCGGGTGACCATCGGCGATCACGTCGGCATCGCGGGGCGCGTGGCGATCTCGGACTCGGACGGGCATCCGGGCGACGTCGAGCGGCGGCTGCGCGGCGAGCCGATGACGGCCGACGACATCCAGCCGGTCACCATCGAGGACTACGTGTGGATCGGCCGCGACGCGCACATCTTGAAAGGCGTCACCATCGGGCGCGGCGCCGCGGTCGCGTCGGGGAGCGTGGTCGCCACCGACGTGCCGCCGGGCGCGCTCGCGATGGGCGTACCGGCTCGGATCGTCAAGCGCGCATGAGACGCGAGCGCACGAGACGCGGGCGCACGAGACCGGACGCCTGACTCCGCGCGCCGGACTCGCCTTCGCCCGGGTGCCGGCGCTCGACGGGCTGCGCGGGTTGGCGATCTTCGCCGTGGTGCTGCACCACGTGCCGATCCAGTGGCACCGCTACACGCACGTCGGCTACGCGGGCGTCGACCTGTTCTTCGTGCTCTCGGGATTCCTCATCACCGGCATCCTGCTCGACGCCAAGGGCGAGCCCGGCGCGCTGCGCAGCTTCTACGCGCGGCGCGCGCTGCGCATCTGGCCGCTCTACTACGCGTTCCTCGCGCTCTACTATTTCTGGGCGACGCGGCGCCTGCCGCTCGGTCCGTGGCAGGCGCCCGGCTGGTACGTCGCGCACCTGTCGAACGTGCACGTCGCGCTGTTCGGCCGGTGGACCACCAACCTCGCGCTCGACCCGACGTGGTCGCTCGCCGTCGAGGAGCAGTTCTACCTCGTGTGGCCGCTGGTGGTGTACCGGTGCTCGCCGCGCGCGCTGGTGCGCGTGTGCGTCGCGCTGATCGTCGCGGCGCCGCTCTTGCGCGTGGCGGGAACGCTCGCGGGCGTGTCGCCGATCGCGCTGTTCGTGCTCACGCCGACGCACTGCGAGGGGCTGGCGCTCGGCGCGGCGATCGCGACGGTGGCGCGCGGCGATCGCGGCCTCGCGCCGTTCGTGCCGCTCGCGCGCGCCACGGCGGCGCTCGTCGGCGCGGCGTTCGTGGCCGTGTGGATCTACGCCGTGGTGGTGGATCTCCCGTGGCTCGCCTACGACTACGCGTCGCTGTCGACGCTGTTACTGACGCCGATCGCGCTCCTGTGCGGCGCCGCGCTCGTGCTGGTCCTGGCGAAAGCCGATCGCCCGTCGCTGTGGACGTTCGCGCCGCTGCGCGCGCTCGGCCGCTACAGCTACGCGATCTACCTGTTTCACCTGCCGGTCCGAACGTGGGCGGCGCGGCGCCTGCTCAAGCCGATGCCCTACGGCCAGCTTCGCTACGTCGCGACTTTCGCGGTCACGTTCGCCGTCTCGATCGCGCTGGCGATCGTGAGCTGGCACCTGTTCGAGAAGCAGCTCCTCAAGCTGAAGTCGCGCTTTCCCTACCGCCGCTCTTGAGGTGCTCGACGAACGCCAGCCAGTCGCGCGCGTCGGCCTGCGACTTCGCGACGCCGATCTTCTGCGCGCCGAGGTAGAGCTTGTTGCCCTCGAAGCGAAAGTCGGCGAGCGACGAGTACGGGTAGCGCCTGGTGGCCGGGCCGATCATGGCGTGGATGACGAGCACGCCACCGCCGATCTCGAAATACGTGCGGCTGAGCATCGAGAGGCCGGCGACGATCGAGACCGCGCCGGAGATCATCGGGCCGATCAAGCTGCCGCCGGCGATCAGCGCCAGCAGCAGGCACAAGCAGCCGAGCCCGAGCAAGAGGCCGCCCCAGACTTTGGAGAATCCCACTTTCATGATCGATTTTACGCGGGCGCGGCCGGAGTCTTCTCGGGAAACGCGGGCGCGGTCGAGTCGTCGTCGGCCAGCTTCTCGACGGCGAGCGAGCGGTCGCGCTCGAGCGTCACGCGCCACAGCGGGATCACGTCGATGCCGACCGAGCCGAGCGAACGCTTCGCCCCGTCGAGCTGGTGCTTGACGAAGTAGCTCGCCTCCCAGCGCATGCCCGCGCGCTCGAGGATGTGCAGCTCCTCGAGGAACGCCTTGCGCCGCAGGCCGAGGTTGCGCAGCTCGGGCGGCGTCCACGCGTCGTAGCCGTAGCCCACGTCCTCGGCGACGGTGAACGAGCAGCCCGGCAGATATGGATAGTCGACGCGCCGCCGCGTGTGCAGCCACGTGTACGTCACGATCTGCCCGTCGGCCTCGCCCACCATCCAGTGCTCGCCGCGCGCCAGCCGCGAGCGCAGCTCGTCGAGGTGCTTCTCGTCGTGATGCTCGCGCGGCAGCCGCTCGAGATCGTCGGGCCCGCCGCGAATGAAGCGCATGCGCTGCACCAGCTCGGCCGCCGCGGCGTCGTTCCACTCGGGAACCTTCGTCGGGCACTTGCACACGAAGACCTCGCGCGCGAACACGATCATGCGCGGCATCGTATTCCGATTTCCCGCGCGATGCGATATGAGCGGGGCATGGCCAACTACACGCTCATCCTCGGCAGCAAGAACTACTCGTCGTGGTCGCTGCGCGCGTGGCTGTGCGCCAGACACTCGGGCGCGCGCTTCGACGAGCAGGTGATCGCGCTCGACACGCCGGAGACCGCGCAGGCGATCCGCGCGCACTCGCCGTCGGGGCGCGTGCCGGTGCTGAAGGACGGCGACGTGACGATCTGGGACTCGCTGGCGATCGCGGAGTATCTCGCCGAGCGGCATCCGGAGGCGAAGCTGTGGCCGGCCGACATGCACGCGCGCGCGGTGGCGCGATCGGTCGCGGCGGAGATGCACTCGGGCTTCGCGGCGCTGCGCTCGAACATGCCGATGAACGTGCGCCGCACGGCGCCGCGCGCCGGCCTCTTGCGCGAGGTGCAGGCCGACATCGCGCGCATCCTCGACGTGTGGCGCGACTGCCGCGCGCGCTTCGGCGCCGGCGGCCCGTTCCTCTTCGGCGGCTTCACCATCGCCGACGCCATGTACGCGCCGGTGGTGTCGCGCCTCAAGAGCTACGTGGTCCCCGTCGAGGACGCGGTGTGCAAAGCGTACCTGCACGCGATCTGGGAGCTGCCGTCGATGAAGGAGTGGCGCGCCGCCGCCGCGAGCGAGCCGCGGGTCGCGAAGTACGACCACATTTGAGGTATCCTCGCGGGAGTGTCTCCCCGCAGCCAGCTCCTCAAACTGCTGCAAGTCACCGGGACCTCGGAGCTGCTGCTGCGGCTGCGCGCGCGCGCCCCGTCGCCGTGGCTCACCGTGCTCACCTATCACAGCGTGCGCGCGCCGGGTCCGTACCCGTTCGATGACGGCGTCCTGGACGCGACGCCGGAAGACTTCGAGCGGCAAATTGCCGTCATCGCGCGCCACTGCCACGTGCTCGGCGTCGACGAGATCCGCGGCTTCGCCAACGGCCACCGCCTGCCGCCCGGCGCCGTCGCCATCACCTTCGACGACGGCTACCGCAACAACCACGACGTGGCGCTGCCGATCCTCAAGCGCCACGGCGTCAAGGCGATCTTCTTCGTCACCACCGGCTTCCTCGAGCAGCGGCGCATCTTCTGGTGGGATCGCGCCGCGTATCTGCTCAAGTCGTCCAAGCGCGAATGGATCGAGGTGCGCTACCCCGCGCTCATGCAGGTGCGCCTCGTCGGCCCGCGCCGCTACCAGGCGCTGCGCGCCGTGTTGCGCCTGGTCAAGGACTTCTACGATCTCGAGCTGGAGCGTTTCCTCGACGAGCTGGCGCGCGCCTGCGACGTCGAGTGGAACCGCGAGCTGGATCGCCGCTTCGCCGACGAGCTGCTGATGAGCTGGGACGACGTGCGCGCGCTCAAGGCCGCGGGCATGGACGTGCAGTCGCACACGCGCAATCACCTGGTGCTGCAGACGCTGCCGGCCGCCAAGCTCGACGACGAATTGGGCGGCTCGCGCGAGCAGCTCGAGTCGGTCCTCGGCGACAAGGTGCGCGCGCTCGCCTATCCCGTCGGCCACGCGATCGCCGACCGCCCGCGCCTGCGCGAGGCCGTGCGACGCGCCGGCTACGAGCTCGGCTTCTCCAACGCCACCGGCATCAATCCCGTCTGGCGCCCGATCGACCGCTTCGACATCAAGCGGCTGGCCGTCGACTACCAGGTCCCCGACGCGGAGTACCGGGGCGTGTTGGCGATTCCGTATCTCGCCGCCGCGCAATGAGGCTCGACGTCTCGGTGCTGCGCCACGCGCACGAGCTCGAGCAGCTCGAGCCCGAGTGGAGCGCGCTCCTCGAGCGCAGCGACTCGAACCAGCCGACGCTCTCGCCGCTGTGGATCCGCACGTGGTGGAGCATCTTCGGCCACGACGATGGGCGCGACCTGCGCGTGCTGCTGTTCTGGGATCGCGGGCGGCTGGTCGGCCTCGCGCCGCTGCAGGCGCGCCGCTATTGGTATCGGCCGGGATTGCCGTATCGCCGGCTGGAGCTGCTGGCGTCGGGCGAGGCGGAGGCCGACGAGATCTGCTCCGACTACATCGGCGTCGTCGCCGAACGCGGCGCCGAAGAGGACGTGGCGCGCGGCGTGGTGACCGCGCTCGAGGCCGGCGCGCTCGGCGGCTGGGACGAGCTGGTGCTGCCGGCGATGGACGGCGCGAGCGCGCTCACGTCGCTGCTCACCGGCGCGCTCACGCACGCGCGCATCGCCACCGAGAGCGTGGTGACGAGCGAGGCGCCGTACGTCCCGCTGCCGGCGACGTGGGCCGCGTACCTGGAGAAGCTGCCGTCGTCGCGCCGCTACCTGGTGACGCGCTCGCTGCGCGACTACGAGAAGTGGGCGGCGGGCGATTCGCGGCTGCACGTCGCGTCGACGCCCGCCGAGCTCGTCGAGGGCCAGCGCGTGCTGCACTCGCTGCACGGCGAGCGCTGGGGCGCCGAGGGCGAGGGCGGCGTGTTCCGCTCCGAGCGCTTCACCAAATTTCACGAGCGGGTGATGGCCGCGCTGCTCGAGCGAAACGCGCTCGAGCTGTCGTGGCTCACGGTGCGCGGCGAGCCGATCGCGGCGCTCTACAACATCGTCTGGGACGGCAAGATCCACTTCTACCAGAGCGGCCGCAAGATCGAGTTGCCCAAGGGCATCCGCCCCGGCATCGTCGCCCACGCCTACGCGCTCCAGCGCGCCATCGCCGCCGGCCGCCGCGAGTACGATTTCCTCGCCGGCGCGTCGCAGTACAAGATGCAGCTCGCGCTCGCCACCCGGCCGCTGGTGCGCGTGCGCGCGGTGCGGGCCCCGATGCGCGAGCGCTCGCGCGTCGCCGTCGAGCGGCTGCTCGCCTTCGCCCCCCGCCTGCGCGCGCGCTTCCGCGCCTGATTTTCCTTTTCACGGGGATATCGCGCGTGGTAGCCCGTATTCCCTTTCATGAACCCAATCGATTATCGCGAGCTGCACGACACCACCACGGGCGCGCCGCTGACGTTCGAGGCGCCGCCGGCCGTGCGCAGCGAGCCGACGCCCGACAAGATCTTGCGGCTCGGCCTCGCCTTCCAGGCGTCGAAGACGCTGCTCAGCGCCATCGAGCTCGGCGTGTTCACCGAGCTGGCGAAGCAGCCGCTCGACGCCGACGCGCTCACCGCGCGGCTCGCGCTCCACGGCCGCGGCGCGCGCGACTTCTTCGACGCGCTGGTGGCGCTCGGCATGCTCGACCGCACGGACGGCGTGTATCGCAACACGGCCGAGAGCGACCGCTTCCTCGATCGCGCCAAGCCGACGTACGTGGGCGCGATGCTGGAGCTGGCCGACGCGCGGCTGTATCGCTTCTGGCGCTCGCTCACGCAGGCGCTCAAGAGCGGGCAGCCGCAGAACGAGGCGCGCGGCGGCGGCGACTTCTATCGCGCGCTCTACGCCGATCCGGTGCAGCTGCGAAAGTTCTTGAAGGGCATGACCGGCCTCAGCCTCGGCACCGCGCGCGCGATGGCCAAGAAGTTTCCGTTTCGCGAGTACCGCACGGTGGTCGACGTCGGCACCGCCGAGGGCGCGCTGCCCGTCGAGCTGTGTCTCGAGCACCGGCACCTGCGCGGCGGCGGCTTCGACATCGCCGCGTGCGCGCCGCTGTTCGACGAGTACGTCGCGGGCTTCGGGCTCGCCGAGCGGCTGCGCTTTCACGGCGGCGACTTCTTCGCCGATCCGCTGCCGCGCGCCGACGTGCTGATCATGGGCCACATCCTGCACGTCTGGAGCCGCGACGAGAAACGGATGCTGATCGGCAAGGCGTTCGACGCGCTGCCGAGCGGCGGCTCGCTGATCGTCTACGACGCCATCATTGACGATGACCGGCGTTCCAACGTTTACGGTCTATTGTCCAGTTTGAACATGCTGATTGAAACCAAAGCGGGCTTTGACTATACCGGCGCCGATTGCATCACGTGGATGCGCGACGCCGGCTTCCGCCACACGCGCGTCGAGCACCTGCTCGGCTCCGACTCCATGGTGATCGGCGTAAAGTGAATCGCTAGGGCGCTTTCAAGCGGGTATAGACGAACAGCAGCGCCACCAGCATTACGTCGATTGCCACCACTAAAAAGAAATCGCGCCAGGCGAATTTGACGTCCCAATCGGGATCGTGGCGTTTGAGCGCGCAATAAAACCCGCCTGAAAGCCCGATATAGATCCAAAGACTCTGGTGATAACAAAACGACAAGAAGAATATCCCGACCAATAACCCCAATAACGCGGCCAATAGACCCATTCCCCACGTGCGCGCCACGTCGGCCTCGGGGCCGAGCGCTCGCAGGCGCCGCAGCGCGCTCACCGGGATCTTCACGGTGATGTACATGACGATGCTCCAGAGCACCATGCCGGGAAAACCCAGCTCGGCGGGCGCGAGCACGTACGAGTTGTGCGCCGTCAGGAAATGGTGCTCGGTGAACTGCCCCTGGCCGACGCCGAAGATCGGATACTGCTTGAACATCGACATGCCTTCGTACCAGCACTCGAGCCGCTCCAGCGACGAGGATTCGGCCTCTTCGCCCGAGCGACCGCCGAGCATGAGCAGCGGCAGCGCCAGCACCGCGCCGAAGATCATTCCCTTCCAGCCATAGCGTTTGACGAAGTATGCGCCGACCGCGGCGAGGAACACCAGCTGCCCGCCGCGCGATTGCGTGAACACGGTGCACGTGCCGACGAGCGCCAGCGCGGTCACCAGCAGGGCCAGGCGCGCGCTCGAACGCTTGCGCTCGAAGAACGCGAACGCGAACGGCAGCCCGATGCCGATCGCCAGCGACAGCTCGTTCGGATCCTGCAGCGGTCCGAGATAGCGCACGCGCCCTTTGCCGATCGACGACGTGCCGAACAGCCCGACGCGCTCGCACAGATAGTCCGCGCCCGGCTCGGGGTCGTCGCGCAGACACTCGCGCTCGTTTTCGCACGGCCGCCCGTCGTAGACGCCCACCGACAAGTCGCCCGGATCGGACGTGTCGATCACGTGGCAGCCGAACGGCGCCGTCCCCTGGTGCACGCCTACCGCCGAGAGAAACAGCGTCACCGCGAGCAGCGTGCCGACGACGAGCTGGAACGCGCGGAACGTCTGCACGCCGTGCCCGATCAGCAGGTACAAGATGATCGAGATGCCGAGCTCGAGCGCGCCGCGCGGGATCTTCCCCGGCGCGCGCACCGCCAGCGTCAGCATGCACCACGCGAAGAACAGGCCCGCCCAGCCGAGCTGCGGCGTCAGCATCGGCCGGATCCGCCGCAGCTTGAGATCGACGCCGAAGCCGAAGATCGCCGCCGCGAAAAACAAATAGAGCAGCGGCAAAACGCGCAACGGGAGAATGAACTCTTGCGGCCGTATGTAGATGAAGACGATGAGCGCGACGATGCCGGGGATGGCAAACATCAGGCGACCAGCATATGCTGTGGGACCATGCGACTGACCGGCACGTTATTGGCGCTCTGTCTGGCAGCGACGGGCTGCGGCCCGATCTCGTACGACTATAGCAAGGAACCCGATCCGCGGAATCACGAGTTCGTCATCGGCGCCTCCGATGGATTGAAGATCACCGTGTGGAAAAATCCCGAGCTGTCGACCGACGCCAAGGTGCGCCCCGACGGCACGATCACGATGCCGCTCATCGGCGACGTGCACGCGGCCGGGCGCACGCCGGGCGAATTGAAGCTGGAGATCGGCAAGAAGCTCTCGAACTTCGTCAAGAGCGACGAAGCGACCGTGACCATCGCGGTGACCGAGGTGAACAGCTATCGCTTCACGGTCTCGGGGAACGTCGAGCACGGCGGCATCTTCACGTCGAAGTATTACGTGACGGTGGCCGAGGCGATCGCGCTCGCCGGCGGGCTCAACAAGTTCGCCGATCCGAAGAAGCTGGTGATCGTTCGGCTCGACGAGCACGGGCGGCGGCGCGTGCCGATCGACTACAACCGCATCAGCTCCGGCGAGCACCCCGACGAGAACCTGGTGCTGATCTCGGGCGACAATTTGTTCGCGCCTTAAGTGTCGATCGCGCGCACAGCCGTTCGCGGCGCGGCGTGGACCATCGCCACCGGCCTCGGCTCGCGCGCGCTCGGGCTCGTCGGCACGCTGCTGATCGCGCGCTTCGTCGCGCCGGATGATTACGGCGAGGTCTCGACCGCGTCGGTCTACCTGCTCCTGGTCAATCAGTTCACCACGCTCGGCGTCGGGCAGTACGTGATCGCGCGGCCGAACGCGGGGCGCGAGGCGGCGTTTCACGCGACGTTCTTTCACCTGACGATCGGCGTGGTGGCGCTCGGCGGCGCGTACCTCCTGCGCGGGCCGCTCGGCGTGCAGTTCGGAACGCCGACGATGGGCCTGTACGTGCCGGGGCTGGTCATCTCGGTGCTGCTCGATCGCGTGGCGTTCATGCCCGAGCGGATCCTGGTGCGCGACATGCGCTTCGGATTTCTCGGTCTCGCGCGCACCGCCGCCGAGCTGACCTACTCGGGCGTCTCGATCGGCTTCGCCATCGCCGGATACGGCGCGACCGCGATCGTGATCGGCAACGTCGCGCGCTCGGTGCTCCGCTGCGCGATGATGACCAGCGCGGCCAATCGCCGCGATTGGCTCTCGCCGACGCCGATCCGCCGCGAGGTCGCCGCCGAGATGTTCGAGTTCGGCCTGCCGATCTGGATCGGCTCGTCGGCCAACTTCGCTTCACGGCGCGTCGACAACATTTTGGTCGCGCGCTTCTTCGGCCCGGCGATCGCCGGCATGTACAACTACGCCTACAACCTGGCCGACGTGCCGGCGGTGCAGGTCGGCGAGCAGATCGGCGACGTGCTCTTGCCCTCGTTCGCCAAGATGGATCCCGAGAAGCGCGCCGACGGCCTGGTGCGCTCGACGACGCTGCTGGCGCTGATCATGTTCCCGCTCGCCGTCGGCCTCGGCGCGGTCGCGCCCACCGCGGTGCACGCCATCTTCGACAAGCGCTGGCTCGCCGTCGGGCCGATGCTGATGTACCTGAGCGCGCTCTCGGTCACGCGGCCGATCGGCTGGACCATCTCGTCGTACCTGCAAGCGCGCGATCGCCCGCGCGCGGTGATGGGGCTCGAGTGCTTCAAGGTGCTCGCGCTCGTCGGCGCCATCGTCACGCTCGGGCGGCTCGGGCCGCTATGGACCTGCGCGGCGGTGGGCGTGGCGTTCGCGCTGCACGCGCTCGCCAGCTTGTGGGTGGTGCACCTGTTCGACGGCATCGCGTTCGCGCGCATGCTCGCGCGCCTGGTGCCGCCGCTCCTCGCCTGCGTGCCGCTGGTGGGCGCGGTGCTCGGCGTTCGGCACGGGATGGATCGCCTAGGCCTCGACGGGAAGATCGCCCGGCTGGCGATCGAGACGGCGGCCGGGGGCGTGGCCTACGTGCTCGCCGCGCTGGTGATCGCGCGCTCGGCCTCGCGCGAGCTGCTCCATTTATTGCGCCACGCGCTCAAGAGAAGGCGCGCCGCCGACTGACGCGTGATATGGTGGGGGGAGAGATGGACGACCGCGAAGGCGGGGAAGACGATCTCGACGACTTGCGCGAGGAGCTCTACAGCTCCGACCGCGCGCGGGCCCAGGCCTTGAAAGCGCTCGATCATGATCGACGCGCTCGCCTCTGGGGCCCGGCGCAGCCCTCCGGCAGCGAGCACCCCGCCGGCGACGCCACCGAATATCAAAGCGGCTTGATTCAAACCCTCCTCGATTCCGAGCAACCCGAGCATTTCCACGCTCGGCACTTCAATACGCGCTGGCCGGCGGAAGGCGGCAATCAGAACAGACGCGCCTTACGGCGCGAGGGTAAATGAATGTCATTGGAATCGGGCAACGGGCGGCTCTCGTTCTTCAAACATGATTTGACGCAGCCGTGCGAGGGCTGCTCGGCGCCGTGCTGCACCATGCTGGTGCTGCCGCATCCCGCGCCGGTGCGCTGGATGGACTTCGATTTTCTGCGCTACTCGCTCGGCTTCCCCGGCATGGAGGCGCTGCTCTACGAAGACGGGCGCTGGAGCCTGGTGGTGCACCGCGAGTGCAGCAACTTCGACGCGCGCACGCGGCGCTGCAACGTGCACGGCACGCCGGAGCAGCCGCGCACGTGCGTGTACTACAGCCCGCACCACTGCTGGTACAAGCGCAACTTCAACGGCGACCAGAAGCACGTGGCGCCGCCCGACGTGCTGCGGCTCGATCTGGCGAAGCTCGATCGCCTGCTGCAGATGATCGAGTTCGACCCCGAGGGGTTGATGGTGAGCTGGCCCGGCTGGCCGGCGGTGCGCGACGCGATCGCGCAGTCGTCGACGAACGGGGCGCAGCAGCCGCAGCAGACCCAGCGCGCGCTACCTTAACCGGCTCGCTTCGGCCCCGCGCGACGCCAACCAACGCGCAGCAGCCAGGTGCTCGCCGCGCTCACGCAATCGTCGTTCTCCGCATTCCACGACGAGCGCGGATCGATCCCGCGGCGAATCAGCTCGTGCTTGACCGTGTTGTTCATCACGTAGTTCATCGCGCGCGCGACCTCGCTCGGCGTCTTCAAGGTGCGCGCGTAATAACGATCCGAATAAACCGGTCCCTTTCTCTTCATTACGCGATTGAGCGCTTTCGCCATTCGCACGCCGAGTCCCTGCATTCCTTTCGATAGCGCTCTCTCGTCGGTGGCTTCGACCAGCAAATGCAAATGATTGCCAATGACGCTGAAATGACACAGCCGCATTTCAAAGCGATCGCGCGCAATGCGAAACGCTCGTTGCAAGACGCGAAAGCAGCGGCCCGCGCGCAGGTTCCAGGTCTCGCGCGTCACGCGCACCACCACGTGCACCGGATGGCGGCGCAACAGCGACGGGCGGCGCAGGTGTGAAACGCCGGCGCCGGCTTTCTTCGGACGGCCGGCATTCGGGCGCGGGCCGCCCCAGGTTCGTGCGCGCAAGGTGAGCGCGAGCTGCGCGGGGCGTCGTCGCGATCGTTTCATCTTGATTATAGCATAGATTTATTTTTGGAGGCCGCAAGAGGGAGAGCGGAGGTTTTTTTGAGATTTTGAATTGGGGGGTGGTGCTTCGAACGGCGACGGGGACGCGCACAGCGCTCTCGCTGTGGACAGCCGGCAGACCGCCTGCCCACAGCGAGGCCCCGTCGCCTGAGACCGGGCTTTGGCGATTAAGAATTCAGATTCAGAGTGAGAATCAGAGTGGGAATCAGCGCTCGACGATTACGACCTGGCGTTTGCCGCTCCTGCTGACGGGGATCTCGGAGACGATCTCGGTCTTGATCTCGACGCCTTTCAAATACTGCGCGCAGTTCTTTCGGATGTGCTCGCGGGCGGTGGCGTCGAGGGCGCTGGTGGGGACGAGCTTGAGCGTGATCGAGCCGTCTTTGTGTTGCACCGCTTGGAACTGGCGAACGGTCTGCGCGAGCACGCTGAAGATCAGGTTGAACACCAGGCCGCCGACGCGGTTGCCCTGGCCGTCGCGCAGGGTCTCGGCGGAGCGGCCGTCGACGGCGGCGAGGCGCGGGAGCGTCCGGCCGCACGCGCAGCGCTCGGCCTTGCCGGCGATCGCCAGGTCGCCGTTTGCGTAGCGGATGAACGGCATGCCGTAGTTGTGCAGGTCGGTGAGCACGATCTCGCCGGTCTCGCCGGGAGCGGCGGGTCGCTGCGACCCGTTCTGTTCCGTCACCACGACCTCTACGATCAAGTTCTCCGCCGAGACGTGCAGGCCGTCGTGCGCGTCGCACTCGGTGCCGATCAGCATCACCTCGCGGCAGCCGTAGGTCTCGAACACCGCCGGACCGAACGCCTGTTCGAGACGCGCGCGATCCTCGGGGAACAGCCGCTCGGCGCAGCACAAGACCGGGATCGTGTCCCACCCGCGCAGGTCGTTCTCGACGATGAAGCGCGCCAGGTCGGCGCCCGCTTGCGTGTAGCACAGGATCGCGCGCGGCTTGTACCAACGGATGTGTGCGGCAACTTGCCGCATGTGGCGCTCGGAGCGCAGCGTGCAGTTCACGTAGTGCTCGCGCTTGACGTAGCGATCGACGAACACCTTGGCGCGCACCTTCCACGGCGGCAGCGGACGCGTCGGCGCGCCCCAGTAGTGCAGCGTGCGGTCGCCGAGACGGTAGCCGGCCCACCCGTAGCCGCGCAGCTTGATCGCCTGGCGCCAATATTCGGAGTCGGCGTCGTAGCCGAACAAGAGCGGCTGGCCGGTGGTGCCGCCGGTGGTCTTGCGGATGCGCGGCTTGGGCTCGACCTCGGACGCGCGCGCCTCCAACGTGTCGCGCGCGTCGGCGCGGGTCATCATCGGCAGCTTGCGAAGATCGTCGACGGTGCGCACGTCGTCGGCGCTGACGCCCGCGCGGGCGAAGCGCTCGCGGTAGAACGGCACGTGCTCGAACGCGTGGCGCACCAGCTTGCGCAGGTCGGCTTCGCGCTGCGCCTCCAATTCGTCGAGCGAGCGCCACTGCGTCTGCTCGAGATACGCGAGGCGCTCGAGCGTGGGGCGGCCGCGCAGCTTGCTCTCCCAGCCGGGATACAGGACCTTGCGGAAAAACGTCGAGTACAGATCCATGCGGCTCGTCATCCCTTGGCGTTCGCCGCCGCGCAGACCGGCGGCGGCGCGAAGACGTGGTCGCGGTATTGGGCCGGATCGCCGCTGCGTCCTTCCATGGCCGCGATCGCCACGTTGAACATCTCGCGCGCGGTCACGTAGTGGAGCACCCAGCGCGCGCCGTCGTTGTAGCGCGTGGTCAGCTCGCGGTGCAGCGCGTGGCCGCCCTCGCCGAGCAGCGACGCGGCCTGCGGCTCGGGCGCGCCGTGCGTGTGCACCTTGACGAAGATCCACTCGGGACGGCCGGCGACGTGGATGCCCTGCTCGACCCACGTGCGCACGCGCGCCGCCGTCGGCGGATCGGCCGCGGTGACCGCCGCGCTCTCGATGCGCAGCGAGACTTTTCCCGGACGCCGCGCGAGCGCGAGCGGGCCCTCGATCATTAATATGCGGTCGCGGCGCACGTCGCCGACGCGGGCGCGCTCGCCCTGCTCGTAGGCGCGCGTGCGCGCGAGATCGCCGATCGGCCAGTAGATCTGGTTGACGATGTTGGGCTGGCACTCGTCGGGCGCCGAGGGGAACGTGTAGTCGGCGTAGCAGCCGGTGTCGAACAGCAGCGGGATCTCGTCGTCGACGCCGCACCAGCGGCGATCCTTGCGCGCGTTGGCCAGGCACCAGTTGCCGTGGATGAA
>Ga0070741_10005676_pt1 | contig 27440 bp, 25 predicted proteins | sample Coa_R1_4_FD_66440 | JGI IMG/M metagenome (GOLD analysis project Ga0070741, IMG submission 66440) | Surface soil microbial communities from Centralia Pennsylvania, which are recovering from an underground coalmine fire - Coalmine... | ecosystem: Environmental > Terrestrial > Soil > Unclassified ...
TGACAAGCTGTACCGAACCTTCGACCAGGATCTTCGTGCCGTCGCTGCGGATCATTTCCCAATCATGACCCTTGGCCGGCAGCCCGGTGCGGTAGACGTCGTTGAATGTCACAAATATCTTCGTCGCCGCCTCCGCTGTCATGTATTCCCGGTTGTTCGTGCCGAGAAGGCGACGCTCCGGGTACCCGAGCAGACGACAGAACGCGGAGTTAAAAAACACGAAATTGCCCCGCAAGTCGCATTCATAATAAGAATCCTCGATGCTTTCGAGGATGGTGCGGTATTTCTCTTCGCTTGCGCGCAGCGCTTCCTCCGCCTTGGTGCGCTGGCAGAATTGGCCGATTTCGCTGCCGACGTCCATCATGCCGCGCAGCAGCTCCATATCCGGCAATTGGACCTCGGGGCCGTAGAACTCCATGCCGCCGATGATGCGCGTGCCCGCCTTGATCGGAAAGGCGAAGGCGCCGTGCAGCCCGGCCTTGGCGGCGCTCTCCTTGCGGAGGAAGTCCGCCTTTTTCGCGACGTCGTCGATCCACACCGGCGCGCCCTTGGCGAATGCCATGCGAACGAGACCGCTGCCGTCCGCTTTCAGCGGCGGCAGTTTTCGCGTGACGGCAAGGAATTCCTCGACGCCCGGAGAGTCCATGCCCCAGGTTTCTTTGCAGGTCAGCAGAGTGCTGTCTTCATTGGCCTCCCAGCGGGCGCCGCAGACCCACCCGAGCGTCTCGCATATCGTGCGCAAGAGCGGGGCGGTCGCTTGGGTGATCGTGTTTGATTCCGCGAGGACGCGAGTGACGCCGTGTTTAATGGTGGCGCGCAGTTCCGTTCGTATGCGCGAGGTGACGTCCTTGGCGATGCCGCAGTACCCGATGAAGCGGCCGTTCTCGTCGAACGTCGGCCGCCCGCTGCTGCTCATGTATCGGACGTCGCCCTTGCCATTGGCGCGCTTGTAGATGAAATCGCTGTATGGCAGATGCGCGTCGAGCATCGCGATGTGCTTTTCCCAAGAGCCGCCATCGCCGAGCGGAACTCCGCCGCGCTCCCAGCGCGCGTAGCCGAGCCAGTAGCTGGGATCGACCCCGGTATCATCGCCGAGCGGGATCGTAACGAATTTGAAACGATACTGTTCGTCCTGCTCCCAGTAAGACTCCGAAGAGAGCTCGACCAGATTCCTGAAGCGCCGTTCGTCTTCGCGCAACGGTGGCTTCGCCTCCTTCGACTCTCCGAGCTTTTTCATCCTGCCTTTTGCGTGCATGCGGGTTCTGGTGTTTTTCACGTATCTTACTAATTGATATAGCTTGGATAGCAAGACTCGGGCCACGCCGAAAATTGGACGGGCGTCAAAATGCCGACACCGCGCGCCACCTCACGTCGCCGTGTTAAATCGTTCGCGGCCGCCGAATTCTCGACGAAAAGCCGCAACGGCGCTGAACGAGGCGCGAAGCGGGCCGGCAACTCTTCTGCGGATCGACTGTCGGGAGCTGTCGCAGCGCCGGTAGAATAACGCCCGGCCCTTTCGATCCGTTCGGTTAATGCAAATCCTGTTGTTGGCGATCGGCGATCGCATGCCGGCATGGGTGCAAGCGGGATTCGGCGAATATGCCAAGCGCATGCCGCCGCAAATGCGCCTGATCCTGCGTGAACTTCGCGCGGCGCCGCGAACCAAAGGCGCGGACCTCGCGCGCCTCGTGCAAGCCGAGGGCGAGCGTCTGTGGGCCGCCGTGCCCAAGGGAGCGCACGTCATCGCGCTCGATCGCGAAGGCAAGGAATTCGATACGCCGGCACTCGCGGCGGAGCTGAAGGTGCACATGGCGAGCGGCGTGGACCTCGCGTTCCTGATCGGCGGCCCGGAAGGGTTGTCGAGCGAGTGCATGACGCGCGCGCATGCGCGCTGGTCGCTGTCGCGATTGACCCTGGCGCACCCGCTGGTGCGCGTCGTATTCGCCGAGCAGGTCTATCGTGCCTGGACCATCATTAATAATCTCCCTTACCACCGATAAACTGCGCCGCCTCCCGTTTCTCCCGGGGGAACAGGCCGTCGCCGACAAGTTGCACCGCGGATGGCCTGACGGTACCGTCCTCGCTGGATTACCAACGCTCATGGCGATTCCCATTTATCTCGCTTCCGCTTCGCCGCGCCGCCAAGAACTGCTGCGCCAGCTCGGCGTCGAGTTCGACGTTATTGTCCCGAGCATCCTCGAGGAGCCGCGGGCGGGGGAGGCGCCGCGCGCCTACGTTGTTCGGCTGGCGGCCGCGAAAGCCCGGGCCGGCGCGGATATCATGCGGGCGCGCGGCTTGCCGGAGCGCCCGGTATTGGGCGCCGATACGGAAGTGGTTTTGGACGAGGAAATTCTCGGTAAACCGGCGAACCGTACCCACGGCATCGCCATGTTGCGCCGCCTGTCCGGGCGGACGCACCAGGTGTTGACCGCGATCAGCATCCTCGCTCAGGATGGAATACGCGAGGCGCTCAGCGCGAGCCAGGTGACGTTCGCGCCGTTATCAGAGGAAGAGATCGAACGCTATTGGGCCAGCGGCGAGCCGGCGGACAAAGCCGGCGGTTATGCCGTGCAAGGCCGGGCGGCGGCGTTCATTTCGCGCATCGACGGCAGCTACTCCGGCATCGTGGGTTTGCCGCTGTTCGAGCTCGCCGAATTGCTGAAGCGCCTCGGAGAGTGAGTCGGAACGCATGAGCGAAGAGATACTTATCAATGTCACGCCCCAAGAAACCCGCGTCGCGGTCATCGAAAACGGCGTGCTGCAAGAGATATATATAGAGCGCGCGCGCCATCGCGGCATCGTCGGCAATATCTACAAGGGCAAGGTGGCGCGCATCCTGCCCGGCATGCAGGCGGCGTTCGTTGAAATCGGGCTGGAACGCGCGGCTTTCCTGCACGCCGCCGATATCCGCCCGATTCCGGAGAACGGAGCGCGGACATCCGCTTACGAGACGAACGGCGCCGCGGCGATCGCCCGCGCGCCGCACGGCGCCACGTGGGCGACGCCGCGCATTCACGAGTTGCTGCACGACGGGCAGGAGGTCGTGGTGCAGGTGGTGAAGGATGCGCTCGGGAGCAAGGGCGCGCGCCTGACGACGCAGATCACGCTGCCGGCGCGTTACGTCGTGTTCATGCCGTACACGCGCCACATCGGCGTGTCGCAGAAGATCGGCGACGACCAGGAGCGCGAGCGTCTCCGGGCGCTGGTACGCTCGGCCGCCGCGGAAACCGAACAGGGCGGATACATCCTGCGCACGCTGGCCGAGACCGCGAGCGAGGAGGAGGTGCGCCACGACATCCGTTATCTGCGCCGCATTTGGGCGGCGTGCGAGGAGCGCATCAAGACCGCCAAACCCGGGGAACTCGTGCACGAGGACCTGTCGCTGCCGTTGCGCGCCATGCGCGATCTCGTGCGCGACAACGTCGAAAAGATACGCATCGATTCGCGCGAGACGTTCGCCAAGGCGCAGGAGTTCGCGCTCGAATTCATTCCGGAAATCGCCGATCGCATCGAGTACTATCCGGGCGAGCGGCCGATCTTCGATCTCTACGGAGTGGAAGACGAGATACAAAAAGCGCTCGCGTCCAAAGTCCTGCTCAAGAGCGGCGGCTACCTGGTGATCGATCAGACCGAGGCCATGACGACGATCGACGTCAATACCGGCGCCTATGTCGGCCGCAAGAACCTGGAAGACACGCTGTTCAAGACCAACCTCGAAGCGGCCCAGGCGATCGCGCGCCAGATCCGTTTGCGCAATCTCGGCGGAATGATCATCGTCGACTTCATCGACATGGAGGACGTCGATCACCGCCGCGCGGTGCTGCGGGCGCTGGAGAAGGCGCTCGCGCGCGACCGCACCAAGGTTTACATGACGGAAATGTCCTCGCTCGGTCTGGTCGAGCTCACGCGCAAGCGCACGCGCGAGAGTCTCGAGCGCGTGCTGTGCCAGCCGTGTCCGGCGTGCCAGGGACGCGGCACGCTCAAGACGCCGCACACGGTTTGCTACGAGATTTTCCGGGAGATTCTGCGGGAGGCGCGCCAATTCGGCGCCGACGAATACCTGGTGGTGGCGTCGCACCCGGTCGTCGATCTGCTGCTCGACGAGGAGTCGGGGAGTCTGCTGAAGCTTCAGGAATTCATCGGTCGTCCGATACAGCTCAAGGTGGAACCGCTTTATCATCAGGAACAGTACGACGTGGTTCTGCTCTAAAGAGGTGGGCGCGGGGAGCGCGTAGGCGCCGCGTGTGCGGCTTTCGCTCTCCGGCGCGACTTGGTTCTAACTATATGAAAATCCGCCGTCGTCCCCGCACTTCCCCATCGAATCGGCGGTTATTACAGCGCGCGCGGCGATATGCGGCGTGGGGCTCGGGCGCCCTGTTGGCGTCCCTCGTCTTGCTGTACATCGCGGCGCGCATCTATTGGCCCACCGTCGCCACAAGCCAACTCGACCTCGAAGCGCTGCTCACGCGCACGACGCACCACACGGTCCGGCTCGGCCGGGTCGAACCGTACTGGGACGGCTTGAATCCCGGCGTGCGAGTTTGGGGCGCGACCGTGTACGGCGAAGACGGGCGGACGCCGAGCGTGCGCATCGCCGAAGTGCAGGGGACGGTCGCGCTATTGCCGCTGTTATGGGGCCGGGTCGAGGTCGGCCGTCTGGTACTTTCGCGCCCGGTGCTGACGTTGGTGCGCGACGAAGATGGACGGATCGCCGTGGCCGGTCTGGCCTCGCGGCCGCAGCAATCGCCGGGCGGCGCCGCCGCGTGGCTGCTGCAGCAGCCACGCGTCATCGTGCAGGACGGCGAAATGCGCTGGGTCGACGCACGCGAGGCGGGCACTGCGCTGCTGCTGTCCCGGCTCGAGATCGATTTGCGTAATTCGGGCGAACGCCATCGCGTCGCTGTGAGCGCGAATCTGCCCCGGGCTCTTTGCCGCGAATGTTCCCTGGCGCTCGATATCAGCGGCAACCCGCTCGCGGGTCCCTGGGACGGCGAAGTATCGCTGCGCGCGCAGGGACTGAATATCACGGCCCTGCCTCTCGCGTTGCGCGAACGTTTGCCGGAAACGTTGCAGGGACAATTCGACCTGCAGCTTTGGAGCGACTGGAGCGGCGGCCGGCCGCAATGGGTGCGCGGCGACGCCGCGGTCAAAGCGCTTCGCGCTCCGCTCGGAGGAGAGCGCCCGCCGCTCGCGTTGCGCGAGCTCGCCGCCAATGTCATCTGGCGCGCCGACGGCAGCGGCTGGCGCCTGGACCTGACGGATTTGAAGCTCGCGCTGTCGCGGCGCCGGTGGTCCGCTGGGCGGCTGCGGATAACGAAGGGCGACGCCGAGAGCTCGCTCGAGGTGCAACACGTCGAGCTCGACGATGTTACGGCGTTCGCCGCGAATTATCAGTCGCTCCATCCCATGCTGAAGCGCTGGGTCGACATGCGTCCCGCCGGCGCGTTGGAACGTGTGGATGTGCGCCTGCGCGGTCCGTTCGACAAGCCCGAGGCGTTCACGGCCAAGGCGCGCCTGCTGGATGTCGGCGTCGCGGCGTACGAACGCGTGCCGGGCGTGCGCGGGCTGAGCGGGAACGTTTCGTTCGACGCGAACCGCGGCGACTTGGAGATCGACGCGGCCGACGCGGCCTTGGATCTGCCGACGGTTTTCCGTGCGCCGCTCCACGCCCGCCGCGCGACCGGCATGGTGCACTGGGAAAAAACCGCAACCGCCTGGCGCATCACCGGCGATGATCTGCGCGTAACGGGCGACGACGGCACCGGTTCGGGTGCGATGACGTTCGAGCTGCCGCACGATCGCTCGGTTTCTCCGGTGCTCAGGCTCTATGTCGATTTCCGCGACGGCAATGGCGCTCACGCCGCGCGCTACTATCCGGCGTATCACCTGCCGCCGCGCACGCTCGAATGGATGGAATGGGCTTTCCTCGGCGGGCGCGTGCTGTCCGGCCACTTGATATACGAAGGGCCGATCCGCGCATGGCCGTTCGAGGCCGGCCAAGGGCGTTTCGAAATCCGCGGGCGCGTGCGCGACGGCGTGTACCGTTACCTGCGCGGTTGGACGCCGTTGACGCAGGCGGAGGCGAATGTCGCGATCGACGGCCCCAATGTGCGCGTCACGGGGCAAGGGCGGATCGGCACGCTGCTCGCGCGTAATGTATCGGTGGAAGTGAAACGCGCGGAAGACGGCCAAGGTCGATTGGCGCGCGTTCAAGCGCAGGTCGAAGGACCGGTCGCCGAAACTTTGCGCGTGCTGCAGACGGTCGATTCATCACGCGCGACCGCCTGGCAGACGTATGCGCGCGACATCGCCCGGGCGGAAGGTACGGGGAAGCTCGATCTCGACGTGCAGATTCCGATCAGACAGGAGCGGGGTCCGTCTTTTCTCGCGTCTTATCGCTTCACGAACGCGGCGCTGAAGCTCGCGGATGGCGGCGGCCTCGAGGGCGCGAACGGTTTTGTGAGCTTCAGCGAAGCCGGGCTGCGCGAGAGCAGCGTGCAGGGAACGTTGTTCGGCGGTCCACTGGTGCTCGCGGCGGCGCACAACGGGGGAGAACTGCACGTGCACGCCGCCGGCAAAGTGCTGCCGGCGGAGCTGCTGCGCGGCCGGCGCCCGCTCGCCGAGCGCGTAAGCGGCGATATCGACTGGTCCTTGGCCTGGCAGAACCGGCCGAGCGGCCCGCAAGTGCGCGCGCAAGCAGACTTGCGCGCGGTTCGATCGCGCTTGCCCGCGCCCTTGGCCAAAGCGGACGCGACGTCGCTCGACGCGCTGACGATAAGCACGGAGCAGAGCGCCCCGGGGACGTTGGTGTTGGCGCTTAACGGCGGTTCCGCCTTGAACGGGAAACTCGCTTTCGCCCGGGAGGACGGCGACTGGCGTTTTCAAAAAGGCCGCATCGACGTGGGCAAGCCGACCACCCGGCTGCCGCAGGCAAACGGTCTCGAAGTGGGACTGAATATCGACGCGCTCGACGTCGATCGTTGGTTGCCGCTGATCGGTACGGGAACGTCGCCGGCCGCCGCGACGGCGACGCCGCCGTTCCTGACCGCGTTGACGGCCGATATCAAGCGGCTGGATCTCGCCAACCGGCGCTGGGGCAGATTGTTCGTGCATCTGGTACAGCGCGGCTCGGAATGGCGGACGGTGCTCGACGGCGACGCGCTGGCGGGTGAAGGTGCGCTGGTCTTCGCGCCCAAAACGCCGCCCCGAATTCGGCTCGACCTCGCGTACCTGCGCCTGCCCGAACGCGCGGAGGCGCAAGCGCCGGCGCAGGACAAGGACAAAGATAAGGAGGCGACCGATCCGCGGCGGCTCCCGACACTCGACCTGCACGCGCTTTCGTTCGAGTACAAGCAACGCAAGTTCGGCGAGCTCAATTTTGCCGCCGCGCCTTACGAGCAGGGATGGCGTGTCGAACGCATGAATCTCACGCGCCCGGAAATGAAGCTCGTCACGCGCGGCGTGTGGCGCATCGTCGGCGAGCGCCAGGCGACCGATCTGAATATCGAGTTCGACAGCGACAACATGGGCGCGACGCTCGATGGATTCGGCTCGACGGGCCAGATGGCGGACGGCAAGGTCAAGCTGCGCGCCAATCTCTCGTGGCCGGGTTCTCCGATGCGTCCCGCGCTCGCCGGATTGGACGGCAAGATCGAACTGACGGCGGAGAAGGGACGATTTCTGAAATTCGATCCGGGAGCCGCGCGCCTCTTCGGGCTGCTCGATCTGCGCTCGATCGGCCGTTACCTGACGCTCGATTTCAGTCCGGCGTTCGGGAAGGGTTTCGTGTTCGACGCCATCCATGGAACGATCACGCTCGAACGCGGCAACGCGTACACCCGGGATTTTGTGGTCAGAGGTCCGTCGCTCGGCATGGGGGCGAATGGACGCATCGGCTTGGCGGCCGAAGATTACGACCTCGTGCTCGAAGCGAGTCCGAAATTCGACAGCACATTGACGCTCACGAGCTGGGGCCTGTTCGGCCCCGGCGCCGCCGCGGCGGTGCTGGCGCTGCAGAAGTTATTCAAGCGCCAGATCGAGGCAGGCACCCGCATCACTTACGTCGTGAAGGGGCCGTGGGACAATCCGAAAGTGACGAAGCTCTCCAAGTCGAGCGGCAATGAAGCCGCGCCGCCTACGCAATAGCGTTTATAATGTTGGCGTTACTTCGGGTTATTGACTGCGTATGACTGTCGCCGCTGCTATTCAAATGACATCCGGTACCGACGTCGCCGCGAATCTCGCCGAGGCGGAGCGCCTCATCGCTCTCGCCGCACAGGCGGGCGCGCGTCTCGCGGTGCTGCCGGAGAACTTCGCCATCATGGTGAGCAGGGAGGCCGATCGCGTGGCCGCCGCCGAAGCGGACGGCGTCGGGCCGATCCAGGATTTTCTCGCGGCTGCGGCGCGCCGGCATCGTCTGTGGCTGGTCGGTGGCACGATCCCGTTGCGCTCGCGGCACCCGGCCAAAGTCCGCGCCGCCTGCCTTCTGTATGACGAGCGCGGCGACCGCGTCGCACGTTACGACAAGATGCACTTGTTCGACGTGCGGCTGGCAAACGGCGAGCAATATTACGAGTCGAACGGGATCGAGGCCGGGGAGCGGCCGGTGGTGGTGGACACGCCCGTGGGGCGCCTCGGGTTATCGGTGTGCTACGACGTTCGTTTCCCGGAGCTCTTTCGTCGTCTGCTGGACGAGGGCGCCGAAGTATTCGCCGTACCTTCGGCGTTTACCGCCTTCACCGGGCGCGCTCATTGGGAAACTCTCATGCGGGCGCGGGCAATCGAGAACCTCGGCTACGTCATCGCCGCGGCCCAGACCGGCCGGCATCCGAACGGAAGAGAGACATTCGGCGACAGCATGATCGTGAATCCGTGGGGCGAAGTGCTGGCCCGCCGGGCGCAAGGCGCGGGGGTGGTGACGGCGTCGTGCGACTTGCAGAAACTGAAGTCGTTCCGGGCGCAGCTACCGAGCATTGAGCATCGGAGGTTGTAGGGTAGATCGCGCGCCGCGCGATCCTGTCGATGTAATAACCTGTCGTACCGTTCCCGAAAAGTCACCCACAGAAAGCAGGCCCCGGTCGCGTCGCCGCCCCCTTATCATCTATTACGCTCGACGTCCCGAAAGGCGCGGAACTAAAAGAAAGAACGCCAGACTATTGGCTGACCCGAAGCGAATCCCCATAGTACAGTTCGTGCAAACGACAGAAGCCCGAGGAAAATTGTGGAAACATCGAAAAGTCTGATCGAGCAAGCACGCCGCTCGCTGCTCGATCCCGCCGGCCTCACCGAGGCCGAGCTGACCCGCTTGATGGATAAGTTGCTGACGGGTCAGGTCGACTACGCCGATTTGTATTTTCAGTACAGCCGGCACGAATCGTGGGGACTCGAAGAGGGGCAGGTGAAGTCCGGCGCGCACAATATCGAATCCGGCGTCGGCGTGCGCGCGGTTGCCGGGGAGAAATCGGGCTTCGCGTATTCCGACGATGTGGTGTTGCCGGCGCTCGTCGAGGCGGCGGGCGCCGCGCGTGCCATCGCCGCGCAGGGCGGCCGCGCGCAGGCGCCCGCGCAATGGCGCACCGGGAACGCGTTACGGCTCTACCAGCCCGCCGATCCGCTCGCGAGCCTTCCCGACCAGGAAAAGGTCGCCGTGCTCGAGCGCATCGAGCGCGAGGCGCGCGCGCGCGATCCGCGCGTGAAGCAGGTGATGGCGAGTCTTTCGGCGGTGCACGAGGTCGTGTTGGTCGCGCGCAGCGACGGGATGCTCGCCGCCGACGTGCGGCCGCTCGTGCGCGTGAGCGTCACCGTGATCGCCGAGGCGAACGGCCGGCGCGAATCCGGCAACGCGGGCGGCGGCGGACGCTTTACCTATCGCGAGCTGATCGCCGGCGATACGGTGCTCGAATACGCGCGTGAAGCGGTGCGTCAGGCGCTGGTGAATCTCGAAGCCGTCGAAGCGCCGGCCGGTACCATGCAAGTCGTGCTCGGGCCGGGCTGGCCGGGCATTCTGCTGCATGAAGCGATCGGGCACGGCCTCGAGGGCGATTTCAACCGCAAGGGTACCTCGGCGTTCGCGGGGCGCGTGGGCCAGAAGGTGGCGGCGCCGGAGGTGACCGTCGTCGACGACGGCACGCTCGCGGACCGCCGCGGTTCTCTCAACGTCGACGATGAAGGAACGCCGACGCAGCGCACGGTTTTGATCGAAAACGGCGTGCTCAAGGGCTACATGCAGGATCTGCTCAATGCGCGCCTGATGAAAGTCGCGCCCACCGGCAACGGCCGGCGCGAGTCGTACGCGAATCTGCCGATGCCGCGCATGACCAACACCTATATGCTCGCCGGGAAGCACGATCCGCGGGAAGTCATCGCCTCCGTGGAGCGCGGCCTCTACGCGGTGAACTTCGGCGGCGGACAGGTCGATATCACCTCGGGTAAGTTCGTGTTCTCGGCCTCGGAGGCATACCTTATCGAGAAGGGGCGCATCACGCGCCCGGTCAAGGGAGCGACCTTGATCGGCAACGGTCCGGACGTGCTGACGCGCGTGACCATGGTCGGCAACGATCTCAAGCTCGACACCGGCGTCGGTACCTGCGGCAAGGATGGGCAGAGCGTGCCGGTCGGGGTCGGGCAGCCGACGCTCAAGATCGACGGGCTCACCGTGGGAGGCACGCAGGCATGAAGGCGCCTTCACCCGTGATTGAAAGCGACGCGCCGGTATTCGGCGCGGATGCGCGCGCGCGTTTGAGCGGCATAGCGGAGTCGGCGCTTGCCGCCGCGCGCGAACAGGGCGTCGGCGCCGCGGAGGCGGCAGCCCACTTGTCCCAAGGGCTTGCGGTGACCGTGCGCATGGGCGAGGTCGAGACGCTCGAGCAGACGCGCGACAAGGGTCTCAGCGTCACCGTCTATTTCGGAAAGCGCAGCGGTTCCGCGAGCACGACCGATCTTTCTCCGGCCGCGGTACGCGACACCGTGCGCGCGGCCTGCACCATCGCGCGTTATACGGCGGAAGACCCTTGCGCCGGACTCGCCGATCCCGAGCGCTTGGCGCGTTCCATTCCCGATCTCGACCTGTTACACCCCTGGAACCCACCGGTCGAGCGTGCCATCGAGTTGGCCCGGGAGTGTGAAGCGGCGGCGCTTGCGGTCGATCCGCGCATCACCAATTCCGAGGGTGGGTCGCTGTCGAGCTACGAGGGTGTCGAGGTGTATGCGAACACCCACGGGTTCATCGGCACGTCCGCCGGGACCCGGCACAATTTGTCGGCCGCCGTTATCGCGCAGGACGAAAGCGGCATGCAGCGGGACTACTGGTTTACCGTCTCGCGTCGCCCCGACGGCCTCGAATCGGCGGCCGCCGTGGGCGAGCGGTCTGCGCAGCGAGCGCTGCGGCGTCTCGGTGCGCGTAAGCTCACGACGCGGCGTGCGCCCGTGATTTACGAGGCGCCCGTCGCGGCGAGTCTGTTGTCGCACTTCGTCGGCGCCGTCCGCGGCGAGAGCCTCTATCGCGGCGCGTCGTTTTTGATCGACCATCTCGGCAAGGAAATCTTTCCGCCGCACGTACGCATTCACGAGCAACCGCATCTCAAGGGCGCGCTCGGCAGCGCCCCGTTCGACAACGAGGGCGTGGCGACCGCGCCGCGCGATCTGGTGCGCGCCGGCGTGCTGCAGGGCTACGTGCTCGATTCCTATTCCGCGCGCAAGCTCAAGATGCAGACGACGGGAAACGCGGGCGGCGTGCACAACCTCACCATCGACCCGGGCCCGCGCGGCTTGCAAGAGCTGCTGAAGCAGATGGGGACGGGGCTGCTCGTGACCGAGCTGATCGGCTTCGGCGTCAACATTATCACGGGCGACTATTCGCGTGGCGCCGCCGGTTTCTGGGTGGAGAACGGCGAGATCGCTTATCCGGTGGAAGAAATAACGATTGCCGGCAACCTGCGCGACATGTATCGCGGCATCGTTGCCGTCGGCAGCGATGTCGATGTGCGCGGCAACATACGCACCGGTTCGATCTGGATCGAGGGTGTGACGATCGCGGGCAGCTAGTCGTCGCCGGTCGCGTGGACGCCGAGACCGGGCGCACGCTTGTCTCTTCGTTCCCGGTCTTCGCTGTAAAAAAATCACGTAGGTTGAGATTGCTTCGTCGCAAATAGCGCTGCTCGCAATGACAAACAAAGGCTGGTCGTTGCGAGCGAAGCGAAGCAATCTATTTTGAGATGGGTTCATAAAACGCTTTGCGATTGAGGCGCGCGCGCATAAACTTGGCCCGCCGCCAGAGAGGCTTGCCATGGCAAGAGCGCGCAAAGCAAAAAAACCCGATCCCCTGAAGCTCACGCTCGCGGCCCTCGAGTCGAACGATCTGGCGCGCGTGCGCGCCGTCCTCGCCGAGCTGCACCCGGCCGATATCGCCGCCCTGCTGGAAGGCTTGCCGCCCGAGAGCCGCGTGGCGGTTTGGCGGCAAGTCGACACCGAAAAAATGGGCGAAGTGCTGCTCGAGCTGCCCGAAACCGTTCGCACGGACTTGCTCGCTCAGCTCGACGACCAGACCGTCATCGCGGCGGTTCGGAGCCTCGACACGGACGATATCGCGGACCTCATTCCCGATCTCTCGGACGATTTGATTTCCGAGATCCTGTTCGCGCTCGACAAACAGGACCGGCAGCGGCTGGATACGGCGCTTTCCTTCGCCGAAGACACCGCCGGCGGCCTGATGAACCTCGACGCGGTGACGGTGCGCGAGAACATAACGATCGAGGTGGTGCTGCGCTATTTGCGCCGGCGCGGCGAGCTGCCGGAGCACACGAACAGCCTGTTCGTCGTGGATCGCACGGATCGCCTGCTCGGCGTGTTGTCGCTTTCGAAAGTTTTGACCACCGATCCGGGTCAGCGCGTTTCGCAGATCATGTACCGGGACATCATCAAGTTTGTGGCGACGACGCCGGATAAGGAGGTCGCCGCGGCATTCGAGCGCTACAATCTGTTGTCGGCGCCGGTGGTCGATGAAAACAATCGCCTCCTCGGGCGCATCACGGTCGACGACGTGGTCGACGTCATCCGCGAAGAGGCGGATCGCGAGATCTTGAGCCTCGCGGGCCTTCGCGCCGAAGAGGATTTATTCGCCACCGTCCGGCAAACGGTGCGCAACCGCTGGACCTGGATCGCGATCAATCTTGTCACGGCGTTCATCGCCTCGCGCGTGATCGGTCTCTTCGAGGGGACCATCGAGCGGCTGGTCGCGCTCGCCTCGCTCATGCCGATCGTGGCCGGCGTCGGCGGCAATACCGGCAACCAGACGATTACCATGATCGTGCGCGCGCTCGCGCTCGGCCGAATCAGCGAAACCAACGCGCGCGCGCTCTTCGCCAAGGAGATCGGCGTGAGCCTGATGAACGGCGTCGTGTGGGGCGGCCTGCTCGGCGTTATCGCTTACCTGCTGTACCGCAGCGTTCCGCTGGCGCTGGTCATGACCGCCGCGATGATCTTGAACCTTATGCTGGCGGCGGTCGCCGGCGTGGCGATCCCGCTCGTGCGCCATCGGCTCGGGCGCGACCCGGCGCAGGGGTCGAGCGTCATGATCACGGCGATCACGGACAGCGGCGGATTTTTCATCTTCCTCGGCCTCGCCACGCTGGTGCTAATGTAACGCGGCGAACCGGAAAATCGGCCGCAGATACACCGAAAACGACCCTTCGTCTTCCCTAAGTTGCGCTCTTTCGCCTTTGTGCGATTATTTTTGCCAAGGGGAGAGGGTCCGGACGTGGCGCAACCTAACATCCTGCAAGTGCTCACCAAGGCGATTAAAGAGCGCCGGTGCGTCGCTTTGCGTTACCAGGATCAACGGGCGGTCCGCGTAGTGGAGCCCCACGCGATCTACTCCGACGAGCATTCGCAACTGATGTTGGATGCCTATCAGGTGCGGGGGTTTTCGTCTTCCGGGCGCCCGCTGCCGTTCTGGCGCCCGTTCCGTATCAAGAAAATTTCCGATGTGGAGGTTTTGAAGGAAGTCTTCATGCCGCGGACGGCCGAAGGCTTCAGCGCCGCGCGCTTGAAGTACAAGAACGGCCTGATCGCCATCGTGGAAGTGCCGAGCACCTCCTTCGCGTATCCCGAGGCCGCGCTCGAAATGGGACCGCCGCGCCCGGAACAACTGCGCCGCCCGGCGTAGCTCTCACCTACGTTCATAGCGCCGCGCCGCCTCGACGACCGCTTTAAGGCGTCGACGCTACGCCGCGTCGTCCCCGTTCTCGTAATCGATCAGCTCATGCACCGCTTCCGTGTCGCGGCTCGCGAGCGCGCGGCGCGCGAGCTTCGCGAGTTTCGCGGCATGGCTTATGCGCACGTTGCGCTTCACCATAAGCAATGTCGCCGGGTGCATGCTGAATTCGCGCAAGCCGAGCCCGAGCAGTAGCTTGGTGTAGCGCGCGTCCCCCGCCATTTCACCGCACATGGCGACCGGTATGCGCGCCTTGCGGCCGGCTTCGATAGTCAGCGAGATCAGCCGCAGCACGGCGGGATGCAGCGGGTCGTACAGGTAGCTGACCGCATCGTCGGTGCGGTCGATCGCCAGCGTATATTGAATCAAGTCGTTGGTGCCGATAGAAAAGAAGTCGAGATGCGGCGCGAACAAATCGGCCGATATGGCCGTCGCCGGCACTTCCACCATCCCGCCGATCGGGATGCGCGGATTGAACTTGTGTCCTTGGCGCTTCAGTTGCGATTTTGTTTCCTCGACCAAATCCAGCACGCGAAACAGCTCGTCCTGGCTCGACAGCATCGGAATCATCATGCGCACCCGCCCGTAGGCGGACGCGCGCAGGATGGCGCGCAGCTGCGGGCGAAACATCGACGGATCGCTCAAGCACAGGCGCACCGCCCGCAACCCCAGCGCGGGGTTGACCGGCAGGCGGCCGACGGAATGCGCGGCTCCGTCGACCTGTTTGTCGGCGCCGATGTCGATGGTGCGGATGGTGACGGGCTTGTTCGGAAGCGCGCGCACGACGCGCACATAAGCGCGGAACTGCTCTTCCTCGCCCGGCGGCGACGCTCGATTCATGAACAGGAATTCGGTGCGGTAAAGCCCGATGCCGGCGGCATGCGCGTCGATCGCGGCTTTGACGTCGGCGGGCAGCTCGATGTTGGCCAGCAGCACGATGTCCTGCTTGTCGAGCGTTATCGCGCGGCTGCGGCGCAGGCGCGCTAGCTCCTCGCGGCGGCGCAGGATATCGCGCTGGCGCTTGCGGTATTCGGCGACGGTATTCGCGTCGGGCGCGATGATGAGCACGCCGCGCTTGCCGTCGACGATGATCTCCTCGCCGCCGCGCACGTAGCGCGTCGCGTTATGCACGCCGACGATCGCCGGAATGCCGAGGCTGCGCGCGAGGATGGCCGTGTGCGAGATCGGCCCGCCCATGGTGGTGACGAAAGCGTGTATGCGTTTGTGCTTGAGGACGACGGTGTCGGCCGGGGTGAGGTCCGTGGCGACGACGATTTCGCCCGGGTCGAGCTTGTCGTCCTCGTCCGGCCCGCGCAGCAGATTGCGCAGCACGCGCTCGACCACCTGGCGCACGTCGGTCTGCTTGTTGCGCAGGTAGGCGTCCTCCATCTTCTCGAAAATCTCCGAGAGGCGGTCGCTCTGGATCTTGAGCGCCCATTCGGCGTTACGCCGCTCCTTGCGGATGATCTCGATCGGCGCCGCCGAAATCATTTTGTCGTCGAGGATCAGGACGTGCGTATCGATGAAGCTCGCGGCCTCGAGCGGCGCGTCGCGCGGAATCTGCTCGCGGATCTTGAGGAGTTGTTCACGCGCCGCCTTGACCGCGCCGATGAAGCGTTCCACTTCCTGCTCGACATTCTCCGGCGTCAGGGTCTGCGGGGTGATATCCGGCAGCTCGCGCGACAGCACGAACGCCGCGCCGATGCTGATCCCGTCGCTGACCCCGGCTCCATGCAGTGACAGCACTATTCCCCCTCGCCGAAACGGTTGCCGATGAGCCGCGCCAGCGCGTCGATCGCTTTGGCCTCGTCCTTGCCGTGCGCGCAAATCTTGAGCGTGGTGCCCTTCGCCGCCGCGAGCATCATCACGCCCATGATGCTTTTGGCGTTCACCTGCTGGCCCTCGCGCGCGACGGTGATCTCGCTCTTGAACTCGGCGGCCAGACTTACGAGCTTCGCGGCCGCGCGCGCGTGCAGCCCGAGCTTATTGATAATGGCGACGTCTACGCATTTCATCGGCGTTTTCGCTCCGGCGGCGCGGGATTGGTCGCGCAGATAATGCCATTGAAACCGCCCGTCAGCGCGCGGTCGATGAGCTCGTCCATTTTGAGGTTGCGGTAGGTGAGGGTGCGCAGCACCATCGGCAGACTCGCGCCGCTGATCAGTTCCACGCGGCCCCGCTTCAGCAGGTGCCGCGCCACGTTGGTATGGGTGGTGCCAAAAACGTCGGCGAGGATCAGCACCCCGTCCCCCTGGTCGATGCGGGCGAGGCGCTGTTTGATCAGCTCGGCGATCTGCTCGGGCGCTTCGTGATAATCGATACCGACCGCCTCCATGGCGGGCGGTCGCGTGCCGAAGGTGTGTTCGGCCGCCTGGATCAAGCCCTCGGCGAAATCCTTCTGCCCCAAGATGAGCACTCCGATCATTTCAGCTCCCGGTGGCGCACTTGCGTCTTGTAACCGCGGCCGGCGAAGTATTCCGCAAGCCGATTGACGAGATAGACCGAGCGGTGCAAGCCGCCGGTGCAGCCGAGGGCGACGGTGACGTAACTGCGGTCCTCGCGCTCGAAGCGCGGCAGCCAGGTCTCGAGAAAGCGCCTGAGCTCCTCGTACATGGCGTGCACCTCGGCGTGCTGTTCCATGTAGCGGATGACCGGTTCTTCCTGGCCGGTGCGATGGCGCAGCGCCGGTTCCCAATGCGGATTCGGCAGGCAGCGTACGTCGAACACGAAGTCGGCGTCGAGCGGAGTGCCGTTCTTGTAGCCGAAAGACTCGAACAAGAGCGTCATGCCGGCGGTTTCCGAGCCGCGCACGAAGTCGCGCAGCTGGTTGCGCAGGTCGTGCGGGGTGGTGCGCGTCGTGTCGATGCGCACGCTCGCCGCGTGCGCGAGCGGCTCGAGCAGTTGCCGTTCCAGCTGGATCGCTTCGATGAGCGACGTGTCCTCGCTCGCCATCGGATGGCGGCGGCGGGTCTCCTTGTAGCGCTTTACCAGCACATCCTCGTCCGCGTCGAGGAAAATAACCCGGTAGCGGATGCCGAGCCGTTCCAGTTGCTGGAGCGCTTGCGGCACGTCGGCGAGAAAAGCGCGATTGCGCGCATCGAGGCCGATGGCGGCGTTCTTCTCGCCCGAGCGCTGCAAATGCTCGGCGAACTGGGGCACGAGGGCGGCCGGCAGGTTGTCGATGCAATAGAAACCGCCGTCTTCCAGCGCCTGCAGCGCGATCGTCTTTCCCGATCCCGACAGTCCGCTAACGATCAGGAAATTCATGTGACGGAACGATCGATCAGCGTTTGTTGTCGTTGCATGAAGTCCTTGAGGGTATCGATCCCCCACATGCGCAGAATATAGGAGCGCACGGCGGCTTCGACCAGTACCGCGAGGTTGCGGCCGGCGCCGACGAAGAGCACGACTTCCGGGATCTCGACGTCGAGGATCGTGCGCGTCAGTTGCTGCGCCTGCAGCCGGTCGAGCTTGCGCATGCGGCGCTTGCCCATTTTCTCCATGCGCACGATGAGATGCAGCCGCTTTTTGTGGCGCACCGCGGTTTCCCCGAACATGGTGCGCACGTCGAGAATGCCCAAGCCCCGCACTTCGAGATAATCGGAAAGCGCGCCGCTCGGGCTCTGACCGACGAGCACATCGGGGCCGATGTGGACGAACTCGACCGCGTCATCGGCGATCAGCCGGTGGTTGCGCGAGAGCAGCTCGAGCGCGAGCTCGCTCTTGCCGATGCCCGATTCACCGGTCAGCAGCACGCCCATGCCGAGCACTTCCATGTAGACGCCGTGCACGGTGACGCTCGGCGCGAGCACGCGCGTCAGGTGGTATTGCAAACGATCGATGAACACCGGACTCGGCAGAGCCGAGGTGAAGAAGGGAAGCCCGGCTTCGTCCGCCGCCCGGATCAGGTCCTGCGCGGGCTTCGCGTTATTCGCCAGCACCACCGCCGCGGTCGTGGCGCAGCCGAACAGCGCGCGCACCTGGGCGGCTCTTTCTTTGCGTCCCAGCCGCTTCAAGTAATCGACCTCGGCGTCGCCGATCACCTGTACCCGATTCGGGTGGACGAAGTTGAGGTGCCCGACCAGGGCCATCCCCGGGTATTTCGCGGTCGCCGGCTCGAGCAGACGGTCGCCGCCGGCGCGTCCCGCCGCCCATTTCAGCTTGAGGCGGTTCGCTTGTGCGTCAAACAGTTCTTGCGCGGTGAGTCGGCGGGCCATGCGAGTCGTGAGCAGCGGGCGGATGTGTCAACCGATTGTACAACTCCTCGGCGGTTGGTGCCGAGAGCAGTCGCTCACGCCACGCTTTATTGCTGAACAGGCCGGCCAGTTCGGCGAGGATCTTCAGGTGCTCGTCGCTCGCTTCGGCGGGAACCAGCAAGGCGAAGACCATGGTGACGGGTTTGTGGTCGATCGCGTCGTAGTCGAGCGCCCGCTCGAGCGTGCAGAACGCGCCGAGTGCATTCGCGAGCCCCTTCAGGCGGCCGTGGGGCAGCGCCACGCCGGAGCCGATGCCGGTCGAGCCGAGGCGCTCGCGCTCGAGCAGCGCCTCGGCGGCCTGGAGCGGGGTCAGTCCCTCGGTGCCTTCGTGGAGCAGCGCTCCGACGTGCTCGAACAGGCGCAATTTGCTGGTGGCCGCCACCCGCAGAGAGACGCGCGGTTGCGACAGTAAGGTTTCGATGTACATGGTTGGGCGCCCGGCTCGCGGCCCGGGCGGGAAGTTATGCCGACGGCCGCTTCAGCGTTCCGTCGCGATGGCGGTTCGTGGCTTTTTCCTTGTGTTTGAGCACCTGGCGGTCGAGCTTGTCGGCGAGCGAATCGATGGCGGCGTACATGTCGCCGTCCTCGGCGTCGGCGTGCAACGTCACGCCTTTGGCGTGTATCGTCGCCTCGGCCTTGTGCCGGTTCTTCTCGACGTGCAATACCACCGTGCCGGTCGTCATGTTGTCGAAGTGCCGTTGCAGGCGTCCGATTTTCTCGGACGCGTAGTTGCGCAGAGGTTCAGTGACATCCATTTGATGACCGCTCACCGTGATTTGCATAGGGTTGCCTCCGACGGTTGTTACAGAATGGATTTGCGCTGATTGGACGGGGGGATGCTGATCGATTCGCGGTACTTGGCGACGGTGCGCCGCGCCACATGGATGCCTTGGCCGGCCAGGATCTCGGCGATCTTGCTGTCGCTGATCGGCCGATTCGGGGGCTCGCCCTCGATCAGCTTCTTGATCATCGAACGGATGGCGGTCGCGGAACAGGCGCCGCCGTCGGCGGTCGCAACGTGGCTCGAGAAGAAGTATTTGAGCTCAAAGATGCCGCGCGGCGTGAGCATGTACTTGTTGGTGGTGACGCGCGAGATCGTCGACTCGTGCATGCCGACGGCTTCGGCGATGTCGTGCAGCACGAGCGGTTTCATGGCTTCCGGTCCGTGATCGAAGAAGGCGCGCTGGCGATCGACGATCGTGCGCGCGACCTTGAGCAGCGTTTCGTTGCGGCTGTTGAGACTCTTGATGAACCAGCGCGCTTGCTGCAGTTGGTCCTGCAAGTAGCGATTGTCGGCGCTCGAGTTCCCGCGCTGGATCATGCGCTCGTAGACGCCGTTGATGCGAAGCCGCGGCGCCACCTCGCCGTTCAAATCGGCGCGCCATACGCCGCGGGTTTTGCGCACGATGATGTCGGGGGCGATATAGTTCGACTGCGTGGACTGCACGGTGCCGCCCGGGCGGGGATTCAGCCGCTGAATGAGCTGCACCGCTTCGTGCAGCGTCTCGGGGCTGATCTTCAGATTGCGTCGCAGCTGGTTGTAATCGCGGCTGCCGAGCGCCGCCAAGTGCTCCGGCGTAGCGAGCGCCAGCGCCTCGTTCAGAAACGGCGTGCTCGGATCGAGCGCTTTGAGCTGCAACCCCAGGCACTCGGCGAGATCGCGCGCGCCGACGCCGACCGGGTCGAACTGCTGAATGTGGTGCAGCACGGAGGCGATTTCGTCCGGCTCGACGTTCAGGCCGGGGATCCCCTCGGCGCCGCGCGCGAGAATCTGCTGGATCTCGTCAAGCTTCGACGTGAGGTAGCCGTCTTCGTTGATGGCGTCGATGAGCGCCTCGGCGATGCGCCGATCGGTGGGCGAGAACGGCGTCATCTGCATTTGCCAGAGCAGATGATCGCGCAGCGTTTGCGGCCGGGCGTTGCGGGCGTCGATATCCGGCCGCTCGCCGTCGCCGCGGCTTACCGCAGACGAGGCGCCGCCGTCGTAGCTTTCTTCCCACTCGCCGTCGCCTGCCGCTTCCGAGAGAGAGGCTCCCTCCATGTCGAGATCGGCCGGTTCGCCGCTCTCGGCGTCGGCGGGGGTGGTCTCCGGGACGGCCTCTTCATCGGCACCGGTTTCTCCGCGCGTTTCCGACTCGTCGCCCGCTTCTTCGAGCAGGGGATTGGTCTCGAGCGCCTCGCGTATTTCCTGTTGCAGCTCGATCGTGGAAAGCTGGAGCAGGCGTATCGCCTGCTGAAGTTGGGGCGTGATGGTGAGATGCTGACCCAGCCTCAGGTCAAGTGACTGCTTCATAGAAAGCGGCGCTTTAAATTGATTTGGATCCCGCTCCCCGGGAATCGCCTGGTATCCACAAGTCTAGCCCACTTTTTAACGGCACCGGCGACGTCGGGCGGGATGGAAAACCCGTCTACAGCCGAAAATCCTTACCCAAATAGACTCTTCTCACGTCCTCATTATACAGAATCGCCGCGGGCTCGCCTGCCGTCAACACCCGTCCTTCGCTCAGTATGTAAGCGCGGTCGCATATCTTGAGCGTTTCCCGCACATTATGATCGGTGATGAGCACGCCGATTCCGCGATCCTGCAGGTGCTTGATCAGTTGTTGTATCTCGATCACTGAAATCGGGTCGACGCCGGCGAACGGCTCATCGAGCAGCATGAAGCGCGGGCGCGTCGCGAGCGCGCGCGCGATTTCCACGCGCCGGCGCTCGCCGCCCGAAAGACTGATGCCGAGCGTGTCCCGGCGCTCGGTGATTTGCAGGTCGCGCAACAACTCTTCCAGCGCGTCCCGCTGCTGCGCGGACGTGAGGTCCGTGCGCGTTTCAAGGATGGCGCGCACGTTGTCCGCGGCGGTCAACTGGCGGAATACCGACGGTTCCTGCGGCAGGTAGCCGATCCCGAGGCGCGCGCGCTTATGCATCGGTAGTTGCGTCACGTCCACGCCGTCGAGCACGATGCTTCCCCGATCCACAGGGACGAGCCCCACGATCATGTAGAAGCAGGTTGTTTTTCCGGCGCCGTTCGGTCCGAGGAGCCCGACGATCTCTCCGCCGCGCACCTCGAGCGAAACGTCGTCCACCACGCGCCGGTTATTGTAGTGCTTGGTCAGCCCGTCGGCGCGTATGACCGCGCCGGCGGCGGTTTGCTCCGCGAGGATCGCCTCCCGGCGAACGCCGTGGCGGCGTTGCTGCTTGCGGCGTTCCGTCATCGTGCGGGCTCCGGTCTCGCCGGCTGGATAACCGCCGACACTTGGCCGTCGCCGCCTTGCGCGACGAACGTCTGGTCATCGAGGGCGTAATGCGCGACCGCTCCGGTGAAGACATCGCGGTCGCGGTTGATTTCCACGTTGTCGTAGAGATCGATCCGCCGCTCGCTCGCGCGATAGACCGCGCGGGCGGCGCGCGCTTTCAGTTCTTCGCCCTTGTCCGAGCGGCTTTGCACGCGCACCGGCTGTCCCCAGGCGCGCGCCAGGGTCATCCGGCCGTCGCGTACCGTGACTTCCAGCCGATCCGCCTCGAGGCGCAGGCTCCCTTGCATCGCGACGACGTTGCCGCGATAAATCGAGACCCCGGTTTTTTCGTTCGCCTCGACGCTGCGCGCGCGGATGTTCATCGGCTGATCGGCGTCGCTCTTGAGGGCATGGGCGACGCTGCACGCCATGCCGAGCATCATGGCGACCACGCCGATGAGGAGGCGGGCCGACCTTCGGTGTGTCGAGGGCGAGGGACGTTCGCTCGCGCGGTTCCCCCCTTCCCGGTGCCCTCTACCGCCTGGGGAGAGGGGGAGTTGGCGGGAATCTCCGTAGCGATTGGGGAGCGGGAGCGCATGTTCGCCGGCGCGGTTCATATTATCGGTCGAGCTCCACGCGCAGGCGCTCGGAAGTGATTTCCCCGGGCGCCGCGGCCGTCGTGCCCGTGCGGGTCATGTGCACATTGCCGGTCATTATGATTTCCTTGCCATCGCCCGGCATGACGCCTTCATCGCCGCGCGTCGTCACGCGCACTTCGTTCGGTTGATATTGCACCAGCACGGGTTTGACGTAGTGTGCGGTGTCGTCGTCGGGGTAGTGGGTCAGCCGTTCCGCGGTCAAGACGTATTTCGGCGTTCCTTGCTCGTCCATCTCGGTCGCCGTGAAATTTTCCACGATATAGTCGGGATCGTGGCGCGCCTTCGGACTGATGATACCGATCGGCTGCGCCGCCTCACGCGTGAACCACCACGACGCGGCCGCGACGGCGACGAGAATAACGCCGAGTACCAGCTTGCGCGCGTCAGCCATCGGCCGGGGCGTTCACGTAGCGTTCCATTTCGTCGCTATAGCGGCCGTGCGCGTGCAGGATGGCTTCGCACGCCTCGCGCACCGCGCCGCGTCCGCCGGGGCTCGGCGTGATCCAATGCGCGTAGCGCTTGACGAGCGGATGCGCGTCCTGCACGGCGATGCCGAGACCGACATGAAGCAGAATCGGCAGATCGACGACGTCATCGCCGACATACGCCGCTTGGTCGGGGGAGAGCTCGAGTTCCTCGAGAAGTTGCCGGCACCGCGGGAGCTTCTCGCTGCAACCCTGGTACAGATGCGCGATATCGAGCTCGCGGGCGCGCCGCTCGACCGCCCGCGACGTGCGCCCGGTGATGATGCCGACGGCGACGCCGTGGCGCTGCAGCATCTTGATGCCGTGCCCGTCCTTGATGTCGAACGCCTTGTGTTCGTCTTCGTTGCCGAGGATCACGCGGCCGTCGGTCAGGACCCCGTCGACATCGAGCAGGAGGAGGCGCACGCGCGGCGCGCGCGCCATCAATGCATCGGACAGCGCGAACCCCGGGACCAGAAGAGGAGTGCCCGCCATCGGGAAGCGCTTAAACGATCCGCCGGCGCAGCAGGTCGAGCATGTTGAGCGCCCCGACCACGCGATGTTGTTCGTCGACGACGATCAGGCCGTTGATGTTCTGCGAGCGCATGAGCTCGATCGTTTCGGCCGCGAGCCGGTTCTCGTGCGTGACTTTGGGGTTGCGTATCATCACGTCCGTCACCTTCGCCGAGTAGACGTCGACGTTTTTCTGCAGCAGCCGCCGCAAATCGCCGTCGGTTAGAATTCCGACGAGCTTGTCGTTCGCGTCGACGATCGCGGTCATGCCGAGGCGCTTGCTCGTCATTTCGAGCAGCGCTTCGCGCAGCGTCGCCGTCTCGTTCACGACCGGGACGTCGGCGCCCGTGTGCATGATATCGCGCACGTACAGCAGCAGCCGGCGCCCGAGGCTTCCCGCGGGATGCGCGCGCGCGAACTGCTCGCGCGTGAAGCGGCGATGCTTGAGGAGCGCGACGGCCAAGGCGTCGCCCATCGCGAGCGCGGCGGTGGTGCTCGCCGTCGGCGCGAGATCGAGCGGGCACGCTTCCTTCTCGACGCCGCAGTAAAGCACCGCGTCGGCCTGGCGCGCGAGCGTCGAATCGCGGTTACCGGTGAGCGCGATCAGCTTCACGCCCATGCGCTTGATGATCGGAAGGATAATCAGGACCTCGTCGGTTTCGCCGGAATTGGAAATCGCGAGCATCAGGTCCTCCGGCATGATCATGCCGAGGTCGCCGTGCGACGCTTCGCCGGGATGCACGAAAAAGGCCGGCGTGCCGGTGGAGGCGAGCGTGGCGGCAATCTTGCCGCCGATGTGGCCGGACTTGCCCATGCCGACGATCACGACGCGGCCCTTGGTCTGCAAGATAAGCTCGCAGCTGCGGTGAAAGCTCTGATCGACGTGCTTGACCAGCGCCTTCAGTGCCTGTGCTTCGATCTCGAGCGTTTCGCGCCCGAGCTGCTCGAAGGACATCTCCTCGTCGTTCATGCTTCGGCGTTCGCGGCTGTCTGGCATAATTCCGAGCGTATAACAGACGCTATCTATTATCCATGAACGCGGTCGGTTTTCAGAGCATATTGATTCTGCTCGGCGCGGCCGTCGTGCTGGTCGCGGTTTTTCGCAGCCTGCGCCTGCCGCAGATCCTGGCTTACCTCTGCGCCGGAATACTCGTCGGCCCGCACGCGCTCGGCTGGGTGCCGGCGGCGCCGGTGTGGCAGGCGCTCGCGCAGTTCGGTCTCGTGTTCCTGATGTTCACCATCGGCCTGGAGTTTTCGCTGCCGAAGCTCGTCGCGATGCGCGCGATGGTTTTCGGTCTGGGCGGCGCGCAGGTTCTCGTGAGCGCGGCGGTCTTCGGTGGGATCGCGTGGTGGCTCGGCGTGAACGTCGAAGGCGCGCTCGTGATCGGCGGCATACTCGCCATGTCGTCCACCGCGATCGTGATGAAACTCCTGATCGAGCAGCTCGAGCAGAATACGCGCCACGGCCGCTACGCGGTCGCCGTGCTGCTGTTCCAGGATCTCATCGTCGTGCCGTTCCTGATCCTCGTGCCCGCCCTCGGCGGCGCCTCGGATTCCGTCGTCACGACGCTCGCCGTCGTGCTCGTGAAGAGCGTCGTCGTGCTCGGCGCGATGTTCCTGACCGGACGCTGGTTGTTGCGGGCGTTGTTCCAGCGCGTCGCCGCCATGCGCCTGCGCGAATACTTCATGCTCACGGTGTTGTTGCTGACGCTTGCCGCGGCGTGGCTCACCGAGCTCGCCGGACTCTCGCTCGCCCTCGGCGCGTTTCTCGCCGGCATGACGCTCGGCGAGACGGAATATCGGCATCAAGTGGAAGCGGACATTCTGCCGTTTCGCGACGTTCTGCTCGGGCTCTTTTTCATCACCGTCGGCATGCAACTCGACCTCGCCGTCCTCGCCGTCTATTGGCCGCTCATCGGCGCGGGGGTGCTCGGCACGATCGTCTTCAAGACGCTCCTCATCTATGCGCTCGGCAGGATGTTCAAGATGGAAAGCGCAGTGGCGCTGCGTACCGGCTTGGTGCTCTCCCAAGGCGGCGAATTCGGGCTCGCGTTGCTGCTGCAGGCGCAGCAGTTCCGGGTATTGGAAGGCCCGGCGGCGCAGATCGTGCTCGCGACCGTGGTGCTGTCGATGCTGCTCGCGCCGGTGATCGTCTGGTACAACGGCCGCGTGGCGCGCCGCCTCGTCCCCGGTTACATGCGCGCGCCCGACAGCAACGTCGAGGCGATCCGCGCCGAGGTGCCGCGCGGCGGCCACGTCATCGTCTGCGGTTACGGACGCAGCGGCCAGAACCTGGTGTGGATGCTCGAGCAGGAAGGCATCGCGAGCCTCGCGCTCGATCTCGATCCGGGCCGCGTGCGCGAGGCGCGCGATGCCGGCAAGCCGGTGGTGTATGGCGACGCGACGCGGCGCGACGTGCTGGAGGCCGCCGGGCTGAACGACGCGCGCGCGCTCGTCATCAGCTTCAACGACGTGCCGGTGGCGCTCAAGATTCTCGAGGTGACGCACGGTCTGCGGCCGGCCATGCCGGTTATCGTGCGCACGATGGATGACGTCGACCTCGAGCGGCTCATGCGGGCGGGCGCCACCGAGGTCGTGCCGGAGAGTCTCGAAGGCAGCCTCATGATGGGTGCGCACGTGCTGCTGTTGCTCGGCGCGGCGCCCGAGCGCGTCGATCGCCACGCGCGGCAAGTGCGCCGCGACCGCTATCGCATGTTGCGCGGGTTCTTCCACGGCGAGGCGTTGCTGGAGGAAGTTCCGCCCGGCGCCTACCGTGAGCGGCTGCATTCGGTGACGCTGCCGCCCGAAGCCTATGCGATCGACAAGGAACTGCGCGAGCTGCGCCTCGATACCCTCGGCGTCAGCGTGAGCGCCGTGCGCCGCGACGGCAAGCAGTCGCACAAGCCTTCGCCCCACACGCGCTTCATGGCGGGTGACGTGCTGGTGCTCTACGGCACGCCGGAAGCGCTCGAAGGCGCCGAGCGCGTTCTGTTGGAGGGATGAAGCATGGCTGAATTCAAAGATCATTTCTCGGGCCATTCGGCCGATTACGCCAAATACCGGCCGGGATATCCCGAGGAGCTTTTCGAGTGGTTGGCCTCTCGCGTGCGCGTCCATGATCTGGCATGGGACGTCGGCACGGGGAGCGGGCAGGCGGCGCGCGGGTTGGCGCGCCATTTCCGGCGCGTCATCGCGAGCGATGCCGCCGCCCCGCAAATCCGCAATGCCGCCCCGCACGAACGGATCACATATAAGGTCATGCCCGCGGAACACACCGATCTGGCCGACGGCGGCGTCGATCTCGTTACCGTGGCGCAGGCGCTGCATTGGTTCGACTTCGAGCGTTTTTACGCGGAAGCGAATCGCGTGCTCAAGGCGGACGGCGTTATCGCGGCATGGACCTACGGCCTGACCCGGGTGTCGGCGGAGGTGGACGCGATCGTGCGGCGCTATTACACGGAGATCGTCGGTCCTTATTGGCCCCCGGAACGAAAGTACGTCGATCAAAACTACCAAACGGTTCCATTTCCGTTCGCGGCAATCGACGCGCCGCCCTTCGCGTTAAGCGTGCAATGGACCTTGGAGGACCTTGTGGGATATCTGGGCACCTGGTCGGCCACCCGCCGTTATGTGCAAGCGCACGGGCGCGATCCGCTCGATGTCATCCGCGATCCGCTGCGCCTCGCCTGGGGCGGCGCCGCATCAGCGCGCCTCGTTACGTGGTCGTTGTCCCTGCGCGTCGGTAAACGGTCGGATCGTTAAAGGGCGGCGCGGGTCAGGTGTATTGCGTGCGCTCCGCGCCGCAGCGCGTGCAGCGCTCGACGGTCACGAGCTTTCCGCGCTTGACGTCGAAACGTCGCGCGGTGACGACTTTCCATTTGTGGAACCCGCTTTGGCAAAGGGTGCGGCCGTCGCTTTTGGCGCGTGGCGAAGGTCGTTTGAACTTGATCACGTCACCCATGACGGCGCTCTCAGTCGGTGGCCTTTAAACAGGTTTCAACCGAATCGTAGTGCGGCTTCCAGCCGAGGCGCCGCCGTGCGCGCGTCGTGTCGAGCACGATTTCATGACGCAGCGCCTCCATCCAAGTGGGTTCCGCAGAGAATCCGAG
>Ga0070741_10005677_pt1 | contig 27440 bp, 16 predicted proteins | sample Coa_R1_4_FD_66440 | JGI IMG/M metagenome (GOLD analysis project Ga0070741, IMG submission 66440) | Surface soil microbial communities from Centralia Pennsylvania, which are recovering from an underground coalmine fire - Coalmine... | ecosystem: Environmental > Terrestrial > Soil > Unclassified ...
TCGGCGGACGCGCCGTCGGCATTTCCGGCAAGCGCGTTTTCCGTGCAAAAAAACTGCCGCCGCAAACCGACGCGCACAACGTCGCGGTCGATGTGGGTTTTGCCGGCGAAGTCGTCGGATTGACGCTCGATGAAGTCACCGCCGTGCTCGCGAAAGAACACGTGCCGGTTATTTCGCCGATCTCCCAAGGCAGCGACGGCCACGCTTACAACGTGAACGCCGATGTCGCCGCGGGAGCGATCGCCGGCGCGCTCAAGGCCGCGAAGCTCGTTTATCTGAGCGACGTGCCCGGCATCATGCGCACGCCTGGCGAGAAAGACTCACTGATTCCATCGGTGAATCGCGACATGATCGAGACGCTGATCGAGGACGAGGTGATCGAGGGCGGCATGGTGCCGAAGGTTCGCTCTGCGTTAAACGCGATCGAGCAAGGTGTGACGAAGGTGCATCTCATCGACGGACGCGTTCCGCACTCCCTGCTCGTCGAGATTTTCACGAACGCCGGCATCGGCACGGAAATCACCGCGTGATGAAATTTGTGATTGCTGATTGATGACTGATGATTTGAAAGAGTGGCGCGCAAAACGCGCGTAAAATCAAAATCATCAATCGTAAATCATAGATCGTAAATGTCCCTCGCCCTCCACTCCACCGACACCCGTGAACTCTTCGACCGCTACGTCGTCCCGAACTATGGACGCTTTCCGCTGCGACTCTCGCGCGGACAGGGCTCGCGCGTCTGGGACGAGGACGGCAACGAGTATCTCGATTTCGGCGCGGGCATCGCCGTTTGCTCGATCGGCCATTGTCATCCGCGCGTGATCGACGTGATGACGAAGCAACTCGGCACGCTCGTCCACACATCGAATTTATACTACACCCGCCCGCAGGGATTGCTCGCTAAGCGGCTTGTGGAGCTGGTCGGCGAGCCGGGCAAAGTCTTTTTCTGCAACAGCGGCGCGGAAGCCAACGAAGCGCTCTACAAGCTCGCGCGCAAGTTTGGCAACGACTGCGAGCCGCCTCCGCCGACGCACACGACCGGCGAGGAAATCGCGCCGGAACAAAATCGCTTCGGCATCATCACGTTTGATGGTTCCTTTCATGGCCGCACCCTCGCCGGTATCGCCGCGACGGGTCAGGAAAAAGTGAAGCGCGGCTTTGAGCCGATGGTCGAGGGCTTCTCGCAAGTGCCCTTCAATGACGCGCCGGCCCTGCTCGCCGCGATTCGCCCGGACACTGCCGCCGTGCTGCTGGAGCCGATCCAGGGCGAGATCGGCATTCGTCCGGCGACGCAACAATTCCTAAAAACCGTCCGCAGCATTTGCGACGACTACGGCCTGCTGCTGCTCTTCGACGAAATCCAGTGCGGGCTCGGTCGCACCGGCGACTGGTGCGGCTGGCGGAGCATCGCGCCCGACGTGATACCCGACGCCGTGAGCTGGGCCAAGGGCATCGCCGGCGGTTTTCCGCTCGGCGCGATCTGGGTGCGCGACAAAAGCGTTTCGCTCAAGTCCGGCGGCGACATTTCGCTCGCGAATCTCCTCGGCCCCGGTTCGCACGGCACGACCTTCGGCGGCACTCCGCTCGTCTGCAGCGGCGCGCTCGAGGTGCTCAACGTCATCGAAAGCGAAGGCCTGCTCGAAAATGCGCGCACGCTAGGCGATTACGCTAGAAGCGCCATCGCGCAAATCGATTCGCCATTGATCAGCGAAATCCGCGGCGTCGGCCTGATGTTCGGCATCGAACTCGCGCCGGACTTTGCCGAAAAAGCAAACACCGGCGACCGCGCGCCGAGTCTCTGGCTCGTCGATCGCCTGCACGAGGCGCATTTGCTCGCCGTTCCGAGCGGCACGCACGCGATTCGCTGGCTGCCTCCGCTGAATGTCACGCGCGCTGAAATTGACGAAGCCGTCGGCATTTTGCGCCGCGTGCTCCCGAGCGCCGGCTGACGTTTCGCTGAACGAACTCCTCGCGCATTTGTCTGAAAATCTCACCACATGGCGACCACACAAGAACTCACCCAGCACGTCAAACAGGCCGGACAATGGATCGAACCGCTCCAGCGCGAAATGTCGCGCGTGGTGGTCGGCCAAAAATATCTCGTCGAGGGACTCCTCACCGGCCTGCTCACGAACGGCCACGTTTTGCTCGAAGGCGTGCCTGGCCTGGCGAAAACGCTCACGGTAAAAACGCTCGCGGCGTGCATCCAGACCGGCTTCCAGCGCATCCAGTTCACGCCCGACCTGCTGCCGGCTGACTTGATCGGCACGTTGATCTACAACCCGCGCTCCGGCGAATTCACGACAAAGCACGGCCCGCTTTTCTCCAATCTTATCCTCGCCGACGAAATCAACCGCGCACCCGCGAAAGTGCAGAGCGCGCTGCTCGAGGCGATGCAGGAACGCCAGGTCACCATCGGCGAAGCGACGTTTAAGCTCCCCGATCCGTTCCTCGTCCTCGCCACGCAAAACCCGATCGAGCAGGAAGGCACCTACCAGCTCCCCGAGGCGCAGGTTGACCGCTTCATGCTCAAACTCAACGTCGGCTACCCGACGAAAACCGAGGAACGCCAGATCCTCGACCTGATGGGCACCAGCGCGCCGCGCCTCGACGTCGAGCCAGTCGTGCAGCCCCAGGACATCATCCACGCCCGCGGCATCGTGAACGAAATCTACATCGACGACCGCGTGAAGGATTACATCGTGGACGTCGTCTGGGCCACGCGCGAGCCGGCGAAATACAAACTGCAACTCGACGGCATGATCCGCTACGGCGGCAGCCCGCGTGCAACCATCAACCTCACCCTCGCCGCCAGGGCCCGCGCCTTCATCCAGGGCCGCGGCTACGTTACTCCTCAGGATGTAAAGAGCGTCGGCGCCGACGTCCTCCGCCACCGCATCATCGTCAGCTACGAAGCCGAAGCGGAAAACGTCACCAGCGAAAGCATCATCGAGAAAATCTTCGCCGGCCTCCCTGTGCCGTAGCCGAAGTGCGGGTTGGTTGTCCGCTCAATCCTATGGCGCGTTCTGCGCCTGTTGCGGCGCGGCGAGCTTCCAGTAAACCACGTAGCGCTCGTGATGGATGCGATGGAACGGCACGAGCGTCACGTCGCCGGGTTGCGCGACCTGCGTGATGCGAAAGGTATTCGGGGCCCCGCCTGCGGCTGGCGCGATGTGCGCGAGCAGATCGCCTGGCGCGCCGCTGAGCACGGGCGGCGCGGGATCGGCGACCTTGTTCAGGTCTTGTTGATCCTTCGCTTCCTGTCCATTCGGCGGCAATCCTTCGCCGACGAGCTTGGCGGCGAGAACGAGCGGGCCGTAAAGGACCGCGACGGTGTTCGGATCGTCGGGCAACGGCTCGAGGTGCAGGTGCATCGGCAGCGTCACCGAGACGCGGTCGCCGGTTCTCCAAATGCGATTGATCGTGAGATAACCGTTTTCCTCGCGTGCGGCGGCGGCCTGGCCGTTTACGGAAATCGTCGCCCCGGGCGCCCACGCCGGCTGGCGGATTTTCAGTGCGAACAACGCGGGCCGCGCGCAATTCATCGTGAGCATCGTCGCGCCTTCATCCGGGAATTTCGTTTCCTGCCGCACCGTCACGCCGCGCTCTTTCCACGTCAGCTCGGAGGGGATGAAAAGATTCACGTAGAGCGAGTCCGCGCCGCTGTGGAAGTAAATCGTGTCGCCGTATTTCGCGTGGTTTTCCATGCCTGTGCCGACGCAGCACCAGAACGAATCCAGCGGCGTGGAGTAAACCTTGAAGTGCGCCGGCTTCAGCGAGACGAAATAAGTCATCATGCCGGAGTCCGGCGCCTGCGAGGCGAGAATCTGGTTGTAAAGCCCGCGCTCATAGAAATCCATCGCCTGCCCGGACGGCTCCCACGCGAACAGATGCCGCGTCAGCTTCAGCATGTTGTAGGTGTTGCACGTCTCCGCCGTGACCGGGCTGAGATGCTGTGCGGTTTTGGCGATCGGAAAAAAATGCTCGGCGTCGCTGTTGCCCCCGATCACCCATGAGCGCGCCAGCGCCACGCGCTGCCAGAAAAACTTCGCGATGTCCCGCAGGCGCGTGTCGCCGTCGAGTTCATACTGGCGTGCCGCGCCGATCACCTTCGGGATTTGCGTGTTCGCATGGAGACCGTCGAGCTTGTCCACGCCTTGCGCGAGCGGATCGAGCACCGCCTCGTGGTTGAAAGCCTGTGCCAGCTTCAGATGATCCGGCTTTCCCGTGAGCGCATAAAGATTCGCCAGCACCTCATTCATGCCGCCGTGTTCTTCGTTGAGCGCCTTTTGCATCTGTTCGTGTGACAAACGATCCACCCGGAACTTCAGCCAGTCCGCCATTTTCTCCAGCACCGCGAGCGCCTGCGCATTGCCGCAGAGCTGATTCGCATCGAACAAGCCCGCCATGATTTTATGCAGCGTGTAATAGGGCGCCCACACCTTCTTCCCCGCATCCACGCGATCAAAGAACTCCTCCGGATAAGCCGACAGGAACCCTTTGTTATACCCCTTCGACGGCATCGCCTCCTGGCATTTCGCCAGCTCCGCCACCAGGTAATCCGCGCGCTGCTTCAACGCCTCATCCCCCGTGCTCGCATACATCAGCGAAACCGCCGAGAGATAATGCCCGACGCTGTGCCCGCGCAATTCACAGTTCGGTTTCTCCCAGCCGCCCAGCGGCTCGGCGCGGCTCGGCAGGCCCGCCGTCACGCGGAAATTATGCAGCAGCCGGTCGGCATCCAGGCTTAGCAGATACGCCTTGTCCCGCAGCATGTTTTCCTGGAAAGGACTCGCCCGCAGCCGCACCTCCGTCAGCGGAAACGGCTCCGCCTTCAGCTTCACCGGCCCCGGCTCAGCGCGGGCGGCAGCGGTCACAAACAGGATCAGAGCGAGGAAGGGCAGGGCACGCATGGGTGGATGTAAATAATAATGACTGGCGACAGGGAGGGAAAATCAAAAAATCGCCTGCCCCCATTTCTCGCCCCTCGCCACCCGCGCCCACGCTTTCGCCCACTCCCGATTTTCGTCCTCGTTACCAAGTTGAGGACTTGGTAACGCAATCCTTGAGCGGAGAAGCCGTGCTTCGTGGTATGGGGAAGGCATTTAGCATGGAAGGTGAGCGACACATCCTCACACCACGATGATCTTCGCCGGGTCGCTCCATGCGCCCATGATGCCTTTCAGCCCAGCGTTCCGGGACTTTTTTATTGTCCGAAGCAGCGGCAGGAATTGCTCGAAGGTTCTGGCCGGACTTTCGAGGGTTTGGCGGAAACGTTCGATGGTTTCCAAAAATGGATCGATCGTTTTGCAAAAACCTTCGATGGAATTCGCAAAAGGATCGAAGGAAATCGGCAAACGTTCGATCCTTTCGCCAAAACGTTCGATGGAATTTGGAAAAGGATCGAATGTTTTCAGCGGACGTTCGATCCGATTCCGGAAAGGATTGATGGAATTCCGGAAACGTTCGATGGTTTTTAGCAAACGTTCGATCCGATTTTGGAAGCGATTGATCGTTTTCGGAAAAGCTTTCGGCTTTTTCAGCCAAAAACAGAAGGAAATCCAAATAACATGAGTAAAATAAAGGCAGTTATTGATTTCAACGGCTATTCTGCGGCTGACCTCGCGCCGGTGGGGCAAATTATCCACGATCAAATGCTGGCAAATGCGGCCACCTTCGGGTCACCGCCCGTCACAATGCCCGCGCTGACCTTTTACTTGAGCAGAGTCCTGACGATGCGGCCTAACCAATCGCTGCCGGCAACAGCCGCCACGCTTTTCAGTTCGGAGGTTTTATGATGCGCTGGACGAGCTACGCCGTTCGTCTTGAACTCACGAAGACGATCGCGAGCGAGACGAGCGATGAGAGAGGCATGAGCACTGCGGCGGCGACGGGGCTCATTTTTCCGGCGAGCGAGATGACGACCGCGATGACGTTGTAGCTGATCGTGAAGGTGAGCACGCGATGAATGGTGGTGCGGCGGCGGCGGCCGGCGTCGAGCAACTGGCGCACGCAATTCAGACCGCGGCCGAGGAAATAGAAATCGGCCTTCTTTTCGAGCAATCCGCGGTCGATCGCGGGGGTGCCGGTGCAGAATGCTTCGTTAAACGCTAGGCTGTCATTTGCGCCGTCGCCGATCATCAGCGTGTCGTGCGCATCGTGCTGGCGGAGCCATTCGGCTTTTTCGGCCGGCGAGAGTTCGCCGTGGCATTGCGCGAGCGGAAGATTGAGCTGCGCGGCCATCTTCGCGACTTTGTGTGCACGGTCGCCGCTGAGGATGTGAACGCGATAACCGCGTGATTGCAGCAGCGCGATTTCATTCACTGCGTCGTGGCGGATTTGATCGCGAAATGAAAACTGCGCGACCGGCATTCCATCGAGACTGAAGATGCAATCGCCCGGCCCGAATGCGGACGAGTTCGCCATCCACCCGGGTCGGCCGAGACGCCATTCACGGTTCGATTCATCGCGAAGCCGCAAGCCGAAGCCGACGATTTCCTCCACCTCGAAATCGCCGCGCACCGGCTCGATTCCGCTCGCGAGCAAAGTCTCGCGCAGGCAGCAGCTTACCGGGTGCAAATTGCTTACGACCATCCGCAGCAGCACGCGTTTTTCATCAATGGCCAGATCATCGAGCGCGGCGGGATTTTGCAGCGCCATCGTCTCGAGCGTGAGTGTGCCGGTTTTGTCGAAGATGATTTTTCGCACGCGATTGATGCGCGACCAGAGACTTTGCTCGCGCACGAATAATCCGCTTTTTCGCAGCGCGGAAATCGCCAGTTCGTCCGCGAGCGGCAGCGCGACGCCGGATGCGCACGGACACGAAACGACGAGAATCGAAATCAAGACCTGGAGCGCGGGCATCAGCGCGTGACCGGCTGCAAACCATGTAGTGAAGCCGATTCCCGCGATGCCGAGGATCGCGATGATGTAGCCTTTCATGAAGCGTTCGGTGCCGTCGTGATTGCGTGCGGTGTGCGGGGTGATTTGCAGCAGCGAGGCTAAAATCGAGTCGCTCCAGCTTTCGACCGCCTCCAGTTCGATCGGCGACTGGCTGTAGTTGATTGCGCCGGCGGAAACGATCTGTCCCCGCCGCGCGGCGCATGCCTCCGACTCGCCATTGATCCATTCGAGCCCGAGCGTGGCGCCATCGGAGGAAAGTTTCGAGCGCACCGGCACCACGTGCCCGGCGTTGATGCGATAGCGCATTTCGGGTTGCAACGCGTTCGCCGCGATTTTCTCGTCGCTTAACGATGTGACGCTGAGCATTTCCTCATTCGCAAGGAGCCGGTTGCGGTTTCGCTCGACCGCCGTCTGCTGCGTCCAGCGTCCGACGAGCATCAGGAACGTGAACGTCGAGACGAAATCGAAATAGGCGAAATTCATCGCTCCCTCGTGCCATGCGTAAACGGAACCGCCATATGCGGCGATGAGGCCGAGCGAGATTGGCAGGTCGATGTGCAGCACGCGATTGCGCAGGCTGCTCCACGTGCGCACGAAAAAATAAGTGCCGCCCGCGAGGAAACTCAGCGTCGCAAAAAAGAGCGCGAGCCGGTCGAAAAGAGCCGCGTATTCGAAACTCGCGTCCATGCCGAGATAGCGCGGAATGGAAAAGAGCATCGCGTTCATCGCGAATGCGCCGCAGACACCGATGCGCCGGACGAGTGTGCTCGCGCGCTGCGTTGCTTGTTTGCCGGGTGGACCGACGAGATAGCCGAAGCTTTGCAACTCAGCCGCGAACGCGACGATGTCGCACTCGCCGGCAATCCAGCGCAGTGTGATGCGGCCGAGCGCGGAATTTACTTCCACAAAAAGGGCGCCGGTTTTTCGCCGAAATAATTTCTCGATCAACCAGACGCAGCCGATGCACGAGATGCCTTGCAGATCCAGTGTTAATGCGGGTTTGCGGTCGGCCTCGGCTGTTTTTACCAGTTCAGCAAGCCAGTCGTAATCGCGTTTCTGAAAGACCAGTGATTTAACCGGAGCGGTCGCGCCATCGCGCAAATCGTAGAACCGATCGAGGCCGTTTTTCGCGATGAGATTGTGGACGAATTCGCAGCCGGCGCAGCAGAAGTTTGGACGCTGCGCCGTTGCGCGGAATCTCGTTCCGCAGTGAATGCACGACGAGATTTCATCGACGCGCGGCCTCGCATCCAGGGTTGCTGCTAGTGACATAACGTCTGCGCGAGACCGAGACCGCCGTTTGCGAATGCGCGCCAGATGAGCAACGCCGCCGATGCGCACGAAAGACCGCGGCGGGTCCATTGCAGGCTCGCCGGCGAGAAGCGCGACTGCAGTTTAAACCATTGCATTTGCACCAGCCAGTAGAGCGGCAGCGTGCCGAGCGCGAAGCTCGCCATGAGCGTCGCGCCGGCGAAAAACGAGCCGGAGACAAGCGCGATGCCGAGCAGGAGGTAGAGCGGACCGCATGGAAACAATGGCGTTACCGCTCCGAGCAGGGCGGCAAATTGCGTTCTGTTTTTTGAGCCGAATCGCAGCTTGAGAAAAATGCGCGAGATAAACGCGGGCTGCTGAATCCGTTTTTCCAAACCGAACGCGAGGGCGATGAAAACCAGCGCGAAAGCCCATGGCATCAACCTCGCGGGGCTGCTGGTAAAAAGCCGCGCGGCGGGATAGCCGGCGACTGCGAGCATTCCGCCGAGCACGGAATACGCGAGGACACGCGCGCCTTGATAAACAGCCGTCTCGCTTTTCGCGCATGCGCCAAACATCGCGCACGTGAGCAGCCCGCACATGCCGGCGCAATGCACGCTCGTGATCAACCCGGCGCAAAATGCGGCGAGCGGCGTTGTCGTGTCGCCGAGGTTAAGGTGCATGTTGCGTATGCGGCACCGCGATTTCGGCGGGCGCATGTTTGATCGCAATGACGAGCGCGGCGATCATCACCGCGACCATCGCGAGATAGCCGAGCACGATCCAAATCCACGGACGATCGGAGATGGCTTTTTTCATGGTCATTTTGTCGGGCCGAGAAACGGCAGCGTTTGCTCCGCGTTGAATTTTCCGTCGGCGGAAACGATCTGCACTTTGACCGACGCGAAACCGTGAAATTTCTCGCGCGGAATCATCACAACGAGCGGGCGCATCTGCTCGCCGAGCGCGGCGGTTTGGACGAGTTCCTCGGTGCCGCTAGACTTGAGTTCAGGCGTGTCGCCGCTGATACGGATTTGAAAGACCTCCGGACGATTTTGCTTGTTGATGATGCGCAGTAGAAACTGGTTTCGCACATTTCCATCGGCCAAAAAATACGGCGCGCCGGACATGCGCAGCAGGCTGATCGTCGCGGGCTTGAACGTGGAGATCGAGAAGCTCATCACGGTCGCGCCGATGAGCATCAGCACGGTGTAAAGAATGATGCGCGGCCGAATGTAGCGCGTCTTCTTTCCGGCAAAACCATTCACCGATCCGTAGCGCACGAGTCCGCGCGGGCGATCGATTTTTTCCATGACCGTGTCGCACGCGTCGATGCACGCAGCGCACGCGATGCATTCGAGCTGCAAGCCCTGGCGGATGTCGATGCCGGTCGGGCAAACCTGCACGCAACGCCGGCAATCGACGCAGTCGCCCGCGCCGAATGTCCCCTTTTTCCCGCGCGGTTCGCCGCGTTTCGTGTCGTAGCCGATGATGACCGAGTCGTTATCGATGAGCGCGGATTGCAGGCGGCCATACGGGCAAAGGACGATGCAGAACTGCTCGCGAAACCACGCGAAATTGAACCAGAGCGCGCCGGCCATCGCGAAGACGAAAAGGAACGCGCTCCAGTTTTCAAATGGCGCGGCGGCCATCATCCGCCACAAGCGCGGAAGCGAAACAAAGTAGGAAATGAAAACGTGCGCGAGCAGCAGCGCGAACACGGCATAAAGCGCGTTTTTAACGCCGCGCTTCAGCGTTTTTCCAAGCGTCCACGGCTCGCGATCGAGATGTCGGCGCTGCGGTGCATCGCCTTCGACCCAGCGCTCGATACGACGCACGATGTCGAGAAAAACAGTCTGCGGACAAGCCCAGCCGCACCAGACGCGGCCAAGCAGCGCGGTGGTGAAAAACAATCCGAAGCCCGCGCCACTGATGATGAAAAATGCGAGCCACAAATCCTGTGTCACAAGCGTCAGCCCGAACAAATGGAACTGCTGGTTTGCGATGTCGAAAAACATCGCGGGGTTGCCGTTGATGTTGATCCACGGCAGTCCCGCGTAAACTGCGATCAGGACGATGCTCGCGAGCGTGCGCAGCGTCGTGAACCATCCGCGCGCAGTCGCCGCGTGAATGAAACGCCGCGAGCCGTCCGCGTTGATCGTCGTGACGGTTTCACGCGTGGGAAGTGCAATCGACATTCGAAAAGGCGCGCATCAGTTTTGCGCTGTTTTAGGCGACGCCGCCGCTTGCGCCGCGGGAATGACCGGCTCGCCTTCCTTGTGCAGGCTCAAAATGAACGCGGCGACTTCGTTGATTTTCTTTTTGCCAAGCACCGGTCCCCACGTCGGCATGCCTTTCACCGCGACACCCGTCGTGATCGTGGAAACGATCTCGTGCGGCGAGCCGCCGTGAATCCAGACCTCGTCGCGCAAATTCGGCCCGATTTTTCCACTCGCATCGGTATTGTGACACGACGCGCACGTGCTGCTGAAAGTCGATTGCCCCGCGGCGACGACCGCCGGATCGCGGCTCATCAGCCACATCTGCGCGTCGTCCAGCACGCCGGAATCCGCAGCGGCGGCGAGCGCGTTTGCTTTCATCTCGGCGTCGAGCGCGGTGCCCGGCTCGTCGGCGATGTGCCAGTGATGAAACAAACTCCAGTAGCCAAACGCGAATGCGATCGCGCCGTAGAGCGTCCAGAGCCACCAGTTCGGCAGGCGCTTGTCGTATTCCTGGATGTCGCCGTCGTAAACGTGTGGGCGCAGCGCGTCATCGAGCGGCGCGTCGTATTGCACCTGCGGCGCGTGTGATTTTTCCGCCGGTTCGTTATTCATGAGCGTCTCCCTCGTCGGCTTGCAGCGGCAGATTTTCGAGATGACCGAGTTCATGTTTTTTCATCGCCGCGACGCGCAGAAACGCGATTGCGAACGTGGAGAAAAACAACATGAAGCTGATGATCGTGAGCGTGGATTGCCACTCTTCGACATTGATGCGGTGAAACATAATTACTTCGCGGCGGTGGGATGGGTTTCGACGTTTTGGGTCGTGACGACCTTTTCGGCTTTGCCGAGCTTTTGCAGATAAGCAATAAGCGCGACGATTTCGCGGTCGGCTTGCACGCTGGCGCCGCCTTGTTGCAGGTCGCTGACGATTGTTTGCTCCTGCGTGGTGACCGACTGCTGGATTTCCTCTTCGCTCATTTTTCCATACGGCACGCCGAGCTTGCGTTGCACGGCGAGCTTGTTTGGCAATGCGTTGACATCCGTTTTATCGGTGTAAAGCCACGGGTAATTCGGCATGAGCGAACCCGGCGTTACTTCGCGCGGGTCGGCCATGTGTTTGAAATGCCAAAGATTCGGATATCTCCCGCCTTCACGCGCCAGGTCCGGACCGGTGCGTTTCGAGCCCCATTGGAACGGATGATCGTAAATCGACTCGCCGAGCTTCGAGTAATCGCCGTAGCGCAATACGTCGCCGACAAGCGTGCGGATCATCTGCGAATGGCAGTTGTAGCAGCCTTCGCGGATGTAAATGTCGCGACCCGCAAGCTCGAGGGGTGTGTAAGGAATCTGTCGCACGCCTTCGATATTTTCGGCCTTGTTGATGATGATCGTGGGAATGATCTGCACCATTCCGCCGACGAGCACCGCGAGGATCGTCAGCGCCGTAAACGGCAGCGAATTTTCCAACAGCGTCTCATACCATTGCGTCCAGGTAATGCCGCGCGCCTCGACGTGGATCAGCGCCGCAAGCGCCGTCGCGAGCAGGCCCGCGATGCACATGCCGCCGGCGATGCCCTTGAAGGCCGCCCAGCCTGTCGCGAAGATCACGAACAACGCGGAGAAAACCACCGGCGCATTGAAAAACCCGCGCAGCAATCCCATCGCCGGATCTTTTTCCTCGACGTAAACTTCAATCGTGCCGTTCACAGGCTGCGCGCCGCGTGCCGTCATCAGCACGTTAAAGGCGAGCATGAAAAATCCCGCGAGGTAGAGCGTGCCGCCGAAGGCTCGGGTATACATCATCGCTTTGCTCGCGGTGACGGCGTCGATGAAATTCGGATAGGCGAGCACCGTGCCGTTTTCGTGCGTTGCGCTGAGCATCAGGCCTTGCGTGATGCCGCTCACCCACATCGACGAGATGTAAAGCAGAATGCCCACGAGCCCGAGCCAGAAGTGCATATTCGCGAGCGGCACCGAGTGCAGCTTGCGATTCCAGAGCCGTGGCGCGAGGTAGTAAAACATGCCCGCCGCCATGAAGCCGTTCCAGCCGAGCGTGCCGCTATGCACGTGCCCGATCGTCCAGTCGGTGTAATGCGACAGCGCGTTCATTGACTTGATCGAAAGCAGCGGCCCCTCGAACGTCGCCATTCCGTAAAACGTCACGCCCCCGGCGAAGAACTTGAGCACGGGATCGGTGCGGAGTTTGTGCCACGCGCCACGCAGCGTGAGCAGGCCGTTCAGCATGCCGCCCCAGCTCGGTGCCCAGAGCATCAGCGAAAAAAGCATCCCGAGTGATTGCAGCCACACCGGCAGCGAAGTGTTCAACAAATGATGCGGCCCGGCCCAGATGTAAATGAACACCAGCGACCAGAAGTGAATGACCGAAAGCCGGTATGAATAAACCGGACGCCCCGCCGCTTTCGGCACGAAGTAATACATGATGCCGAGAATCGGCGTGGTGAGGAAGAACGCGACCGCATTATGGCCATACCACCATTGCACCAGCGCGTCCTGCACTCCGCCGAAGATCGGATAGCTATGCGTCCAGCTCGTCGGAATCTGCAGGTGATTGACGACGTAGAGCACCGTCACCGTCACGACCGTGGCGATGTAAAACCAGATCGCGACGTAAAGTGATTTCTCGTTTCGCCGCGCGAGCGTCCAAAAGAAATTCGCCGCAAACACCAGCCAGATCACCGCGACCGCGATGTTGATCGGCCAGATCAATTCGGCGTATTCCTTGCCTCGCGAAAAACCGAGCGGCAGCGTGATTGCCGCGGCGACGATGATCGCCTGCCATCCCCAGAAATGAAGCTGCGAGAGAAAGCGCGATGCCAGCCGCGCCTTCACCAGGCGCTGCGTGGAGTAGTAAATGCCGGCAAACATCATGTTGCCGACGAAGGCGAAAATCGCCGCGTTGGTATGCAGCGGGCGGAGCCGGCCGAACGTCAGCCACGGGATGTTGAAATTCACCTGCCAGAACGCGAGCTGTGTCGCGACGAGCACGCCGACGGCCATCGCGACGATGCCCCAAAAGATCGCTGCGATGGTGAACTGCCGCACGATCCCGTCATCAAACTCGATCGTGGTTTTGGAACCGACTGGTTGTTTCGCTGTGAAGTGCATGAGTCAAAAACGCGTTTAGTTCACCGTGCGCGAAGATTCCTCCTCGAGCGGCAGCAACGCCTCGTGATCGATCCCGCCCGTGTTGCTGCTCATGTAGCAGACAAAACAGACGACAAAAAAAGTCACGAGCGCGAGCCCGACAAAAGACGTGAGCGCGATCACGACCATGACGGCGCTCCCGCGTTGAGAAATGGATGAGCAGAGGGTGAAATCACGGGCGCGAACATCTCACCGCGACCCGCGCAACGCTCACCGCGCCTTGCCCAGCACCACACCGATTTTGCACACGCGCATTATTCGCTGCGCAAAATAGGGTGAACAAAAGACGCGCGCGAAATCGCAACTGCCGCATAGCAGAATCGCTTTACACAGCGCATGCTGAGGTAGTGAAAACCGAGCCGCTGCAAATCGTGCCGTCGAATGCGCCGCCGGCATGGCCGCGCCGCTACGAATTTCAGCACCGCTTTGGTCGCGAACTCGACGTGAAGTTTCGCCCGATCACGCCCGCCGACGAACCTTTACTCAAGGAGCTGTTTTACTCCCATTCGCCCGAGACGATTTTTCAGCGCTACTTCAGCCACCTCCGCGACCTTTCGCCCGCGCAGTTGCAGCGCTTCGTCGTGCTCGATTACCGCAACGACTTCGCGCTCGTCGGCTTCGTGCCATTCCAGGGACGCGAACGCATGATCTGTGTTGCGCGCTATTATCGCAACGAAGGCACGAACACCGCCGAAGTCGCCGTCACCGTCCACGACGATTTCCACGCGCGCGGCATCGGCACTTTTGCGCTGCGCAAACTCATCGCGATCGCGCGCGAGCACGGCATCGGAGCTTTCACCGCCGACGTCCTGCACGACAACCACGCGATGCTGAAAGTCTTTCACAAAGTCGCCTCGCACATCGACTCGAAGCTCGAGGATGGCATCTACCATCTGCACATCTACTTTTCCGAAAACGGACACGCGCCCTCCCGCGTCCACAAGCCGCGCCGTCTCAACGCCGACTAATTCCGCGGGCAGTTACACGCGCACCCGCTCAGTTCGTTCACGTGATAAAACGCGGATCGTTCAACGGATCGATTTTGACTTTGCCGATCGTCGGCGGGCTCACGAATTTTCCGGCGGCAAAATAACTGTCGGAAGCCGCGGTGCCTGCAATCGTGAACTTGGCGATCGAGCTCGCGATGCCACCGATAATCGTGTCGATTGCCTTATTCGCGTTGTCGAAACTGGACTGGGTTGTTGAAACACCTGCGGCAATTACGCTGTTTGTGGTTACATTCCCGCCGATTTTTATTTTGCCAATCGTTCCAGCTCCAAATGTGTCCGCATCCGCACTCGTCCCGCCGAGTGCATAGTCGGCACCCAAATCGGCGCCAGCGAGAAAGACGGAATCGCTGAAGTTTTTTGCAGCGGTAATCGCTGCGATTTTTGCGGCGTTGACGACTGCTCCATCGATGTTGCCGCCGATGCCGTTTTTATGAACGTTTGCAGCGATGGCCCCGATCGCGCCAAGGACTCGAATGTCCCCATCGACATCGCCACTATTCACGATGAGAGAAGCGAGCGCGGGAGTTTTCTTCAATGTTGCGGCGGATGTAAGTGAAGTGATCGTGCCGGTAAAATTGCCGCCAGTAATGGAAACCGGTCCAATATTCCTTGCAGCAATATCGCCGCCGAGAGCGCCGCCTTTCACAGTCATTTTTCCAATCGCACCGGCGGTTGTAACATCGGCGTCCATCGCTCCGCCACTTACCGTGATGGAATTAAAACTCGCCGCCGTCCAATTGCCGGCGTTCACACCGGTTTTGACCGCAATGGAACCGGCAGGTCCTGTAATTGAAAGGTCCGCATTCATCGCGCCTGTCGTCGTTACTAATTTCGTGAGCGCTGCGGCGGTGATACTGCCGTCGCCGATTGATGCAGCCGTGACAGCACTGAGTGTCGCTGTTGTATCGATTTCAGAGTCGTTCACGAGATTGTGCGCACTCACCGTGAGTTTATCTTTCACTGCTCCGCCCGTTTTGATCAGCGGATGCGTCAGCACCGCGTCAGGCTCCAGCAGATCGTGGACGGAGATGGATTTCACTGCGCCGGTTGCAGTCAATCCATCGACGACAAAGTCGGATGCCTTCGCCGTAAAACTGCCGAGCGCACCGTTAATTGTCACATCTCCAATCGTCACGATGCCGTCACCGCCAATTTTGTTTTTCTTCACCGCCACGGAAACGCTCGTCTTCGATGTCGATCCATCCACCTGCAAAAAGTCGATCGGGCCTTTACCGTCAGCGTCGGGATCGAACTGTGCGACTTTCAGCGTGCCCGGGCCGTTGATCGAGACCGTGTAAATATCGCCATCGCTGTCGGTGAAGCTTTGCTTTTTGCTCACCGTTACAAAATTCGGCGCGACGACCTGGATCGTGGCGTCAGGCGTGTTCGCGACCGTCTCGGTATTGCCTACGTTGTCCACGGCCTGACTGAAAAATTGATAAGTATGACCAACGACGCCGGTGAATTTAGCGGCGGTCAGCGGCGTGTTGAGGACGAAAGCTTGCAGCGGCCCGCCGTTGTCGCTGTAGAAAATATTGTGCTTCGCAAGCCCTGATCCGCTGACTTCATCCGAGCCGCTCCATTTCACAGTGAATGCCGTGCGTTCGCTCGTGGAAAATGCGAATGGAGTGACGGCGCTCGACGGTGCCAGCGTATCGATGGTCTCGTTAATCAGCGGCGTGTTGATCGGATCGTTCGTGTCAAAGACAACCGTTGCCTGCGCATTGATGTTCGTGCCACTGGCGATATTTGATTTCGGCTGGATGTGATAGCTCACAAAGCCATCGCCTTCGGGCGCGGTGATGTTTGCCGGCAAAAATCCGCTGAACGGATCGAGCGGCAGATCGCCTGTTTTCGGATCGATTGATGAGAATGTCCACGTGACCAGGCCCGTCGTGAAATTGATGCCCGCGCTGAAATCAACGAAAATGCCCAGCGTGCCCGTAGCATCAATACGCGTGGTGTAAGACGAAAGGCCCGCCGGCACGGTGATGTCGAAATTTCCAAATCCAAAATGGCCGAGTTCGAATGTGTTCCAGTCGAGGTTGGAATCGAGCTGCTCCGTGATGACGACCTGCTGCGCCGGCGCGCTCGCGTCGGGTTTGTTTTCAAACAAAACACTGTAACCGAAATCGCCGCCATCGGGCACAAAACCATCAAAGCGCGTGGTCTGGCCTTCGACATCGCTCACCGGATCGGCACCAAATCCGCCGGGCCCTAGAATGTTGTTCGGATCGCCGGGCAGGATGGTTTCCGTGCGCGACGTCGGGTTCGGCGGCGGACCGGGATCGGGATAGGTGCTCGGGAAAAGATTGTGCAGAGTTCTCAACTCATCGTAGCGCTCGAGTTGAGTCTGCTGCTTGTAGAGTTTGATCGCGTTATTAACGTCATCCACGTCCGGCGGATGATGGTTCGCGGTGAGATCGAGATAGTGTCGCACGCCGGGCGAGTTCATCACATTGCGCGCACTTTGACCGTAGTTCAGATCGTTGAAACCGCCTTGATTTGTAAATGCGTTATTCGGTCCCGGGATAACCCCGAGCGATGTGCCCGCGCTTTGCAATCCGTTCACAAAAGCCTGATGCGATCCGGGCGAAATGTTCTGCCAGGCTCGATCCGCGACCGTGCCGACCACATAACCGCCCGTCGCCGCGACCGCGGCCGGTAGAATCACTGAACCGGCGCTCAGCGAGGCGATGTTCGCATTTAGCGCAGTGGTTAGCGGCACTGCGCCGTTATAACAAGCCGCATAGCCAACAGCGCCGGTGCCACTACTTGTGGAGCCGGTGAAAAGCCATGGCGTGGGATTCGATACAGTGCTGCAAACCCACGCCCCGCCGGCAGTCGCTAATTCGGCCCCTCCACCGGCACTAACCGCGCCGCCCGTCGCACCGCTTGCACTGAAAAGGCCCGCAACACGCAAACCATTCACAAAGCTGCTGACAGTCGCAGGCACGCCGCTTCCTAAGCCGGAGATCACCGCAGCAGGCGCTGCCGGCACGACCAGACCGCCCGGGTCATTGAATCCCACCGGATTGTTTTCGACGAAGCGATAAGTGTTGGTGTCACCGCCTTGCAATCCTACCGGATCGTTCTGCATGAACCGTCCGAGAATCGGATTGTAAGCACGCCCACCCATCGAGTAGAGGCCGCTGCCGGAATCCAGAACGCCGAACTGGCCATTGTAAGTAAACGGATTTGGCGTCGAGCCGGCGGAACTCAATTTTTCGCCGAAAGGCAGATAGCTATAAGTGTTGAGCACTGTCCCCGACGAACCGGTCAGCAGCGTGACATTGCCGGTAACGTCGTGACCATAAAACGCCGCATTGCTCCCGGCATCCACACGGCTTTCGAGACCGATACCCTGCACGTAATGCGCGACCAATCCGTTTTGATTGTATTCCGCAAAGGGCTGCTCGCTGCTTGTAGGATCGACAAGGTAGCTCGTGGTAACTCCGTTATGCGTCACTGCGCTAAGTCCGCCGAGTGCGTTGTATTGGTAAGTAAAAGTATCCGTCGGCGAAACGACTCCGATCACTCTCCCTTCCGCATCATAACTGTAACTGGTCGTCCCGTCGTTATCCTGTCTTACCAGATGGCCATCCGCATCATATTGAAAAGTAGCACCGCCGGCGGACGTATATTCGTTGACCTTGTTCGTTGAGTAATTCGTCGTGCCCGAAATACTGTCGATTACCGCGGTTCGATTCCCTGCTCCATCGTATTTGTAAGTGATCGTTTCGCCGCTTTGCAGGTGAACACTGGTAAGCTGGCCCGCAAGATCGTAGCCATAAGTCGTGATTCCATTTGTTGAGTCGTTTACCTGTGTTACTCGTCCCGCTGCGTCATAGCTGTAAATGAATTGATCGATAACCGTGTTGTTCGACTGCCGGTCGGTAATGCTGACGATGTGCCCGTTTGCATCGTAAACATAACTCGTTTTCGTGCCGTTGCCGTGAGTCTCGGTATCGAGCTCTCCGATGCTATCGTAAGTATAGCTTGCGATGACGTTACTGTTTCCATCCGTAACCTGTGAAAGTCGTCCCAGTGAATCGTATTGAAAGTTCGTCTTGTAACCATCCTGATCGGTCACCGAAGTTTTCCGTCCATTGCTGTCGTAGGTATAAGTCAGCGACTTTCCACCCGGATAAGTTACACTATGCAATCTGTCGGCAGAGTCATAGGCAAAGGTTGTCGTCCCGGAGCTATCGGTGATCGTGTGGAGATTGCGATGCGAATCGTAGGTGTAATCCGTTTCATTTCCACCCGGCAGAATTTTTGCGGTAAGCAAATTGTGCGAATTGAAAGTGTAAGTGATCGTCTCTCCGTTTTCGTCGGTCGTTGCGATCAAGTTGCCATTCGCATCATAGCTGTAGTGCGCCTGCGAGCCGTCTGGATTCGTGAGAACGCTGAGATTTCCGACAGTGTCGTAACCAAACTGGGTTGTGTTGCCGTTCGGATCAATCAGCGACTGGAGCTTTGAAAAGGTGCCGCCGAATTTCAGATTAGTTTGGTTACCCAACTGGTCGGTAAGACTGCTGGCAAATCCATTGGCGCCCATCTTCACACCGACCGCGGCGCCGGACGGAGCGCTCGCGCCGGTCAGCAATCCCGCCGCGTTGAATTGCACGGATGAAACGTGGCCCAATGGATCCACCGTGCGTGCCACCTGATTATTGTCACCATAATAAAGCGTCGTCACATGATTCTGCGCATCAGTAACCGTCGTCGTGCCGAAGCCATCGTATGCAAACGTAAGCGGCAGCGCGCTGTTATCGTGCATCTGCGATGTCATGCGGCCTTGTGAATCGTATTGGAAAAAGAGATGGGTGCCGTCCGGGTTCGTTACGGAAGCCGGCGCAAACTTACTCGCTGCATTCGATCCATTGGTATAGGTATAGCCCGTCGTGCCGGCAGCGTTGGTAACACTCAAAAGCTGGCCCGACGAATCATAAGTGTAGTTGGTAGTCCGTCCTACTGCATCGGTTGATTGACTAACCAATCCTTGCGCGTTGTAACTAAAACCAAGCGTATCGCCATTCGTTGAGACAAGGCTCGTGACCTGGTTTGATGCATTGTAATGCGCAGTGATCTTATTGCCGGTTGCATCCTGGGTATAGTTAAGCCTGCCGTTCGCAAGAAAGACGGTAACCGTGCCGTTGATCTCGGTTAGATGATAGATTCCGCCGACAAGAGCAAGCGTTCCGGTATCGCCGGGCATTGCTTGATAAGACCCGTTGGATAGCTTTGCGAATGCACGCACATCCGGCCCGTTCTGGATGGTTACGTTGCCGAGCGAATCGGTCTTCGCCATTTCGTCAAAGGTATCAACCTGCCCGCGCCCGAGTGCGCCGAGGTAATAACGTCCGGCGATCTGGCCGAAGTCACCCGCTTTTTGCAGTTCAAAGGCGACATATTGACCGGGATCTGGCGTGACCGCTTCCAGCGCGCTGAGATGCGTCGCGTCGGCATCGAGCGCCGCAGTGTAGGTCGAGTAAGTGCTGCCGACTTGCGACTTGAAGTTCGCGAAGATCGCATCCCACGCATCGTTTGCGACACCTTGCGGTTGCATGCTCGTCTTGAACTCGTCCCAATCGAGCGCAAGGTTTCCGCTCGCGACCACGGCCGAAAAGTTCGTGACGAAATGCGCTCCGACGATTGCCGGTTGATACGCGAGCTGGATCGTGCCGCTCGCACCGGGCGGCAGCACGCCGGCAGGGCCGCCGCTCTGGTTGATCGCGAGCACTTCCATGTAACTGCCGCCAAAACTGCTCTGCGTCGGCAATCGTAGTTGCGCATTATTGCCGTCGATGAACACGATCGGCGCGTTCAAATCGGTGTCGCCGGTGTTTTGATACGTCAGCGTAACGAATGCGCCGTTGAATGGCGGACGCACAAACGACGGGCTGGTGAGGTTGAACGAAAATTGTCCGGCCTGTCCGGTTTCGACGTGGAAAGCATTGCTGAGCGTGGCGCTGCCGTTATCGGTAGAACGGACGCCGTAGTCGCCGGTAGCCAGTCCGGTGAGATCGAATGTCACCCATTCCGTGCTCGAATCGACGAAGATTGTTTTCGCCGCCGAGACCGGCGAGCCGACGGATGGCACGAGGCTGAATGTTGTGGATGGCGTGAAAAGCGAGCCATGAACGACCGTCGTTACCTGCCCCACATTTGCGCCGTGTTTGATCGAAAGCGATTCCGGCCCAAATGCCAGCGCATCGGTCTCGACGCTGAACGATTGCCCCGCGCCCGCCGCATCGCTGCCGTGCAGCAACACGTAATAAGTGCCGGCTTTCGCGCTGTAGAGCGTGACGTCGCTTCCGGTTTTCGTCGGCGAGAAATCCTGCGCATCGAAGGCACCGGTCGTTGGCAGAACAATCTGCCGCACGTAAAGCGCCGCCTCGCCTGCGACCGCATAAGTGGTCTTGAAATTCGGCGTTTCGCCGAACGGCACGTTGACTTGAAACCACAAATCCTGTCCTGCCTTGATCGTGCTGCCGAGCGACACGCCAGGCGTTAGTGCAGTCACGTCGGTTGTTATCGCGGCGGCGGACTCCGCAGAGTTATTCGTGCGGTCTTTGTCGGGCATTTGTCCCTGGCTGTCGGAAATGACGAGGAAATGATATTGCCCCGGCAGCACGCCTGGCAGCGGCGCGGTCAGGCTGCCGTTATAGGAACCGCCACCGGTCACCGTTCCGTTGTGAACGACGCGCCCGACGAGAACGGCGGACGAGTCGTAGCTATCTCTGTTCGAGATATAGACCGAGTCCGTCCACAAACTCGTGAAAGTCGCGGAGGAGGCGATATTGGTGACGTGCCAATTGATGGTGACGTCTTGTCCGATGAGGGCGCTCGGGACGCTGGACACGTTACTGACCGCGAGATCGGCGCCATCGGCCACGGCATTGACGACGAGTGATCCGCTGTTGAGCACCGGATCGAGCACTTTTGTTTTTTGGAAAAACGTGCCGTCATACGCGCTGAATGCGCCGGTGTGCGAGGCGAATGTCGCGACCGTGAAGATGTCGCCGGTCAGCGGCCCGTAACTAGTGAAACTGAACGCCGCCGTGCCATTGAGCATTGCACCGCCGGTGACGGCGAGTTTTCCGAAATGCCCGCTCGCCGGCGTGCCGCCCAGTTGGAACTCGATTCGCGAACTCGAGCCTTCATTGAGATCGCCGTTGACCGTGAACGTGCTGTCTGGGCCGAGCACGACCGACCCGGTGTTTGTAAAATCACTGGTCGTGCCGAAACTCGCGCCGTCGAGCAACTCGAACGCGCCGCTGTTCGTCGCAAGCGAGCCGAGGCCGGTGAAACTCGGCGACGCCCCGCGCAAAATCACCGTGCCCGCATTGCTCGTGATGAATGAAACATTGAGGTTGAGCGCCGCGCCGGAGTGCACGTCCCAAGTGCCGCCCGTGAGCGTATTGCCGCTGAGTTGAGCAATCGAGGTGTTGACGAGAAATGCGCCCGCATCCACTTCGACTGTGCCCGTATTGGCAAATGGCACGCCATCGAAAGTCGCCGTGCCCGGAGCAGTGCCATCACGCCGCAGCGTGCCGGCGTTGTTAAAAAGATTACCGCTGTTGAAATTGTCGATGAAGTCGCCGGAGCCGTCGAAGCTTACGTCGAAGAGTGCGCCGCTCAGATTATTCAACGTCGCCTTGCCGTTAAAATCGAGCCGCGCGCCGCTGTTCACGATCGTGCCCGCATTGTTCAGCGTCGTGATGGTAACATTGTCGCCGAGGTTCGGATCACCCCCGGTAATTTGAATGAAACCGGTCGCCGCATTGTTAAGCGTGCCGCCGGCAATCGCTGCGGCGTTGCTGTTCCAATTGAAAAAGCCGCTCGGGAAATTGAACGTCGCGTTGTTTGGCACCAGCGTGCCCGAGTCAAAAACAATCTGCCCGTCGTGCGAGCCGGTGTCGCCGTAATTGCCGGTGAGCGTGAAGCTCGCGCCACCACTCAAATACAGCGTGGCGCCGCTGGCCGCATGAAAATCGCCGCCCGCCATCGTGCCGTTGGTGTTGAGTTCGAGCGTGCCTTTGACGACGTCGATGATCCCGGTCGCGTCGTTTTGAAATGGCACATGGTCGAATGTCGCCGTGCCAGGACTTGCTCCCTCGCGCCGCAATGTGCCGCTGTTATGAAACAAATTTCCGCTATTGAAATTGTCAGTGAAATCCCCACTGCCGTCGAAGGTGATGTCAAACAGCGCGCCGCTCAAATTGTTCAACGTCGCCTTGCCGTTGAAATCGAGCCGTGCGCCGCTATTCACGATTGTGCCGGTATTGTCCAGCGTGGTTGTCGAGACATTGTCGCCCAGGTTCGGGTCGCCGCCGACGATCTGAATGAATCCAATATTGTTTAAGGTTCCGTTCGCGATAGTCGCCGCGTTGCTGCTCCAGTTGAAATAGCCGCTCGGAAAATCAAACGTCGCGTTGTTGGGCGTCAACGTGCCGTTGTCGAACAGAATCTGCCCTGCGTGCGAGCCGGTGTCGCCGTAGCTGCCAGTGAGCGTGAAGCTCGCGCCACCGCTCAAATACAACGTCGCGCCCGCGGCTGCGTGGAAATCACCGCCGGCCATTGTGCCGCTGGTATTGAGTTCCAGCGTGCCTTTGACCACGTCGATGATTGCGTCAGCATCGTTTTGAAATGGCACCTGGTCGAAAGTCGCCGTGCCCGGACTCGTTCCCTCGCGCCGCAACGTGCCGCTGTTATGAAACAAATTTCCGCTGTTGAAATTGTCGGTGAAATCCCCGCTGCCGTCGAAGGTGATGTCGAACACTCCGCTGTTGTTCAAGGTCGCCTTGCCGTCGAAATCGAGCCGTGCTCCGCTGTTCACAATCGTGCCGGCATTGTTCAGCGTAGTGATCGCAACATTATCGCCGAGGTTCGGGTCGCCACCGGTGATTTGGATGAAACCTGTCGCCGCGTTGTTGAACGTGCCGCCGGTCATCGTTGCGGCGTTGCTGCTCCAGTTGAAATAGCCGCTCGGAAAATTAAACGTCGCGCCACCCACGCCCGCCGTCAGCGTGCCGTTGTCGAAAAGAACCTGCCCGTCGTGTGAGCCGGTGTCGCCGTAGCTGCCCGTCAACGTGAAGCTCGCCCCGCCGCTCAAATATAACGTGGCGCCACTGGCCGCCTGAAAATCACCGCCCCCCATCGTGCCGTTCGTGTTGAGTTCAAGCGTGCCTTTGACGACGTTGATAATTCCGCTCGCATCGTTTTGGAATGGCACATGATCGAATGTTGCCGTGCCCGGACTCGTTCCCTCACGCTGCAGTGTGCCGCTGTTGTGAAACAAATTTCCGCTGTTGAAATTGTCAGTGAAATCTGAGCTGCCGTCGAAGGTAACGTCGAACACCCCACTGTTGTTCAAGGTGGCCTTGCCGTTAAAATCCAACCGCGCTCCGCTGTCGATAATCGTGCCGGAGTTGTTCAACGTAGTTGTCGAGACGTTGTCGCCGAGGTTCGGATCGCCTCCCGTGATTTGGATGAAACCTGTCGCCGCGTTGTTGAACGTGCCACCGGCCATCGTTGCGGCGTTGCTGCTCCAGTTGAAATAGCCGCTCGGAAAATTAAACGTCACGCCACCAACGCCCGCCGTCAGCGTGCCGTTGTCGAAAAGAACCTGCCCGTCGTGCGAGCCGGTGTCACCGTAGCTGCCGGTGAGCGTGAAGCTCGCGCCACCGCTCAAATACAGCGTGGCGCCGCTGGCCGCATGAAAATCGCCGCCCGCCATCGTGCCGCTGGTATTGAGTTCGAGCGTGCCTTTGACGACGTCGATGATCCCGCCTGCATCGTTTTGAAATGGCACCTGGTCGATTGTCGCCGTGCCTGGACTCGTTCCCTCGCGCCGCAACGTGCCGCTGTTGTGAAACAAATTTCCGCTGTTGAAATTGTCGGCGAAATCCCCGCTGCCGTCGAAGGTGATGTCGAACAATCCGCTGTTATTCAACGTCGCCTTGCCGGCGAAATCGAGCCGCGCGCCGCTGTTCACGATCGTGCCGGTATTGTCCAGCGTGGTCGTCGCAGCATTGTTGCCCAGGTTCGGATCGCCCCCGGTGATGGTGAGCGTGCCGTCGTTTTCGATATGGCCGATGATCGTGGACGCATTATTCGCAATCGTGCTCGATCCGTTCACCGTTAACAGTCCATTCGCCGTCAACGTCCCATTGGTCATCTGAAATCCGTTGTGGATGGACGAGGCCGCTTCGACCGTCAGCGAGCCGCCCGTCGTAAAACTGATGTGATCGTCGCCCGCCATGGCCAGCGAGTGCACATCAAACGCGCCGTTCACCGCGATCGTCTGCTCGCCGGAGGGGTTGATGACGACGTCGAGACCGGTCGCGTCGCCAACCGCCGTGCCGGGCACGTGATCGGCGGGCGCGTTATCGATATTCCAGTTAAGGACGTTGTTCCAGTTGTTGTCGATCGCACCCGTCCAGGTTGCGGTCGAAGCAGGTGCGATGCGCTGCTCGAGGATTTCAATGTAACCCGCGCGCCTTTTTCCGCGTTGGAAAAGGAGAGACTTCAGGAGTAGTCCCGGGGAAAAGTGCGCCATGGAGTGTCCCGGTTAAGCGACTGCGCGAGCGTGCGGCCAACGGTTTCCGAACACAAGCAAAATCGGGGTTGTTTTGAGCAAATGCGCGATGCCGTCAGCGAAGCCAACCGTTCACTCCGCCCACTCTGCGCAGAGCAACTCCGCCTGCATGAGCACGGTCCTGACTGCCTCCTCCTGCAAATCGGGCGGATAGCCATACTTGTTGAGGATGCGCTTCGCGATGACGCGAATTTTCGCACGCGCTCTTTCGCGCAAAGTCAGGTCGATGGTAACGCTCTTGCGCATCCGGGTATCCGCAACCCACTTTGTGATACGCCGCAGAGAATTCCGGACACAGGGCACGATTTTCCGAGTTCAGATTGTGTCTTTCCGATGTCAGGAACCGGATTTCCTTATTCAGGAAATGGTTTCCTGAATAACCGGAGCGATTTTCCGAATAAGGAAATAGAGTTTCCTTATTACCGGAGAGACTTTCGTTATTACGTCCGTCATTTTCGTTGTTACGGAAATCAATTTCATTGTTACGGAAATGATTTTCATTGTTACGGAAATCAATTTCGTTGTTACGGAAATCATTTTCCTTGTTTCCCGAGAGGTTTTCCTTGTTACAAAAATGAGTTTTGTAATAACGGAAGCGGCTCCCTGAATAACAAAAACCGGTTCCTGAATAAGAAAAATGGCCGGGAGGGATGGGTTTGCGGTTTTTATTTGTATAATTTTCGGTAAAGGAATGAGGTTCTTACGTTTATTATAAGTATCGATAACTCTCATTTTGGCGGCTCTGTCGCACGGCGAACTCTTGCCCATCCCCAACCTCCGCTATTCCCATTCGCCTCCTCGGCCGGCCTCGATTTTTCCGGAAGTTTGAGGACGCCACGTTTGCTCGCGCAAACAGAGGCGCCTCTATATGCGGCGCAAATCCAACAAAAACCGCGTGCAACAAACTTTGCCCAGCTTTGGACAATGGCGGTAAAGCCAACAAATGGTTTGTCGCGGTTAATGACTGCGTGAAGCCCTCCCCTGTTTCCGCCACGCTGGATGCCAACGAAGCGGTCGCGTCGGTCGCCTATCGACTGAGCGAGACGATTGCGATTTATCCAATCACGCCGTCGTCGCCGATGGCGGAGTTTTGCGACGAATGGTCGGCAAAAAAGCGCGGGAATCTCTGGAGCACGGTGCCGGGACTGGTGCAGATGCAATCGGAGGCGGGCGTTGCGGGAACGGTGCACGGGATGCTGACGAGCGGTTCGCTGACGACGACGTTCACGGCTTCGCAGGGATTGCTGTTGATGATTCCGAATCTCTACAAAATCGCTGGCGAGTTGCTGCCGTTTTGTTTTCACGTGACGGCGCGGACGATCGCGACGCATGCGCTGTCCATTTTCGGCGACCACTCGGACGTGATGGCGTGCCGCCAGTGCGGGCTGGCGATGCTGGCGTCGAACAGCGTGCAGGAGGCGCAGGATTTCGCGGCGATCGCGCATGCGGCGACGCTGGAATCGCGCGTGCCGTTCATGCATTTTTTCGACGGCTTCCGCACGTCGCACGAGATCGCAAAGGTTGAGCTACTCGATGACACGACGCTGCGCGCTTTGATCAATGAGGAATGGGTGCGCGCGTTTCGCAGTCGCGCCCTGTCGCCGGATCATCCGGCCATTCGCGGCACCGCACAAAACCCGGATGTCTTTTTCCAGGCGCGCGAGGCAGGCAATCGGTTTTACGATCGCGTGCCGGACACGGTGCAATGGCTGATGGATCGCTTCGGCGATTTAACGGGACGTTTTTACGAGCTGTTTCAATACAGCGGCCATCCGCAGGCGGAGCGCGTGATCGTGGCGATCGGCTCCGGCGCGGAAACAGCGGAGGAAACGGCGGAAGCGCTCAATGCCGACGGCGCGAAATGCGGCGTCGTGAAGGTGCGCCTCTACCGTCCATTCAGCGTGCCGGATTTCATCAACGCACTGCCGGCAACGGTGCGCAGCATCGCCGTGCTCGACCGCACGAAGGAGCCCGGCGCAATCGGCGAGCCGCTCTATCTCGACGTCGTGGCGGCGCTGGCGGAGGCGCGCGCGAACGGCTTCTCGCATTTCGAAGTCGAGCCGGTGGTGATCGGCGGCCGCTACGGGCTTTCGTCAAAGGAATTCGATCCGGCGATGGCGATGGCGGTTTTCGAGGAACTAAAAAAAGAGCGCCCGCGGCATCATTTTACGGTCGGCATCAACGATGACGTAACCGGTCTTTCGCTGGCGGTGGACGCGACGTTCGACATCGAGCCCGACGACGTGGTGCGCGCGGTTTTCTTCGGCCTCGGCTCGGACGGCA
>Ga0070741_10005678_pt1 | contig 27437 bp, 23 predicted proteins | sample Coa_R1_4_FD_66440 | JGI IMG/M metagenome (GOLD analysis project Ga0070741, IMG submission 66440) | Surface soil microbial communities from Centralia Pennsylvania, which are recovering from an underground coalmine fire - Coalmine... | ecosystem: Environmental > Terrestrial > Soil > Unclassified ...
TCGGTGTCCCGTTCTCGGATCCGCTGGCGGACGGTCCGGTGATTCAACGGGCCACCGAGCGCGCGCTCGCGAGCGGTACCACCTTGCGGGGCGTACTCGAACTCGTCGCGCAGGTGCGGCCGCACGTCACCGCGCCCATTGTCATCTTCAGCTATGCGAATCCGATTCTGCGCCTTGGCGCCGAGACCTTCGCACAAACCGCAGCGAAGGCTGGTGTCGATGGCGTACTGGCGCTGGACCTGCCGATAGAAGAAGCGGGTGAATTCCATGCGACCCTGGCGAAAAGCGGTCTGGACATGATTTTTCTGCTGAGTCCGACGACGACGGACGCGCGGATCCGTCGGGCGGGGGAACTCGGCAGCGGCTTTTTATACGGGATTTCACGCCTTGGCGTGACGGGCGCACGCGATCAGGTGGCGTCGGGGGCGGAGGCGATGGTTCGCCGGATTCGCGCGCAGACGCAGTTGCCGGTCGCGCTTGGCTTCGGCATCTCGCGCCCCGAGCACGTGGCGGAAGTCACGACGTTCGCGGATGCGGCGGTCGTGGGAAGCGCGTTGGTGTCGGTGATCGCCGAACACGGCCGGTCGCCGCAACTCCTGCAGCGCGTCGACGACTACGTCCGTTGGTTGAAGAGCTATGCGCACGCTTGACGAATTACGAGACGACATCGACCGCGTCGACGAAGTCATCGTGCGGCTGCTCAACGAGCGCGCGCGCGTCGCGGTCGAGATCGGCCAGCTCAAAAAGCAGCTGAACGTCCCGATCTATCAACCCGACCGCGAGAAGCAGGTCATCGAACACGTCCGCAACGTGGCGAGCGAAGGGCCGCTCGGTCCCGACGCGATCGCGCGGTTATTCGAACGGATCATCGACGAGGCACGCGGCCTCGAGCGACGAACGGTTCATCCGGAAGATAAGTAATATGAGTACGCAAGTACTGGAGGCGACGGAAGCCATGGTCGTAGTAATGGAAGAACGCGCCACCGAAGAGCAGATCGAAAAGGTCGTCGCTCGGCTGGTGGAAATGGGAATGGACGTGCATCGGTCGACGGGCGTCACGCGGACGGTGCTCGGCGCGGTGGGAACCGGTCATCCGGATGCCGCGATCATCGAGCTGCTCGACGGCGTCCACGAAGTGATGCGCATCTCGTCGCCGTACAAGCTCGCGAGCCGCACCTTCAAGCCTACCGGCACCGTCGTCACGATCGGCGACGTCCGGATCGGCGGCGACGAAGTGATCGTCATGGCCGGACCGTGCTCCGCGGAGACCGAGCAGCAGGTGCGCGCCACGGCGGCGGCGGCACGGCGCGCCGGGGCGAAAATCTTCCGCGGTGGGGCGTTCAAGCCGCGCAGTTCGCCGTACAGCTTCCAGGGACTCGGCGAAGAAGGGCTGCGGCTGCTGCGCGATGCCGCCAACGCCGAAAACATGAAGCTCGTGACCGAAGTGATGGACCTCAGTCAGATCGCGCTCATCGACAAGTACACCGACATCTATCAAGTCGGGGCGCGCAACATGCAGAACTTCACCCTGCTGCGCGAACTCGGTCACGTGCGCAAGCCGGTTCTGCTGAAGCGCGGCATTTCGGCGACGATCGAGGAATGGCTGCTGTCAGCGGAGTACGTGCTGAGCGGCGGCAACACCGACGTCATCCTCTGCGAACGCGGCATCCGCACGTTCGAGACCGCGACGCGCAACACCTTCGACATCTCGGCGATCCCGGTCGTGAGGAAGCTCAGTCACCTGCCGATCATCGCCGACCCAAGCCACGGCGCCGGCCGGCGCGACATGGTCGTGCCGATGGCGCGCGCCGCGGTCGCCGCCGGCGCGGACGGCTTGATCATCGAAGTGCACTGCGATCCGGATCACGCGCTCAGCGACGGCGCGCAGTCGCTCTTCCCGTCGCAGTTCGATCGCTTGATGGCCGAACTGCGCATCATCGCGCCGGCGATCGGCCGCAGCATCTGCCTCGAACCGGTGACCCGTCGAGGCTGGGGTGCCTAAAGAGCTCCCGATATTTACCCCGCCCAAGCCGACACCCATCTTCGAGAAGATCGGCATTGTCGGTTTGGGCCTGATTGGCGGATCGATCGCGCTCAAGTCCCGCGAATTGTGGCCCTCGTCCCTCGTCGTCGCCGTGGACAACAAGGACGTGCTCGAGACCGCCATGCGCATGCACGCGATCGATGTCGCCGCAGACGACCTGATCGTGCTCGCAGAAGTTGACCTGGTGATCCTCGCGGCCCCGGTCAAACAGAACGTCGCCTTACTGGCCGAACTGGACGACCACGTCCGGACGCCGGCTGTCGTGACCGATGTCGGCAGCACGAAAAGGGAAATCGTCGACGCCGCGAGGGCTCTGCCGCCGCGATTCACGTTTGTCGGCGGGCATCCGCTCGCCGGCGCCGCGCGCGGAGGCCTGGAAAATGCGCGGCCGGATCTGTTCGCCGGCCGTCCCTGGCTGCTGACCCGCTCGGCTGAAACGGTCCCGCAACAAAAGCTCGAGTCGTTCGTTCGCGCGCTCGGCGCCGAACCCAAAGTCGTCGGCGTTGATGCGCACGATCGCCTCCTGGCGTTCTTGAGTCACCTGCCGCAGTTGACGGCGAGCGCGCTGATGGAGGTGGTTGGGGAAGCGGTCGGCGCCGATGGTCTGTCATTGGCCGGCCGCGGATTAGCGGATACGACGCGTCTCGCCGCGAGCCCCGCCGACATCTGGCGTGATATCGTCGCCACGAATGCTGATCAAATCGGAGCGGCGCTCGACCTGCTGATCGAGCGCCTTCAGGAACTGCGGAAGGATCTGCCGAACGGCGAGCGCCTGACCGAAGTCTTCGACGCGGCCGCCGCCTGGAGAAATCAGATCTCACGCTGAGCCCGCAGAGCACGCAGACGAGCCGTTTTCTGCGGCCTCAGCGAGCTCTACGTGATGCCTAGGGTTCTTTCGTCGCGCTCGACGGCAACAACGTCACGGTCGTCGTGCGGTTCAGCGGGAAGTACTGCTTGAACACCTGCTGAAGCACCTGCGGTGTGATCGAGTTGATGCGCTGCTCGCGCGTCAGGATTTCGGATGGGTTGCGGTCGTACATCTTGACCGTCGACAGCCGTCCCAGCCAGTAGTCATTCGTTTTCAACGCAGTCTCGTACCCCCGGCGCGCCGTTTCCTTCGCGCGGTTCGTGAGATCTTCGGACGGACCGTTGTCCTGCATCTTCTTGATCTCTTCGATGACACGCGCCGTCATCCCCTCGATGTTCTCGGGCGCCGCGCCGAAGCGCACCGAGATGAAGCCGGTACCTTTCTGCGGCAGCTGCTGGCTCAGTCCGACGGAGACACCGTAGGTCTGGCCCATGTCCTCGCGCAGGATGTCGCGCAGCGCGATCTCGAGCACCGTCGTGGCTTCGATGATCTTCTCCTGCTCGAGCGGATCGATCGGCGGGTCGGCGTAGAAACTCATGGTCGCCGTGCCGCGTGGTTCCTGGCCGGCGATGACTTTTTCTTTCTGCGACTGCTCCGGGAAATGGATGCCGACGTCTTTGAAGTTCGTCGTGCGCTGACCGGTGGACGGCAGGCTGCCGACGTACTTCGCGACCAGCGGAATCGCCTCATCGACCTTGAACGCGCCGACCATGAAAAACGTGAAATCGGCCGCGTTCGCGAACTGTTGTTTGTAGAACGCCGCCATCTTCGCGCGATCGACTGTGGCGACCACCTCGGGCGTCAGCGGCTGCGCCGTATAGTGGTTGGACGTGTTGATTTGCGCGAGCTTCTCGCCGTAGATCTGCTGCGGCGAGCGCCCGCGGTTGGCAACCATGGCGTCGAGCTGACGTTTCATCACCGCGAAGGCATCCGGATCGTCGCCGGGCGCGGTAAAGCGCTCGTACATCAACTGCAGCGCCGTTTCGAGTTCGGCGGGAATGGCGTTGCCGTTGATCCCGCGGTTCGACAGGCCGATGAACGCGTTGGCCGCGACCAGTTTGCCGGTCAACACTTTCTGCAGGTCGGTCGCCTTCAGGCCGCCGGCGCCTGAGAGCGACGCGTACGACGAGGCGAGCTCGGCGTCGACGTACTCGGCGGGCGGCGCGAGCGACGATCCGCCTGGTCCCTGTAACGAGAAGAGCACTTGATCGTTCTTGAAGTCGGTCGGCTTCAGCCACGCTTCGACGCCGTTCGACAACTTGACGATGGTGACGCCGATGTCGTCCAGCGTGCGGCGAGAGGTGACGGTTCCCGGCGTCGGCGCCTTCTCCATGAGGCCGTGTGTCGCGGCCGTGTCGGCCCATGCGGTGACGGTGGCCGAGTCGGCGGACCGCAGCGTCGCCTGCAATTCGGTATCGGTCGGGACCTTGACGTCTGCCTTCTGCGGAGCGGTCGCGAGGATGACTTCGCCGCCGCCGGCGAGCAGCGATTTGATCATCTGCGAGGTTTCCGCCGTCGTGATCGTCGGCAGCACCTGCTTGACGAGTCGATACTCGTAGTCGATGCCCGGGCTCGGCTCGCCGGTCAGGAAGTAACTGAGATATTCCTGCGCGAAGGACGGGCTCTCGTTTTTGTCGCGCTCGTTGTAGGCGCGCTCGTAGAAGGCGAGCGTCCACCGCTTCGCGCGGTCGACTTCGGAATCGCTGAAGCCGAACTGCTGAAGTCGCTTCGCCTCGACGGCGAGCGCACTCAAGCCGTCGTTGATCTTGCCGTCCTGGACGCTCGCGCCCATCACGTACGCTTCGGCCGTGCGGCTCAGCCCTTCGTCGCCGGCGCCGGCTCCAAGGAACTTCGCGTCCGGTTTGCGCGCCATCTCGTCGAACCGCTCGCCGATCATGTGGTCGACGAGCCGCTGCACGAGATCGCGTCGATAGTCCTCGACGCGCGTGTTGTTGTCTCGCGTGTGCTTGCGCAGGACCTGCACGCTCGAACGCGTCAGCTCCTGATCGGTCGTCACGTTGACGAGCGGCGGGTGCGTCACCGGCACGGTGCGATCTGGCTCCGGCGCGGCGGGCGCGCGCGCGGTCAACGGACTGAAGGTCTCCCGCACCTCGGTCTCGAGTTTCGCCGGGTCGATGTCGCCGACGACGATGACCGCCATGTGGTCGGGGCGATACCAGGTGTCGTAGAAGGCGCGTAGACGCTCGACCGGCGCATTGCGGATGATGTCGGGCTTGCCGATCGGCAGCCGCTGCGCGTAGCGCGATTGATAGAACAGGATCGGAAACTGTTTGTCGCGGATGCGCGAGCTCGCGCCGAGGCCGAGCCGCCATTCCTCGATGACCACCGGCCGCTCCTTGTCGACCTCCACTTTGTCCAGCAGCAACCCGCCTGCGTCGTCGGACAGCGCCGTGAGGCCCTTCGAGATCACTTCGGGGTTATCGCTCGGCAGGTCGAGCATATAGACCGTTTCGTCGAAGCTCGTATACGCGTTGACGTGCGGTCCTAAGCGCGCACCGACCCGCTCGAAGTAGGCGAACATCTCGCCGGCTTTGAAATGCGTGCTGCCGTTGAACGCCATGTGCTCGATCAGATGGGCGAGACCCTGCTGATCGTCGGCTTCGTTCAACGATCCCGCCTTGACCGCGAGACGCAGCGAGACGCGCTTCGCCGGCCGGCTGTTCTGGCGGACGAAATATTTCAGACCGTTCGGCAGCGTCCCGGTCTTGACAGCGCTGTCAAAGGGAATCTGATCCTGAAGGTTCAGCGTTTGCGCGGCGACACCGATCGTGGTGGCCGCGACGAGGGCGAGGAGCAGCAGTTGTTTCTTCATTGATCTGTCGTTTTCTTCGGAGTGGACGGTTCAGCGGCATCCTTGCGCTCCGGGATCTTCCACTCGACGCCGCGGGCGTACTTCATCATCCACGCGATCTGTTCCATGTCGCGGATACGCTGGTGATGCGGTTCGCGGAAGCCATGCGGCTCGCGCGGGAAGCGGATGAATCGCGATGGCACGCCGCGATCCTTCAGCCCCTGGTAGTAGATCATGCTCTGGCCGATCGTGTCGGTCGTGTCACGTTCGCCGTGGAGCAGCAGCGTCGGCGTCGTCACGTTCGCGATGTGCGAGTACGACGACTGCTTCCGATAGGCGTCGGGGCTCTCCCACGGCGTCCCGCCGATGTACCACAGCCGGACGTCGTGGTTGAATCCCATTGCGTATTCAGACGCCCAATCGGCCACCATGGCTCCGAGGACAGCGGCTTTGAAGCGAGTCGTCTGCGTCAGCGTCCATCCGCCGAGGATGCCGCCGTAGCTCCATCCCGTCACCCCCATGTGATCGGGGTCGACGGTGCCGTCGGCAATCAGCTTGTCGACGCCCGTCATCAGATCCTGATAGTCGCCGCCGCCGATGTCGTGCATGTTGCCGCGCAGCAGCGCATCGCCGTACGAACTGCTGCCGCGGACGTTCGGCTCGAGGACCGCCCAGCCCATCCCGGTGTAAACGTGATCGATCGCGCGGAAGGAGACGTCCCAGGACCCGGCCGGCCCGCCGTGGACGGCGAGATTGAGCGGCAGCTTCGTCCCCGGCTTGTAATCGGCCGGGAGCCACAGCATCCCCTCGACCTCGAGACCGTCTTTGCTTTTCCAGGTGATCGCTTTGAACTGCGACAGCGCGAAGTTTGCTACGTGCGGATTCGCATGCGTGACGGCGGTCAGCTTGCCGGTCGTCAGATCGATCACATCGATATCGCCCGGCATCGTCGGACTGCTGACGACCGCGACGCCACGCTTGCCGTCCGCGGAGACCGATTCCATGCGGCCGGACCAGTCGCCCACGGTGGTGAGCGGCGTCGTGGCCCCATTCGCGACGTTGACGCGATACGCCGCGCCGCGCGCGCGAACGTGTGCGCCGAACACGATCGACTGACCGTCCGCGGACCAGGCGTACTGCGCGATCGCGCCGTTGAACGTGCCGGTCAACTTTCGCGGCGCACCGCCGCCCTCGGCCGGTACGAGCCACAACTTTTCTTCGGCAAGATCCCACGAACTGTCGCTCGGGGCGAGAAACGAGATCAGTTTGCCCTCGGGCGACCACTGGACGTTTTGTTCGGGTGCGTTGTTGTGGGTGAGCGTTGTCAGCGCCCCGGTGGTCACGTTGACGACTGCGACTTCGGCTTTGTACTGATGATTGCGGACGTTCTCGTGACGGAAGACGAGTGCGGCCTTCGAACCATCCGGTGACGGCTTGAAGCTTTCAATCAGCAGATGATCGTCGTGCGTGACCTGTTGTTCCTTCTTGTCGGACATCGTGATCCGCCAGAGCTGCGCAAACTCGCCGCGCTCCTGGCCGTTCGCGTCCTCGTCGACGTAAATCGCATCATCACCGGCCTTCTTCGCCGCTTTCTCGGCGTCGCTGTCGGCGTGTTCGGCGACGAAGAAGATCGAGGCGCTGTCTTTCGACCATTCGAACGACCGAATCGCGCCTTTATGATCGGTGAGCTTCGTCGCTTCGCCGCCGCTGACGGGGATCACCCAGATCTGCGCGCCGCCGCCATCGCCACTCGCATCGCCGTCGCGACCGGACGCCTGATCGCGCGTGGACAGAAACGCCACGTACTTGCCGTCTGGCGACCAGGCAGGGCTGCGATCCTTGTCGCTGCTCAGAAACTGATGGTTGTTGGATCCGTCCGCGTCGACGATCCAGATCGTCGAGTTGCGCTTGTTGTCTTTCCACTTCGCCAGTTCGGATTTCGAGTACAGCACGCGCGCGCCGTCGGGCGAAATACGGGGCGCGGACACCTGCACGAGGTCGAGGATGTCGTCAACCGTCATCGGCCGCTTCGATTGCGCAGCGAGCGGCACGCACGACAACACGACAGCAACAATCGCGACACGAACTCTCATCAGTGACTCCAGAATTGGCGTCGATCGTACCCCTATAATCGAGCCATGGACAAGGATTTCGAAGTTGTCATTCTCAGCGCGTGCCGAACGCCGATTGGCTCGTTCGGCGGCGCGTTCAAGGATTTGAGTGCGGTCGATCTTGGGACGGTCGTGATTCGTGAAGCGATCGCGCGCGCGAACGTGAAGCCGGCGGATGTCGGTGACGTCGTGATGGGGTGCGTCCTTCAGGCTGGAGCGGGCATGAACGTCGCGCGGCAGGCCGGCTTGCGCGCGGGCGTGCCTGTCGAGGTGCCAGGCGAGACGGTGAATCGCGTCTGCGGATCGGGACTCCAGGCCGTCGTCCACGCGGTCGAGGCGATTCGCGTCGGCTACGTCGATACGATGATCGCCGGCGGCACCGAGTCGATGTCGAGCGCACCGTACCTGCTGCCGGGCGCCCGATGGGGTTACCGCATGGGCAACGCGCCGACAGTGGACTCGATGCTGAGCGAAGGGCTCACGTGCGCGATCGGCATGACGCACATGGGCATCACCGCCGAAGAGGTGGCGTCCCGGTACAACGTGTCCCGCGCGGATCAGGATGCGTTCGCGGCCGAGAGTCAGCGGCGTGCGGCAGTCGCGATCGCCGAAGGGCGCTTCACGGATGAGATCGTCGCTGTTCCGGTGCCGCAGAAGAAAGGCGATCCGCTGATGGTCGCGACCGACGAATATCCACGTCCAGGGACGACGGTCGACACGCTCGCAGCGCTACGGCCGGCCTTCAAGAAAGACGGGACGGTGACGGCAGGCAACGCGTCGGGAATCAACGACGGCGCGGCGGCGTTGGTGATCGCGACGAAAGCCAAGGCCGAAAAGATCGGGGCGAAGCCGCTCGCGCGGATCCTCGGCTACGTGTCGACCGGCGTCGATCCGAAGGTGATGGGCATTGGTCCAGTGCCGGCGGTGAAGAAAGTCCTCGATCGCGCGGGCCTGAAACTCGGTGACGTCGACCTGTTCGAATTGAACGAAGCGTTTGCCGCACAGTCCGTGGCCGTCGTCCGCGAGCTCGGCATCGATCCGGCTAAGGTCAACGTCAACGGCGGCGCGATCGCGCTCGGCCACCCGATTGGGGCCAGCGGCGCCCGCGTCTTGACGACGCTCGTCTACGCATTACGTGCGCGGAAACTGCGCTACGGAGTCGCCTCACTGTGCATCGGCGGGGGCATGGGCATTGCGATGGCCATCGAAAGCATGAAGTGAGACGTGTGAAGTACGAAGTCCTGACCGAGGTCATCGCGCACGCGCGCGAGGCGACGCCCGCCGAGTGCTGCGGAGTGTTGATCGGCAAGGACGGCGTGGTGCTCGAGGCGGTACGGACGGGGAACATTGCCGATCGTCCGACGCGGTTCGAGATCGATCCAAAGGATCACCTCGCCGCGATCAAAGCGGCACGGTCGCGCGGCCTGTCTGTTGTTGGCTTTTACCACTCGCATCCGCATTCGGCGCCGATCCCGTCCGAAACCGACCGGTCGGAGGCGAACTATCCGGACCAGCTCCATCTGATCGTCGGGCTGGCGTCGGATCCGCCCGTGATACGCGCCTTTCGGTTCGATGGACGGAACTTTGTCGAGGAAGAGTTCGTCACAGACGGCTAATGGCGCGATCCTTCTCCGTTCTGTTCACCGCGCTCGTCGTCGCGTCGGCCGTCCCGCTCGCCGCTCAAACCCCGTCACCCGCACCAGAAACCGTCCGTTCGCTCCGTGTCGTTGGCGCCAAGGAGCTGTCCGAGGCTGACGTGGCTCGTGCGAGCCGGGTGGTGGTAGGGGAGGCGTTGTCGAGCACCCTCGAACAGTTGCGCGATCGGATCGAGCGCCACTACCGCGACGAGGGTTACACGTTCGCGCGTGCGACGCCGACGTTCGACGACGGCTCCGGGACGTTGACGATCACCGTCGACGAAGGAGTCATCGATGCGGTGGAGTTTGAAGGCCTCGACGACAAGCTGAAGGCGGCCTTTAACTCCGACTTCGCGCTGCGCGCCGGCGACGTGTTCAACCGGTCGCGCGCGGTCCATGCGCTCGACGCGCTGTTGCAGCAGACCCGCGGCGCCGTCCGCCGCAGCAAGCGGACCTTCAACGTCATCGATCGGGATGGCCAGCGCGTCCTGATCGTCGGCTTACGCGAGCCCGCCGGTCGCTTCAACATGGTGCCGGACCTCGGCGATCGCGAAGATTGGTTTACGCCGGTCGATGGGTTCGTGCCGTCGCTCGGATTTGGCGCGGCGGTCTTCGATCACGCGTCGTTCAACCACGCGTTTGTCGCCGGCCACATCTCCGCGCGGCTTGGCTCGAATTCGGTGGGCTATGCGCTCGGCTTCGAACGGCCGTTCTTCTCGTCGCAAAAGCTGTACATCGGCGGCGAGTTGCGCGACCTCACCGCCAGCGACGATCAGTGGCAGTTGTCGTCGACCGAGGCGAGCCTGGCGGCGATCGGTCCACGCAAGAGTTTTCGCGACTACTACCGCCGCCGCGGCCTTCAGATCTCGAGCGCGTATCGCGTCCTGCCGAACGTGGAATTCCTCGGCGCCTGGCGGAACGAACGCGAAGAGCCGCTCACAGTGCAAAGCGATTTCAGCGTCTGGAACAGTGACGACCCGTTCCGGACGAACCGCGCGGCCCTTGATGGCCGGCTGAGTTCGATCGTCATTGGCGCCACCGCGTCGAGCGACTCGTTCGAGCGCGAGTCGCTCGAATCAACGTACCGGCGTCATCAGCTCGATTCGTTGTTCGGTCAGCGGGTGCACAGTCCTGAGGGCGAGAACGATATGTCGCGGCGCTGGCGCGTCGACTGGACGTCGGAGATCTCGAAGCCTGGAGCGCTGCAGAGCGACTTCGACTTCCAGCGGCACATTGTCGCCGGCCGCGCCGAACTGCCGCTGTCGACGCATCAGGACTTCAACATCCGCGCGATCGGCGGCTGGTCTGATGGCGTGCTGCCACCGCAACGGCAGTTCGCCGTCGGCGGCATCGGCAGCGTCCACGGCTACGACTTCAAGGAGCAGATCGGCGACACGATGGCGCTCCTCAACATGGAATACACGCTCGGCGACCGCACCGGACTGCGCGCGATCGGATTCATGGACGTCGGTAAGGCGACTTTCAGAGAGGACGCCGCACACCGGGACGCGCTGAAAGGCGTCGGGTTCGGCATCGGCGTCGGCGACTGCCGTCTCGACTTCGGTTACAAGCTGAACGCGGTTCCCAGTTCGCTGCAGGTGACCTTGCGATTCGTACGCACCTTCTGATGACGCGACGCTCGCTCCTGTCGCTCGCACTCGTCGCGCTGACTGCGGGACGCGTCGCTGCGGCCGCGCCGCTCGACGTCTCGGTCAAGGACGTGCATGCATCCGCAGCGACCGTGCGCACGACGATTCAACTGCGCGACGTCGTCCCGGATCGATTCAAGAAGGTCATCGAGCAGGGTGGTCAGTTGCATCTGCGCGTGCAGGCGGAGTTGTGGGAAAAGCGGTCCGTCTGGGATCGGCTGGTGTATCCCGCAGTCATCCAGATCCTGCGGCTCGGCGGCGTCGCGCCGACGACCGCCGTCCAGAACCCGATGGAGGTGACGATCGATTTGGGCGGCCGCGATCGTCTCGACTCTGCGGAGCAATACTACGTCCACGTCGTCGCCACGATCGGCACGCTGGCGGAGCGCGAAGTCGACGACGTCGGCGATGCGGTGTTTGGAAAAGAGTCGGACGCGACGGGGCTCGCGTCGTTCGGTCGCGCGGTCTTTCGAACCGCGCTCAAAGTCAGCGACTACCTGCAGAGCGTCTCGGCCGACGTCAAGAGCAAGAAGATGTCCGGCACCGAAATCACGCGCCCGTAGCAGGCCTGAAGGCCTGCGCTACCGACAACTGCACCGGTTACTGATAACGAAGCGCCTCGACCGGCGTGATCCGTGCGGCGCGGTGGGCCGGCAGATACGTCGCCAGGAGCGCCACGCCACCGAGGACGACGACGACGGCCGAGAAGGTCAGGGGATCGGTTGCCGTGACGTGGAACAGCAGGCTCGCGATCGTTCGCGTGAGCGCCAGGGCGAGCACGATGCCAAGCCCCAGACCGGTGACGGTGAGTTTTGCCGCGTTGCCGAGAATCATCCCGAGGATGTCGCGCGCGTTCGCGCCGAGCGCCAATCGGACGCCGATTTCCGACGTCCGCTGACTGACCGCGTAGGACATCACGCCATAGATGCCGATCGCGGCCAGGAGGAGCGCCACCGAGGCGAAGATCGTCAAGAGCGTCGAACTGAACCGCGATTGCGCCAGCGACCGAGCGATCCACTGATCCATCGACCGAACGTCCGAGACCGGTTGATCCTTGTCGAGCGTGTGCACGACGTTCTCGACCGACGCCGCCATCGCCGACGGATCGGCGGACGTGCGAATCGTCAGCGTCATCGCACTGTAGGCGAGCTGCGGATGCGGCCAATAACTGGTCGGCTGCGCTGCGCTCGTCAGGTCGCCGGACTTCGTATCGCCGACGATGCCGATGATTTCCGTCGGCACGTTCTTGTCGGTCATATCGATCGTGATCCGCTTGCCGATCGGATCGACATTCGGGAAGTACTGCCGTGCGAGCGCATCGTTGATGATGACGACGTTCGATTGCACCTGCTGCTCGCGGGCGGTGAACAGGCGACCGCGACGCAGCGGAATGTTCATCGCGTCGAAGTAGGCGTTGTCGCAGACCGACACCGCCGTTCCCTTTGACTGCCCCGGTGCCGCGGGCGGGTCGCCTTCGATTCGAAAATCGGTGCCTGCGCCGAGGCTGCTGAACGGCAGGAAGCTGATCGCGCCGGCAGCCTTGACGCCAGGCAACTGAGCCACGCGCGCGATGACGTTCGAGAAGAACCGAATCCGATCGGGATCGTCCGGGTATTTCGCGATTGGCAACTGCATTCGCATCGTCAGGACATTGGATGCGCGGAACCCGGGATCGACGTTGCTGACCGCGTCGAAGCTTCGCAGCAGCAAGCCGGCGCCGACGAGCAGCACGACCGCGAGCGCAATCTCGGCGACGACGAACGATTGCCGCACGCGGCGCTGGCGAAGACCGGCGCCGATCTGTCGAGCGCCGTCTTTGATCGCCTCCTGCAAATCGACCCGCGCGCTTTCGAACGCCGGCGCGAATCCGCAGACGATCGCCGTCAGCATCGAGACCACGGCGGTGAACGCCAGGACGGGATAGCTCAGTTCGACGTGGCCGAGCGACGCGAGATCGACCGGGCTGATGGCGATGAGCGCCGCGAGGCCCCACTGTGCCACGAGGAGGCCTGCCGCGCCGCCCAGCACGCCGAGGATGACACTCTCGGTGAGCAGCTGACGCATGACGCGAACCCGACCCGCGCCGAGCGCCGCCCGAATCGCCATCTCGCGCTGGCGCGCGGCGCCACGCGACAGGAGCAGGTTCGCGACGTTGGCGCACGCGATCAACAGCACGAAGGCCACGGCGCCCGAGAGCACGAGCAAGGCCGGCTTGACGTCGCCGGCCACCTCGTCACGCATCGGGGTGACCATGGCGCTCCAGCCGGTATCGAATTGCGGAAATTCGGTCGACAGCGCCGCTGCGGTCGCGCGCAGTTCCGCACGCGCCGACTCGATGGACGCTGACGGTGCGAGACGCGCCACGACGCTCAGAAAGCGCCCGCGCGGAACCCACCAGGCCGACGGGATGACGAACGGCATCCAGAGATCGGTTTCTTTTCCGGTGTTCGTGCCGCCTTTCAGCAGCAACTGCACGTCCGGCGGCATGACGCCGACGACGGTCCAGAGCTTGCCGTTCAACTGAATCGAGCGACCGACAATCCCCGGGTCCGCTCCGAATCGCCGCTGCCACGCGCGATGACTGAGGACCACGACCTGCGCATCCGGGTCGTACATCTCGTCGTCGTTGAACGTGCGGCCGAGCATCGGCGGCACACCGAGGATGTTGAAGAATCCTTCGGTGACGTTCTGCGCGACGAGTTCCTCGGGACGATCGGTACCCGTCAGGTTGACACGCGATTCGTACACCGCGGACATGTCCGCGAACGAATGGGTGCGCACGCGCCACCGCAGGAAGTTGGCGGGCCCGATGGAATTCGGACGTCCCGGTCGCCGGTTCGACGTCTCTGCGAGCACGACGAGCCGCGATGGATCGCGAAACGGCAGCGGCTCGATCAACACAGCGTTGACGATCGTGAAGATGGCCGTGTTCGCGCCGATCCCGATCGCGAGCGCGATCACCGCGACGGCGGTGAATGCCGGCGTTCGGAGACACAGACGAACGGCGTATCGGATGTCTTGCAGCAGTGAATCCATGGACCCTTAGAACGTCGACTGATCGGAGAGCGCCGACCAGCGCGCGTGAAAATGTCGCGGCCCGAACTTGACGTCGATGTCGATCGCCAGCCGGAGCAGGATGGGGCGAATGCTAATCGAGAACGGACCGTCCGCGGGCGCGGTCAAGCCGACCGACACCAGCGCCGTGCACAGGAGCAGTGTGGCTCCGAGAAAGCGCTGGACAGATTTTCGAACGGCCACGACCGCGCTTTAGGCGAACTCCGTGCCAGAAGTGGGACGGCCGTCGCGTGTGCGGTGCGGCGAAAACAGGCCTGTTTAGGGCCGCGGCTCGCCGGCAGGGGCCGCCGCGGGTCGAAGAGTGGTCGGTTGTGGGACGCTACCGTTCGCCATCGCGCAGGCCTGGACGGACCTGGATGCTGACGGCGGCGATGGCGACCGGCTTGTTGCTCCGCTTCATGCGGAACGTCACATGGTACGCGCCGGCGCGAAATACGTGTTCGACCGTGAAGCGACGCTTGATCTCGGTCTTGCCTGGCTCGTACGGCGGGCAGTCGGATGTCGATTCCGATTGCGTTCCGTCGCCCCAATCCCACTCGATCGTGGGGCAGTAGTACTCCTCGAAGTCGTTCGGACCGCCGGTTAATTCGGCCGTCAGCACGACGCGCGACGGAGCCATGCTGATCACCGGCTGCGCTTTGAGCGACAGCTTCGGACGACCCGCATCCTGATCTTTGGCCTTCGCGTCCTTGTCCGCCTTCTGCGGAACGGCCGCGATGAGCGACGCCGAGAGCGAGAGACACGCGACGCCGGCCCAAGTCAATCGCATGCACGAATTCTACAGTCCACTTCCGCGCATCGGCAAGCGCCATCAGCCATAATGATCGGATGCCCCCAGCGTCCGCTGACAAGACGATAGTCTGTCGATTTGGATCTTCCGCGACGAACGATATCGACCTCCTTGTCATTCCGTGGTTTGAAGACGACACGGCGGACGCGGTCCGCGGCCTCGATGCGGCGACCGGCGGCGAAGTGTCGCGCGCGCTGACGACGCGCGAGTTTCAGGCGAAACCGTACGACCTCTTCCTCGCCGGCGTGGCCGACAAGAGCTTCGGCGCGCGGCGCGTCGCGCTGATCGGCGGCGGACGCCGGACCGATTCTGGCGGCGACATCCTGCGCAAGCTCGCGACCGCGGCCGGACTCGCGGGCCGCCAGCGCCGGTTGAGCCATGTCGCGTTCAGCGTTCGCGGCGACGGTCACCGTGCCGAACTCGTCCAGGCTGTTGCGGAAGGATTGACGCTGGCGGAGTTCTACGGCGGCAGCTACAAAACGACGGACCCGGCGCCCGCCGCGCCGCCGAGTTGGTCGATCGTCGTCGACGGCGTCGCCGAAGACAGCACCGACGCCGAGGCGATCGCCGAGGCAGCACAGCGCGGTCGGGTCCTCGGCGAAGCGAGCAACCTTGCGCGGGAACTGGCGAACGAGCCGGGCAATACGCTGACGCCGCGGGAGTTTTCGGATCGCTGCGCCCGGATCGTGTCCGGCGCCGGCGTCGGCGTCGAGATCCTCGACGAGAAACAGATCGCCGACCTCGGCATGGGTATGCTGCTCGGCGTCGCCCGCGGCAGCAGCGAGCCGCCCCGGCTCATGGTCTTCCGCTACGAACCTGCAGGCGCGCCGCAGACGCCTGTCCTCGGGCTCGTGGGCAAGGGCATTACCTTCGACACCGGCGGCATTTCGATCAAACCGGCCGAAGGCATGGAGCGGATGAAAGACGACATGGCCGGTGGCGCGGCGGTCGCGTGCGCGATGCGCGCGATCGGACTGCTGAAGCCGTCGATTCGCGTGATCGGCATCGTGCCGACCACCGAGAACATGCCTGGAGGTCGCGCGGTTAAGCCGGGCGACATCTTGAGGAGCGCGGAAGGGAAGACGGTCGAAGTCATCAATACGGACGCCGAAGGCCGCCTGATCCTCGGCGACGGCTTGTGGTACGCGCGGAAGCTCGGCGCGACGCACCTCGTCGATGTCGCCACGCTCACCGGCGCGTGCGTCGTCGCGCTCGGTAAAATTACGAGTGGGTTGTTCGGAACGCCGACGACGTGGGTGAAGCAGGTGCGGCGCGTTGCGGATCGATCCGGCGATCGATCGTGGCCGATGCCGTTGTTCGACGAGTACCGCGATCAGCTCAAGAGCGACATCGCCGACTTCACGAATACGGGCGGACGTCCGGCCGGGTCAATCACCGCGGCGATGTTTCTGAAGGAGTTCACGGGCGGGCTGCCGTGGGTCCACATGGACATCGCGGGCACGGCGTGGGCTGAAGACGCGAAGCCGTACATGCCAAAAGGCGCGACGGGAATCGCCGTCCGGACACTCGCGTCGCTCGCGTTCGAGAAATTTGAAGTCTGAACTCTGAAATCTGAAGGTTCAGGTCGTGAAACCGGTCATCGTCAAACTCTACGAGACGCCGCACGATCCGACCGGGCTGAGCGATGTCTTCATCGGCGCGCTCGGCCTGACCGGCTTCATCGTCCTCTGTGCGGTCGTCGCCGGTATCGTGATCGCCGGCGGTCTATTTCTCTACCGTCGACGCAACGCCTAGTCCTGATGCGCAACGGTCGTCACGTTCTTCAGTGACGACTGGTACTGCTTGATCGCGTTGAACAACGCGTCGGCGATCCGCTGACGGTACGGATTGCCCTTCAACAGCCGCGCTTCCTGCGCATTCGTCACGAACGAAATCTCCGCAAGCACGCTCGGCATCGTTGCGCCGATGAGCACGATGAAGGGCGCCTGTTTGACGCCGAGATCTTTCACGCCTTTGTTCGCCGGACGCAGCCGTTCGATCATGGCGTGTTGCACGTGACCGGCGAAGTCCTTCGATTCCTCGACCTTGTTGTTCAGCGCGATGGCCTTGACGAAGTCGGGGAGCGTGCCCATCGACAGCGCGGACGACGCGTTTTCGCGCGCCGCCACCTGCGCGGCGTTCGGGTTGTTCGCGAAATTCAGGAAATACGTCTCGATGCCGTGCGCCGTGCCGTTGGGGCTCGCGTTGGCATGAATCGACAGGAAGAGATCGGCGCCTTCGCGGTTCGCGATCGCCGGACGCTCCTGCAGCGGGATGAACTCATCGGTCCGCCGCGTCAGGACGACCTCCATGCCCGCTTTCTGGAGCAGCTTCTCGAGCCGCAGCGCGACGTCGAGCACCAGGTCCGCTTCGTTGACGCCTTTGCCTTTCGCGCCCGGGTCGTGGCCGCCGTGGCCTGGGTCGATGACGATGCGCGAGACTCCGAGTCCGAGCTGCCGGGCCATCGAGAATCCGCCGTTCGCGTTCTTCGGCGGCGGCGCGATCGACGGCGTCGTGATGACCGGTGACGGGCTCGTCGTCATTGGCGTCGGCGCCGGGTCGACCACGGCTGTGGCCTCCGCAATCGAGGCGCTCGCACGCGGGGAGAGCTTCGGCATCGGCTTGGCGAACGCAGGGACTGAGGTGCGCGCGGAAAGCGTCGCCGTCGATTGTGCCCGCACGCAGTCGATCACGAGGCGGAACGGCGAGTAGAGCGGGTACACGCTATAACTGCTGACGCCCACCGCGTCGAGGACAATGCGCGTCGTGTTGTTCGGATGTCGTCCAATGCGAACCTGGCGCACGACGTCCGCGTCGCTGTGAAATCGCAGCGTCTGATCGACGAGAGCCGGCGCAGCACGCGTGCTCGACAGATCGATGAAGACCCGCGACGGATCGTCGATGCGCTCGTCGTGGAATGACACTTCACCGTCGAGCTCGATCGTGATCCGCACCGTGCCCGGCAGAACGGACCGCCGGATATCGCGAATCGTCGCGACGGTGGACGAAGCAGGCCTGGAGGCCTGCGCTACGTCTGGTGGATGGTCCGTAACCCGAGCCACCTGTTCGGGAACCTGCTTCGCGAGCTTGCTCGTCGGATAGGCCGCAGCGAGCTTGTTCAGAAGCCTGATGCCGGCGTCTTTGTCCTGCGTCTGATTGAACTTCTCGTATGCGTCGAGCGACAGCTTGCCGGCATTCCACAACGCGTTGTCGCTGTAGCCGCTCGCGGGGTAGTGCTTGACGATCGCCTCGTACGCGGTGATCACGGCACGCACGTCGATCAGAATCGTCGCGAGCGTGTCAGGCGCAGACAACGCGACACGTACTGCCCGCTCGCGCGCCAGCGCGTCGTTGTACATGGTCCGCACCGGCGGCACCGCGGCCCTGGGCGCCGCAGCCTCGGCGGAGGCGGCCTGAGTGGACATCACGATCGCGAGAAGAGCGAGGATCCGTTTCATATGTAGCGCAGGCCGTCGGGCCCGCCCTCACCGCAGTTGCGCATCGACCTCTTCGAAGTAGCCCTTGTCGACGAGAACCTCGCGCGGCTTGCCGCCGACCGACGGCGAGACGATGCCTTCCATCTCCATCATGTCGACGAGGCGTGCCGCGCGGCTGAATCCAATCCGCAGCCGCCGCTGCAGGTACGAAATCGACGCCTGGCCGCTCGACACGATGATGCGAGCGGCTTCGTCGTACAGGTCGTCTTTCTCGAACTCGATGCCGTCCGCGCCGGTCGCGACCTTCTCGTCCTGCGTGATCGTTTCGTCGTAGGTCGGCTTGCCTTGCTTGCGCAGGTAGCTTGCGAGACGCGCGCTCTCTTGTTCCGAGATGTACGGTCCGTGGAGGCGCGTGAATCGCGACGAGGCCGGCGGCAGGAACAGCATGTCCCCTTTGCCGAGCAGCTGTTCGGCGCCGTTGCCGTCGAGAATCGTTCGCGAATCGATCTTCGACGCGACGCGGAACGCGATGCGCGCCGGCAGGTTCGCCTTGATCAACCCGGTGATGACGTCGACCGACGGCCGCTGCGTCGCGAGGATCAGGTGGATGCCGACGGCGCGCGCCATCTGCGCCAGCCGCGCGATCGATTCCTCGACCTCGTTGCCGGCCACCATCATCAAGTCCGCCAACTCGTCGATGACGACGACGATGAAGGGCAGTGTCTTCAGTTCCTGCCCGGGCTTTGGTTCGCGCTTTTCGGCGATGGCCTGCGTCATGTTGCGGTTGTACTGCTCGATGTTCCGCACGCCTTCCGCCGCGAGGAGCTTGTAGCGTTCTTCCATCTCCCTGACCGCCCAACGCAGCGCGTTGGCCGCCTGCTTCGGATCGACGACGACGGGCGTCAGGAGGTGCGGGATGTCTTCGTACATTCCGAGCTCGAGACGCTTCGGATCGACCATGATCATGCGGACGTCATCGGGCGTCGCGCGGTAGAGGATGCTCGTCAACATGCCGTTGATGCCGACGGATTTGCCGGCGCCCGTCGACCCGGCGATCAGCAGGTGAGGCATCGTCGCGAGATCGGCGACGTGCGGCTCGCCGTGAATCGTCTTGCCGAGTGCCAGCGTGATCTTGGATGTGGAGCGACGGAACACCTCCGACTCGAGGAGCTCGCGCAGCGAGATCGGCTCGCGGTCGGCGTTCGGGATTTGAATGCCGACCGTCGATTTGCCCGGAATCCGATCAATGAGGACCGATTCCGCCTGCATCGCGAGACAGAGATCGTCCTCGAGGTTCGTGATTTTCGCGTATTTGACGCCGGCGTTCGGCTTGAACTCGAACGTCGTCACGACGGGCCCGGGGTGAATCTGCACGACCGAGCCTTCGACGTTGAACTCGCGGCACTTGTCCTCGAGCATCCGCGCGCGTTCCATCAACTCGCGTTCGTCGAACTTGCGCTGCGTCTTCGGCGCATCGAGCAGCGCCATCGGCGGCAACGCGTAGTCACCCTTGCGGCGCTCCGCGGGGGCCTTCGGCAGCGGCTCGGCATCGGCGAGCGGCAGCGGCGGCGCGGACGCGATCTTTGGAGGCTTGGGCGGCGCGAAGGATTTCGGAGCGACAGCCGCTTTCGCAGCGACAAGCGGCTCGTCCTCGTCGTCCTCAATCGCCGGTTCCTTCTTCTTCGTGATCTTCGCGGCCGCAGGCGCCTTCACCTCCGGAGGCGCCTCACCCTTCTTCGTGTGCTTCGCGATGACCTCGCGTCGCTGCTTCTCGCGACGACGTTCCTCGCGCCATTCGTGGAACGCATCGACGCCACGCACCGTGCTCTTCTTCAGGGCGGCGAAAATCGCGCCGAAGAAGCGGCCGAACGAGAACTGCGTCGACATGATGATCGCGAGGAAGATGAGCGTCATGATGACGATCACCGACCCGGTCCGGTTCAGGTATTCCGACAATTCCTTCGCGAGGAACTCGCCGGCGTAGCCGCCCGCGCGGAAGGACTTGCCCGAGACCTGCAGCGTGTTGAAGACCAGGCTCAGAAACGCGCTGATGCACGCGAAGAGCAGGGCGGCGCCGGTCACCTTCGTGGCTGCCGCATCGAGCGATCGACACCAGAAATAGTTCCAGCCGATGACGACCATGACAGCGGGGATCAGGTACGACGCGTAGCCGAACAGCTGAAACGAGAGCTCGGCGACGAACGCGCCGACACGTCCGGCAAAGTTTGCCGGCACCGCGTGCGCCCCCGTGCTGAAGAACCACACAGGATCGCTCGGCTCGTAGCTGGCGAGCGAAATGATCCAGATGAGCGCGGCGGCAAAGAGCAGCACGCCGACGAACTCGCTGAAGCGACGCGAAACCTTCGATCCGCCCAAATCAGATCTCCATGATGACGGGCAGGACGAACGGTCGCCGGCCCGAACGTTTGCGGAAGAAGCGGCGCAGCTCCACGCGCAGCTTCTCCTTGATCAGTCCCTGATCGGTGCGTTCTTCGAGGCTCGCCTGCTCGACGACCTCGATGAGGACGCGCGCCCCATCGGCGAGCAGTGCCTCGCTGTCTTCCATGACGAACCCGCGCGCGATGATGTCGGGCACCCCTTCGAGCATGCCCGTCTGCTTGTTGATCGCGACGACGGGGACGACCAGTCCTTCTTCGGCGAGATGGCGACGGTCGCGCAGGACTTCGTCGCCGACTTCGCCGGTGCGCGTGTCGTCGATCAACACGCGGCCGACCGGCGCCTTGCCGGCGATACGCGCGCCCTGATCGTCGAAGACGATGACGTCACCGTTCTCGGCGGTGATGATCTCGGGACGCGGCTCGCGGCCGGCGAAGACTCGCTTGGCCACGCGCGCATGCTGCGAGAGTTGTCGGTACTCGCCGTGCACCGGGACGAAGTACCGCGGGCGGACGAGCGACAGCATCAACTTCAGTTCCTCTTCGCTGCCGTGGCCCGAGACGTGCACGTGCTTGATCCCCTCGTGGATCACGTCGGCGCCGCGGCGGGCAAGGTGGTTGATGACGCGTCCGATCGCTTTCTCGTTGCCCGGAATCGACCGCGCGGAAATGACGACGGTGTCGTCCTCGGTGACTTTGACGTACCGATGGTCGTCGATCGCGATCCGCGAGAGCGCGGCTTGCGGTTCCCCCTGCGAGCCGGTCGTCATGCACAACACGTCTTGTGACGGATACGTGGCGACTTCCGAATCGCGGATCTGCACGCCCGCCGGGATCCGCAGGTAGCCGAGTTTCTGCGCGATCTGCGAGTTCTCGATCATGCCGCGTCCGACAAAAGCGACTTTGCGATCGAACTGGGCCGCGAGATCGACCAGGATCTGCATCCGGTAAATGCTCGAGGCGAACGCGGCGACGATCAGCTTGCCGGTCGAACTCGTGAAGATCTCTTCGAACGCCTCGATCACTTCGCGTTCCGAGCCGGTGAAGCCGCGGCGGTCGATGTTCGTGCTGTCCGCGAACAGCGCCAGGACGCCCTCGGCGCCCAATTGCGCAAAGCGATGGACGTCGAAGTGCTCGCCGTCGATCGGCGTCTGATCGATCTTGAAGTCGCCGGTGTGGACCACGGTCCCGACCGGCGTGCGGATCGCCAGCGCGACGCAGTCCGGCATCGAATGCGTCACGCGAATGAATTCGATCTCGAACGGACCGACCGTCACGCGCTGACGCGGTTTGACCGCCTCGAGCGGAATGCCGTCGAGACCGTGTTCATCCAGCTTCGGTCCCACGAGCGCCAGCGTCAGCGGCGTCGCGTAAATCGGTCCGTTGACGAGCGGCATCACGTGCGGCACCGCGCCGATGTGGTCTTCGTGGCCGTGCGTCAGAATGAGCGCCGACGGACGCTTCTGCTGCAGGTACGTGAGGTCCGGAATGATCCGGTCCACGCCGAGCAGCTCCGGATCCGGGAACATCACCCCCGCGTCGACGACAATCGTCGTCTCCGCCCACGAGAGCGCGAGCATGTTCATGCCGAACTCACCGAGTCCGCCGAGCGGTACAACTTCGAGCATTAACAACGGAACTACGCCTTCGCGTGGAGACACTCCGGGCGGAGCCGATCCAGGGTCGAAGGGAACCGCCGCAGCGGTTCAATCAGGCAGCTGGGTGCGCCTGCGTTAACGGGCGGGTTGACTGAGCCGTAAGTCTAACACAGCTCAGGCGTTATTGCTCAGCACCGCGAACTCCGCAATCGAGAGGGTCTCCGCCCGCCGCCGCAGGTCGATGGGCGGTGCCAGAGTACTCTGACACCTCTGAGGTGTCAGACCCCCTAGTGCGTTGCCGAGGGTTTTTCGGCGCTGGGAAAAGGCGCGTTTCACGAGGTCTTCGAACCCCGCTTCATCACGGACGGGCGGCTCCGGATCGTGGAACCGTAGCCGGACCACCGCCGAGTGGACTTTCGGCGGAGGACGAAACGCGCCTGGCGGCAGTGACAGCACGCGTTCGACCGACGCTCGATGGCCGATGAGGACCGTCAGGACGCCGTAGTCCTTCGAACCAGGCTTCGCGAGCAACCGGTCCGCGACTTCTTTCTGCAGCATCAGTGTCGCGTCCGTGATTGGGACACCACGGCGCGACCAGTCAATCAGACGAAACATGATCGGCGACGCGACGTTGTACGGCAGATTCGCTGCGACGCGGACGGGATTCGGGATTCGGGGTTCGGGATTCGCATCGAGAAAATCCCCCTCGATGACCGAGACGTTCGCCGGCATCGTGCCTCGAAGTTCCGCCGCGAGGTCGCGATCGATTTCGTACGCGATGACCTGTTTCGCGCGCGCCGCGAGCGGACGGGTAAGGGCGCCGCGGCCCGGACCGATCTCGATGAAGGTTTGATCGGGCTGCGGATCGATCGCGCGAATCAGTTTGTCGACCCACGCGCCTTCCAGGAAGTGTTGCCCGAAACGCCGGCGGGCCCGGTGTACCGTGCTACGCACCATGCTTGCGCCAGTAGTTCTCTTCCACGTCTTCGATCTGGTCTTCGCTCATCCCGAAGTAGTGCCCGATCTCATGGATGAGCGTTTCGGCGATCGCGACGACTAGATCGTCGTCGTCTTCCGCCGCGCGTTCGTGGGGACCTTGAAAGATCAGGACGCGGTCGGGCAGCGCGTTGCCGTAGTCCCATCGACGCTCCGTGAGCGGCACGCCTTGGTACAAACCGAGCAGCGTGTCGGGCGGTTCGATGTCCATCGACCGGAGCAGCTCCGCCGGCGGCTCGTCCTCGACGACGATCGCGACATTCTGCATGGCGTCGCGAAAACGGCGCGGGATCGCCCGCAACGCCTCAGCGACGTGGTTTTCGAAATGTTTTCGGTCCACGCGAGCCTGGCGCGATGACGAGCCGGAAGTAGTCGCAGTCGTCGCGCACGACGCACTGATCGCACAGCGGCTTCGGCTTGCAGATGCGTCGGCCATGCAGAATGAGCGTGTCGGACGCCCGCGTCCACCGCTCCTTCGGCAGCGCCTTGCAGAGTTGATCCTCAACCGCCACCGGATCGTCGCCTTCCGCGATGCCAATTCGATTCGACACGCGAAGCACATGACGATCGACCGGCAGCCCCGGCACACCGAGCGCGTGCCCGAGGACGACGTTCGCGGTTTTGCGGCCGACGCCGGGCAGCTCGACCAACTTGTCCATCTCCGCCGGCACGTCGCCGCCATGTTCGGCGACGAGTTTCTGCGCCGCGCCAATGACCGACTTCGCCTTGGCGCGATAGAAGCCGGTCGAGTGGATCAACTTTTCGAGCACGGCCGGCTTCGCCTTCGCCATCGCCTTCGCATCGGGGAATTTCTTGAACAGCGCCGGCGTGACCATGTTGACGCGCGCGTCGGTGGATTGCGCCGACAGAATCGTCGCGACGAGCAGCTCGAACGGCGTGGTGTAGCGCAGTTCGGTGTCGGCATCGGGATGCTGTGTCTCGAGCTTGTCGAGCACGGCGCGCGTGTCGCGAGCGGTCTTCAATGGATGGGGCCCGAGCCTTTGTTCCAGCCGACGTTCGAATACGACTCGGAGAACACGCGCCAATGCTCCTGGAGCGCGGCGATCAGATTGGGCACGAACTGCACGGGGACCACGATCTTCGTGCGCACCGGCGCGCGGACGACGTGATCCGATTCTGCTTCTTTGATCTCCTTCTCGGAGAGCGGCATCACCTCGCAAAAGGTGAGCGTGAAGTCGAACGGCGTGTGCGCGATCGAACAGAAGTTCGAGTACGTCCGCGGGCTCGTGGCCGAATCGTCGGGAATGATGGTGAAGTTGATCTGTTTTGGCTGCTGGGGCTGATCAGACATGCTCCAGTCTAATACTTACGCATCACTCCGACGACGACGCCCTGGATTTGCACCTGATCGGGGTCGGCAAAGATCGGCTGCATGGCGGCGTTGGCCGGCTGCAAACGAATCTTGCCGCCGGGATCGCGGTAGAACTTCTTGAGCGTGACGTCCGATCCCCGGAGCAGCGCGATCACCATCTCACCGTTGTCGGCGGTCTTGCGATCTTCGACGACGACGAAATCGCCGTCGCGGATTTGCTCGTCGATCATCGAATCGCCGCGCACGCGCAAGACGTACGTGTCACGCTTGCCGACGAGATCCTCGGGCACGGCGATCGTCTCGTTCGAGGCGACGGCCTCGATGGGCAGGCCGGCCGCGACGTACCCCAGCAGTGGCAGTTCGATCGCGCGGCCGCCGGTTCGCGTCGGCATCATTTCCACCGACCGGCTCCGGTTCCACGCGCGCTTGATGAAACCTTTTTCCTGCAGGTTGGTGAGGTGCTTATGAACGGTCGCAAGCGAAGAGAGGCCGAAACGCCGCCCGATCTCCTCCAGACTCGGCGCGTAGCCGTGCTGGCTGATGAACTCGTTCAGGTAATCTAGAATCTCGCGCTGCCGCTTCGTGAGAGGAAGCATCGGCACCTCTTTCTGGGTCGCAAGGTTACGCAAAGATAAAGCGAAAGTCAAGATACTGGGTAATTATGGCTTTCGCACACCCTGACCTAACCTGTCACAGGGTAAGGGGATACTGGGTTCATGGCAACGACGAACCCGGTAAACCTGACGGAACTGGCAAAGGTCGCCTTCTCCGACGAGGACGCAGCGGTCGAGCTAATGACCCGGCTGCGTTGGCCCAATGGTCCAGCCTGTCCTCGGTGCGGCGGTGCGGACCCGTACAAGCTCACGCCGAAGGCGCAACCCGGTCGTCCGGCTCGGCGCGGCCTCTACAAGTGCCGGGCCTGCAAGAAGCAGTTTTCCGTCACGACCGGTACGGTGTTCGAAGCCACGCACGTCAAGCTCTCCAAGTGGCTGCTGGCGATCCACCTTATGTCGGCGTCGAAGAAAGGCATGTCGGCCCACCAGCTCCATCGGCTGCTCGGCGTGACCTACAAAGCGGCGTGGTTCATCAATCACCGTCTCCGTCACGCGATGGCGTCGAACGCTGGCGTGTTTGCGAAGCTCTCAGGAACGGTGGAAGTGGACGAGACCTACGTCGGTGGTCGTCGTCGGATTGGTCCGACGAACAAGGCGGATCGCGAAGCGTTGAAAACCGGACGGCCGGGTCCGTTGGACAAGAAGTTGACGCCAGTGATGGCGCTCGTCGAACGTCAGGGACGACTGCGCCTCTTTCCGGTGGATCGTGTAGACGGTCGGACGTTACAGGATGCGATCCGTGCGCGTGTCGAACTGACATCGCGGATGGTCACAGACGAATTTCGCTCGTACAACGGCCTCGATATGGGCTTCGCGAAGCACGACACGATCAAACACTCCGCGAAGGAATACGTGCGCGGCGACGTTCACACGAACACGGTCGAAGGCGTGTTCTCGCTCTTGAAACGCGGGATCACTGGATCGTTCCATCACGTCTCGAAGGGCCATCTGGAGCGGTACTGCGCCGAATTCGAATTCCGCTACAACACGCGCACGGCGCTCGGCTACACCGATGGTCAGCGAGCGGCGGCATTGGTCCTCGGTGCGGAAGGCAAGCGGCTAACCTACAAGAGTCGCAGTGGAGCAAGCGCGGCGTAATCGCGCCCGTCTCAAAGGCCGTGCGTGGCGTCGTGGGCCACGCACGACGCCAACACCAGACGACTAGCTCACATGTTTTTCAGTGCGCTACCTGCCGGACTGAACATGGAGGCTGGTAGTCCATGCGATGTCAATCTGAGTTCGCCCGGCAGCGGGTCAAAGAATGGCTCGACAGCGGGGACGATCAATTCCCCGATGAACTCGCGAGTGTTCTGAAGCACGCCCACGACTTCATGGTTAGTGAGCGGCGCGTCGCGGAAGGCAATCTTCCCCACGATCCTCAGGTGTGTCTTGATTTTCTCGTCAAAGAAGTCAGCGGACATCGACGCTATTACCGCGCCGTCATAAACAAGACCGTCTTTGAATTCAGAGACGAATGTTCGTCCGTCCGGATGGGTGAAAACTGTCCGCGCTTCTGCGGCGAACGCCGACAGAGCGAGCGTGTGATGCTTGTCCATGTTCGACAGTTTGGCGAGCTGCCACAGGAAGTGCAGCGTGCGCTTGTCCTCATCGAGCCGATACGGTTGGAAGGCGGAGACAACCTTGAGAGCCTTCGGAGAGACGGTGTTCAATTTCTTCAGACTGATCGCTTGGTTAATGAAGTCGTCTTGGCTGAGGCTGATCGGGAATTGTGTCTGTCTTGTAGGAACTGCCCCGTTGTTAACGGTCAGTTCGTGGGCGATGTAGTCGAGAGAACCGCGAAGGTTATGGACGATGTCCCCAATGATGACGGAGAGATAGAGCGGTGGCTGTTTTGTGAAGTGGAACGTGAATCCTGGTTTGCCATCGCCCGTATCGCGATGACCAGCCAGTCCATACGGGCTGTCGTTCATGTATCGCCGGATTTCGTTGTAGAGCACTACGAGATGTTCGTCGGCTCGCCTGAGCTTCGAGATCACGCCAGCGAGGGGATGTAGGGCCATGCGAAACCGGGGTAGCTTATCCGCTGAGGCTCAGAAATGACGAAGCGCAAAGACTC
>Ga0070741_10005679_pt1 | contig 27436 bp, 26 predicted proteins | sample Coa_R1_4_FD_66440 | JGI IMG/M metagenome (GOLD analysis project Ga0070741, IMG submission 66440) | Surface soil microbial communities from Centralia Pennsylvania, which are recovering from an underground coalmine fire - Coalmine... | ecosystem: Environmental > Terrestrial > Soil > Unclassified ...
CAAGGGTAAATGAATTCAGGCTCCCACCAACACCACCGTCGCATTCATAACTAGTTCAGGAAATACTGCCGGTATAGCGTGTCCCGCTGGGCGGGCCGGAAACCCGCATCACGGATAATCCGCCGCAACTCCTCCTCGGTGGTGCAGTTGGTGACGCCGGCCGCCCGCACCACGTTCTCCTCCAGCATTACAGAACCGACATCGTTGCCGCCAAAGCGCAGCCCCATCTGGCAAACCTTCAATCCCTGCGTGACCCAGCTCGACTGCACATTGAGGAAGTTCGAAAGGTACAGCCGCGAAATGGCCAGAACCTTCAGGTATTCGACCGCGGTCGCCTCATCCCAGTGCCGCCCGCCCAAGGCTGTGTTGGCTGGCTGGAAGCTCCACGGGATAAATGCCGTGAATCCGCCCGTCTCTTCCTGCAGTTCGTAGAGCTTTTGCAGGTGATTGATGCGGTGCTCGAATTTCTCGCCCACGCCGAACATCATCGTGGCCGTGGTGCGCATTCCAATCTGGTGGGCGGTGCGGTGCACATGAATCCAATCCTCGGTCAGGCATTTCAGCCGGGCGATCTTGTAGCGCACCTCGTCGTCCAGAATCTCGGCGCCGCCGCCCGGGATCGAATCCAGCCCCGCGTCGCGCAGCCGCAGGATGGTGTCGCGAATGCTCAGACCGCTGTACTCGGCAATCGCAATAATCTCGGATGCGGAGTAGCAGTGCAGATGCACCTGCGGAAACCGCTGCCTGATGCCGCGCAACATCTTCTCGTGCCACTCGATTTTCAGGTCCGGATGCAGGCCGCCCTGCATCAGCACTCCGGTGCCTCCCAGTTCGACCGTTTCGCGGATCTTCTCGTAAATGGTGTCGAAATCGAGAATGTATCCTTCCTTCGCGGCGGGCCCCTTCAGCGGCCGGTAGAAGGCGCAGAAGGTGCAGTACTCGGTGCAAAAGTTCGTGTAGTTGATATTGCGGTCGATGATGTAGGTGACCACGCCCTCCGGATGCAGCTTGCGCCGCATCCCATCGGCTTCCATCCCGACGCCAATCAGGTCATCGGACTCGAACATCTCCAGAGCTTGCTGTTTAGTTAAGGACATGAGCTCACACAGAACCTGACCCTGATTTTAACGGAGACAGGCCGTCCAAGGCGACCCGGCGCGCGATCGCCGGATTTACTGCGCCTTGTCCCCCGAATAGCCTCAAGGCGGCATTACGGCTTCGTATTGACATCGGCCCCCTGATGGAGTAAAAACCGCCTGCACATCTGGAGGTGCACCATGGGGCGATTCAAAGCTGTAATCCTGAGCGTCACCAGTCTGGCGCTCCTTGGGCTGAGCCTGCCGGTCATCGCACAAGAGAGCGCGCCGCAACAGAAGGCTGCTCCTTCAACCGCCACGACAAAAACCAGGCATGGGATCTGGAAGGAGCTTGCTGACGGGATCTGGGAAGCCTATGTTCCCAAGTTCTCCGGGGATGAAGAGCCATCCAAGCCTGAGTTTGCTGTGCTGCGGCTCAGTTCCACGGCTTTTGCCGAATTCCAGAAAGACAAGGTGGCTTTTCTAAACAAGTACAAGGTATTCAGTCACAAAGTGAAAAAGCTGGTCCTGTACTCGGAAGCCAAGCCGAAGGACGCCGATCCACCAGATTCCCACTACTATGTGACACTCTCGCACTGGCCGACCAGCACAGCCGCGGCTGAGGCTTATCCGGGATGGAGCGAACCGGCGCACTAAGGCTCGCCGTTCGCCAGTTTCATTCGCCGTTGCAGCTGCTGAAATCGAACATCGGCCCGGAGGGGATCCAGCGCAGGATCGAACTTGATCCATGCCAGGTAGAGGTCCCGCTCTTCGTAGGCTTTGTCTAGCCATTTGAAAGCCTGATCTTTGTCTCCCAAAGCCACCTGCAACGTGGCGATGAAGTATGGCGGAATGTAAGTGCGCCTGGCCTGATCCTGCAATTGCGCCAGGACTTTGAGGGCGTGGGGACGGTCCCCGGCCTGGGCATAAGCGCGTCCCAGCCAGACCGCCCGCACCGCATCGCCGCCGGAAAGAGTCAGCGCCTTCTGGAACTCGGCTATGGCTTCCTGGTAAGCACCTCTTCCCAAATAGGTGTAGCCCAGGCAGGCATGGGCACCGTCGGAATTGGGAGTGAGTTCCAGCGCCTTTTGACACTGCTGCGCCGCCTGCTCGTACTTGCGGGCGCAGTAAAGCACCCAGCCCGCGGTCGTATCGTTGTAGACCGAGAGCGGATCGAGGGCCTGGGTAGCCTGAATCTCGGTTTGCGCCTGATCGAAGCGGGTCATGGCCGAGAGGAAAATGGAATACATGCGATGCGCCTCGGCATCGCTGGGATTGAGTTCGATAGCGCGATTGAACTCCCGCTGCGCGCTGCTCCAATCCCAATCCCCGTAGAAGAAGATGGAAGCCAAAGCGGTGTGGGCACGGGCGAGCGACTCGTCCAGAGCCAGCGCCTTCTGGGCATACTGTTTGGCCTTGGGCATCACTTCCTGGGCGGGGCGGTCCGGCGTTCCCCAGTAAGAATCCGCCAGGCCGGCGTACGCCGGGGCGAAGTTAGGATCGATTCTGATTGCTTCCTCGTAGTATTGCCGTGCCTTCATCCGCTGTTCGTAGGTACCGATGTTCAAATAATTCGCCTTGAGATAGGCGTCTTGCGCAGCAGGCGTGACTGGGCGAGGAGTCTTCAACCGCTCCTGGTCCTGCGGGCTCAATTCGACCTTCATCTCGCTGGCAATGGTGTAAGCCAGTTCGCGCTGCAATGTGAGCAGATCGCGCAACTCCCGCTGGTAACTCTTGGACCACAGCTGGCTATCGGTGCTGGCGTTGAGAAGCCGGGCGGTGACCTCAACCGTGTTGCCGGAGCGAAAGACCGAGCCCTCCACAATCGCGTCCACGTTCAACTGGCGCGAGATCTCGCGCAAGGATTGCCGATCGGTCTTGTAGCGCATCACCGAGGTTCGCGAGATGACTCGCCGCAAGCCGCGAATCTGGCCTAGATCCGTGATCAGCGACTCGGTGACTCCGTCCGCCAGGTACTCCTGGGCGGGATCATGCGAGAGGTTTTCCAGGGGCAGCACGGCCAAAGATTCGATCCTGGTACTGTCGCCCGCGAACCAATTTTCACGCCACGCCAGCAGGGCCAGCACGACCAGCACGCCCGCCACGGCGGCGGCTATCCAGCGAACGCGCCTCGGCTTGGGCCGTCGTACCACCACATTCGTCGAGATGCCGGTGTGCAAGCGGCGCAGGTCGACCAGCAACTCGCGCACGGATTGATAGCGGTTTTCGACATCCTTCTCCAGGCACTTGAGCAGAATATTTTCCAGGCTCTGCGAGATATGGCGGTTGATGCTGGTGGGCAACGCCGGCTGATCCCGGAGGATGGAATCAATCAGGCGAGTGAGGTTGGTTTCCGGAAAGGGCCGTACCCCGGTCGCGCATTCGTACAATACCGCGCCGGCGGACCAGATATCGCTGCGCCGGTCTATGGTTTCATCCCGCAATTGCTCCGGCGCCATATAGGCCAGAGTCCCCATCAGTCCTTTGTTGGCCTGCGGCGTCTTGGTCACTGCCGTCTCACTGCTGGTGGGCAGCAGCATCGCCAGCCCAAAATCCAGAATCTTCAGCCGCTGGTCAGGCATGAGACGCAGGTTTCCAGGCTTCAGGTCCCGATGAACAAAGTTCTGTGTATGGGCTGCTTCGAGTCCTTCCGCGAGCTGAATTCCCAGGCTGAGGACGTCCTTCTCCGGCAGCGCGCGGCCGGCGATCTTGGCGTCCAGCGTGATGCCCGGGATGTACTCCGTGACCAGGTAGTCCACGCCATTGTCGGTTCCAAAGTCGAAAACCGTCTCGATGTTGGGGTGATTCAGCTTGGCAAGAGCCAGCGCTTCGCCTCGAAAACGCCGCCGCGCCGCTTCGTCGGTGAGAGCGCCGCGGGGCAGCACTTTCAGGGCGACGTCCCGGTCCAGTTGCTCATCATGCGCCCGGTACACGATTCCCATCCCGCCCGCGCCAATCTGTTCTCGAATTGTGTAGCGGGAGATCGCTTGCCCGATCATGGCTGGACTGCTCCGGTGTGTGGCATGTTACCCCAAGCCAGCCCGGGCGAAAAGATGAAGTCCTGGCGGTCCGTGGCGGTCCACCACTTTTAGCAGCAGGCACGTTGCGGCCCGGTTTGACAGTACCGCGCGGCTTACCTAGACTGCAACATTAGGGCGCGAGGTCCGAGCATGGGCTGGCTGCAAAATAAGTTCGAAAAGAATTTCCTGATTTCGACTGTCGACTACGTTTTCAACTGGGCGCGGAAGTCGGCGGTGTGGCCGATGACCTTCGGCCTGGCCTGCTGCGCGATCGAGATGATCGCCTCTTCCACCGCGCGCTTCGACATCGCCCGCTTCGGCTCCGAAGTCTTCCGCCCCAGCCCACGCCAGAGCGACTTGATGATTGTGGCCGGCACGGTCACGCTCAAGATGGCGCCCGTGGTAAAACGCATCTACGACCAGATGCCCGATCCCAAATGGGTGATTTCCATGGGCGCATGTTCGTCCGTGGGCGGCCCTTTCAACACTTATGCCGTTCTGCAAGGCGTAGACAAGATTGTGCCCGTAGACGTCTATGTGACGGGATGCCCGCCGCGTCCCGAGAACCTGTTCTATGCGCTGCTCAAGCTGCAGGACAAGATCGATACCATGACCATCGCCAGAAAGCCCACGGAAGTCCGGCTGGACCCTAACATGGTCGAGAATTTCAAGCGCCAGGTCATGATCGCGCAGACAATGCAGCCCAAATAGCTCCTGCGAAAGCAGCCAGCCCGGCTGTCACGCCGAACGCAGTTCGGCTGCATCTGACACGAAAAGAGTCCATGCCGAACCTCACGAAACTCACCAGCCAATCCAATCTCCCCGGGCCCAACGAAGCCAAAGAATTTCCCTGCGGGGACAAAATCATCTGCATCGCCAACGTAAACGGCTCCTACAGCGCGATGGACAATGTCTGCCTGCATCGTGGCGGGCCGCTGGGCCAAGGCATGATTGTCAACGAAAAGCTCATCTGCCCCTGGCACGCGTGGGCCTGGGACCCGAAGACGGGGGAAGCAACGCACAACTCCACCGTGAAGGTGGCGGTTTATCCGGTCAGGATCGAAAACGGCGACGTGCTCGTGGAAATCTAGTTGGCGGGAAGCTCGGTCATGGGCGGCCGGACTGGCTGCTAAGGCGTCAGGAAGGCCCTGCCGCGCGAGACCTTGTACTGCAGGGTCGCAGCCAGATGATCGATATCCGCGGCCGCGATGTTGATGGTCATGGAATCGAGCAGAGGGGAGCGACTGCTGCCGACCGCATCGCGCCGCACCTGGATGAGCAGGGCCTGCACTACATTAGGATCAAACTTTTCCGGCGACAGCCGCACTAGATCGCTCAAGGCGCTTCCCACCGTCATAGGCGCGCGATACGGCCGCGTGCTGGTCATGGCATCGAAAGAATCGGCGACGCCCACGATTCGCACCGGCAGCGGGACGTCCTCCTGCATGAGGCGGTCGGGATATCCCGAGCCATCGGCGCGCTCGTGATGCCAGCGGACGGCCTCCGGTATCTTGGGCCAAGGGAACTGCACGGTACTCACGATCTGATGGCCGACGGTGGTGTGGTCCGCCATCTCGCGGAATTCTTCCGGATCCAGCGCCCCGGGCTTTCCGAACAGGCGGCGATCCACGGCAACCTTGCCAATGTCGTGGAGGTATCCCGCGCTGCGCAGGGCCGCCACCTCGCTGGGCTCCATGCCCATGGCATCGCCGATAGCGGCGGCATAACGCCCTACGCGCAGCGAGTGTCCGTGGATGTTCACATGCTTGACATCGATCGCGGTGGCGAAGGCTTCCAGCGCGTTGTCGTAGAAGCCGTGCAGCGAGGCCATCAGCTTCAGGTTCTCGGAGACGCGTTGCGCGATGGTCTGGGTGAGCGCATGATTCTGAACTGCCAGTGCTACATAAGCGCACAGCATTTCCAGCGCATCGAGTTCGCTGTCTTCGTAGAGAGCATCTCCGGGGCGGCGTCCGAGAGCGACCACCCCCGCGAGGCGTCCCGCAGCTTTTAGAGGCGCGAGGCACTTGAACAACTCCGGCGCGACATTGCCATTCGAACTCAAGAAGACCGAGTAGGTCGACGAGTTCAGGACGATGGGGCCGCGCGCCGCCACCAGGGCGTGCACGTGCTTGGGGAGGAGAGGAATGAAGGCGGGATCGGGCATCAAGGCGAATCCCAGCGACGACGCGGAGGTCAACATGTCCGGCTTATCGCTGAACAGGAAGAGCGCACCTTCGCGGGCGCCTGCCGATTCCATGACGGCAGACAGCATAAGGCGCGAGGTTTCCGCAAACTCGCGCTCCGCGGTCAATGCGGGCCCGAGTTCGGAAAGCGCCTCGACGGTGTGCAACAGCCGGCGTAAATTGTTGGTCTGAATCGCCACTCAAAGTGGGAGCCAGATCGCAGAGCAAGTTGAGCGTACCACGCGCGAAATGCTGGACGCGATAGCCGCTTGTTGGTGAGTTTGATGCGGTAGTGACGAAGAAGAAAACAGGGTAACTCGTCTGATTCTCGCAAGCCATGGCTGATCCGCGGCAAAACTTCGTGCTGGTAACGGGCGCAGAAGGCTTTCTGGGCCGCATTTTCACGGCACTTCTGGAGGGGTCGGGCGAGCGGGTGATCGCGCTGGATTCGCTCACTTCCCCATCGTCAGCGGGCGCGTCCCAAACAGTAAGAGCGGCATGCGACATCCGGAACAAGGCAGAACTTGAGAACATCTTCCGGCAAAATTGTATTGACAGAATCGTGCATCTCGCCGCGATTCTGCCGACCGCCGCGCAGAAGGATCCGGCCGGCGCCACGGAAGTCAACATCGCGGGCAGCCTCAACCTGCTTGCCCTGGGGCTGCGCTACGGACTCCGCCGCATGGTGTTTGCCAGTTCCTTAAGCGTCTATGGAACTTGCGCTGCGGGCCGCGTGGTATCGGAAGAAGAACGGGCCGCGCCGCAGGACTTATACGGCGCGGCGAAACTTTACATCGAGCAACAGGGCCGCGCTTTTGCTGCCTCCTCCAAACTGGAGTTCCTGAGCCTGAGAATCGGGCGGGTGGTGGGTCCGGGCGCGCGCTCGACCACATCCGCCTGGAGGAGCGAGATCTTCGAACTGCTGCAGTCAGAGCAGCCTGCCAGTGTCGCACTGCCCTATATGGCGTCTGAGCGAGTTCTGCTCGCGCATGTGGAGGACGCCGCAAGAGCGCTGCTCGCGGTACTGCGGGCGACTCGTCCGGCGCATACGGTCTACAACGCGCCTTGCGAATCCTGGGTTGTAGGCGATCTCAAGCGGAAACTGGAATCATTGAACCCCAAGCTTCGCGTGACCCTCGGCGAAGAGCCGGTACAAGGCAATCCGCGATCCCTGGATTTCAGCCGCTTTCAGAGGGAGTTTGCTTTCACGGCTATGCCGCTCAGCGAACGCCTGCTCCGCGCGGCCGGGCAATGACAGCTAGAAGTGTTCGCGCAATTCCGCGAAGCGGCCAATAATGAGCAGCTTCTGATGCTCCGGCGCAGGATTCACTTCCTCGTGCTCCAGGATCCAGGTATCGCCGTGCGGGATAAATACGGCATGCAAGCCCGCCGCGAGCGCCGGATTGATGTCGGATCGTGGGCTATTGCCAATCATCCAGGTAGAGCCTGGGTCCAGTTCGTATTTCTCCACGATGTGCCGGTACGTGGATGAATTCTTCTCCGCCACAACTTCACAGGCGAAGAAATGCCGCTTTACTCCTGAGCGCTCGATTTTTCCATTTTGCTCCTGCTGCGCGCCTTTGGTCAGGAGAATGAGGCGATTTCGCGACGAAAGATCCTGCAACGTCTCCGGGACCTCGGGAAGGAATTCGATAGGGTGATTCTCGATGGCGTGGGCAAAGCTGCGGACCTGCGAATGCAACTCCGGCGTAACCGGAACCACGCTCAGGCGCTCAAACGTGTCCGCCAATGCATGCGCAAAGCTGTGCAGCCCGTACCCATGCTTTACGATGCACTCGCGCTCGACCTCGTTCAGGACTTCGCGCACCTGCTCGGCGGTGAACTCGTGATGATTCAGGAACGAAATGAAGCGCGCAATGGCGCGCTCGAAGTAGACGTTGTTCTCCCACAGCGTGTCGTCGGCGTCAATGAGAAGATTGGGTACGGGCAAGCTTTCGAACTCCAGGAAAATTGCAGATGCAGATCAGGGTCCAAGTGCAGGATGTGGAAGTGTGCACGGAATCACTTCTGCATTCTCACTTCTTACCTCTGACTTCTAATCAATCCACTCAACCCGCGCTTCCGGTCCGATGACCCCAGCCTTGTGTCCCATATCGAGCAGGCGGCGCACCGCTTCCCTGCCGTCGGGCCCGTAGTCGAGGGTGCGCTCATTCACGTACATGCCTACGAATTTGTCCGCCGACTGAGTGTCCAGGTCGCGCGCGAACTGCATGGCATACGACAGCGCCTCCTCGCGGTGATCAAGCCCGTACTGGATGCTGTCGCGCAGGGCTGCCGTGACCGCCGACATGAGTTGCGGACCGAGTTCGCGGCGGATCGCGTTGCCGCCCAGGGGAAGCGGCAAGCCGGTCACCTTCTGCCACCAGCGGCCGAGATCGACAATGCGGTGCAGGCCCGACCGGTCGTAGGTCAACTGGCCCTCGTGAATGATGAGTCCAGCTTCGTACTTGCCTTCGAGAACCTGCGGAATGATCTGATCAAAGGGAACCACTTCGGTTTCCACCCCGGGAGCAAACAACTGCAGCGCCAGATAAGCGGTGGTCAGCGTGCCGGGAACGGCGATCCGCTTGGTCTTGATTTCGCTGGTGGTGAATGGACGCGGGGAAACGACCATGGGCCCGTAACCCTCGCCGACGCTGCCGCCACAGGCCATCAGCGCGTACTTATCCTGCACGTAGGGATAAGCGTGGAACGAGATGGCGGTCACGTCATACACGCCTTCGCGGGCTTTCTGATTCAGGGTCTCGATGTCGCAGAGTGTGTGTGTAAAACGCAGGCCCGGCGTGCGCACTTTATGCGTTGCCAGGGCATAGAACATGAAGGCGTCATCGGAGTCGGGACTGTGCGCCACGGTAATGTCGCGAAGTTGACCCGCTCCACTGCTATCGACGGACTTCATGGTGCCGGACACTGCTGTCATTTTTGACCTCGAGAGCCTGAGGCCCTCAGCGGCGGAAGCCGCTTTTCCTATGATTTGCGGGCGGCAAGGCCCCAGACGGACCCTTTCCTGATCTCCTCGGGGCCGCGGTTCGAAAAACCTCGGCGGACGAATGCGTCCGCCCCTACGTGGACTTTGATACTTCCGCGGTCCGGCGCCACCGGGCCGCGATGCCTGCGGCCAGCATCACCTTGATTACCTCGGCCGCGATGAACCAATACAGGCCGAGATACGCGGCCCTGCCCAGCGAATGGGTCAACAGATACAACCAGCTGAGCCCGCTCACGAAGAGCAGAATCTCGGCAAAAAAACCAGCCGTCGCAGCTCGAAGGAAGGTCTTGCCTCCACGTTCAAACAGGTATCCGGCAACGAAGGCGACGAATGGATAGGCGAGAAGGAATCCCCCGGTGACCCCGAATAACTGCGCGACTCCGCCCGGGCCGGTGGGATTAAACACGGGCAAGCCGACTAACCCCTCCACCAGGTACAGGACCATTGCGGAAAAGCCGCGGCGGCTGCCCAGCAGCAATCCGACCAGCAACACACCCAGGTTCTGAACCGTCAGTGGGACCGGCGTCAGAGGCATTAAGGGGATCGTAACGCGGGCGCAAAGAGCCACAAACAGGCTGGCGCCCACGACCAGGGCGACTTGCCGGGTCGAGTCGAGCAAGGGCTGCTGCTGCGTATCAGGAAATGCATGAATTGCAATTTTTGCCATAACGGGCTCCGGCTGGGCGGCGCTGATCTAGCGCTCGATGGAATCCACGCGCCGCCCTGCATCCGCTTGCGTTGAACCTGCTTCGTGGGAGGCGTGAGATTTTTGCAGGTGGGACCGCAGGTGCAGAAACAAGGCGATGGCCACGCACACCAGTACCATCGCGCTTACACCCAGGATCAAAAACCACCAGATCATCCGCACAGCGAACTAGGATACCAGAAGCGCCGGTTCCGGACCGTGAGCAGCGACCTACGAGCTGCGTTTCGCTTCGGCGGCGCGCTGGCGCATCGTCTCCACCCGCTGGACCATAAACTGAAGGCGATTCCTGCCCCACTTGGTGCGGGTCACCGCTTTCTCAACTTCGAGAAAGACATTGGGATCGTTCAGCTTTTTGCGCAAGTCTTTCACGAAGGGATGGATCTTGGCGTAGATCAGAAACAGTTCTCCGCTGAAACCGGGCTGCAGGAACAGCTCTTCGTTGAGGACGCCGGCATTCACGAAGGACGCCACGATTCCCCAATAGCCGCCCACTTGCCGCAGCCAGGCATTTTCTTTCGTACCCATGGCCCAGGCAACCTGGATGAAATCATCGGCACTCTGCGGAAAAAATTCCGCGGCCCACCATGCGCGGGCTTTCCGCATCTCGGCTTCGCGGCGCAGATCATAAAGCTCCAGAATCAGGTGGGCATCGGCAGTTGTGGGCTTCCTGGGCATTTTGTTTCCTCGCGTGGGTTTGGATTGGCAAAAATTTTAAATCGCGCCAAGGAATCTCTGATTAACTTCGTACCTGTCATCCCGAGCGAAGCAGAATTGCCGTTTTTCGGCAATTCTGCGCAGTCGAGGGACCTTGTGTCTTCTCTTCCGATGCTTAATCAGCGCTTCCCTAAGCTCAACAAATGACAAATTTCATAGGCCGCGATTCCGCCTCGGCCAGAAAGGACCCGGCAACGAGGGGATGCCAGCCGGTTAGCTGCTCGCGCTGTGCGCGCTCGTAGCCGGAGGCTCCGGGGGCGGCGGCGCCGGCCGTTCGTAGTCGCATTCTTTGTTCGGGCAAGCGATGACGGGGCCCGCTTTCAGATTCTTTTCGACCAGATATTCGCTGCCGCAACTCGGGCACTTTTCGGCAAGCGGCTTGTTGGCAGAAGTGAACTTGCACTTGGGATAATTCCCGCAACCGTAGAATGTGTTGCCCTTGCGCGCCCGCTTCTCCACCAGTTCTCCGTCTTTGCACTGGGGACACTTCACGCCGATAAAGTTCTGCTTCACGTATTTGCATTCCGGGTATCCGCTGCAGGTGGTGAACTCGCCGTAACGGCCGTGGCGGATCATCATATTGCGGCCGCACTTGGGGCAGAGTTCGTCGAGAGGAATGTCAGGGACCTTCTTGCCCTGATCGAGGCGACGGGTCGTTTTGCAGTCGGGATATCCGGTGCAGGCCATGAACTGGCCAAAGCGCCCGCGTTTCAGCACCATCACCCGGCCGCAGTTTTCGCAGTACTCCTCCTGCGTGGTGCCCTGCATGTCGGCCGAATCGAGATCCGGCAGGTTGATCGGATTTTCCTTGGTGAAAGTGCAGGTGTTCGGATCTTCCTTATCGTAGGTGCTGCACGCGTAGAACGAGCCGTGCTTGCCCCACTTGATCACCAGCGGCGCGCCACACTTTTCGCACTTTTCGTCGGTGGGCTTCTCCATCCGCTTGATGTTTTCCATGTGCTTTTCGGCATACTTCAGGTCCTTCTGGAACTTCTTCCAGAAGTCCGACATGGCGTCCTGCCACTTCTCCTTGCCTTCTTCGATTTCGTCGAGTTCCTCTTCCAGGCGCGCGGTGTATTGCACATCGAAAATATCCTGGAAGTTTTCGACCAGGAGATCGGTCACCACCAGGCCGATTTCGGTCGGCACGAATTTGCCGCCCAGCTTCTGAACGTACTGCCGCTCTTGGATGGTGGAGAGAATCGCGGCATACGTGGAAGGCCGCCCTATGCCGCGCTCTTCCAACTCTTTCACCAGCGACGCTTCGTTATACCGCGGCGGCGGCTCGGTGAAATGCTGCTCCGGCTTCAGCTCGCGCAAAGTGAGTTTCTGCCCGGCTTCCAGCGCGGGCAGCTTGTGCTTCAATTCCTCGTCTTCTTCGTCTTTGCCTTCCTTGGACTCTTCGTAAACTTTCAGGAAGCCGTCGAACTTCAGCACCGATCCGGTGACCCGGAACCAGAACGCTTCGTTCCCGCTCCTGGCGTCGATATCCACCGTCGTCTGGTCGAACACAGCAGGATTGATTTGCGACGCCACGAAACGCTGCCAGATGAGCTTGTAGACTTTGAACTCGTCTTCTTTCAAGTACTGCTTGATCTGGTCGGGATGGCGCATCGCCGACGTCGGGCGAATGGCCTCGTGCGCCCCTTGTGAGTCTTTCTTCTCTTTGAATGCGTTGGGAGCTTCCGGAAGATAGTTCTGCCCGTACTCCTTGCCGACGTATTCGCGCACTTCGGTGATTGCCTCGGGAGCGACACGGGTCGAGTCCGTACGCATATAAGTAATGAGGCCGACGGATCCTTCCTCGCCGAGCTCGACGCCTTCGTAGAGACGCTGCGCGATCATCATGGTGCGCTTGACGCTGAAGCGCAGCTTGCGGGAGGCGTCCTGCTGCAGCTTGCTGGTGGTGAAAGGAGGCGCGGCATTGCGGCGGCGCTCTTTCTTGTCGACGCTGCGAACGACCCACTCCGCTTTCTCCAGAGCGGCGCGGATCTTTTCCGCCTCTTCGCCATTCGGAATTTCGATCTTCTCCTCGCCCTTGCCGAGGAAGCGCGCATCGAAGGCCGGCGGCTTGCCGGCGGCGAGGTGCGCGTCGATCGTCCAGTATTCCTTTTTCTCGAATGCCTTGATCTCACGTTCGCGCTCGACGATGAGGCGGAGAGCGACTGTCTGGACGCGTCCCGCAGAAAGACCTCGGCGCACCTTATCCCACAGCAGGGGGGAAACCTGATATCCAACTAAACGGTCAAGAACGCGGCGCGCCTGTTGCGCGTCCACCAGATTCTGATCGATCGCCCGGGGATGTTCGAAAGCGGCCTGCACCGCCCGCTTGGTGATTTCATTGAAGGTGACGCGCTGAATGCGGGGAGGCGCTTCGTCTTCCCCCTTCCTGGCTTTCTTCGGCTTCTTCTTGCCATTTCCATCAAGCTCATCCGCCAGATGAGCGGCGATAGCCTCGCCTTCGCGGTCCGGGTCGGGCGCCAGATAAATGGCATCGGCCGACGCCGCCAGCTTCTTCAAGCGGGCGACAACCTTCTCTTTTCCGGGGATGACGACGTAATCCGTCTCGAAGTCGTTGCTGATATCCACGCCGAGAGTGCTCTTGGGCAGATCTTTGACATGCCCCAGCGAGGCCTCCACGGAGAACCCCTTACCCAGATATTTCTGGATGGTCTTCGCCTTGGCCGGCGATTCAACGATGACTAAACCTTTTGACAATGTGACCTCAATTTTGCGGAATCCGTTTTTGAAGCTAGCACGAATGGGCGCGGGGCAACAAGTTACGCGTGAAAGCTTCTAGCTGCTAGCCGCTAGCTTCTGGCTAAAAACATTCCGCGAGAAAAGTGGTGCCGGATCCGCTAACATTCATTGGACCCTGCAGTGAAATCGTCCGTTAACGAAAATACAACGTGCGCTTTTTCCGCCCTCAGCTAGAAGCCAGAAGCTAGCAGCTTCTCGCTTCTAGCGAAAAACGGTCTCACGACAAACGTCGCGCGAGCGCCGCCAACGTTCATTGGATGCCGCAGTGAACTCGTGCGCTTTGTTCCAACCTTCCAATCGCTGAAAATCCCGGTACTAATGTCTTCCCGCGCCTCAGCTAGAAGCCAGAAGCTAGCAGCTAGGAGCTAGGAGCTAGGAGCTTCCAGCTATGACTGGACGCTGCAAGCGCTGCGCGAGTGCCGCCAACATGCGTTGGATTTCCAGGATCTTCGACTCCGCCGCAGCGAACTCGTCCGGGTTGAGAAAATGCAGATCGTTAGCCAAGAGCAGATGGTATTCCAGTTCACTGGCTGATCCACGCGCAATTTGAATGAACCTTCTCATCTCCGGGTCGGACCTACGCCCGCATCCCTCTGCGATATTCGCTCCGATGGATGCCGATGCCCGCCTGACCTGGGACGTGAGTCCATACACCTCATCCTTGGGGAAGGAACGCGTCCTCTGATAAACCCACAAGGTTAACTCGTGCGCCTTACTCCAAACTTTCAATTTTTTGAAATCTTCCATAGGACTGTCCCTTCCCGCCCCGGCTAGAAGCCAGAAGCTAGCAGCTAGAAGCTCTTCACAAAATTCTTCCCCGGCATCTGCCTTACTTTTCCGGTTAGCTCCAGTTCGAATAACGCGGCGAACAGTTCGGAGGAAGACATTTGCGATTCCAGCTTCTCGACCAGTTCATCGATGTGCGTGGCTTCGTCGGCTTTCAGCAGGCGCAGGATTCGCTTCTCGTGAGGAGGCAGCCCGTCATCTGGGAATAGAGATGCCGGGGCGGTGCTTTGGGATTCAGGGGAGGGGGCGGGGGTCAATGCAAGTCGCACTGCTGCAGGGAGATCTTCCCACACATCTTCCCAGGTCGCCACCAGCTTGGCGCCCTGCTTGATGAGAGTGTTCGGTCCCCAGGAATTCTTGTTGGTGACGTTGCCGGGCACGGCAAACACGTCGCGGTTCTGCTCCAGGGCCATGCGCGCGGTGATGCGCGTCCCGGAGTATTCCGCAGCTTCCACCACCAGCACGCCCACCGACATGCCGCTAATGATGCGGTTGCGGATCGGGAAATTCTGCGGCGCGGCAAAGGTTCCCAGGGGAAATTCGGAGATCAACGCGCCGCCCAGGGCCACAATCTGTTCCGCAAGCCGGGAGTTCTCCTTGGGATAGATCACGTCGACGCCGGTACCGAATACGGCCACCGTCTTGCCTTTCGCCGAGATTGCGCCGCGATGGCCGGCGGTGTCCACCCCACGCGCCATGCCGCTGATAATGACCAGACCCTGGACCGCGAGATCGCTGGCCAGGCGTTCGGCCATACCCGCTCCGTAGGGCGTGGGATGCCGAGTGCCCACGATGGCAATCCCCGGCTGGCTTAGCACTTCGGCATTGCCACGCACATAGAGGATAAGGGGAGGATCGTAGATCTCCTTCAGCCTCGGGGGGTACATGGGATCTTCGAGCGAACACAGGCAGACTCCGGCGCCGGAGGTGCGAGCGATCTCTTCGCGGGCCAGTTCCAGCGATCTGCCGGTGGCAATTGACTGCGCGGAAACGGCCTGGATGCCGGTTTCCTCCAGCGCAGTCAGCGCCGCGCTGAACACATGCTCCACGGACCCGAAGTGTTCCACCAGTTTGCGGGCACGGGTGGGCCCCAGGCCCGGCGTCAGCAAGAGCCCCACCCATTCCAACAGGTGGGCAGCCGGCGGCGACACGACGGCATTGGCCACAGGAGACTCCGAGCGGACTGTACTTACCCGCGCGAAATGGTGTCAAGGTCACATGTCACAGGGCCTTTGCTAGTATTGTGGAAAGAATGAGAAAGCTGCGCATTTCCGCGATTTCCTACCTGAATACCGCTCCTCTGATGTGGGATTTCGAGCGCGCCGCGGCGGGCTCCCGTTTTGATATTTCTTACACAATTCCTTCGGCCTGCGCGCGCTCTTTGGCGGAGGGGAGCGCGGACATCGGAATCATTCCCGCAGCCGCGTATCCCCAGATTCCCGACCTCCAGATCCTGCCGGATGTTGCCATTGCGTCACGGCGGGCCGTGCGATCGATTCTGCTGGTCAGCAAAGTACCGCTGGAGAAGGTGCGGACGGTCGCGCTCGATACCTCATCGATGACCTCGGCCGCGCTGGCCAGGATTGTTCTGCGATGGCTGGGCGGAGAGCGGCAGTACTCGCCGATGGCCCCCGACATCGAAGCCATGCTGGCGGGGCACGATGCGGGACTGGTGATCGGCGATCCCGCCCTGCAGATTGACCGCACGCGCTATCACACGTTGGATCTGGCGGAGGAGTGGATCCGGGTTACCGGCAAACCATTTGTCTTCGCGTTCTGGGCGGTGCGGAGCGCGGCGTTGCCCCAGGCAGATCCGTCGCTCGATCTGGGAGCAATCTTCCGCGATTCTCGTGATCACGGGCTGGAACCCTCCAGCATCAGCCAAATCACGCGCGACTGGGCCGGTAAATTGAAATTGAGCGAGGGAGAGATACGTTCTTATCTGACGCAGAACATTCATTATCGCCTCGATCCCGAATGCATAGAGGGTCTGCAGATGTTTTATCGCCATGCCGCAGAGATTGGAGCTCTGCCTGAAGTGCCGGCACTGCATTTTCTCGAGGCCGAGAGAACTCCCGCCACGTGACGGCAACCCGCGAAGCAGACGAAGAATCGCCCACCGTAACTCGAAAGCGGGTTCCGTTCCTCCGCGCCGTTTGTGGTTTCCTGCCCTTTCTTCGGTTAAGCTGAGAACGAACTGGCGGGCAGATGAGCTTGTTTCAGCCAATTCCGAATGCCGGAGCAGGCGCCGATGCCACGCGCCCACTCGCCGACCGGATGCGCCCGCGAACTCTCGACGAGTACGTTGGCCAGCAGCATCTGATCGGGCCAGGAAAGCCACTGCGCGTCCAGATCGAGCGCGATGACTCGGGCTCGCTCATCTTCTGGGGGCCTCCCGGAACCGGCAAGACCACGCTGGCGAAGATCATCGCCAACATGACCAAGGCGGAGTTCATCGAGTTCTCCGCCGTGCTGGCCGGGATCAAAGAGATTAAGCAGGTGATGGCCGATGCCGAACGGGCGCGGCAGTATGGCACCCGGACCGTGGTTTTTATCGACGAGATCCACCGCTTCAATAAAGCCCAGCAGGATGCATTCCTGCCTCATGTCGAGAAAGGCAACATCCGGCTCATCGGGGCCACGACGGAGAATCCATCGTTCGAGATCAATTCTGCGCTTCTGTCGCGTTGCCGGGTGTATGTACTCCAGCCCCTGACGGAGGAGGAGATCGTGCTTCTGCTGCGGCGTGCCATGGCCGACCCGGAGCGTGGACTCGGCGAGTTAAATCTGCGCGCCTCGGACAAGGTATTGCAGACTATCGCGAGCTATACCAGCGGTGACGCCCGCAGCGCCTACAACGTGCTGGAAGTAGCGGCTGGACTGGCGCAGGAAGATGCGGAGGGCGGCCGCCAGATCAACGAAGAGATCGTCCGCGATGCGCTCCAGAAGCGCATTCTGCTTTACGACAAATCCGGGGAAGAACACTACAACCTCATCTCCGCATTGCACAAGTCAGTCCGCAACAGCGATCCGGATGCGGCTCTGTACTGGCTTGGCCGCATGCTTGAGGCGGGGGAAGACCCGCTTTACATCGCGCGCCGCGTGGTGCGGATGGCCGTGGAAGATATCGGGCTCGCGGATCCGAATGCGCTCTCGCTGTGTATGGCGGCGCGGGATGCCGTCGATTTCATCGGCATGCCGGAAGGCAACCTGGCGCTGGCGCAGGCGGTGGTTTATCTGTCGGCCGCACCCAAGTCCAACGCGCTTTACACGGCTTATGGAGATGTCCTGAAGGATGTGGAGAATACTGTTGCGGAGGCTGTCCCCTTGCACTTGCGCAACGCCCCCACCAAACTGATGAAAGGCCTGGGCTATGGCAGAGGATATCAGTACGCCCATGATCTGGAGTCGAAGGTAGCGGACATGCAGTGCCTGCCTGACAGCTTGCGCGACCGCACGTACTACCGTCCTACGGATGCAGGGATTGAAAAGCGCATCCGCGAGCGGCTGGAAGAACTCAAACGCCGGCGTTCGGGGCCGGGCGCGAGCGGATCGAGCGAAGAAAAGAAAGAATCTTAGACGGCTGCAGCTTCATCTTTAATCCTGTAGTCGGGTTCCCAGGCCAGGCCTATGGCTACACTTCCTAATCTCGCCAATCCGGACGTCACGCCCCGCATACAACATGCGGACTTCATCGAAGACCTGCAGCGGGTCCAAAAGGCTGCCCAGAAAATCACTTCGATCCTGGATCTGGATCAGCTGATTGACAGCGTAGTGGCTGAGGTTACCAGCTCGTTCGGGTGCCTGGAAGCAAGCATCTACCTGCACGATGAAGAGCGGCGCGAGATGGTTCTGGCGGGCGTACACGGCTGCGAGATTCACCATAAAGGCCACCGGCTGAAAGTCGGGCAGGAAGGAATGGTGGGCCATGTCGCGGCCACGGGCCAGCTTCGCTACGCCCCGGACGTGCGCACCGATCAGTATTACGTTTCGTGCGGGCCGGGCACGCTTTCCGAAGTAGCCATTCCGCTGCGCGTGGGCCATCGGGTGGTAGGAGTGTTCACAGCCTCGCACCCCGAGTTGGACGCGTTCCCCAGACAGCAATTAAGAATCCTGCAGGCGCTGTGCGACCACGTAGCCGTGGCCGTCTACAACGCGCAGCGGCTCAAGACCGAGCGCGCGGAGCGGCTCGCGATGGATCGCGATGCGGACGAGGCGCGCGCCATTCAACAGGCTCTCCTGCCGAAGAGTTCTCCTTACGTGCCCGGTTTCGTGATCTCAGGCCGCAGCGTTTCCGCTCGGGCCGTAGGTGGCGACTGGTACGACTTCATCGCCTTTCCCGACGGGCGCTGGGGAATTGTGCTGGCCGATGTTTCCGGCAAAGGGACTGCCGCCGCCCTGCTGATGTCGGCCACCCGCGGCATGTTGCGTTCTCTGGCGGAAGCCTGCTGCAGCCCGGACGAAGTGCTGACCAAGCTCAATCAATTGCTGGTGAATGATTTCCCCGCAGGAAAATTTGTGACCCTGGTCTATGCGGTATTCGACCCCGTGGCCCGCAGCGTGGTGTTTGCCAACGCAGGCCATTTGCAGCCGCTTTTGATCGATGAGACCGGCGAGCACTTTCTCGACGTGGAGCGTGGGCTTCCTCTGGGCCTTTCCTGCGGAGACTATTCCGAAACCAGCATTTCATTATCCCCGGGAGCCAGGCTGATCTTTTACAGCGATGGCATCACCGAGGCGGTGGACGAGCGGGAGGAAGAGTATGGCCTGTCGCGCCTGGTGGAGCATGCCAGGATGCCGGACGCTTCGGCAGTGACCATCATCGATGATGTGCGGGCGTTTGCGAATGGTTCGGGTGTGCGCGACGATGCGACCGCGGTTTTTCTGGGTGTGAAGGCCTGATCAGCGCATCCGGCTGCGATGGTCCTTCAGAATACAGCGGTCCATCACCACAAAGATTCCCGCCTGCCGCGCCTTCTCTGCTGCCTTTTCGTGAATCACATCCTCCTGCATCCAGATCGCCGGCACTTTGAGTTGAATCGCCTGGTCAACCACCTCCGGCACAAATTCCGGCCGGCGAAAGATGTTTACGATGTCGATCTTCTCCGGCACCTCCAGCAGCGAGGCGTAGGCCTTCTCGCCCAGGCACTCCTGGATCTGGGGATTTACCGGAATAATGCGGTATCCGTGGCTCTGCATATAGGCCGAGACGCCGTGACTGGGGCGTAACGGATTGCAGGAGAGTCCGACCACAGCGATGGTCTTGGATCGCTTCAGTAAGCCGAAGATTGGGTCCGGTTGCGGCAGCGAGGCCAAGGCTCCTCCGTTACTTCTTATTGGATGCTTCCAATTTCTGCTTGTACATTTTCCCTGCCAGATTGCGAATGGTTTCGGACACTTCCTTATTGCCGGCGAGATGCTTTAGATCCGCGACCAGCAGGTTCTTCATCAGGCCCAGGCCGAGATCCAGAGGAGTACGTGGATTCGCGACCAGATTTCGCACGACCTTGTAATTCTTCATGAACCGCCGCTTCAGCGGAATCTGGCGCAACACAGCCTCCAGAACATTCTTCTGGCTGGCGAATTTTTCCACTTCACCGTCGGAAAGCTTGGGCGCTTCGAGAACCGCCAGTGCGACCACTTTGGTGCCGTCGCGAATCAGGATCGAGCGTTCTTCCTTGCTCCCTTTCAATGCCAGTTGAATGCGGCCTTTGACGTCGAGAGAATTTATCTTTTGCAGCGTGTTCTCGCGCTTGGGAGGGGCCGGGGGTTTGGCCGCGGCAGCGCGCGCAGCCGCCGCTGGCAGACTCGGCACAACGGCTGCGGCCGGGGGCGCTGGCGACACCGGTGTTTCCTCCGCATGTGCCTCGGATCCCTCGGCGCTGCTGGAGTCGGGCAGAAGCAAGTCCATCACCCCGCCAATGGCATGAAAGGGTTTTTCTCCCTCCTGGGCAATGTCGTCGGCGTGCTCCTTCAAATATGCGAAGACCGACTCGTCTTCCGCCCCGAACGTCGCACCGGAACTATCGGCGTCATCGGTCTGGTTAGCAGAATCTCCGGCTTCGGCCTGCGGAGTCGGCTGAGGACTCACCGGCGCTGTCGCGGCAGCATTCTCACCGGGACGGGGTTGCGCGGCTCCGGCCATCGACTTCTCCAGTTCCGCCGCTTCCTCTTTTTTCAGATACGGATTGGCCTTCAGGGCCTCGATCACGTTTCTGCTGGATCGCACACGCGGGCTCTGAAGCATGACATCGATGATGTCGCGCATAGCGGAGCGGGCGAGTTTCACAATCTCCTCTTCCCGTACCGACGCGTTTTCCAGCAAAACGGAGAGCAACGCAGGCCGCAAGTTATCGGCAGAGATCAGGTAGTTCAGCACCTCCTGCGGGGTCTGGGGATCGGCGGCGACGGCCAGCGAAGCTTTGATATCCCAACCGGCCAGGGTCATGCGCGCCAGTTCACCGAAGACTTTGTTGTGGCGCGCCAGATGAACCAGAATCTCGATGTTTTCCGCGGGCGAGACCTGCAGCGCCCCCCGCGCAGCAAACTGCATCATGTTGGACGGCAACTTGGAAGCGCGGATCTGGTCAATCATGCGCGCCATAACTTCATACCTCAACCCCAGCGAATGTACGATCGCCGCTTTCCGTATGCCCCGCTGCCAGGGACTCAAGATCGCGTACCGCCAGTGCCAGGTCCCTGCTGATACGGTTCGGCTTATCTCGCGAGAATTCGTCTCGTAAAGTCCGATAGTACCAAAGCGTGCCTTCGCGTCCACCGTTGAAACGCAGCCAGACGGACTCGCCGATGTCGCGGTAGTCGCTCAGGATCGACCGCACATTGTTGAGTTTGTCGGCGGCCGAGACCAGGCGCGTCCCAGCATCCTCCCTCCGCAGCCGTGCCAGGTATTGTTCCTTACGCTCGCGCCACGGAGCTTTGGGAAACACGTAGGCATCGGTGCATCCGTCTACAATTTTAGCGACGCGGGCACCAAACCGGCGGCGGACTTCTTTGAGCATCGGCGCTCCTCCGCAATCCTCCACCACGTCGTGCAGCAGGGCGGCGATGGCCAGATCCTCATCTCCCCCGGCCTCCAGGACAAGAGACGCGACGCCCATCAGGTGAGCGAGGTACGGGATGGTCGAGGCTTTGCGAGTCTGATTTCTGTGTTTTTCGGCGGCGAACTGGAAGGCGCGCAGGAAGCGCGGCCCCAATTGGATCTTCTCCCGCGCTCCGCCCCTCTTTCGCGGTTTTGCTTTGAGAGGCCTCACTGCTTCTCCCCGCGCCGCGCCAGCAGGTAGGCGCGAATGAATGGCTGCAGATCGCCATCCAGCACGCGATCCACGTCGCCCACTTCCATTTTCGTACGATGATCCTTGATCATGCGGTAGGGCTGCAAAACGTAAGAACGAATCTGCGATCCGAATTCGATGTCCAGCTTCGAATCCTCGATCTTCTTGGTAGCGGCGCGCTTCTTCTCCATCTCGAATTCGTAGAGCTTGGAGCGAAGCATGCTCATCGCGCGCTCCCGGTTCTTGTGCTGCGAGCGTTCATTCTGGCAACTGGCGACCAGGCCCGTGGGAATGTGCGTGATGCGCACCGCGGAGTCGGTTGTGTTCACGTGCTGGCCACCTTTGCCGCTGGAGCGGTACGTGTCGGTGCGGATCTCATCCGGCTTAATGACAATCTCGATGCTGTCGTCAATTTCCGGAGATACGAAGACGCTGGCGAACGAGGTATGCCGCCGCTTGGCCTGGTCGAAAGGTGAAATCCTCACCAGCCGGTGCACCCCGATCTCACCCTGGAGAAGCCCGAAGGCATAGTCGCCATTCACCGCGAAGGTCGCCGACTTCAATCCAGCTTCCTCTCCCGGCTGGTAATCGTAAAGGACCGTCTCAAAGCCCTGGCGCTCAGCCCATCGCAAGTACATGCGCAGGAGCATGTCGGCCCAGTCCTGCGATTCGGTGCCTCCGGCGCCGGGGTGGATGGTGACGATGGCATTGCGCGAATCGTTCTCGCCCGAGAGCAGCGTCTCGGTCTCCAGCTTGTCGATCAGATCGCGCAGAGAGGAGATCTCGCGCTGCAGGTCGGTATCGACGTTCTCGCCTTCCTTCGCGAGGTCGAGATAGGCATTGATATCGTCGCTGCGGCGGCCGAGGTCGGCGTCTGTAGCCAGTACGTGCTCCAGCCGCTTCTTCTCGCGCATGACCTGCTGCGAGCGCTGCGGATTGGACCACAGGTTGGGGTCGGCGGCCTGCTTTTCAATTTCGATTAGCTGCGGACGGAGCTTCGCCGCGTCAAAGATACTCCCGTAGTTCGTGGACTTTCTTGCTCAGCTTGTCGTATTCCTGTTCAATTTCCTGGTTCATGAGGAGGTATCAGCCTTCTTGCGAATGCGCGGAAATGCGAAGCGCCCGGCGAGCGCTCCTGTCGAAATTATCGCACAGGCATAGGCGAACCAATCCCCATAGCGGGTGTAGAACGTAGTGACGAAAGTGAGGGAATACGGCGCCAGCAGTGCTGTTCTTTCTTTGCGCGGGATGCGCGCCGTCACCCGTCCGTAAGGATCGATAGAGGCCGTCACCCCGGTATCAGTCGCGCTCAGGATCCAGCGGTCATTTTCGATGGCGCGCATGCGCGTCTGATTCAGATGCTGGGCATAGGCGCCGCTGTCGCCGTACCAGCCGTCGTTGGAGATGTTGACGAAGACCTGGGCGCCGCTCCTGGCAAACTGGCGGACTTCGTCGGGGAAAATAGATTCGTAACAGATGAACGTGCCCAATTGCTGGCGTCCGGCATCCAGAGGGCGGCGGGAAGTTCCACGCTCAAACTGTCCCACCTCTTTGGTCAATCCGCCGGCAAACGAAAACAGACTGGGGAACGGCAGGTATTCTCCAAAGGGAACCAGATGAGCTTTGTCGTAGCGTCCCTGCCATTCGCCGCTGGAGGTGACCAGCACCGCGGAGTTGAACAGCGGTCCCTCGGAGTTCACAGTGGGAGAGTCGCTGCCGATCGCGCCGGCCACGACAGGAACCTTGGCCTGCCGCGCCAGCTCGCTGACCGCTTCGCGAAAGTGGGGCTCGTTGGTGAAAAAAGGCGCGGGCGATTCCGGCCAAACAATCAGATCCAGCTTTGCCCCGGCATTTCGAGTTGCGCTCAGCGTCAGGCTGGCCAGTTCAGTGAGCGTCTGCTGGTAATAGGCGGGACTCCAATTGGCGGAAACCGGGATGTTCTGTTGAACCAGGAGCGCGGCGTGATCCGTGCCGGCCGGCGGAGGCTCGACTAGCCTGCCCGCCTGCAGAACCGCGGCGGCAGCAATAGAGGCGGCGAGCATGGGGCCACGCTTCTGGCGTGGAACCAGGAAGGCTGCCGCCACGGCCATGTTTACCAGCAGAATCTCGAACGAGACTCCATAGACGCCGGTCCATGCGGCGATGCGCGAGAGCGCGACATTATCTACTTGCGCGATGCCCAGCAGGGCCCAGGGAAATCCGGTGATGCGAGTGCGCGCCAGTTCCACGGCTACCCAGAGAAATGGGGCGAGGACCAGTGCGCGCCGCTCATTGCGATGGCGGGCCGCCAGTGCCACCAGCAGTCCGAACAGGCCGTGATACAGGCCGAGATAGCAGCAGAACAGAAACAACACCAGCACCGCCGCGGGCGCGCTCAGGCCGCCGTAGTGGCGCATGGTGTCGTAGATCCAGTAGCAGGTGCCGGCGTACCACACGATGCCGCAAACGTATGCCAGCAGGAATCCCTGCGCCAGGGTGGCCGGCTGCAGGCGCGGCGAGCCCTCAATCTCGAGTTCTCCGGCCGGCCGGGCCCGGAGCAGCGCGATGATCAATGGCGCCAGCGCGAACCAGCAGAGAACGTAAACCCCGGGCAGGGGAAAGATCAGGACCTGCAGAATAGCCGAGACTGCGACCAGGAGCCAGGCGCTGGAATGAATCTGCCGCACGCGCCAAGAATAGCAGTTCCGGTAACGCCGCACCCGGACGAGTATTCGTCCTCAGTCTTCTTTCAGGGCGAGCCTGGAGCGAACGTAGGCGACGATTTCCGGCGTGACATAGTGGGGCGGGGTGATGCGGAACATCGGACGGCCGCCGACCGGCTTCAGGGAAACAGACTGCCAGGCAGCCTCTCCGCCGCTGTCATGCCAGATGACCGCGTCGGCGCGGTCGAGGAATTCACGCGCGGAATTCTTGAAGTCGGCAGTCCGGGGATCGAGCACTGTCACATAGAGATCAGGACGCAGGAATTTCAGCACGCTATTGGATTCCATGATTACGTGGCGCGCGTCCTGCAACCGCTTGCGCAATGCCGGCATGGCTTCGGCAAGACGCCCCTGTTCCGTGCGCACCCACAATACCCGCGCCGCCCCGGCCAGCAGGAATCGCGAGGTGTCCGACTGGCCTGTGCGGTCGCGCTCTTCCGTGATCGCCCACGCGTGATCGCCCGTGGCGCAATCGCAGGGCTCCCCGTGGGCAGAGCAGATTCCGTGACCATACTGCGTGATCTTCGCCGCGATCCATTGGAATTCCGGCAAAGCCGAGATCAGGCCAGCGACCACGCTGGTCTTGCCCACACTGCGCGAATGACCGCCGATGACGACCAGGGCCACGGCTAATCCTTTTTGGCCAGGCGCGCGAGTGTGGCCAGTTGCTTGAGGTACTCGCGCAAGGGCTGGGCCGGAGTTCCCCAGAAGGCGACGCCCTTGCCGCGCAGGATCTTGTTGGGAAGAACCCCGCCCTGGCCGCCGAGCATGACTCCCTCTCCGATGCGGGCATGTTCCCCGATCCCGACCTGCCCACCCAGGATCGCGCCGTCTTCAATGACGATGCTTCCCGATAGCCCGGTTTGCGCCGCTATTACGACATCTTCCCCAATCTGACAGTTATGCCCGATGTGGACGAGGTTGTCGATCTTGCTTCCGCGGCGGATGCGGGTCTCGTCGAGAGCGCCACGGTCGATGGTGGCATTGGCCCCGATCTCGACGTCATCCTCGATCAGCAGGCGTCCGACCTGGGGAAATTTCTCATAGTGCCCGGTCTTGCGATCGCGCACATAACCGAAGCCATCGCTTCCCAGGACGGCGCCCGCGTGCACCAGCACCCGGTTCCCGAGTGAGGTTCCGGGATAAATCGTCACATTCGGGTAGAGTTCGCAGTCGCAGCCGATCGATACCCCCGCGCCCAACGCGCAGCCTGCCCCGATTCGGGTGCCATCGCCGACCTGAACGCGGGCAGCGATTACAGCCCGCGCGTCCACAGAAACGCCACTGCCCAATCGGGTCGATGAGTCGATTACGGCTGACGGGTGCACCAAACTGTCCGCATCCTTCAGTGATCCGTCACGCAGCATTCGCGCCGCGCGCGCGAATGCCATCTTGGGATGGTCGCTGATCAGAAGGGGCTTCGGGCAGGAAGCCGGAAGCGCAAACTCGCCGATAATTACGGCCCCCGCAAGGGACTGCAATGCGGAGGTCAGATGTCTTTCTTCGGCGACGAATACCAGGTCATGCGCCGCAGCGGACTCGATGCTGGCAACTCCGCTGACTTGCAGGCCCGAGTCGCCCAGCAGCCGCAATCCGAGAGCCTCCGCCAGTTGACCTAACGAGCGCTTCATCGCCTTCACTGTATAGCAGCGGGGCGCGAAGAAGGAAGAGGAGTGCGCGGAAGAAAAGTGGAATCGCCTAGATTCGATCCGCTTCGAGTTTATGGATGTGGAGCGAAAGTTGAGGGGCCTGCAGCGCGGCCTGGGCCGCACTGCAGGTCGGCGCGTTCTGGCACATGACAAAGGTCGCACCCTGCGAGGAGGTCACCGCATTGCAACCGCTGGCGTTTGCGCCGGGCGTCAGCGTCCAGGTTCCGGTGACCACGCCGTTGGTCAACGTTCCCGTCTTGGTGATCGTCCCGTTGGATTTACCCGTTAGATTCCCACTGAGGGTCAAAACGCTGCCATTCGTGGAGGAGGTGACTGTCAGGTCGAGCGTGCCGGTTACGTTTCCACTGGCGTCGGCCGAAAACGAAGCCTTGCCGGTTTCTGTCTGCGCATTCGAACCCGTCGCAAAACAAGAGCCTTCGTTGAAGAACCCGAATCCTTTGATGTCTAACGGGCCGCTGTTGGTGACGTCAAAGGCAACCACAAAATTCAGCAGGCTCGCCTGGCCGCCGCTTGGGTTGATGAGCTGGGCTTCCCAATTTCCGCTGGTGGACGTATTGGTCGTCGTGGACGGATTGTTATTCCCACAGCCTAAAACCGCAAACTCCAGCGCCAGCACGACCAGGATCGCAAGCCTTCTCATGAACCTTCCTTGAATGGGATCTTTATGAGAATAGAGAGATGCGGGCGGAGGCGTCAATGGATGCAAGCGGGGCTTGGGTGTGGGGTCTTAGGTCTTGGGCCTCGGGGCTCGGAACTCGGGACTTGGCTCGGGGCTTCGAGGCGCCTTCACGGGCAGCCGCGAGCGAATATCCGCAAGAAGCGGCGCCTGAAGCCCGCAGCCTGGCTACACCTTTGTCATGGTAAACGTACCGGTGCCGGTGCAAACTGCGCTTCCGGTCAACGTCCAGTTGCCGGTAATGGTATTGCCATGAGCGGTGCCGCTAAGGGTAAGCGTGTTGCCGGCGGGCGTCCCCGACTGTACCGACATGCCAAAGGTGCCGTTTACCTGTCCATTGACGCTGCCGCTGAGCGTGAACGCGCCCGTCTCGGTTGTATCCGACTCAAAGCACGAGGATGTCTCGGTGAAACTAAAACTCGAGACGGTCACCGAGCCGTCGCCATTCACATGCAGCGTGGTGCCAAACGCGAAGGCGGTGGTATTGCCGGTGCTTAGGAGCGTGGCATTCCAATTCCCGTTGATATTGGCGGGGTTCGAGCCTGAGCCACATCCCGCCAGGGTCAGTCCCAACACAAACAATGCTGTTACAGCGAACTGCTTCATTTCGTAATTCCCCCGGGTCAAAGTCCGAAGGGCGCTTAAAAGTAGATGCGGAAAAAGGTCAGCCCGGTGGCTTGGCCGCAAAGTAGATTCGCCAATCCGAGGCATACGGCCGCGGGTTGCGGTAAGTTGCTGAACCGGCGTGTCCGGGAAGCGGCGCATCCCTGAAGCCCCGCACGACTCGCTAAGCTCCGCGCTTCGCCTTCAACTCCGCCAGCAACTTTTCGACGCGGTCCTC
>Ga0070741_10005680_pt1 | contig 27433 bp, 23 predicted proteins | sample Coa_R1_4_FD_66440 | JGI IMG/M metagenome (GOLD analysis project Ga0070741, IMG submission 66440) | Surface soil microbial communities from Centralia Pennsylvania, which are recovering from an underground coalmine fire - Coalmine... | ecosystem: Environmental > Terrestrial > Soil > Unclassified ...
TAGCGGGTCAGCGGATCGCCGCCCTGGACCATGAAGTCGTCGATCACGCGGTGGAAGCGCAGGCCGTCGTAGAGCGGCTTGCCCTTGTGCTTCTCGCCGGTCTTCGGATCGGTCCACTCCTTGGTGCCGGTGGCGAGGCCGACGAAGTTCTCGACGGTGCCGGGCGCGTCGTCGTCGAACAGCTCGCAGACGATGGTGCCCTTCTCGGTCTGGAAATGCGCCTTCTTCATGGGTCTCTCCTCCTCATTGGCAAAAGTGAAATCGGTTTCACTTTTCTGGAAAAAAGTGAAATGGGCTTCAGTTTCTCAGGGTGCCGCCAGCGCCTCCGCCGGATCGAGGCGCGCCGCCGCGCGGGCCGGCCACGCCGCGCCGGCCAGGCACGCGGCCACCGAGCAGCCGAGCGCGCCGGCGACGAGCGGCCAGCCGAAGGCGAACCAGGTGTCGGGCTTGAACGGGAACTCGGGCGCCAGCCGCTGCGACGCCAGATCCACCAGCCACCCGCCGACGCGCGCCAGCACGAGCCCCGACGCGCCGCCGCACAGCCCGATCGCCGCCGCCTCGGCGAGCAGCACCCGCTGCACGTCGCCCGACGACGCGCCGAGCGAGCGCAGGATCCCGATCTCTCGTCTCCGCTCCGCCACCGCGCGAAAGAACGTATGCGCGATGTTGATGGACGCCACCGCCACGATGGCGAACGACACCAGCGCGAACAGCAGCGTGAGCAGCGTCAGCGCCAGCCCCGCGCGCTCGGCGCCCGAATCGGAGATGGTGAAGCCCATTTCACGAATGGCCGCCGAAAGTGAAGCCGCGTTCGCTTTCGGCTGAAGCTCGAGCAGCACCGACGAGAACGTGCGGCCGGCCGCCTCGCCGGCGTACTCGGCGTTCCAGCGCTGCACACGGCCGAGCGGCAGCGTGAGCGCGAGCTGCGCGGCGCGCGGCGCGATGCCGACCAGCATCACCCGCCGTTCGCGCGGCGGCGCGCCGAGCGGCGTCGACAGGCCGATCACCGACTGCCCCAGCCCGACCGAGAAGGTGAAGCCGCGAAAACGGCTCGCGAGAAACTTTCCGACCTTCGGCAGCCGGTGCGAGGGCGCGATCGCGCCGTTGTACAGCTCGAGCAGGAACGGCGAGATCACCGCCGGCACCGGGCGCTCGCAGCGGCCGGCGTCGAGCGGGCAGTATTCGCCTTGCGGGCAGTCGCCGTCGGCGGCGCAGGATTTTTGCGAGCCGAGCTCGTCGGAGAACGGCTCGGGCGCGAGCGGCTCGCCGGCCATCGCCTCGGGCGCCACGCCCTCGGCGATCAGCTCGGCGTGGATGTCGCGGCCGATGAACTCGTGGCCGCCCCACGCGCGCGCGGGAAACGCGAGGCGCATGCGCGGATAGGCGGCGCGCACTTCCGGACGCGCGGTGAGCAGCGCCAGCGCGTCGGCGGTGATCGGCTTCGGGCCGCCGAGCGAGAGCAGGCCGAGCGGCCCGTCGAGGCTCGACGACGCCGGCACCACCTCGAGCTGCCCGGCGGGGAACAGCCGGTCGAGCACCGCGCCGCGCACGCCCGCCGACAGCGCGAGGAAGAACGCCAGCGACGAGATGCCGACGCTGATGCCGAACACCGAGAGCACGAACGAGCGCCGCGCCCGCCGCACGTTCTGCCGCACCAGCCCCGCGAGCGCGCGCACCGTCATGCCAGGATCCGCCCGTCGTCGACGCGCAGGATGCGCCGCGCCGCCTGCGAGACGCGCTCCTCGTGCGTGACGATGATCAGCGTCAGCCCGTCGGCGTTGAGCGCGCGGAACAGATCGATGATCTGCCCGCCGGTGTCGGAGTCGAGATTTCCCGTCGGCTCGTCGGCGAGCAGGAGGCGCGGCTTGCCGAACAGCGCGCGCGCGATCGCCACGCGCTGCTTCTGCCCGCCCGACAATTCGCCCGGCCGCGCGTCCGCCTTGTCGCGCACGCCCACGCGCTCGAGCGTCTCGTCGGCCCGCGCGCGCGCCGCCGGCGACGGGCCGGCGCCGAAGAACGCCGGCAGCGCCACGTTCTCGCGCACCGTCAGGTGATCGAGCAGGTTGAACGACTGAAAGATGAAACCGACTTCGCGATTGCGAAAATTCGCGAGACCGGCGTCATCGAGCTTCGCCAGCTCGCGCCCGAGCACCTCGACCGATCCGGTGTAGCGCCGATCGAGCCCGCCGAGGATGTGCAGGAGCGTGCTCTTGCCCGACCCCGAGCGCCCGACCAGCGACACCAGCTCGCCCTCGTCGACGGTGAGCGCCACGTCGCGCAGGACCGCCTGCGACCCGTAGCGCTTCTCGAGCTGGGACACGCGGGCGACCGCTGCCATGGGCGAGCGGCGTTATACCACTACGGCGACTGCTCCAGATCGAGGTAGAGCAGCGTCGCGCCCGCGGCCGCGATCGCCGGCACCACCAGCCCGAAGCCGGGCAAGAACGTCAGCAGCGCGACCAGCGAGCCGAAGCCGTTGGTCTCCGCCTTGTGCGCGTTCAGCCACTTCCACTTTTCGTCGAAGGTCTTTTTCCGTCGAGAGAGCGGGAAGTCGAGGTTGTCGAACGCGAGGTACTTGGCGGTGATGCAGAAGCCGAGCACGCCGAGAAACGGCGCGAGCGGCGACATCACCACCTGGCAGAGGAAGACGAAGCCGGCGAGCGTGAGGTAGATGCACAGGCTCACGATCGTGTGCACCACGTCGTCGAGCGTGTCGCGCAGCGTGGTCGGCGGCGGCGCGACGCCGGTGCGTTTGGCCTCGACGCGCGCCGAGAGCGGACCGGCGAACGGCGCGGTGGCGACCAGCCCAGCGACGAGAAACGAGACCAGCGTGGCGCCCAGCACCACGAACCACAACAGGACGCGCACGATGGTGGCCCACACCACCCAGCTGCCGGCGACGCGCGCGTCGACCCACGCGTTGCCCCAGTGCCACGTCGCCCACGCGCCGAACACCGTGAGCAGCGCGGTCAGCAGCGTCGGCGCGATCAGCCACGGCCACAGCTTGTGCTCGACGAGAAATCCAAATCCGCGCCCGAAGTACGACGCGCCGCGGAAGTAGCGCGCCATCGCTCCGTCTTTTTTCGGCTCGGGCATGCGGGTCCCCTCTATTATCGTCGAATGGTACGAAGAACGCTGCTCCTCGTCCTCTTGATTCCCGCGTGCTCGTCTTCGCCGATCGCCGCCATCCCGCAAGTCGACAAGGTGGTGAACCCGGCGCTCTCGTCGGCGGTCGACGTGGTGCGCGACGAGCAGGGCATCCCGCACATCTACGGGCAGACGCTGCCCGACGTGGCCTTCGTCGAGGGCTACCTCATGGGCGAGGACCGCATGGTGCAGATGGACCTCGTGCGCCACGCCGCCGACGGCACGCTGGCGGAGCTGGCGGGCGATCTGTCGGCGTCGCTGATCGATCGCGACATCAATATGCGGCTGCACCACCTGCGCTCGACGTCCGAGCAGACGTTCGCGACGCTACAGGCGTCGAGCGATCCGACCGACAAGCTGCTGGTGCAGACGCTCACGAGCTTCGCCGCGGGCGTGAATGCGTACATCGCCGACCTGCAGTCGAACCGCTACTCGCTGCCGGGCGCGCTCGCGCTCGCGTACGATCCGTCGACGACCAAGCCGTGGACCGAGGTCGACTCGATCCTGATCGGGCGGCTGATCACGTTCCAGCTCAGCTTCGACGCCGACTCGGAGATCGCGCGCTCGGCGCTCGACGCGGCGTCGCTGGCGATCTTCGACAACGCGCAGGATCCGGCGCACGCGCTGCGCCGCGGGATCGCGCGCGACCTCGAGCGCCTGCAGCCGCTCGATCCGACGTACACGTTCCCGGGCGATTTCTCGACGCTGATGAGCGCGCGCGAGACGCCGCTCGGCACGGACGCGCTGGCGCTGCTCACCGCCGATCGCCCCGCGGTCTACGATCTCGGCGACGATCACTGGCTGCACCCGGCGATCGGCTCCAACAACTGGGTGATCGGCCCCGCGCTGTCGGCGACGGGCCACACGATGGTGGCGAACGATCCGCACCTCGGCCTGCAGAACCCGGCGACGTTCTGGCTGGTGCATCTCGTGGTGTCGGGCGGCGCGCAGCCGGTCGACGTGATGGGCGTGCAGTTTCCCGGCGCGCCGGGCGTGATCCTCGGCATGAACCAGCACGTCGCGTGGGGCGCGACGGTGTCGAACATCGACGTCACCGACGTGTACAGCGAGACCATCGTGGCCTGCGGCAATTCGCCGTGCGTGATGTTCAAGGGCGCGCCGGTGCCGCTCGTGCCGCGCACCGAGATGTTCGGCGTCGGGCGCTTCGGGCAGATCCTGCGGACGCAGACGGTGACGTTCTACGACGTGCCGCACCACGGGCCGATCGTTCCGCGCATCAAGGCCGATCACACGCTCGAGCCGCTCGGATCGACGGAGCTGTCGATCCGCTGGACCGGGCACGAGCCGACCGACGAGCTGCGCGCGGTGCTCGGCTTGAACCTGGCGAAGTCGGTGGCCGAGGCGCGCGCGGCGCTCGAGCGCGACTTTCGCGTCGGCGGGCAGAACTGGGTGCTCGGCGACGACCAGGGACATTTTGGTTGGACGCAGGCGGTGCGCGTGCCGCGTCGGCCGGCGGGCACGGTGCCGTGGAAGGTGCTGCCCGGCGACGGTTCGGCCGAGTGGCTGAGCGATCTCGATCTCAAGTACGTGCCGCACGCGTTCGATCCGCCGATCGGTTTTCTCGCGACGGCGAACGCCGATCCGGTCGGCGTCACCGACGACGGCGATCCGTTCGCGTCGGAGCCGATGGTCGACGGCATCCCGCTCTACATCGCCGCCGAGTACGATCCGGGCACGCGCGTCGGGCGCATCACCAAGCGCATCAACGCGATGTCGGCGCAGAAGAAGCTGACGCTCGACGACCTGCAGGCGATCCAGGCCGACGCGGTGACCGAATGGGGGCAGGCGCTCGCGCCCACGTTCCTCGACGCGGGGCGCGCGCTCGCCGAGGAGATCGCGCAGCCGGGCACGCATCCGGATCTGACGACGCTGATGGCGCAGGCCGACGCGCCGTCGAAGATGCTGGTGCAGCCGTCGGTGGATCTGGTGAACGCGTGGAGCTTCGACACGCCGGCGGGCACCGGCGATACGCAGCCGACCGCGCAGCAGATCGCCGACTCGCGCGCGGCGCTGTTGTTCGCCGTCTGGGAGACGCGGTTCGCGCTGCTCGCGTTCGAGGACGAGTTCGCCGCGCTCGGGATGTCGGCCGGCGACGACGCGCAGCTCAAGCTGCTGGTGACCATGTGCACGCACCCCGATCAGCTGGCGACGCCGCTGTCCTCGACGGGCGACTCGATCCTGTTCGATGACCTGTCGACGCCGGCGGTGGAGTCGAAGCGGCAAATTGCCGCAAAGGCGATCCTCGACATGCTCGACTACTTGATCGCGGCGCTCAAGACCGACTTCTCGACGTGGCGCTGGGGCCAGCTGCACACGCTCACACTCCAGGGCCTCCTGCCGCTCGACGCCATTCGCGTGCCGCTGGCGAACGACGCCAGCTTCCCGAACGGCTGGCCGCGCCACGGCGACAACGGCACCGTCGACGTCGGGCACCACGGCCTCGACGTCGCCGACTACACCTACGCCGAGGGGCCGAACATCCGCTTCGTCGGCGAGCTGGATCCGGCGGGGCCGCACGGACGCGACGTGCTGCCGGGCGGCGAGGTGTTCGACCCGACGTCGCCGCACTACCGCGACCTGATGGAGCTGTGGCGGCAGAACCAGACGTTCGACATGGCGTTCACCGATGCGCAGGTGGCGGCGTCGGCGAAGAAGGAGATCGCGGCGCACGGCGGCGGGCGGGTTCGCTTTCAGCCGCGCTGAGGCTGTGCTACGTTTTCGGAAGGCATGACCTCGCGCATCAAGGGTCCCTCGGGGGGGCCGCCGCCCGTCGACGAAGCGGGTGCGGTCGACGCGCCCGAGGGCGTGCGCGAGCCGGACGCGGCCGATGCGCCGAGCGCGGTGGGCGGCACCGAGGCGGCGCGCGCGACCGGCGCCACCGACGCGGTCGCGCAGGTGGCGGCGCAGCTCCGCTCGGGCGAGATCGGCGTCGACCAGGCGGTCGAGCTCTTGATCGAGGACGCGATCCAGCGGCAGGTCGGCCGCGCCGTCGAGGGCGGCGCCGATCTCGCGCCGCAGCTGCGCGAGCTCCTGCGCGGCTACGCCTCGTCGGATCCGTTCCTGCTCGCCAAGATCCGCCGCCTCACGCTCGTCAAGTAACGCTAGAAGTACGGATCGCCGTCGGGGAGATCGCTCACGTCGGCGGGGGGCGGCTCGAGCGCGCAGGTCACGTCGCGCACCGAGACGTTGCGGTGGCCGGCCTCGAGGAACTGCAGGCCGAGCGCGGCGCCGAGCGCGTTCGGCTCCTGGTCGCCGCGGCCGGTGCGCTCGAACGCGCGCTGAAAGCCGCCGGTCTTGCGCACCACGCCGGCGCGCGTGACCAGGCCGTGCAGCGGCCCGGTCATCACGTTGCCGGTGAAGCCGCCGAAGATGCCGCCGCCCGACTTCCACGGCACCAGGCGGCGTTTCCCGTCGAGACTTACGGTGTAAGCCCCGCGCTGGCCGGGCGCGCGGAAGGGCGTGACCGCGCCGATGCCGCGCAGGATGGCGTAGGCGGCGAGGCGCGAGAGCGGGCCCTCGATCGGCGGCGCGCCGGCGAGGCGGATCAGCACCAGCTGCTCGTCGTCGAGCCGCGCCAGCTGCAGATCGAGCCGGCGCGCCAGGTTCAGGCGATCGATCGGCAGCGCCTCGCGCACCAGCTCGACCGGCCCGCGGTAGTCGACCGGCGGCGCCGCGCCCGCGCCGCCGAGCCCACCAAGATCGATCACGCGCAGGAGCGGCACGTCCTCGGCGCGCGCGAACTCGAGCGCCGCGCCGACGTGCGGGATCAATTCGAGCGCGAGCCGCGGATCGAGCGTGCGCACGTGGCGCGAGCGGATCTGGTGCGCCACCTCGATGGTCCACGGCTTCTCCGACGGGCCGCGCGCCACCGAGCCGGGACGCGTGCGCCAGTGGTAGAGGACGAGCGGCACGTGCGCCACGCGCCGCGCCGCGCGCGACAGCTTGAAGCACAGGTCCCAGTCCTGCGCGCCCGACGAGTCCTCGGGGAAGATCTCGCCCACGCGCTCGAGACACGAGCGGCGCACGCCGACCAGGTGATTGATGTAGTTGGTGTGCAGCAGCAGCTCCGGGCTCCACGCCGGCTTGCGCATCGGGCGCACGCGGTGGCCGAAGTCGGTGAGCAGATCGTGGTCGGTGTACACCACGTCGAGCTCGTCGGAGGCGGCGAACTTGCGCGCCACCGCCTCGAGCGCCGCCGGATGCAGCAGGTCGTCGCCGTCGACGAACAGGATCACGTCGCCGCGCGCCAGCGCGATCGCCGAGCGCGTGGCGGCGGCGATGCCGCGATTGACCGCGTGCGCCGTCAGCCGCACCCGCTCCGGCTCGGCCGCCGCCAGCTCGGCCGCCCACTCCGGCACCTCGCTGCCGTCGGGCCCGTCGGTGCACAAGCACAGCTCCCAGCGCGGATACGTCTGCTGCTGGAGATCTTCGAGCAGCTCACGCACGTAGCGCAGCGGCACTTTGTACAGCGGGACGACCACCGAGATGATCGCGCGCGGCTCGGGGTGCTGCGCGAGGAACGCGTCGACGTCGCGCGCCTCGTCGGCGAGGCGCGACGCCAGGTAGCCGATGTCGAGCCGCACGTCGAGCTCGCGGACGAAGCGGGTTCGGTGGAGTCGGCGGTGCGCCAGCCGAAGCACGCGGCCGAGCACTACGCGAGCATCGAGACGCAATTACGCGCGATGGTAGAAGTCGGTGAGACGCTCGAAGAACGGCGCGGCCGTGAGCCGGCGGCGCGGGATCGACAGCGCGAGATCGGGCGACGCGTACGGATAGTAGCCGCCATCGGGATAGTAGACGCCGCCGTCATCGTACGGATACGGATACGGGTAGAGGCCGGCGCTCTCGTCGTAGATCCCGAAGTCGCTGCACGCCGCCAGGCCGCTCGCCAGCAGGAAAGCCTGTCCGACCTGGTTCATGATTCCGAAAAATCGTCGCCGCGTGATTTTCATGGGCCCGTGATTCCCCCGCGTCTGCCGATTCTACATTTTTCCTCTCTGGGCGGAAGAAAAAAAGTATGACCGCCGGCCTCGCTTGCGAATCCGAGCCTATAGCGAAGCTTGCGCCGGTCGGATATGCTCGGGCAGCCGTGAAAGCTACGTTCACGTTCGTCCTCATAGCGTTCGTTGGCTTTTCCATCACGCTCGGTCGCGCGCTCGCCGACGGCGAAGGGCCGCAGCCGGTGCGCGTCACCACCTTCATGCTGGATCATCCCGGCGTCGACGAGACGGTGATCCCGCAGCTCATGCGCGCGCTCGACGAGGGGCTCAAGCGCAACCCGCGCCTCGAGATGAAGGATCTCGAGACGCGGCTGGCGGAGTTCGCGCAGGAGGTGCCGCAGGATCAGATCGACGAAGGGCGGCTGCTCTTGCAAGAGGGACAGAAGGCGCTCACCGCGCTCGAGCTGCCGGCGGCGATCAAGAAGCTGACGCAGGCGGTCGACGTGCTCTCGAAGGTGCTGCCGCACATCAAGAAGCAGGAGCTGGCCGACGCGATGATGGCGCTCGCCGCCGCCGAGTACGAGAACGGCGACAAGAAGGGCGCGCAGAAGACGCTCATGCGGCTGATGACGTGGCGCAGCGACTACAAGCTCGACACCAACAAATATCCGCCCGACCTGATCGCGCCCGTCGAGGAGGCGCGCAAGGAGGTGGAGAAGCAGAAGCGCGGCAGCCTCGAAATCCACTCCGAGCCGCCGGCGGCGCAGGCCTACGTCGACGGGAAATACGTCGGCGTGACTCCGACGTTCGCCGAGGGGCTGCCGATCGGCGAGCACTGGGTGACGCTCAAGCGCGAGGGCTATCGCAAGGCGGTCATGGCGGCGACGGTGAACGCCAAGCTGCAGCAGCTCGTCGAGGTGACGCTCGAACGCTCGGGCAAATACCTCCTCGTCGAGCAGTCGCTCAAGGGCGTGGAGAAGACGCTCGGCCAGGCGCAGCTCGATCCGTCCGCCGACAACTTGAAGGAAGTGCTGTTCATCGACCACGCGGTGTTCCTGCGCGTGAAGCCGTCGGGCGCGGCCGGCTCGCTCGACGTCGACGCGTACCTCTACGACGTGCGCACGCGGCGGCGGCTCACGCGCGTGACGCGCACGGTGCCGATCGCCGAGGCAGAGAAGCAGCTCTCGACGCTGGCGTCGACGCTGTACCTGAACGTGAGCTACGAGGCGGAGATCGAGGGGCCCAAGGACGCGCCGCTGCCGAAGGCGCAGACGCGCACGCCGTTCTACAAGACGTGGTGGTTCTGGACCGCGTCGGGCGTCGCCGTCGCCGGCATCATCGCCGCCGCGATCCTGATCCCGCGTCCGAAAGACTGCGGCGGCGGCAACTTCTGCCCGGGCTTCTCGTTCTAGCTTTTTGAACGCGCGTTCAAATTTTTGAACGGCGGTTCAAACTTTTGGCGCGTGGCGGGCGATCAGCGCGCGCGTCTCTTCGCTGATGAAGACGTCGTCGAGCGGGAAGCGGGCCAGCGCCGTGGCCAGCACCGTGACCTTCTCGCCGTCGGTGGCGCGCTTGTCGACGATGATGCGGTGCTCGCCCTTGACCTTGCACAACCCGCCGGCGCCCAGCTCGCCGCCGATCGGCTCATAGGAGACGCGGATCGATTTCTTCTGCGCCACGCCTTCCAGCTCCAACAACGTGTCTGCGACTTTCACGGACTCTCCTTCTCGATCGGCAGCGTGATGAAGAACGTGGTGCCCTGCCCCACCCGGCTCTGAAACGCGATCGTGCCGCCGTGCCCTTCGACGATGTTCTTGACGATCGATAACCCGAGGCCGGTGCCTTTGCCCTCTTTTTTCGTCGTGAAGAACGGCTCGAAGATGTGCTCGCCGTCGGCCGCGTCGATGCCGACGCCCGAGTCGGCGACCTCGACCAGCACGTGCGCGCCGTCGAGCGTCAGCGACGTCGCCAGCCGCAGCGCCTGGTCGGGCGCGGGCAGCGCGTGGCACGCGTTGGTCAGCAAGTTGATCAGCACCTGGTGGAGCTGCGTGCGGATGGCGCGCACCGGCGGCAGGTCTTCGGCGAGCCGCAGCTCGACGATGGCGTCGGCGCGCTTGAGCACGTGCTCGCAGAACACCAGCGCCTGGCGCACCACCTCGTTGATCGCCACCGTCTCGACCTCGCCCGCCGGCCGCGCGTAGGTCATGAGGTCGCGCGTCAGCTTCTGGATGCGGCCCGCGCCGTCGACGATCTTGCGCGCCTTGTCGAGATCGATCGGGTCGCCGCGCTTCTCGAGCAGCCGCACCAGGTAGTCGCCGTAGACGCTGATCGACGTCAGCGGATTGTTCAGCTCGTGCACCACGCCGGCTGCGAGCTGGCCGAGCGTCGCCAGCTTCTCCGCCTGGATCACCTGCCGCTCGAGCGAGCGGATGCGATCGCGATCCTGCCCGATGGCGATCACGCCGTCGATCGAGCCGTCGGCCGCGCGCAGGACCGACGTGTTCACCAGCGCGCGCCCGACGGTTCCGTTGTGCCGCGCCACCGACACCTCGACGTCCTCGTACTCGCGCCCGTTGAGCCCCTCGGTGAGCAGCGTCGACAGGCGCGGCTCCGGCTCCGCCGAGCGCATGCGGATCTCCGAGATCGGCCGCCCGATCACGTCGGCGCCGAAGCCGCAGTAGCGCTGCAGCGCCTTGTTCATCACCGCGATCCGCTGCTCGCGATCGATCACGATGATGAGCGCGTTGGCCGCGTCGATCATCTTGCGCAGGTAGTCGCGGTAGTAGCGCGTCTCGCCGAGCAGGTGCAGGTTGCGCAGCGCCACCGAGAGCTGGTTGGCCAGCGGGATCACCACCGCCTCGTCGGCGGCGGCCACGTCGGCGCCGGGCGGATACTCGACGTTGAGCAGCCCGAACATCTCGCCCGACGCCACCAGCGGCACCGAGAAGCCGCTGGCCGCGCCGGCGAACACCGGCGCGTAACCGTCGGCCACGCGGATGCGCCCGGTGTCGCCGATGCCTTCGGTGAGCCGCGTCGGCCGCAGCGCGGTGCGCTTGACCTCGAGCGGCGCGCGCTCGAGCCCGTGCAGGAGCGCGCCGTCGGCCACCATCGACGACAGCTTGAACGATCGCGGATCGATCACGCGCAGACACAGCAAGCGCCCCGGCAAGAGCCGCCGCAGCGCCGCCGCGAACGTGCCGACCATCTCCTCCTCGCGCAGCTCGAGCGACAATTCCTTCGCCAGCGCGAACGCCACCTGCGTGACCTCGAGCAGCGTCGGCGCCTTCAGCCTCGGGCGGCGCACGCGAGCCGGCGCCGACGGGCGCTTACCCATCGGTGGTGCTCTTGTCGAGATCGAGGATCTGCGTCGAGCCGACGTACGCCTTGGTCTCGTAGCGCGTGATGCGGCCGATCTTGCGCACGATCTCCGCCATGCGCTCCGCCTCGCGCAGGATGATGTCGACCGCGCGGTAGTTGGAGTCGTCGGGCGACATCTTCTTCTTGAGCAGCTCCGAGTAGCCCATCACCGACGTGAGCGGTTGGTTCAGCTCGTGCGCGGTGGTGCCCGCCAGCTCGGCGATCAGCGCCTGCTTCTCGGTGACGATCAACTTCTCCTGCGCCTGCGCCAGCCGCTGCTCGATGCGCAGTCGATCGCGCAGGTCGCTCAAGATGCCGACCGAGGCGATCTCGCGCCCGTCCTCGTAGACGATCGACGCCGCCAGGCTCACCGGCACCAGCTCGCCGTCCTTGGTGACGATGTCGCGCCGGCTCGGCTCGAGCCGCCCCGAGCCGCCGTGATCGGGCGCGCGCAGCTCGGACATGATGTTGCGCGCCACGCCGTCGGGGTAGAGCTTCCACACCGGGATCTTGCCGATGACCTCGTCGGGGCTGTAGCCGTAGAGCCGCGCCGCGCCCTGGTTGAAGATGATCACGTGGCCGCGCGTGTCGGCGGCGACGATGCCGTCGATGGTCGAGTCGATCAGCCGCTCGAGAAAGTCTTTGGTGTGGCGCAGCTCGCCCTCGAGCTGGCGCCGCTCGGTGACGTCGCGGAACGCCAGGATCGCCGCGCCGTGCTCCGCCAGCACCGACGACGACGCCACGCTCACCGTCAGCGTCTCGCCCGACGTCGTCATCAGCGACAGATCGAACGACTCGAGGTTGGTGCCCTTGACCATCTTCTTGATCAGCTCGCCGAGCGCCTCGCGCTGCCCCTCGGCGACGATCTCGAAGATGTGGCGGCCGGTGAGCCCCTCTTGCGCCCAGCCGGTGAGCTGCTGCGCGGCGCGGTTCACGTAGAGCACGCGCGCCTCGCCGTCGACCACCATCATGCCGTCGCTCGCGCTCTCGAAGAAGTCCCGGTACTGCTCGAGCGCGCGGCTGCGGCGCTCCTCGTTGTAGCGCTGCAGCGACATGCGGCGTGTCTGCTCGCGCAGCCCTTCGAAGACTTTTCCGCCGCGCAAGACCAGCCCGAGCGTCAGCGCGGTCATGCGCAGAAAGTCGATCGCGCGCGGCGGCAGCGACGGCTTGGGCAGGTACGAGCGCAACAGCAGCGCGCCCACCGGGCGGCGGTCGACGATCAGCGGCACGGCGAGCAGCGCGCGCCCGCCCTTGTCGGAGGCGACGCCGGCGAGATCGCGCAGGAGCGCCGACGACTCGGTGTCCTCGATCAAGACCGGGCGGCGCGTCTCGAGCGCGGCCAGCACCTCGGGATATTTCGCCAGCGTGAGCGGCACCTTCATCGGCGTCGGATCGTCGGAGGCGGCGACCAGCAGGATGCCCGCCGGATCGTCGCCCGAGAGCAGGAGCGCGCCGCGCGTCCAGCCGACCGCCTCGACGATGCGGTTGAGCACGTCGTGCAGCACCTCCGGCTGCTCGAGCGTGATCTCGCCCTGCGCGCCGATGTGCACCAGCACGTCGCCGTACGCGCCGAAAATTTCGAGCGACGCGCGCGCGGCGGCGGTCTTGAGCCCGGAGCGCACGCGCGCGAGCAGGATGCCGGCGGCCGGCGGGCACAGCACCACGTCGTCGGCGCCCGACGAGAGCGACGCCTCGATCGCGTCGGAGCCCGCCTCGCGCGGCACGCACGCGATCACCGCCGCGTGGCCCGCCGCCTTGCGCGCCGCGGTCACCGCGTCCACCACCGCGCCGAAGCCGTCGCGCCGCGACCCGGGCGCGCCGCCGGCGACGATCACGAGATCCGATCCCTCGGCGTCCTCGAGCATGCCGCCGCGCGCCTCGGCCTGGTACCCCGCGCCGCGCAGCTCGGCCACGTATTGATCGCGCGTGGCGTCGTCGCCACCCACGACCAGGATCCGATCGGCCTGCTCCGTCACGCAACCGGCATCATAGCATCAGCGACGCGAATCAGCGACGACTTCAGCGACGGTAGAAGGCGGCGAGCGCGGCGAGATAGACTTTCTTGACCGGCACTCCGTGCTCGCGCGCGAGGCGGCGGCACACCTCGTACTCGGGCGCGGCGTTGAAGATCTCGTCGCCGGTGCCCGCGACCTTGATCTGCACCTTGCCGTACGGCGTATCGACGTCGACGAAGTGGCGCGGCAGGATGGTGCGCGACACCGGGCGGTGGCGCACGCCGATCGACGTCGACTCGCGCAGGAGCGCCTCCGACACCGGGCCGCGGCGCGGCGCCTCGCACAGCGCGGCGACGATCAGCGCCGGGCGGCCCTTCTTCATCACGATCGGCTGGAACCACGCGTCGACGGCGCCGGCGGCGAACAGCGCCTCGAGCAGCGGCTCGCACAGCTCCGGATTCATGTCGTCGACGTTGGCCTCGACGACCACGTAGGCGGCTTCGGCCTCGCCGATCACCGCGTCGATCGGATGGCCGGCGACCACGCGCAGCAGGTTCGGCCGATCGGCCAGCTCGCGATCGCCCGCGCCCCAGCCGACCGCCGCCACCAGCATCGGCGGCATGAAGCCGTAGCTGGTCGCCGTCGCCGCCAGGATCGCCGCGCCCGTCGGCGTGGTCAGCTCGCTGTCGCCGCCGGCTTCCACCTCCGCGCCGGCGAGCAGCTCGAGCGTCGCGGGCGCCGGCACCGGCAAGCGGCCGTGCGCGGTGTCGACCATTCCGCCGCCGAGCGGCACGCGGCGCGCGGTCACCTGCGCCGGCGCGAGCCACGCCAGCGCCGCCGCGGTGCCCACGATGTCGACGATCGAGTCCACCGCGCCGACCTCGTGAAACGCCACTTCCTCGACGGTGACGCCGTGCAGCCGCGCCTCCACCGCTGCGATCCGATCGAACATCGCGAGGGCGCGCGCCAGCACGTCGCCGTCGAGCGCGCCGGTCAGCATGGCGCGGATGTCGCGGTAGTGCACATGCGGATGATCTTGAACGTGGCCGTGGCCGTGGCCGTGGCCGTGGCCGTGACCGTGACCGTGGTCGTGATCGTGACCGTGGTCGTGATCGTGGTCGTGATCGTGATCGGCTACGGCTACGGCTACGGCCACGTCTTGTTTAACGCGGATCTTGGTGCCGACCAGCGCGCCGCGCTTCACCCGCTCGCGCTCGAGCTGGTACCCCCGAACCGGCAACTTCGCCAATTCCGCACGGACCAGCTCCTCGGGAACGCCGAGGTCGAGCAGCGCGCCGAGCGCCATGTCGCCCGCGATCCCGGCGAAGCAGTCGAAGTACAGACACGCGCCGCGCAGCTCGGCCATCACTTCTCTCCGTCGCGCCGGCGGTTCATCAGCGCGGCCGCGTAGCCCGCGCCGAACCCGTTGTCGATGTTCACCACCGTCACGCCCGACGCGCACGAGTTGAGCATGCCGAGAAGCGCCGCGATCCCGCCGAAGCTCGCGCCGTAGCCGATCGACGTCGGCACCGCGATCACCGGCCTGCTCACCAACCCCTTCACCACCGACGGCAGCGCGCCCTCCATGCCGGCGACGACGATGATCACCTCGGCGGCTTCGAGCAGCGCGCGCCGGTTGATCACGCGATGGATCCCCGCCACGCCGACATCGAACAGCCGATCGACCCGGCTGCCGCCGAGCCGCGCGGTGAGCGCCGCCTCCTCGGCGATCGGCACATCCGACGTCCCCGCGCTGACGACCAGCACCGTGCCGCGCCCGGTCTCGGCGATCGGCTGCTGCTCGACGACGATCGCCCGCGCCTGCGCCTCGTACCGCGCCTTCGGCACGCGCGCGAGCACGTGCTCCGCCTGCTCCGCGGTCACGCGCGTCGCCAGCACGTTGGCCCCGCCGCGCTCGAGCTCGACGAGGATCGCCGCGATCTGCTCCGCGGTCTTGCCGAGCCCGAGCACCACCTCGGGAAACCCGGTGCGCAAATGGCGGTGATGATCGACCTGCGCGAACCCGAGATCGCGAAACGGCAGCTCGGCCAGCGTCTCCATCGCCGCGTCGACGGTGACCGCGCCCGTCTTCAATTGTTCGAGCAGCGCGCGCAGGTGAGCCGGATCCATCGCGCGCAGTCTAGCGCAATCCGCTACGGCGCGTGCGCGGCGCGCAAGCAGGCGACGAAGTCACGCACCTGCGCGCGCAGCAGCTCCTCGGCGCGCCCGGCGCAACCGGCCTCGCACGGCTCCGGCCGCGGATCGTAGAAGACGCCGAGGTGCTTGACGTTGGGCTCGGCGGCGGCCGCGCGCGCGATCAGCTCGGCGAGCCGCTTGTACTCGCCGTCGAACGGCAGCTCGCGAAAGTTTTCGCGCAGCCGCCCATAGGTGAAGTTGCCGACGTAGACGTAGGCCACGCCCGCTCTGCGATCCACGCCGTCGACGGCGAACGGCTGATCGTGGATCACGCTCTCGTGGATCGTGTGCGTCTTCTTCGCCACGTCGGGCGGCAGATACACGCGCTCGATCGAGTGCTCGTGCACGGTGGCGAGCAGGACGGCGCGCGGCTCGAGCTTGAGCCCGGCGCGCTCGAGCTCGGCTTCGATGATCTTGGCGGCGGCGTTCTCCATCACCGGCGGCGAGTGATCGCTCGCGCGCCCCTCGCCGTGCGGAAACAGCGCCACCACGCGCGGCGCCTTCGCCAGCGCCGCCGGGCAGCGGCCCGCGCTCTCCTGAGCGCTCGTGTCGCCGCGGGCGCCTGGCGTAAACAGCGTCAAAACGGCAAACGCGCCCAGTAGAACGCCACCCGCCAAAACGCGACTCATCCGGGAATCGTCCCCGGCCCGCGCACCGGCGAGCGGCGCCGGCCCAGGCGGATCTGCACCTCCTCCACCGCGCGCTCGGACGCCTTGGTCACCTTCACCAGCACGTTCCCGAAGCGCACCGACTCCCCCTCGCGCGGAATGTGCTTCAACCGATCGAGCACCAGCCCCGCCACGCTCTCGTAATCTTCGCCCTCGGGCAGCTCGACGCGCAACAGCCGATTGACCTCGCCCACCGAGGTCCGCGCGCTCACCCGCCACACGCCCTCGGCCTCCTTGCGCACCGGCGGCGGCGCGGTGTCGTGCTCGTCCTCGATCTCGCCGACGATCTCCTCGAGGATGTCCTCGATGGTCGCGATCCCCACCGCGCCGCCGTACTCGTCGACGACGATCGCCATGCCCTGCCGCGCGCGCTGGAGCTCGACCAGGAGGTCGACGGTCGCCTGGCTGCGCGGCACGAAGATCGGCGCGCGCGCGATCGCGCCCACGCGCGTGAGCTGCTTGCCGCCCTTGAGCACATCGAACGCGTGCACCGTGCCGATGATCCGATCGACGCGCTCGCGATAGACGGGGAAGCGCGTGTACTGCGACTCGTCGATCTGCTTGGCGGCACGCTCGAGGTCGGCGTCCTCGGGCAGCGCCACGACGTCGGAGAGCGGCACCATCACGTCGGCGACAGTGGTGTCGGTGAACTCGAAGATGCGCGAGATCATCGTGCGCTCGCCCTCGGTGATCTCGCCGCGCGACGCCGCCGACGGGCCCTTGACCATCAGCTCCAGCTCTTCGCGCGTCACCAGCTTGCGCTCGGGCAACCGCAGGATGCGCATCAGCCACGCGGTGAAGCGGCTGAGCAGCCACACCAGCGGCGCGAAGATGCGCGACGCCAGCCACACCGGGTACACGAGCGCGCGCGCCATCGCGTCGGCGTACTGCTGGCCGAGCGTCTTCGGCACGATCTCGCCGAACACGACGGTGATCGGCGTGAGCCCGAGCAGCAGCCACAGCTCGGCGTGGTTCGCCGTCGGCGCGAAGCGCTTGAGCGAGTACGTCATCACCACCGTCGAGACCACCACCGAGAGCTGCGTGCCGACGAGCGTGGTGGCGAGGAAGCGCTGCTTGTTGGTGAGGAACCCGAGGAGCAGGCGCGCGCTCGCGCGGCCCTCCTCGGCGGCCTTGCGCACGGCGATGTGATCGCACGAGATGATCGACAGCTCGCTGGCGGCGAACAGCATCTCGGTCGCCAGGCAGATCGCCGACACGATGAGCGCGAACGTCACGTGCGCGACTCCTTCTCGTCCGCGATCTCGCCGAACAGCTCCTCGAGCAGATCCTCCATCGTCACCAGCCCGGCCAGCCGCCCGTACTCGTCGACCACCAGCGCGAGGTGCGTCTTGCGCTTCTGGAACTCGCGGAACAGGTGATCGCACTTGGTCGTGCGCGGCACGAACAAGGGCGGGTGCAGGAGTTCCTGCACGGTGTGGCCTTCCAGGTGCCCCTGCGCGTAGCCGACGAGATCCTTCGCCAGCAAGACGCCGATGAACTCGATCGTCTTCGGCGACTCGGCGCCCTTGCGCGCGGGCCGCTTGCGCACCGTGCGGTAGATCGGCACGCGCGAGAAGCGCTCGGCCGCCACCGCCTCGACCAGCCGCCCGAGCGGCATCTCGTACGGCAGTGCAAAAACTTTTTCGCCCGGCGTCATCACTTTGCCGACGGTGGTGTCACCGAACTCGAACACGTTGTGGATCAGCCGCCGCTCGGCGACCTGCAGCTCGCCCATCTCCGAGCCGACGTCGACCAGCGCGCGAAACTCCTCCTCGCGCAATCCCTGGTCGGCGGTCACGCGCCGCCCGCCGAGCAGCGTCACGAACACGCCGGCGATCGCCGACAGGATCCAGCGCACCGGCGTCACCAGCCGCATCGCCTGCGTGAGCGGCCACGACACCGCGCGCGCCCAGCGCTCGCCCACGCGCACCGCCAGCGACTTGGGCGTCATCTCGCCGAACAGGAGGAGCAGCGGCACCGTCAGCGCCGTCGAGATCGCCACCTGCGCCATCTCGCGCAGAAACGGCCGGCGGTACGCCACCAGCTCCGCCACCAGCGACGACGCGAAGATGTTGATCAGCTCGTTGCACACGATCAGCGTGACGATCAGGCGCCGCGGATTCGACAGCAGCCACAAGACGCGCCGCGAGCCCGCGTCCTCGCGGCTGGCCATCGCCTCGCGCGACAGCCGGCTGATCGAGAACAGCGCCGTCTCCGCGCCGGCGAAGAACCCGGAGCCGAGCAAGAGCGCGCCGATGGCGATCAGGCGGACGGCGAAGAATGAGTCCATCGCTATACGGGATCGGAGGGCGCGACCGGCAGCGTGAACAGGAACGTCGCGCCCTTCCCCTCCTCACTCTCGACCCAGACGCTGCCCGCGTGCGCCTCGATGAAGCGCCGCACGATGTTGAGCCCGAGACCGGTGCCGCCGTACTCGCGCGTCGACGAGTTGTCGACCTGGAAGAACGGATCGAACACGCGCTGGTGGTGCTCGGCCGCCACGCCGATTCCCGAATCGGCCACTTTTACCCGAACCATCGGCCGATCGCCCTCGATGAACAATTCGCCGCCGATGTCGATCGAGCCGCCCTCGGGCGTGAACTTGACCGCGTTGCCGAGCAGGTTGAGCAGCACCTGGCGCACCTTGTCGCGGTCGCCGTAGAGGCGCGGCAGATCGTCGGGCAGCGAGCACTTGAGGTGCAGCTTCTTCGAGCGCGCGTGCGGCGCGATGGTCGACAGCGCCACCGACACCACCTCGGCGAGATCGAACGGCGCGCGGTCGAACTTCATCTGCCCGGCTTCCATGCGCGAGATGTCGAGGATGCCGGTGATGAGCTGCAGGAGCTGGTCGCCCTTCTCCATCACCGTGCGCACGTACTCGCGCTGCTCGTCGTTGAGCGGGCCGGCGATGCCCTCGAGCAGCATCTCCGAGTAGCCGATCACCGACGTGAGCGGCGTGCGCAATTCGTGCGAGACGGTGGCGAGGAAGTTGGACTTGATGCGATCGGCCTCCTGGAGCCGCTCGACCGCCTGCGCCAGGCGGCGATTTTTTTCCGTCAGCTCGCGGTTGGCCTCCTCGACGGTGGCCATGTGCATGCGCGCCGACATCGCGCGCTTGATGCCCTCGAGCACGAACGCGTCGGCCACGCGCTGAAGGTGCGTCGCCAGCTTGCGCGCCGCCGCGTCGTCGACCGCCGGCGGAAACGGGCCGAGCGCCAGCCGCCCGATCGCCGAGCCCTCGTGCAGGAGTTGGCACACCACGAAGCGGCCGTGGCTCGCGCCCGCCTCGACGGAGACCGGATCGAACTCGAGCTCGACGTCCTTGACCGCGTCCGGCGGCGCGGCGCCGAACAGCATGCCGCCCTCGCGATCGATCACCGCCACCGCCACGCCGAGATCGCTGCCGCCCGCCGCCAGCGTCTCGCGCGCGTTGCGATCGAGCAGCTCGTCGAGCGTGACCGGCGCGTCGACGTTGAGGGCGGACTCGTGCATTAACGCGCGGGCTCCGTTCGGGCGGGCGCGGCGGCGCCGAGCTGCTTGCCGAGCTCCGAGAGCAGCTCCTCGCGCGGCAGGCCGTGCTTCGAGCCGAGGCCCATGCGCTGCTCGAGCGCGTCCCACGTCGAGGCCGCGAGCCCGAGGAACGTCTCCACCACGCCCTCGCCCTTGATCGCCACCGCGCGAAACACCGGCTCCTTGCCGCGCGTCGCGATCTTGCTGATCTCGTCGTCGGAGCGGACCTTGGGCAGATCGCGTTTATTGAATTGAATGACGATTGGAATGTTCTCTTTGTCGAGCCGATTGTCTTTGAGGTTTTGACGCAGGTTCGCAAACGACTCGTTGTTGTTTTTCGTCTCGGCGATCTGCGAATCGGCGATGAACGCGATCCCATCGACGCCCTGCAAGACCACCTTGCGCGTGGTGTTGTGAATCACCTGACCGGGGACCGTGAACAGCTTCACCTTGACCGTCATCCCCGACGAGGATTTGAACGCGAGCGGCAGCAGATCGAAGTACAGCGTGCGGTCTTCTTTGGTGTCGAGCGTGAGCAGCCGGCCGCGCTTGCGCTGATCCATGCGCGCGTGAATCTGTTGCAGGTTGGTGGTCTTTCCCGAAAGCGCCGGTCCGTAATAGACCAGCTTGATGGCAATCTCGCGATTCTTGAAATCTACCTGCGCCATATTCGCTCTACCCTTCGTCCCCCGCGAACCCTCAAGCGTCGACCCGGTGCCCGCGCGTGCGCGCACGCAGCGGCTTGCCGCTCGGCTGGAGCGCCGCGGCCAGCACGTCGTCCATCGTGCGCGCCAGCACCACGCGCATGCCGCGCAGCGATTTCTTCGGCAGCGACTCGACGTCGCGCGCGTTCTCCGACGGGAGAATCACGCACTCCATGCCCGCGCGCGCGGCCGCCAATAATTTTTCCTTCAGCCCGCCGACCGGCAGCACGCGGCCGCGCAGCGTGATCTCGCCGGTCATCGCCACCTGCCGCTTGACCGCCTGGCCGGTGAGCAGCGAGACCAGCGCGCACGCCATCGTCACACCCGCCGACGGGCCGTCCTTGGGCACCGCGCCGGCCGGCACATGAATGTGGATCTCGCGCTCGGCGTAGAACCCCGCTTTGAGCCCGAGCGAGGCGGCGCGGGCGCGCGCGTAGGAGAGCGCGGTCATCGCCGACTCCTTCATGACCTCGCCGAGCTGGCCGGTCAAGATGAGCGAGCCCTTGCCCGGCATCCACTGCGCCTCGACGCGCAGCACCTCGCCGCCGAACGGCGTCCAGGCCAGCCCCGTCGCCGCGCCGACCTCGTCCATCTCCGCCGCCTGGGCGAGGCGCGGGTGCGGCGCGCCGAGATACTTGCGCAGCATCGCCGGCGTGATGGTCGTCGCGTGCGGCGCGCGGCCGGCCTCGCGCTCCTCGACCACGCGGCGCGCCACCTTGCGGCAAATTGCCGCAACCTGCCGTTCCAGATCGCGCAGCCCGGCCTCGCGCGTGTAGTCGGAGACGATGGCGCGCAGGGCCGGCTGCGAGAACTGCAGCGCTTCGGCGTCGAGGCCGCACGCCTCGAGCTGGCGCGGCACCACGTGGCGGCGCGCGATCTCCAGCTTCTCGTCCTCGTCGTAGCCGGCGAGGCGGATGATCTCCATGCGGTCGCCGAGCGCGCGCGGGATCGGATCGGTGGCGTTGGCGGTGGCGATGAACAGCACCTGCGAGAGATCGTAGGCCACGCCGAGGTAGTGATCGCGGAAGCTCGAGTTCTGCTCGTGATCGAGCACCTCGAGCAGCGCCGCCGACGGGTCGCCGCGAAAATCGGCGCCGAGCTTGTCGATCTCGTCGAGCACCATCACCGGGTTGATCGTCCCCGCCTGCTTCATGCTCTGCACCACGCGGCCGGGCAGCGCGCCGACGTAGGTGCGGCGGTGGCCGCGGATCTCGGCCTCGTCGCGCACGCCGCCGAGCGACATGCGCACGAAGCGGCGGCCGAGCGCACGCGCGATCGAGCGGCCGAGCGACGTCTTGCCGACGCCGGGCGGGCCGACGAAGCAGAGGATCGGCCCGGCGTGGCGCGCGTGGCCGGCGCGCTCGCGCGTGAGCTTGAGGACGCCGAGGTGCTCGAGCAGGCGGTCCTTCACGTCCTCGAGGCCGTAGTGATCCTCGTCGAGGATCAGGCGCGCGGCCTCGAGATCGAGGTTGTCGTCGGTCGAGCGATCCCACGGCACCTCGACGAGCCACTCGAGGTACGCGCGGATCACGCCGGCTTCGATCGAGTCGGCTTGCGTCTGCTCGAGGCGGCGCAGCTGGCGATCGGCCTCGAGGCGCGCCTCGTCGGGCATGCGCGCCGAGTCGATGCGCGCGCGCAGCGAGTCCATCTCGCCGCGCCCCGACGGCCCGCCGCCGCCGAGCTCGCTCTGGATCTGCCGCAGCTGCTCGCGCAAAAAATATTCGCGCTGCGCCTTGGACATCTCCTCCTTGGCGCGCGACTGAATCGTCGCCTGCACCTCGAGGATCTCGACCTCCTTGCGCAAGAGCACGCTCACGCGGCGCAGCCGCTCGAGCGGGCGCAGCTCCTCGAGCAGCGGCTGCCCGACGTCGACCTTCATCGTCAGGTTGGACGCGACCAGATCGGCCAGCCGCCCCGGCTCGTCGATGCCGTTCAAGATCACCAGCAGCTCTTGCGACAGCGCCTTGCCCGACTCGCCGTACTTCTGCAGGTCGTCCTTGACCGCGCGGATCAGCGCCTCCGACTCGTAGCCGCCGGTCGGCTCGCCCGCGTCGTCGAGCCGCGCGATCGACGCGCGAAAGCACGGCGCCTCGGCCTCGATGCCGGTCACGCGCGCGCGCATCAGCCCCTGCACCAGCACCTTGACGCGCCCGTCGGAGAGCTTGCGCATGCGCACGATCATCCCGATGGTGCCCACCGGGTGCAGCCCGTCCGCCGACGGCGTCTCGTCCGCCTCGTCGCGCTGCGCGCAGAGCAGCACCAGCCGATCGGCCGTCTCCAGCGCCTGCTCGATCGCCGCCGTCGACAATTCGCGCGAGCACATGAGCGGCACCATCATGTACGGGAACACGACCAGGTCGCGGACCGGCAGCACGGCGAGGATGTCGGGGACATCCAAGGTGCGCTTGATGCTCCCGTCGGGGAGGTACTCGCTCACGCTCATGATGGGTGTGGGTGCTCGATCGAGCGTATCGCAGATTACGCGCACGGGAAAGTGAACCGGCGCGCGCGTGCCGGGCGTTACCGGCCGCGGATCGCGAGCAGGATGCCGTAGACCAGCACCAACGCCACCAGGCCGCCGGCGAGGTAACCGGCTAAACGCAGCCAGATCGGCGTTTTGATGCGATCGGCGTCGACGCGCGCGGCGTGCAGCGTCTCCACCAGGTGCAGCGCGCGGTCGAGGCCGGCGCGCGCGCGCGAGTCGGGAGGCGCGCGGCGCAGGCGCGAGCGGTAGTGCGCGGCGGCGAGATCGAGCCCGTCCGCGCCGGCGCACAACTCGAGGAAGCGGCGGTGCGCGTCCGCGTCCTCCCAGCTCGACTGCAGCGCCTCCCACGCGGCGTCGATCGCCGGGTGCGGCGTCACCGCGTCGGTGAACGACTCCCAGCGCGAGACCAAAAGGCCGCAGCGCCGGCACGCGTCGTCGCCCGGGCGCCGCTCGTGCTGGCACTTGGGGCAGACGATCGACACGCGCATGCGATTAGTTTCGCACGCTCGCGCGAACGATCAACTTGTGTCAAAGTTGAGAGGCCGATGCTGGGAACCGAGCTATTCGAGATCTGCGAGCAGCTGCAACGAGACGCGGGTGGTCGCAAGGTGATGGTGTTCGATGCCGACGGTGCCGTGCTCGCCCACGCGGGCGACGCGGGCTCGCTCGACGAGGCGGCCGGCGATTCGCTGGCGACGCTGATCGGCGACGTGATCACCGGCGCGCAGGCGGGGCAATTTCCGCCGGCCGAGGACATGGTCGCGGTGCTACCGATGGGCCTGCAGGTCTGCGCGGCGCCGGTCGGAACGCAAGCGGTGCTGGTGGTGGTGTTCGATAAGTCGGCCTCGCTCGATCGCGTGCGCGCCAAGATGCGCCGCGCGCGGGCCACGCTGGAGAAGAGCCTGCCGACGGAGAGCGGACCGACCGCGAGCTGATCGCGGCGGTTACTTCGCGAAGCGGTAGCCGGCCGACTCGGCCTGGCCCTGGATGGCGCCCATCACGGCGTCGTCGAACGCGGCGTCCTTCGGACCGCCCGCCTTCTTCTTGGCCTTGATGTACTCCTCGCGCCTGGCGTTCACGTCGGCGATGCGCTTCTGAATCGCCTCGCGCTCGTGCGCCTTCTCGGCGACGTACGCCTCGCGCTGCGCCGGCTGCATCGCGCGCATCGGCTCCGGCATCGCGGCCGGCGGCATGGTGGCGATGTTGACCTTGCCCTTCTTGCGCGCGTCGACGAGATCCCACTCCTCGTTCGAGTACACGGCGCTCCCCTTGGCGGCGGCGCGCGAGGCGGCGACGTGCGCGCCCTGCGAGTGGGCGTTGGCGTCCTGCGCCCGCTGGTTGGCCGCCTTGTCGGCGCCGGTCGCGCCGTACGCGACGTAGGTCTTGTTCAGCTCGCCCGACAGCTTGTTCAGCTCGTCGTCCATCGGCGTCGCGATCGCCACCACGCGGTTCTGATCGATCGCCGCGTAGCGCCCCTTGCCGAGCGACGCCACGTGCTGCCAGCCCACCGCCTCGCCGTTGTTCGGCTGGCCGCAGTAGATCGCGTTCACGTAGATGCCCTTTTCGCGCGCGTCCTGCACCGCGCTCTCGACGGGGATCACCGGATCCTGATCGGCCGGCTCGTTGCCCGCGACGAACACGATCTTGAGCGACTTGGGATCCTGATCCCACTGCATCTGGGTCGTCGCGTCGCGCACGGCGCGCGCCACGTACTCGGTGCCGCCCATGGTCTTGAGCGCGAACAGCTTGGAGTAGATGGTGTCGAGATCGGTGGTGAGGTCCGAGTCCTTGCGCACCCAGCCGACCGACGAGTCGTAGTTGGTGTTGCCGTACGAGATCAGCCCGACGCGCAAGATCGGCTGCGGCTCGGCTTTACCGAGCAGTAAAACGATGTCCCACAACTTCTGGCGCGCCGAATCGATCAGCCCGTCCATGCTCGACGACGTGTCGAGCGCGATCACCACGTCGACGTGGCGCGCCTGGGCTTTCGGCTGCTGCTGGTTGTTGGGCGCGGCGAACGCGGCACGCGCGAGGATGAAGACGGCGACGAGGGCCAGCTTGGTTCGGGAGAGGGTTCTCTTGCGCATACCGGGTAAAACGCACGTGCGCCGCCCGCGATCTACATCATCGGCACGCACAGCCCGGTGGCGTCGGCCTGCTCATTATATAGGCGGATCGCCTCGTCGCTCTTGCGCACGCCGATGATCGCCGGGATGAGGCCGATGATCGAGATGCTGACGAACGCCGCCGCCGCCGGGCCGGCGCTCTCGCCGTAGGCCTTGGTGATGAGCGGCGCCGAGATCGACGTGGCGATCAGGCCGGCGCCGATCAGCGAGTAGCCGACCGCGCGCAGGATCAGGCCGCGCCGCATCGGCACGCGCGTCGCCGGCGCGGCGAGCAGCGTGCGGTGCAGATCGCTGTTGGCCACCGGCGCCGAGCCGATCCACCACTGCGTGCCGGCGATGGTGCGCGGCTTGCGCGTCTGCTGGATGCACGGCCCGTCGTCGGCGGGCGCGAGGCGCAGCTCGCTCGGACAGTCGGCGAGGTTGGCGCGGTGCGTGCCGTCGGAGCAGACGATGCCGGGCGGCTTGCGCAGGATCGGGAAGCGCAACTCGAGCGCGCCGCCGTCGGCCGCCACGCCGGCGAGCCGCAGCGTCAGCTCGCGCGCCTCGAGCATGAACGCGCGCATGTCGTCGGTGGAGTGCGCCTCGAGATCGAACGTCACGTACCCCTGCCAGTCGCCGCCGTCGGGGATGGTCAGCGCCGGCGTGAGCAGCTTGAGCCCGCCCACCGCCTCGCGCACGAACTGGAGCGACGCGCGGTTCGACGAGTCGATGAGCGCGCGGTGGCGCGCGGTGACCTCGGCCTCGACGCGCCGCTCGATCTCGTACGCGTCGGTGATCCAGGGAAAGCGCCGCCCGTGGCCGTCGTCGAGCTCGGCGCGCGCCGCGCGCAGATCGAGCGGCTTGCCGGTGTGGTTGATGACGCGCACCTCGAAGCTCGGCAGCGGCACCAGCGCCACGTCGGCCTCCTGCAGCGCGGTGTTGAGCGCCGCGCCGACGATCGCGCCGCTCATGTCGTGCGCCTGCGAGGCGGTGTCGGTCTCGCGCCAGTTGATGCGCGAGACGATGCCGCGGTGCTCGAGCCAGCTCGAGCGCGTGATCGCGGACGCGGCCATGGTCACGCCGCCGCGCGCGACGCCGAGCGGCTGCGGCGGGCCGAGCGCGCGCACGCTCATGCGGTAGTTCGGCACGCCCTCGACGCAGCCGGCGAGCACGAGACCGAACGCGAAGGCGAGTGCGGCGAGCCGGCGCACGAGCTACTTCTTCAGCTTGGCGGCGAAACCGGTCTGCACCGGCAGCTGCGCCGATTCGAGGGTGCGCGCCAGCTCTTCGAACAGCGCGCGCTGCTTCGACGTCAATTCGACCGGCGTCTCGACGGCGAGCCGCACGTGCGCGTCGCCGCGTCCGCCGGCCGGCAGACCGACGCCTTTGCCGCGCAGGCGGAACAGCGTGCCCGACTGCGTCCCCGGCGGCACGCGCATCTCGACTTTTCCATCGAGCGTCGGCACCTGGATCACCGCGCCGAGCGCCGCCTGCGTCACCGACACCGGCACGTCGCACACCACTACGTCGCCCTCGCGCCGCAGGATCGGGTGCGGCTTCACGCGCACCACCACGTGCAGATCGCCCGGCGCGCCGCCGCGCTTGCCCGGCTCGCCCTGCCCCGGCACCCGCCGCGTCGAGCCGTCCTCGGTGCCCGGCGGGATCGCGACCTCGAACTCGCGCTCCTTGTCGATCGTGCCCTCGCCCTTGCAGACCGAGCACGCCTCGTCGACGATCTTGCCCTCGCCGTTGCAGGTCGCGCACTTCTTCGAGAGCGTGAAGAATCCCTGCTGCACCTTGATCTCGCCGCGCCCGCCGCAGTTGGGGCACGTCGCCAGCCCGGACGCGCCGCCCTGCCCGCCGGTGCCGCCGCACGCCTCGCAGTCGGCGCGCGCGGGAAAGTGGATCGTCTTCTTGACGCCGAGCGCCGCCTCTTCGAATTCCAATTCGAGCGTGTAGCGCAGATCGCGTCCCGGCGACTTCGCCTTCTTTTTGCCGAAGACGTTGCCGAACAGCGAGTCGAACAGATCGGTGAACGCGCCCAGGTCGACGCCGAACGCGCCGCCGTCGACGCCGTCGAAGCCGCGCCGATCGTAGCGCGCGCGCTTCTCGGGATCGGAGAGCACCGTGTACGCCTCGGAGACTTCTTTGAAGCGCGCCTCGGCGTCGGGATTGTCCGGGTTCTGATCGGGATGGAACTTGAGCGCCAGCTCGCGGTAGACGCGCTTGAGCTGCGCCCCGTCCGCGTCGCGCGCGACGCCGAGCACCTCGTAATAATCGCGCCGCACCGCCACGGCTAGTTGTCCTCGCCCTCGCCGCCCGCCGCCGCCGCGTACACCGCCTCG
>Ga0070741_10005681_pt1 | contig 27427 bp, 21 predicted proteins | sample Coa_R1_4_FD_66440 | JGI IMG/M metagenome (GOLD analysis project Ga0070741, IMG submission 66440) | Surface soil microbial communities from Centralia Pennsylvania, which are recovering from an underground coalmine fire - Coalmine... | ecosystem: Environmental > Terrestrial > Soil > Unclassified ...
AACGGTGACCGACCGGTCGAAGTCTTGCTTTGGCTCGCTTTTGCTGTTGATTTAGCTGATTGCTGACCGCTGATTGCTGACTGCTAAATTTTCAAATACCCTGCGCACCTCGGCGCAGCCCCAATTTAGCCGATTTTACGAAGCGAAGAAATAGCGAAAAAGTACATTGCTCCAATTCGCGCTTGCGATCAAATCTACAAATAGTTTTTCTCCGCGTCTCCGTGGTGAAATTCTCAAGCTCGCTTCTTCAGCAGTTGATCCATATCAACCGGGCCGAGAGCCATGCCGAGTTGTTGCATCATTCCGAGCTGGTCCCAGTTGTTCCAGCCCTGGACCAGCTTGCCGTTTGCGAATTGAATAATGGTGATTGCCGTCACGTTGATCTTGCGGTCGGTTGCAGGGAATCCCAGCCCGCCGCCTTGGTGCGTGCCGGTTACGCTAAGGCGTACGGCCACTTTGTCGCCTTCAGCCACCATATCTTCCACCGTAATGTGCAGATCAGGAAAGGCGTCCCGCTGTTGCGTACAAAGGGCTTGAACTGGGTTGGACCGTGGACCTCCGTATCGGTGGCAGCCAGCCCAAAGCCTATGCCTTTGGGGGAAAGTAGTTCGTCAATCGTGGCTTCGCGGCCCTGGTTCCAGACTTCTTCAAACCATCGTCGCACCAATTTTTTGTTGTCGTCGATCATGGTCGTACCTCATGCAAAAAATTGGGAGAACTGTATCACAGAGACGGTCATCGAAGGGGCAGAAAGAAGAATCAATCCTCTTCAGCTTTCCATATCCTCGAAGCAAACCGTTTGAATGAGGACACGCTTAAAGCCCCGCGAGCACGCGCCTTTGAGCCGGGTTTGGTAAGGCAGTCACAGACTAATGAATACGGGGCTTCCCACATTTCGCGTGCTTCCAACGTGGCGTTATCCAAAAGAACAAGCAAGACCGTGTCACAGGGCGCACCCAACTTAATTCGTGACATACGTTGCCCAGGCTTTGCTTTCTTGCCGTAGGCCCGTCCTTTTATTTGGATTCGTTCGGTACCGCGAAGCGCGTCATAGCCAACGGTGCGAGCTGGCACGAGTGTCAAATGAAGGATTTCTGCGGCAACGTATTCCGCAACTTCGCCTGTGACGCCGAGTGGCTTACCGGTTAATTGATAGTACTCGGCGGCAAGCGGCTTTACGGTTGCAAGTATTTCTTTGATTTTAATTCCCTGATTCTTTTCGTCGGTCGTGACGGCTGAAAAAGTCTCCTCGGGCTGCTGACTACAAGCGGTTGCGCTAAGTTGGAAAGGTGGCAGCTTAAGGATCGATAGTCCTTTTTCGACGAAAGCCCTTCGGTGCACTAACCCGAGATCGCCACCAGGGTAGATCGAACGCGCATGGTTTCTGAGTAATCCTTAGCGGATAACCGAAGGACGTCGTATGAACCATCTCGGTTTTCGAATGCGCCGACGACAGCGTCTAGCCTTGCCAACATCTTGCATAGCACACCGACTTGTTGCTGTGTTGTTGCGCGAGAACACTTGATGACGACCCGCAGCTCATCAAGTACACATTCATTGCTATTTCCGTCGGGTCTTATTCGCTTGGCACCAAGGCAGCGGCGATTCTTTCGCCGCATTCGTGGCCATATCGATTCCCAGCTGCGCCAGAGCTCCTATCTTGAGGCATGAAGGTCATTCTACTGCGAGTCAATATCGCGCAACCCCCGGGATTTTATGTAATAATCTTCGAAGCACGTAGTGTGCCGAAAAGAGCCCGACATTCACACAAATGTCGGGCTCTTTTTATTGAGGGCAAGTTTGTGCCGGAATCCACCGAGCGCAACAATCCCGCCGCAACCAACAAATTCAAAAAAGGGGAATGATCATGAATATTCGATGGGAAAAGTGTGTACCGAAGACTAAGAGACTCCGTTGCGCGTGCCAAGGGTTAAAATTTGTTATTAAGCTCGAGCCCGTAGCAAGAAAAGTGCACATTCGTAGATCTCATAAGTTGAGAATAGTTGCGAACTGCTCGCGCTGCGGGCGCTTGAGACGCGTATGTCTCGGTTCAGGAAAGTAGTACACGAACTCCCCGGCGTCTCGCTGGGGAGTTCCATTCAATGCATTCTCTGTGGATGCTGCAATCTAACCAAACGGTGTAGAAAAAACTAGGTCATCGCACTTGTTGATCTGAACGCGATAACCTTGTCGCGCAGTAATGCCATCGCAGCAACCGCAATATCATGCTTGCCCCTCGGATACTCGATCAATTCGATATTGTGAGTTTTCTTGATGGCGGATTTGATTGAGGGATGTCGCGTCTTTTCTACGAGAGCATAGTGCGGATGAGAGCTCGGGGCTGAAATGTACGCATTCTCTAGAACGAGTTGGATATCCGGATCGTTCAAGCTACAGCCGACAAATAGCAAGGTATTAGTTAAAAAAATGGCATCCAGCAGATCATAAAAACCGGGAAAATTCCGTTTTGCAGAAAAATAGCTTGAACGCGAGAGCACGATCTTGGTCGCATCCGTCACACAACCGTGAGCCTTGATTACCAGACGGATCTGTGACCTGATGTTCTGAACTGCGAAACCCTCATAATAGCGGCAAATATTATATCCACTCTCAGCATGGCCCGATTTGCAGTATTGATCATAAATCTCATCGTAGTTTGTAGTGATTACAATCTTGGGATCGATTTCAAGAATAATCTTGTGCAAATCGTTGGGAGCGAAATGTGGCTGCACAAAAGTCTCACGGAGATAATTCCCGAAATCAGCTTGATTGCTACGGTCAGTGATCACTTCTGCCGCGTCCAAAAATTGACCCTTGTTAATAAGCGTTTTGGCATGCCTCCTGTCCTTGGAATCGTGGACGTGTACAAGGGCGCCTTCTAGAAATACTTGCCAACTGGGTGGGCGCTTAAGTCCATCTTCAGATACGCTCCCCATTGACACTCCGGCACCCATGAAAATGGAACATCGTCTCTCCGCGAGCTCGCTGACGAGTGCGTCAGGCCAGTCAATCGCCACGATTAACCAACCATCCCAAGGTTTTTTGCGAGGGCCGTTACTATGTGCCCTAAGTTCTCGACGTAGCTATCGCGCTGCTTAAATTGGCTACCAACTAAACCATCCCCCGCGATCAGCTCACGGATGGGCGCATTCACGGACTGAGCAAGAGGAACAAGGCTATACATGTGAGGTACATCTCCCAAATGAGTAGCTACAAGGCTTGGAGCTGCAAATGCAGCTAATGATGCAGCCACTTCGTTCGGAATGTCCTCCAAGAGCCTCTCGTAAGCCTTTGTAGGACGCCTTACGCCGCCTTTGGATTTGGTGATGTACTGTTGAACCGTATAACCGACAAAACCGTGTTTAATTTTTGGTTTTTTTTCGATAAAGAAATCAGCAAGAATATTTGGGGCTCCTTGCTCTGACAGATCCACACCCTTTTCATAAGTTCCTAGCCAATAGGAGAGCCATTCTGAAATATTCCTTATCCCAAAAATACTGAATAGATCTGCACCCATTGGGCTCATGAAATACTGCGTTCCGAGCAGGACCGTACGATTAAGTGACCCTAAGCTAGGTCCAATGTCAAAGAAAGCGATGTCATATCTTGCGTCTAAAGAAGAGCAAAGGGCTGTCACCCAATTGCTTTTTCTGAGTCCACCTATCCCCCCGGCAGCCGCTTCAGCCCAGGCTTGGCTCAGAATATCTTCGACGATTGAAAGTCTGGGATGACCCGCAAGAAGATCGGTACCAAAGCGGTTAGCCGAAGCGAGAATTGGTGAAACATTATGATCGATTGCAGCATCTCCAACTTGAAGGGGCCGTACAACGTCAAGGAGCGTTCCAGTTTTTGAGCGGCCTTCGCGTTGACGATAAAGTTTCTGCGTAGTTTCTTCATCTAATACAAGTTGAGTCGTGTTGCATTGAGGATCACAATCTACTAATAGGACGCGTTTGTGTAGTTCCCGCGCAAAGTGCGCTGCGATGTTGCAAGTTAGCGTTGTCTTGCCGACCCCACCTTTGTTGTTAAAGAGAGAGATTGAGATCATTGGTGAGGATTATCTTTCCGGCTGCTTCATATTTGCAACCTAAAAATACTATAGTCGTCGAATACCCCGCCATTGCACGCGTAGGATTAATGCCGCTCGCACTTTACTGCCCCGATGACGTCTATGAAAGACCCGCCGGCATTTCAGCGAGGGAGAGCTGGCCGACCTAACGCTGGCGATTGCAGCCAAGAGCGTGCTCGGCAAGTATCGAGCCAGCGCACAGCCATGAATTACACAAGACTGCATAAGAAAACCGAGCCGTTAACGCTACCCCGGCATGCAAAAACAAGTGCGCTCGGGATTCGGGACTCCGCAACAAGTCAATAGCCAACAGCCGCCCTTTTTCAATCCAACTCCCTCAACCCTTGCCTCTGCCAATACACACCCAGACATCCCAGCAACGCCAGCGTAGCCATGCCGGCGATGGCGTGCGGAGCCTTGATGACGCGGGCGAGTGAGCCGGCGATGAGGCATCCGATGGGCGAGAGGCCGAGGAAGGCGGTGGAATAGATGCTCATGACACGGCCGCGCATGTTGTCAGCAGCCAGGTGCTGTAGAAGCGAGTTGACGGTGGCCACGGAGATGATCATGCAGTATCCGGCGAGGGCGAGAAAGAATCCGGAAAGATAGAAGTTGCGCGAGAAGGTGAAGGCGATGATGGCTGTAAAGAATCCGGCAAGAGCGCGGACCACAAAAAGCCCGCGGCGGCGAAGCGTGACGGAAGCAATGGTAAGAGCGCCCAGAAACGCGCCCGCCCCGGAGCAGGCCATGAGGATGCCGAGGCCGGGCTCTCCGGTGCCCAGAACGTCACGGGCGAAATAAGTAACAAAGGTGAGATAAGGCACGGCCAGCAGGCTGCTGATGGCCACCAGGAGAACGAGCGAGGACATCTCCGGGTGGCGGAAGACATAAGCGAAGCCCTGCTTCATCTTTTCCCATAAGTGGACTTCCTGCGGGGCGCCTGACTGCGGCTGCCGGTAACGGAGGCGCGTGAGCGCGACCAGCACGGCAAGAAAGCTCAGGCCGTTCAAAAAGAAGTTGCCGCCCTCGCCGACCAGGGCCATGGCGAATCCGCCCAGCGTAGGCCCAATGACGCGCGACATATTGAACTGCGCCGAGTTGAGCGCGATGCCGTTGGTGAGGTCTTCGCGCGGCAGGAGTTGCGGCACCAGCGCCTGGTAACTGGGCGTATTGAGTGACATGGCAATGCCAGTACCCAGGGACAGCGCGACGATGGCATAAACATTGATGTGATGGAGCCAGGTAAGCGCGGCCAGGGTGAAGGCAAAAACCATCATGGCGGACTGCGTCACCATGAGCAGCTTGCGCTTATTCACATGGTCTGCAATCACGCCGCCGATGAGCGCAAAGAACAAGATTGGGATGGACGCTGAGAAGCCGACCACGCCCAGCCAGAAAGCGGAGTTGGTGAGCTTGAGCACAAGCCAGCCCTGGGCGATGTTCTGCATCCAGGTGCCGATGTTGGAGAGAAAGTTTCCCGTCCAGAAGAGGCGGAAATCGCGATGGCGCAGCGCACGCGCCAGCCTTGGAACTTCAATAATGGTTGTTTCGGAATGATCAGGTTCGGCGACGGCGGACAATGTAACTGCGATAGGCTGGCCTGCGATTGTGGTTTTGGCAACGTGAACAACAGCGTCGCTGCAAAGGTCGGCATCGCTTACAACATCGCTGGAAAGAGCGGCATGGGTTGCAGCAGCGCCAGCAAAGCCAGCATCGATCGCATCATCCGAAATAGCTGTGTCTGTTTCAGCCACAGCTAGGCCCCCAGCCATGGCGCGCGGCAAAGACAGTTCTTCTGCTGAACTCAACAGCGGCGGCTCCGCGATGCCGCCATTCATCTCCGCTTCCGTACTCAATTTCCCTTGACCTGATAATTGCGCGATTCGAATAAATGTCTTCCATAGTGTAAGCTTTTTCGTTCCCAACACAGACAGCACGAAAGGCCGACGCCGGTTGGTGAAACCAAAAAGGCACCGAGTTCCAAATAAAGCCTTGTTCAGAAATTAGGAGACCAAATTGAAACGCGCCCAGTTTGTTGCCGTTGTAGCAATCTTTACCACCAGCTTGATCCTTACCAGCTTTGCCCAGCAGAACGCTCAAAGCGCGCAGCCGACGCAAACGCCTTCAACCGCGGCGCCTGCCCAGGGCGTGCCAACGGAGATGTTTGGCTTTCGCGACTTCGCGAAGCAGTACCAGATTGACCAGGAATTTCTGAAGGTGCCCAGCCCGGCGCGGGCGGAGCAGCATTTGAAGATCCTGACGGCGCAGCCTCACGTGGCGGGATCGCCAGAAGATAAAGCGACGGCAGACTACGTAGCCAAGCAGTTTGAGGTGGCCGGATTGCAAACCGAGACGGTGAAATATTCTGTGTGGATGAACCGGCCGGCAGAGATCAGCGTAAAGGTGACAGCGCCGGCAGGCGTGACGATGAATGGCCCGCATCCTGAGCATGTGGAGGGCGATCCGCTGGCGGACAATCCGAAAGTGGTGATGCCGTTTAATGGGTCGTCGCCTTCAGGCGATGTTGAGGCCGATGTTGTGTACGCGAACTATGGCCGCCCGGAAGATTTTAAAAAGCTGGAAGACATGAAGATCGATGTGCGCGGCAAGATTGTGATTGTCCGCTATGGAGATAATTTTCGCGGTGTGAAGGCGCTGGTGGCACAGGAACACGGCGCTGCGGGAGTCATCATCTATTCTGATCCGATTGACGATGGCTACTTCAAAGGCGATGTGTATCCGAAGGGGCCGTGGCGTCCTGAGAGCGGAGTGCAGCGCGGGTCAATCCAGTACATGTTTATGTATCCGGGCGATCCGACTACGCCGGGAGTGGCGAGCGTGATTGGGCTGCCGGAGTCGCAGCGAGTGCCGCCGGATAAAGCCACGGACATGCCGAAGATTCCCACAACGCCGCTATCATACGGAGACGCACGGCCGATCCTGCAGAATTTAGGCGGGCCGGAGACGCCGCGCGATTGGCAAGGCGCGCTGCCGTTTACTTATCACGTTGGGCCGGGCCCGGTTCGCGTGAAGATGCACTTGAAGCAGGATTATCGCTACTGGACGATTTGGGATGTGATCGGAAAAATTCAGGGAACGAAGTATCCCGATGAGTTGGTTGTGTTGGGGAACCATCGTGACGCGTGGGTGTATGGGGCGGTCGATCCAAACAGCGGCACCGCCGCCATGTTGGAGAGCGTGCATGGAATATCAGAGCTGCTGAAGCACGGCTGGCGGCCCGAGCGCACAATCATATTTGCCTCATGGGATGCCGAGGAAGAAGGTTTGATAGGTTCAACAGAGTGGGCAGAGGAGCATGAGAAAGATTTGTCTCACGCGGCTGCTTACTTCAACCTCGATGTCGCAGTCACCGGCCCTAACTTTGGCGCGTCAGCCGTGCCCAGCCTCAAAGGTTTTGTGCGCGATGTAACCAAGGTCGTGCCCAGCCCCAAAGGCGGCATGCTTTATGACGTCTGGAAGGAGCAGCGCCGGAATCAGCCTAATAGCAATAGAGAACAGAACCGCGCACCCAACGCTCGCGTTGAAAATGATGTCCATGTCGGCGATCTCGGCAGCGGATCAGATTACAGCGCTTTCATCCAGCACCTGGGCATTCCCTCTGCCGACATGACTTCCAGCGGGCCGTATGGTGTCTACCATTCCGCGTTTGACAATTTCAACTGGTTCAAAAAATTTGCCGACCCCACTTTTGTCTATGAGCAGGAGATGGCCCGCGTCTTTGGCATTGAGGCGCTGCACATGGCCTCTGCTGACGTCCTGCCTTATGACTACGAACTTTACGGCCGTGAGATCGGCGCTTACATTGAGAACTCGCAGGAAAAAGCGCGGCTAATGCTCGGCTCCAGCGCGCCCGACTTCACTCCAGCGGCCAACGCAGCTACGCGCTTCATGAATGCTGGTGCCAAAGTGCTGGCCATCCAGAAAAATCCGCCGCAGGATGTCACAAAGCTGAACGAGACGCTCATTGCCACCGAACGTGCGCTGCTCACTCCACAGGGATTGCCAAACCGCCCCTGGTTCAAGCACGCGATCTATGCGCCAGGCAAGTACACCGGCTATGCCGCGGTGGTGATCCCCGGCGTGAATGAAGCTCTCGACGCAAAGAATGCGCAACTGGCGACCGAGCAGTTACAAGTGCTCACAGATGCGCTCAATCGCGCTGCTGCGGAGTTGGAAGCATACAAGTAATAGAAAAAGTCCCCGACCTTTATGGGTCGGGGGAAACTTTTTCGCCACTATTTCGCTAAGGCTGCCACTCCCATTTGTCCACATTATTTATTTCAGCGTAATTGCCTAAACGCCCGTCGCCTCAATGTCATGCGTAACGGCCTGTCGTAAGGCGGCTATACTGTCGTAAAGCAGCTCTTATATATCTATATCTATGCTTGAAGCAGCTCTTATATGTATGCTTGTATATGTAGGCTTGCCGCCGGTTTCATCCTGGTTCAATCGTATGCGGTTCACCGCCAAATTATAGTACTAAGGCCCTTTTCAGCAGCTCTCGATTCCTTCTCGGATGGGCCAACTCGAACTACACCCAGGCATCTAATCCTTCTGTAAGCCACAAAGGCCCCGATTACGCGAGCTTCGTCAACTTAAACCTTTGGTATATACGCGTATCTGCCGAAGGGGCCGAATCAGCAGAACAGGAAAACGGAGGACATAAGTGAGACAACATATCCATAAGCTTGCAATGATCGTGGTACTGGGCGGCGGTTTTGCGCTGGCGCAGGGCATGCCGCAGCAGCAGCCATCAACGCCGTCAACCCCAAGCAGCAGTGACCAACAGCAACCTTCAACCACTGCTCCTGACCAGAGCAAGAACCCTGCGAACTCGCCGGAAACTCTTCCGAACACCGACCAGCAGAAATCGACTGATCAGAACACGCAGAAGCTGCCGCAGAGCGACGCAGCTCCAGCCGCTTCAGGTGATGTACAGAACTCAATTCAGTCGGCCATCCAGAAAGACCCAACGCTGGCCAACGCCAACATCACGGTTGACGTAAAGAATGGCAAGTCCGTTGAACTGAGCGGAACCGTTCCAAACAAAGACGCAAAAGACACGGCTGAGCGCATTGCCAAAGAGAACGCCAACGGCATGAAGATCAAGAACCACATCAAAGTGGCTTCCAATGACAACAACACGCAGCCCAAGAGTGACAAGAGCGATATGAGCAATCCAAAACTGTAATCGCAGAACAAAAGCAAACAAGGCGGCCTCTGGAAAGGGGCCGCCTCTTTTTGTTTGAACTTTATTTGTCTGGATCGCGATGCACGGTGTCCATTGAAAATGCCGGCATGCAGATGGCAATGTATTCCGTGGCTTCATCTGGAGTGGAATATTGGATCCATTCACCTGGATGAGCAATCACTGCCTGCCCCGCCGCCACATCAAATGTCCCACCTTTGTGGTGCACGCGCAGCTTACCTCGCAGGACAATTGTGTACTCTTCAAATTCAGGCGTTTGCCCCGGCTCCAGCCATCCCACCGGGCTGCGCATGTGGGCAACGCTGACGCCTCCACTATTAGAGCGCGTTCCGCTGCCGTCTGGAGTGTTCACGCGGCCAATGTATTCATCAATGAGCTTGGGCATATTACCTGCAGCCTGAATGCGGGTGGGACTCTTAATCAATGTAGGCAAGCGTAATCTCCTTCAATTGGTTGATGCGGCGCGTGGGAAAACTATCTTTCATCATCGCTGCGCTAGCCGCACGTGAATTTGCCTCGCCAAGCGCGTCTGCAAAAAGGTAACATATCAAGTTTTCTTTTTGCCAAGGAGCCTTCATGATCAAGCAGACATGCATTTTGGCGGCAACTCTTCTTCTCTGCAGCGTCGCTATCGCCCAAACCAGCGGAACAGAACGGCTGAAAGTTGACGCCACGGATGCACCCCGCAACATCTTGCATGCCACGCTTACAGTACCTGTTTCGCCGGGGACGCTTACTCTGGTTTATCCCAAGTGGCTTCCCGGGAATCATCGTCCCACGGGCCCAATTCAGAACTTCACCGGCTTGCACTTCTTTGTCGGCGGCAAGGAGCTGGAGTGGCAGCGCGATCTTGAAGATATGTACGCCTTCCACATTGTGGTTCCCGCCGGAGCAAGCGAGTTAGAAGCTTCTTATGACACCATCACCTATTATGGAAAAAGTTCCCTCGCTTCCAGCAAGGTCCTCGATCTTGTATGGAACCAGGTGGTGCTCTATCCCAAAGACACTAAGACTGATGACGTTCGCGTCTCCGCATCCGTTCGCCTGCCGGAAGGATGGAAGTTTGGCACCGCGCTAACTCCGGTGCAGCAAAATGGCGACTCGGCTGAATTCCAAACCGTGTCATTGACAACGCTGGTAGATTCGCCGCTGATTGCGGGTCAATTCTTCCGCGAAGTGCAAATCACTCCGCCGGGAGAGCCAATCACGCATGTGATTGACATGGTCGGTGAGAGTGAAGAAGCAATTGAGATCACAGACAAGGACATTGCCAGCCTGAAGCAGCTTGTCGCGCAAACCGGCAAGCTCTTTGGCGCGCGCCATTACACCAAATATCACTTCCTGCTGACGCTCGGCGATCAGACAGCGCATCATGGACTTGAGCATCATGAATCGAATGACAGCGGCGCTGCCGAAGATATGTTCAGCAGTAACGGCGCGCACGATCTTGAGGCCGATCTTCTGCCGCATGAGTTTTTCCATTCATGGAATGGCAAATATCGCCGTCCAGCGGGGCTGGCCACGCCTAACTATCAGGTGCCCATGCATGGCGATTTGCTTTGGGTCTATGAAGGCCTTACGGATTATTACGGCAACATTCTCGCCGCGCGCACCGGCCTGCGCTCGCCAGAGCAGTTCCGCGAGAACCTTGCTTACACTGCCGCCATGCTCGATCATCGCGCCGGGCGCACCTGGCGTCCGTTGCAGGATACGGCAACTTCCGTGCAGAGCCTCTATGCCGCTCAGCCGGAGTGGACCAACTGGCGGCGCTCCGCAGATTACTATCCTGAAGGTTATTTGATCTGGCTGGAAGTTGATTCGTTAATGCGGCAAAAGAGCAATGGACAAAAATCCCTCAATGATTTCTGTCATCTCTTCTATGGCGGAAAGAGCGGTCCGCCGATGGCGGTTCCGTATAAGTTTGATGACATTGTGGCCGCGCTTAATCAGGTGGTGCCTTATGACTGGGGCAAGCTGCTGCGCGAGCGCCTGGATTCCAAGGCCCCGCAAGCACCCAAAGGCGGTATTACCAACGACGGCTGGAAGCTCATTTATAACGACCAGAAAAACACCACCATGGAAGCCCGCGAAAAGAGCAGCAACAACATTGACCTGAGCTTTTCTCTGGGCTTTATTGCCACCAAGGACGGCGAATTGCGCGACGTGATTCCTGGTTCGCCTGCTTACGCGGCAGGGTTGGGCCCGGGAATGAAGCTGATCGCAGTGAACGGTCGCAAGTGGTCCAAGGACATTATTCGCGCAGCCCTCAAAAGCGGTATTCATAGTCAGCAACCTTTATCGCTGCTGGCCGAGAACGGCGAATACTACAAAACTTACAATGTGAATTATCACGAAGGCGAGCGCTATCCGCACCTGGTTCGTGAAGATGGGCAGCCGAATACGTTGGATGAGGTGATCAAGCCGGAATAGTTTTTTCCTTATTCTGTAATCCCGAGCGCAGCGAGGGAGCCCTACGGGCTTAAATTCTCTATTGGTTGTTAATCCTGAAATTTTAGTGAAGGTAGAGATCCCTCACTTCGCTCGGGAAAGAAAACCTACCTCGCCTCTTGTACCGCGCGGCTTTTTGAAACCTCTGCGGTCCGCTCCAGTTTGTCCCATGCGAAGGGCTTGCCATCAATGGCACGCTTGAGCGTCTTGGCCAGCACAGCGGAAAAGAGCTGCCGGTAAGAGAAGCGTTGCAGCCACAAATGCAGGAGCAGTTGTGCGTCCTCGCCGGTGCCTTCAGTCCGCCGCTCCAGCAGAAACGCCAGGGCAGATGCCACAAAATCAATGGCCAGAAAGATCACAAAATAGAACGCCAGCCGTTCCAGGCTGCTGGGATCGGCGCTCTCAGGATGGAAATACCGGGTGACCAGATATTCCAAAATGCCGAACAAAAACATGATGTCAATAAAAGGCGAGACCAGCGGCAGCAATATCTGAAAGATGATGATGTTGGGTAGCGCAATCCAGCCCAGGCGGCTGCGCCTGCGGATGGCCGCTCCGTGCTTCCACACTGCCTGAAGAATGCCAAATGACCACCGAAACCGTTGGCGCATCAGTTCGCGCGCATTGGTTGGAGCTTCAGTAAACGCCAGCGCGCGGTCTTCATTCACAACGCGCCAGCCATGTTCCAGCAGTGACATGGTTAGGTCTGCATCTTCAGCCACCGTGTCTGTGGGATAGGCGCCGGCCTGCTTTACTGCCGCCACACGCCATGCGCCAATCGCGCCGGGCACCACGCTCACCGCGCCGAAGACGTTAAGCGCGCGCCGCTCAAAATTCTGGCTGGTGATATATTCCAGCGCCTGCCAGCGTGTCCACAGGTTCACGCGATTGCCAACCTTCGCGTTTCCCGCCACAGCACCCACCTTGGGATCGGCAAAATGCTGGATCAGGATTGAGATGGCAGTCGGAGCAATCACCGTATCGGCATCAATGCCCACGTAGATTTCATCTTCAACCAGCTTCAGCGCCTCATTCAAAGCGCTGGCTTTGCCTGCATTGGGCTTGGTCAGCAAAAGAACGCGGCCTTCAGCAATCTCTTTGCTGAATTTTTCTTGCACTACCTCTGATGTAGCGTCCTTGGAGCCATCGTCCGCAACAATAATGTGCAGGCCAGGATAATCTGACGCAAGCACCGAGCGGACCGTGTGCTCAATGACCTTCTCTTCATTAAAGGCGGGGATAATGACGCTGACAGAAGGATGGTAGTCCGGCCCACCCAAAATCGGCGGTTTTCGCAAGCGATCAAATGTGGCCAGCGCGCCAATCCCAAGCAGCCGCCCGCTCATCAAGAGATCGCCAATAAAGAAAACCAAAACAACAAAGTCTCTGAGCCAGGCAAATCCTGTAAAAACGTATCCCTGCAGCCGCGCCGCAAGCACCTGGTTGGCCGGCAACTGCGGCATCACATCAGCCCGCGTCTTGCCCAGCAAATCTTCTATGCTCACAATCTTGAAGCCCCGCGCCCGCAGCCCTTCAATCACCGCAGGCAAAGCTTGAATGGTGGCTGAGCGATCACCGCCGCCATCGTGCAACAAAACAATGTTGCCGCAGTAGATCGGCGCGCGCGTCTGGCATCCTTTGGTTGCTGCCGATTCCGCCTGCGACATTACCGCGGCCACAATTGCGTTGGCGGTCGCGCCTTTCCTCCAGTCATTCGGATCAATCTTTGATCCCACCGTGATGTAGCCTTCTCCCTGCACCAGTTCCAGCGGGCGCACCTGGTCGGCGATGTCGGGCTCCTGATCAATGGAATACGGCGGGCGGAAATACTGCGGCTTCACTCCCATGATGCTGGCAAATAACTTTTCCGTGAGCTGCAACTCCACGCGCTTGATGTACCACTGGGAAACGTCGCTGATGTCCGGATGCGTGAAGGTGTGATTGCCGACGGCGTGGCCCTCATCATAGATGCGCCGCGCCAGCCCGGGAAATTTCTGCGTTTCCAACCCAATCAGGAAAAACGTGGCGTGAACATTTTCACGCTTCAGGATGTCGAGTATCTTGGGAGTGTTGGCGGGATCCGGGCCATCGTCAAAGGTAATCGCGATCTCTTTCTCCTTCCAGCCGTATTGCCCTAACTGGTAAGGTTCCGGCAGCGTGGTCATTTTTTCCGCGATCACAAATTTATTGTCGGAATCCAGCGTAACCGCGCGCTCCCCCGGGCTGGGTTCTTTATCGATCATCAGGATCTCGCCATAGCCCTCGCGGTCCACGTCTTCGCCTGAAGGAACAGTCTTCAGTTTGGCATCAGCGCCAGCTTCATTGGGATTGTCCCAAATCTTCCACAATGAACGGTCTTCCGATCCCAAGCGCCAAAGAGCGAACGTGCGAATGCCAAGATCACGCGCTGCGCGCATCTCGTCCAACGCCGTCACTGCATCCAGATACCACACTTCATGCCGCACGCCATTGTCTTCTTCGTAGGCAAAGTGCGGATTCAGAGAGTCAGAATCCAATTCAACATCAGAACCCGACTCGTTCGCGTGCAGCCACGCTTCCTGAACGTTGTTGGTGTCAACATTTACCACGCGACGCTTCTTGGCGGAAAGCGCCCAGTCATAACCATAGCTGCCGATGGCGCAGATGATCTTGGTCTTAGGGATGTCCTTGATCGCTTGCTGCAGGTTTGAGACAAACCAATCCTGTGAAGCCACCGGCCCAGGCGAACTGGTGACCTGGTGCTGATCATAGTTCATGATCACCAGACCGTCAGACGCGGCAGCAAGCCGAGGATAGTCGTAATCTTTATCTGAAACGGGCACGTTCAGGTAGAGACGCAAGCCACGCGCATGCAAATCCGCGCCCAGTTCCTCGATCAGCGCCACAAATCCTGGCTGCGCCTTGAGTGGAATTTCTTCAAAGTCCAGCGATACGCCTTTGAACTTATCGCTGGCCAGGTACAGCAGAAGATCAGAGCGGAAGGTCTGCCGCGCCGCTGGATTGTTCAGAAAATCGCCGATATTCGTAAGCCACTGCTTGCTGACCTGGTCAAAGTTATTGACCAGCGGAAAGACTTCAACCTCAGCTTTTTCCGCGCGCAGAAAAGGCATTACGCGATCGTCAGTCGGATGGACCAGTCCATTTTCCACCACCTGAAATGGGTTGTTCACGCTGTCAAAGCCTTGCAGATGTCCATCAGGGCTGAGCACATGCAGCCATTCAGGAAAAAGAAGGTCGATCTGCGGATAGTACTCTTTGAGCGAGACAAAACTCGCGGCGTCCCAATTAACATAATAGGCCGCGCGGATACCTTCATCGGTATTCAACACCACCTGCGATGGCGATGCGTTGGTTTTGCGGTGCGTCCCCTTGGTCTGGGGCCGTTTGCGATGTTCGCGCTCTTTCAGGGTGCGCAGGTTGCGCTTCTGCTCCGGCATGAGTACTTTGGGCAGCGGGTCCGCCTCTATAAAAACGGTAACAATAAAGAACAGCACCAGTGCGCTGATGATTGCGCCCAGCACGCTAAAGAGGACACGTAGGCGCCCCCATCGCTTCCGCTGCGGATCATAAAAGACTGATTTTGCCATTGCTGGATTTACACATTATCGTATGCGGCTCCTGAAGGCAGGTCAATCAAGGGAAATGCCGTAGTGAGGCACTTTAGAAGCTGACCTCTGGCGTATCCGGCATCTGGCGATTTGCTGGCGATTCGCGGAAGCTAAGGTTAGCGCAGTGGAGTGCTATCGCGGGCCTTTAGACAGACGTCAGTTGAACCGGGCTTCTCCAGCCGTTACACTGGCCTTTCCTTATTCATGAGAAAACTCCTTGAACTGGTGCGGCGGAACTGGCTTTTTTTTCTGCTGGCCACAATTGCCGCACTGGCTCTGCGTTTGTTCTTTGTGTTTCATCTGCCGCACCTCGCGGGCGATACCTGGATATACGGCGACATCGCCAAAAACTGGCTTAACCATGGCATTTTCGGCGTGACGGATGACGGCTTGGTGCGGCCAACGCTCATTCGCCTGCCCGGCTACCCCGGATTTCTGGCCGCGATGTTTGCCATCTTTGGCCAGGAGCACTATCGCGCCGTGATGATTGCGCAAGCGCTCATTGACACCAATACCTGCCTGGTGATCGCGGGGCTGGCCCTGGAACTGATGGATGTTCGCGCTGCTAAGGCGGCTTATCTCCTGGCGGCGTTGTGCCCCTTTACCGCGAACTATGTTGCTGCTCCTCTTTCGGAAACGCTGGCCATCTTCTGCGTTGCGCACGCGCTTTATTACGGAGTGCGCAGTTTGAAAGCGCTACCACAGGAATCATCACTGATCCTTTGGCTGCTGGCAGGGCTCTGGACTTCAGCGGCCATCTATATGCGGCCCGATGATGGCATCATCCTTCCCGCGCTGGGCCTCGCTCTGCTGGTGTTTGTAATTCGCCAGAACACGCGGAAGCGTGCGATTGTGGCCGGGATTGTGTTGGCCATCGCCAGCCTGGCTCCGCTTGTACCCTGGACCGTGCGGAACTGGCGTGTCTTCCATTTGTGGCAGCCGCTGGCCTCGCGCTACGCCAACGATCCCGGTGAATTTGTTCCCCATGGCTTCGATCACTGGATAAAGACCTGGATGGTGGATTTTGTTTCCGTGGACGAGGTCTATTGGAAAGTTTCCGGCGAGCCGGTTGATCCACAAAACATTCCTGAACGCGCTTTTGATTCCCTCCAGGAATATGAGCAGACGCTGGGGCTGATCTCGCGCTACAACCAGCAGCTCTATATAGATCCAGACCTGGATGCGGAATTTGATCGGCTTGCGCATTTTCGGGTGGAGCATAATCCATTGCGCTACATGATCTGGCTGCCGTCATTGCGGATGCTGGATATGTGGCTGCGTCCCCGGACTGAGATGCTGGACGTTGATCTCCGCTGGTGGGAGTTTGGCAAGCATGAAGGCGAGAGCTGGTTTGCGCTGGTGTGGGCGGGAATCAACCTCTTTTACGTGCTGCTGGCGTTGCGCGGCTGGGCAAAGCACCGGCTGGGCATGGCCGCTATTTTTCTTATTGGATTTGTAGTTTTACGAACGCTGTTTCTTTCTACCCTGGAAAATCCTGAACCGCGTTACGTGCTGGAGTGCTTTCCGGTGATTCTGGCTTTGGCTGGAGGGGCGTTTGCTTTGCCGAAATTGCGGCGCTCAGATACTTAATAGCCACTTCTTATCAATTCCTTGATGAAAATCTCTCACTCGTGAGCTCAAGAAAAAGGGCCAGCCTTTTTTTCGGCTGGCCCCAAGTCTTACGAATCACATCGATCTAGAAGGTGATGTGAGCATTGAGAGTCATAGAACGGCTCGTTCCGCTGTTAGCCCATGTCTCCCCAAACGTACCCGGTGCAGCTCCAGCAGTATTTACTCCGTTGATGTTCCGGTTGTTGACGTTGAGCCCTGGCACGCCCAGAAACTGATAGTTGAGAGCGTTGAACACATCGGCACGAAGCTGCAAGCTGACGCGCTCGTTGAGCTTAAGGTTCTTAGCCACTGCCAGATCCAATTGATTGCGGGCCATGGAGCGGAAATCATTGCGACCTACTGAGCAGGCGAACGGATTTCCACCGCACAGTGCGTTAATCGCAAACGTGTTGTTTACGATGAAGTGAACATCTGACGGACTGATGACAGGGCAAGCCGGCGTTCCCACCAGCGCCGTGCTCTGGCAGGTGCTAACGTTGATGAGCTGCGTCGCATTGATGTAACGCCCTGACGTGTCAAAAGGAGCGTTGGGATTGCCAACCAGCGGACGGCAGGAATCAAGGGTTGCGCCAATGAGCGCGTTATTGAAACCTGCGTCGCAGTACGGGTCACCATTGTTTGTGTTCTGGGAGGGTGTAATCGGCACGCCCGACTGGAAACGGTGTGTGCCGCTCAGCTGCCAGCCACCAAAAAGATGGCCTAAAAAGCCTTGCTGGTTCTTCATCCACGGGACATCGTAGATCAAGTATGTGCTGACCACATGCGGGAAAGATTGGGCCGTAACTCCGCTTTCTCCATTGCTGGGGTCAAACGGGTTCTGCGCGATCGGTGTGGTAACGCCGCCTGTGCTGGAGAAAATTTCGCTGACGTTGTCCGTCGCTTTGCTCCAGGTGTAGGCGACATTCGCAGTCACGCCATGGAAGCTCCGCAGCTTGAATTCAGTCTGCAGACCGTTGTATTTCGACCATGCGCCATTGTTGCGAATGCGCAAGTTGGTAAAGTCGCAATCTATGCGGCCAATTGCGCCATTGCCCGCGCCGGCAGCGGCTTGGGCTGGCGTGCATGGCGTAATACCAGCCGGGATCAAGCTGGGAGCCTGTGTAGCCAATCCTGCTGTGCACGTGGTGCCCGTAAATGCACTGCAGATAAGCGGGTCGCCGTTGATTGTCTGGAAGTTCCCGACTCCGTGGTTGCCAACATAACGGGCTTCAAACGATACCTTGGAAGCAAGTTGCCGTTCGATGCTGAACGACCACTGTTCAACATACGGATTGACGAAATTCGGGTCGACGCGCGTCTGGTTCCTGGCGCCCGGGTTCAAGCCGCTCGGGATCAGATTCGAGTAAGCGCCCTGAACACCTGCTCCGGTCAGAGTGGAAGGCAATCCAACGTTGGTAATAGTTCCTGAGTTCACCACAGGCGCTGAGGTGGCGACGTTCAGGAAAATGTTGTAGTACGAGGGATCATAGGCAATGCGATAGCCGCCGCGGATGACGGTTTGATTATTTCCAGTCAGCTTGTGCAGAACGCTTGGTGTCCAGGCAAAGCCAAGGTTAGGCCCAAAGTTGTTAAGGTCTTCCGGAATGTGCGGGATTTCTGTGATGTTCGGAGACAAGCCTGCTGCCCAGAATCCGTTGGCTACGTTCTGTACGCTGATGTCGTGCAGGATGTTGATTGCCTGCTGGTCCCACTCCCAGCGCAAACCAATATTCAGGGTGAGGTTGGATTTAATGCGCCAATCGTCCTGGGCATAAAAGGCAGTGTCGTTCTCGCGGAAGTCGAAGTTGAACGGTCCGTTCGTCAGCGAGAGACTGGACCCAGTCCCCTGGATGAATTGGCTGAACGCATTTGTTGTTCCCGCTGAAATGAAGGTGAAGGCTCCATTGATGCTGGGCAGGAAGTGGTTGGGTGAGCTCTGGTGATCAAACTCTCCGCCGAACTTCAGGTTATGGTGCCCAAAAACTGAGGTAATGTTGCTCTGGTACTGGGTATTGTGCACCTGGCGGTCCTGCGGCAGATTGTTAGCCAGGCCAAAAGATGTGAAGGCGTTCGTTGCATCGCTAAAAGCGACGTTGGGGGGACACGCAGTTACGTTTTGGATGCTGCATTCCGAAAAAGCTTGCCCACCCGCAAACACGACAGCCGCTTTGGAATAGCTGATGCGCGTTTGCTGCACTACGCGCGCAGACCAATCGCGTGTGTAGTCAAAGCCATACTGTTCGTCATGCGCCGGGACTGCCACAAAAGCGCCGCTGGAGATGGTTCCGGAACCCACGGCATTTACGTTGTCCTGATACACGTAACGCATAAAGAAGCGGTCTTTGCTGCTGATTTGCCAGTCACCACGTCCCGTGATCTGTGTATCGTCAAACGGAGTGGATACCGTGCGGTTGACGAACGAAAAAGGTACTAAAACGCTTGAAGTTCCGTTGCTGACCGTTATGTTCTGGATGGTGCCTGCCGGCGTTGGATTACCCACTTTGATGCCGTAAGGACCAAATTGCTGCAGTGCCGCCACGGCATTATTACCGGGGAATGCCGCTGCCAGCGTCGAAATTCCGGCCGGAGTCGGCGTAAGGCTTGAGGATGTGGCCGATGAATCTGCGCGCTGGCGGTCATTCTGGTAGCTGGCAAAGAACCACACTTTGTCCTTGATGACAGGTCCACCAAAAGTCCCACCAAAGCGGTTCTCCACAAAGCGGGGAACCACCGGCGTGATGCATTTGGATGAAAATGCCGTTGGGCTTCCGGCAGCCACACCTGAGGGGCAAAAGCCGAGCAGCGGATTCTTCTGGCCGTTCGTCTTAGAGAAACTCCAGTCGCCCGTGTTGTACTCAAAGCCGCTGCCGTGGAACGCGTTCGTTCCGGACTTGGTGACATAATTCACGATCGAACCGGAATTGCGTCCGTATTCAGCGCCGAAGTTGTTGGTTACAATCTGCACTTCGCCGAGCACATCCGGATTGCTCAGGAAAATGCTGGGTCCGGCGACGGAGTTATCGTTGTTAGCCTGACCATCAATCTGGAAGTTATTTGAGCGGCCGCGCAAGCCATTATTGGCAAAAGCTGCACCGTTGGTGTTGCTGAAATTGGTGGACCCGGTATTCACAACACCGGGGACATAAAGGGCCAGGTTATCAAAGCCGGCTCCTGCGTTGGGCAGCTGCGAAACCGTCCGGGCATCAAATGTCCCGCCAATCTGGGCAGAGGTGGTTTCGATCAAAGGCGCAGTTGCTTCCACCGTAACCGTCTCCGCAGAAGCGCCGACATTTAAGACTTGGTTGCCAAGATTGTGGGTCTGTCCAGAGCTAACGTCCACATTGTTGACCTTCAGGCTGGTGAACTTGCTTGCTTCAATGGTCAGCGAGTAGGTACCGATTGGGAGGTTGGCGAGTAGGAAATAACCTTCGCCCGTTGTTTTCGTTGTGAAATTGCTTCCTGTTTCTGCTTGAACGGCCGTGACTGTTGCCCCAGGAATAACGGCCTTTTGTTGGTCATATACGGTTCCTGAAATTGACCCCGTAGAGATTCCCTGGCCCATAGCAGCGGCGCTGAGAATCAGCGTGAGGCACAAGAGCCCGGATACAACCGCTAAACTACGCAGTTTTGTATTCATTCTCTTCTCTCCAATTTGGTTGGTTGGGACAAGTAGGAAAGCGGAATGCCCCTATACATCGACCAGTGCCCCCCACTCGTCGTTGCTGTGATGAAAGGCAACCAGAGTTCCACACGCAGAAGTAAGCAGATTCAGTCTTATCAATCACTTACAATTAACTTAACTATAATTAATATTTATTTACATATTTTATTGATTAAGGTGTTCCCAAATTTGGGATGAAATGACTCTTCTGCAATCATTTGCAATTCAGTATCCGATTCTTAAGACTTTAAGGCATATGCTTGATTGGATTTTCAAATAATAGATTTACCCTCAAGAGCGCATGGCGCTTCGTCCCAAACTATTCTTAGTTACAGCTATATCTGTAGGCCTGCTTGCCACGCCTGTTTTTGCCGGCGATAGTGCGTCTGATCGGGGCGATGTCCGTACCCCGGCTCCCATCCACCAACTGGAACCCGCCTATAAGATCCAGGCCGGGATTGATGGCGAAATCTACCCGGTTTTTGCCAACTACGCTTCCTTGCAGCGGCAGGCTGACCGGACATTCGGTGTGGTCTCGGTAACCATCTCAAACCCCCGCGCCACAAGCATTGAGCAGCGTGTAAGCGTGCAGGTGCCGGGCTGGAGCGACGAAGAAATTCAAACTGCAGAGATCCCCGCCGGAGCGGTTCGTACCCTGGTATTTGCGCCGGCGTTCTTGCCCCGGCTCTATCAAAACCATGAAATCGTTGCTGCCACCGCTCATATAACCATCAGTGATCCGGCTTCAGGCCATGCTTATGAATCCACTGTGCCTGTTCGACTGCGCTCAGCAGAAGACATGTTCTGGGGAAAAGACTTTAAGTACGCATCTTTTATTGCTTCCTGGGTCACACCGCATGATCGCGCCGTGGAAAAAGTGCTGGCGCATGCCAAGCAGTTCACCAGTGACCATCGGCTGCCAGGATATGAAAATTGGAAAAACGCAGCACAGCAGGAAGAGGCCACCTACCGGCAGGCCAGGGCCATCTTCACCGCACTGAAGCACTCAGGATTTTCCTACGTGAAAAGCTCTTTAACGCTGGGCGACCACAAAGGCGTGAGCGAACGCATCCGTATGCCTCATGTAAGCTTGAGCCAGAGCAGCGCAAACTGCATTGATGCTGCAGTGATGTATGCTTCCCTTTTTGAAAATCTAGGCATGGATTCCACCGTCGTGATTGTTCCAGGACATGCTTATGCTGGTGTTCGCGTTGCAGAAGGATCTCCGAAATTTCTGATGATTGATGCCGCCCTTACCGGCAGGACCACATTTGCTGCGGCCGTGGCCTCTGCTGAAGCAGGTTTGGCCCGCCACGTACCTTCTACTGTTACTCAGGTAATGGTGGAAAAGGCGCGGTCGGCGGGAATTTATCCCATGCCTTGATTTTTCAGCAACCTGCGCCCCTGTTTCCTCATCCATTGTGTCCTATATGGCGCTACTGCGGGCCATTGAACCACTTGACATCTTGCAAGACGGGCTTAAAATACCCGAAATTCGTGAACAGGCACCGGCCTAAGTGCGCCTAATGCGAATATGAACTCGAGTCAGAAGAATCCATTACCTATCGCGAACCGTCCTCCCGAACCAATACCTATGGAGAGAATCTGCAGGCATCCGCGCGTACGTGTCGTTGCGCGGGAAGAAGACGCTGAGTTTGTTGAATGCCAGGAATGTGGCGACGTTTTTGAAGCCAGTGAGTTCAAAGACATGGCCATTGAAGAAAACATCAAGCCTGAAGAAGCCTGAGTTTTCACCCACCGCTGGCGACTCAATGATGTTCGCTATTCAAGAGGCGGTTTTCTGCCTTGCTGGAAACTTGCGAAAAGTAGCTCTTCCTGAGCACCGCGATCACAATGAAAATCGTTTATCGCAGCACCATTGCCGCCTCAGCCGAAAACTCCGCGTTTGCAAAATCCTGGGCCAGCCATTTGGGATAGGCCGCTGCAGCGATCATCGCCGCATTGTCCGTGGAGAGTTTGCGCGATGGGAAATACACCGGCAAGCCTTCATTCGCGGCCCTTCTGGTAAACGTTTCCCGCAGTTCGCTGTTGGCAGCCACGCCGCCGGTTACAAAAAGCGTCCGCGCTTCGCGTCCGCGTGCCGCTTCAAGCGTCTTGCTTACCAGGTCATTCACCACGGCCCGCTGGAACGATGCCACTAGGTCGAGCGTCTTCTTATCGCAAAGCGGCAGCACGTTTTCAACCGTAAGCTTGGATATTCCCTTGAGCGCCTGCTGTCGTGCAATAACGGATTCCTTCATCCCTTCCAATTCCACGTAACGCAGCACTGCCGTCTTAATGCCGCTAAAGGAAAAATCGTGCGGCGTCTGCTCCGCCTTGGGCGTACCGCGATTGCTGTGCTTGATCTGCGATGGCCCAAACTTTACCGCCTTTGGATCGCCATGCCGTGCCAGCCCGTCGATGATTGGCCCGCCCGGATACCCCAGCCCCAACAACTTGGCCACCTTGTCATATGCTTCGCCGGCTGCATCGTCGCGCGTGCGACCAATGTTCGCATAAGCCCAGCCACGCTCACGCTGCTCTGCCAGAAACAAATGCGTATGTCCACCAGAGACCACCAGCGCCAGCAGCGGAAACTTAATTTGCAGGTTGCCCTTCTGCTTCTCTTCCAGCAGAACAGCATGAATGTGTCCTTCAAGATGGTTTACCGTTATCAGCGGTTTTTCCAGGGCAAACGCCAGCGCCTTTGCGTAACTGATGCCCACCAGCAACGCCCCTGCCAGCCCTGGCCCCTGCGTCACAGCAATGGCGTCGATGGACTCATAACTCTGCTCTGACTCCTTAATCGCCTGCCGCACCACGGGAACAATCGCGCGCAAATGCTCGCGCGAAGCAAGTTCCGGCACCACCCCTCCGTACGGCTGGTGCGTAGCGATCTGTGATGAAACCACGTTTGAAAGCAGCTTCTCGCCGTCGCGCACTACCGCCGCTGCAGTTTCATCGCACGAGGTCTCAATGCCTAAAATGTAACTCCCGGACATACATCTAATATTATTGGATTTGAGGGAAGATCGCTTTTTAGAGGCCACGGAAAGCGATTTCTTGGGTTCTAGGACCTAAAAATAGGGCGAGGCCGACGGCACGCCGAGCCCGCTGCTTTGAGAGCATCTAGATCCCAAGTAGCAGGAAACCGTTTGGCGGTTGACGCGCAAGCGACAAAAATAAATGAACCTCTCGTCTGACAAAGCTCGTGAAGCCCTGCGCATCGCTCGCGAACTGCGCCGGCACGGCTACTCCGCTTATCTCGTTGGCGGATGCGTGCGTGATCTGCTTCTAGGGCGTGAGCCGGCTGATTTTGACGTGACGACATCAGCCACACCTCAGCAGGTGATGCAAGTTTTTCCGCAAACCTATGCTGTAGGCGCGCAGTTTGGCGTGGTCCTGGTTCCGGCCTTCCGTGACGTGGATGGCGAACGCGCTAACTTTTCCACTGAAGTCGCAACCTTCCGCAGTGATGGCACTTACTCCGATGGCCGCCACCCAGACGAGGTACAGTTTTCAAAGGATGCACGTTTGGACGTGCAGCGCCGCGACTTTACCATCAACGGCCTGCTCCTTGATCCCGACACTACCGAGGTGCTGGATTATGTTGGCGGCAGGGAAGACCTGCAGCGCGGCATCGTTCGCACCATTGGCACCCCCCACCAGCGCTTTGCTGAAGACAAGCTGCGAATGCTGCGCGCTGTGCGCTTTGCCGCGCGTTTTGGATACACAATCGATGATAAAACTTTCGCATCCATTCGCGAACTTGCGCTGCTAATTCATCAGGTGAGCCATGAGCGCGTGCGCGATGAGATCCTCAAGATGCTCACCGAAGGCCACGCGCGCCGCGCCTTTGAGCTGCTGGATGAAACTACACTGCTGGAGCAGGTGCTGCCTGAGATCAAAAAAATGCAGGGTGTCGCGCAGCCGCCGCAATATCACCCTGAAGGGGACGTGTGGGTCCACACGCTCATGCTTCTTGAAGGCTTGCCAGCAGGCAGTTCCAAAACACTTGCGCTCGGCGCACTGCTGCACGACGTTGGCAAGCCGCCAACTTTCCGCGTAGCGCCAGACCGCATTCGCTTTGATGGGCACGCTGAGATCGGGACCAAAATGGCGGAAGAAATCTGCCGCCGCTTTCGCATGTCGAATGAAGATACCGGGCAGGTGATGGCGTTGGTGGCCAATCACATGCGCTTTGCCGACGTGACGCGCATGAAAGAATCCACGCTCAAGCGCTTCTTCCGTCTGCCAGGATTTGAAGAGCATCTGGAACTTCACCGCCTCGACTGCTCAAGCAGCCATCACGACCTGAGCCTGTACGAGTTCGCCAAAGAAAAATTCCACACGATGCCACAGGAGCAGATCCGTCCTGAACCGCTCATCACTGGCAACGACCTGATCGCCGCTGGCTACCAGCCCGGGCCGATGTTCAAAGAGTTACTGATGGCGGTGGAGGACGCGCAGTTGGAGGGGTCTATCAATACCAAAGAGGAAGCGCTGGGACTGGTGAAGAGCATGGAACGCCAAAAAGAATGATGCCAGAATTGAAGCGCTGTTGCTGCTGAGAGTGCGATTATTTCCCCGCCCCTTTGGCGCGATAACTCCAGCCACACTGTGGGCAACTCGCCTTGTCCGCCGAGATCATAGCGCCGCAGCCCAGGCACTGAATCGGCTCAGCCGGACCCAGAAGGCTCTTCCGCAACAGAGCCCATCGAAGGCACATCAGCTTCACCTGAATCCAGGCCAGGAGGACGGGTATTGATCCAATTGACGCCACTCCACATGTTGGTCCTGCAGGTTGCCTTCTTTCGTTGACCAGTGGCGGTCATATAACTGACCTCATAGGCGCGATCATTACGGCCGCCGGAACCCCATGCCCGGAGAATTTCGATTACCTTTCCGCCATGGGATTCAATGTTTTCCCGAATGCGATCGTGGTCGAATTTGGGCGCAACGACAAAAGCAAACAGAACGATGCCAACCAGAAAGACTACGTAAAGAACTAAAGAACTGAAGATGGATCGCTCATTTCTAATGCCTACTCTTTCCGAGCAATACTTTTGCTTCTTTGAGAACTACAACCGGCAATTCATCTGACATCCAATCACATTTCATTACGATGGAAAGCCCGGTGGGGTACTGCTGAGCCAATACACTCCTCCCATGCCAGTCCGACAGCTTGCCTTCAAACTCTCTCCACTGGGAGTCAGATAGCTTACATCGTAAATACGGGAGGAGCGCCCACCACTTCTTACAGATCTCTCTATACTGATAATCTGCCCGCCTCTCGATCCAATCTGCTCCTGTATTCGGCGCCGGTCAGATTTGCCGACAAAGAGCGGAACGACGACAATCAGAACAAGTGCAACTGCCAAGATCAGCCACGCAGGATCATTCATAATATGACCTTACTGTTTCTGCTCCGCGGAATTTTGCCCGGCGCCAACTCCCTCAGCCCTTATGCGTCCTAAGTAGAACAATTTTGCCTCAAACCGGCTATGGCTGTTTTGTAATATTTTTATGAATGCGAGATGAGCACGCAGGCTGGCGACCTTATTTCTTCTCCCGATAGTTGAAGTACGCCCACACCTGTTCGCTCATGCGGCCAATCGCATCTTCCAGTTCCTGGTAATACCCACGATGGTGCGCCGAGAAGAAAACCACCACAACGCGTCCAGCCGGCGTCTCAATTAATCCGACATCATTGGCAATATAAGGTGGGAAATCTCCGGTCTTGTGCGGGGTATTCACATCATCCAGCATGAAACGCGGGATGCGGGTGCGCATCTGCTGCTGGCCCATCATGCGCAGCATCTCTTTGCATGACTTTTCGCTCGCGGCTTTGTTGGTAGCGATCATCTCCAGCAACTCCCCATATCGGCAAGGACTACAGCCAGCGCAAAACCATCATATCCTTTGCTGCCAACAGTCTGGATAATGGTTGTGCTCACGCGCTTCTCAGCAGCCAGCCGTTTGTTAAAAGCGCGTATTCCCTTTACATCGGCGTCACCGCCGGAAGCTTCCGCCACCTTGCCCTTGCGAACCACATTATCGGCAATGATCAGGGTTCCTGGCCGGGCCAGCCGTAGGCACCAGTCGAGGTATCCGGCATATCCAGGTTTATCGGCGTCGATAAAGATGAGATCGAATGGCCCTTGCTTTTCCTCCAGCAGTTTAGGCAGCGTCTCCTGGGCGCGGCCCAGCCGCAGTTCAACCGTACCTGCCAAGCCTGCACGCGCAATGTTTGCCCGCGCTACCTCGGCGTGTTTGGGGCTAGCTTCCAGCGTGATGAGATTGCCGCCAGGAGGCAGAGCGCGAGCCAGCCAGATGGTGCTATAACCTCCGAGCGTGCCAATCTCAAGGATCCTGCGCGCGCCATTCGCTCGTGCCAGCAGATGCAGCATCTTGCCCTGTGCCGGCGATACCTGAATGGATGGCAGCCCGGCAGCCGCGCTCGCTTTTATCGCGGCGTCTAGCGCCGGGTCGGATGGAAGAAATAGTCTGGCGATGTAGTTGTCAAATGTTGTCCATTGATTTTGGCTCATAGCTGTTCACTAACATCATAAATGTGCAGGCAGCTCACGCTGAACTGCGGCTAGAGGCTCTGTTTTATTGTTAAAATCAAGGTTTCGGCTATGTTCAAGAAGATACTCATAGCAAATCGCGGCGAAATTGCTGTGCGCGTGATTCGCGCCTGCCGGGAGATGGGTGTTGCTTCCGTGGCGGTTTTTTCTGAGGTCGATCGCGCGGCGCTGCACGTGAGCAAAGCAGATGAGGCTTACCCCATTGGTCCT
>Ga0070741_10005682_pt1 | contig 27426 bp, 29 predicted proteins | sample Coa_R1_4_FD_66440 | JGI IMG/M metagenome (GOLD analysis project Ga0070741, IMG submission 66440) | Surface soil microbial communities from Centralia Pennsylvania, which are recovering from an underground coalmine fire - Coalmine... | ecosystem: Environmental > Terrestrial > Soil > Unclassified ...
GATCCTGGGCCGGCGGTGGAATGTCGCCGGAAGCTTTTGCTGCACGAAATTGCGCCACCGTCGCAAAAGATTCAGCAGAATGAGTCCACGTTTCTCCGAAGTCGGAAGTCGTCCACACTTCGCCGCGGGAGGTGAGAACGATGAGCTGAGTTCCATCGGAAGAGAAGGCCACATCGAAGACCGGGGCGCTGGCCGGGCCCGCCAAACCCAGTTCAATCGCGTGGCCGCCCAGGGGCCGCCAGAAAAGCGGGCGTGGCGCCGGCGGCAAGGCCTGATTCTGCGCCCAACCTGCGGCGCATCCCAACAACAAGACCGTGAGCGCTGTTCTCCGCATGGTACTTAGTAAAAATCCTGCCTGGAGTTCAGCTAAAAATCAGTTGCATCTCTCTACGCGCTGCGATAGCCTCAGGGATCGGGGCTCTGTTTCCTTTGGACACAGCGCTATGGCCGCGCAGCCTAGATCATAGCGTATTGGGGCTGGAAAAATCGAGGGAAATCTCGATTTTTCAACGACTCCCGCTGTGGATGCGAAAGGGATAGGCAATTGCTGAGCGACTTACATGCTCGTGTCGGCGCTGCTCAATAACCGGAAGGCCTGGCTGGCCGTGTCGATTCTAGCCGCACTCGCAGCCCTCCCTGCTCCGGCGCGAGCCGATGGAGATCCGGGCACGGCGGCCAAGGTTGTGCAGGCCGAGGGGCAGGTTTCCGTGCTACGCAACAGCGAGCTTTGGGCCCTTTTTGCCGGCAACTCCGTACGGGTCGGGGAAACCATTGTTACCGGCGCGGATGGCTATGCCCGACTGGAAGTCACCGATGGCAGCTCGTTTGAGGTATATCCCAACTCCCGGGTGGTATTCCGCTCTAACCCTGGCAATTTGCGGGAGTTACTGGAAGTCTTTCTCGGCAAAGTCAAAGTCCACATCCAGACCTTGGGCGGCCGCCCCAATCCTTACCGCGTAGAATCGCCGACGGCCGTGATTTCGGTGCGAGGCACGGTTTTCGAAGTCGCCGTGGAGTCCGATAATGTTACGTGGGTAGGTGTGGATGAAGGATTGGTGATGGTGGAGCATCGGCTACTGCCCGGCAAAGCCGTGCCGCTGGCCCCTGGCGAAAGCCTCCAGATCTTCCCGAACGCCTCGCTGGCTGCGGCTGGAATTGATAAGGCTCGTCTTGCGATCCGGATCGCCGATGCCGCCCGAGAAGCGCTCTACGTGTTGCGAACGGTTGGCGTCGGCGGCAAGAACGGCGGAAAGGGTCTGCCGGGCCCGGCCCCCGGTCCCTCGCCTTCCCCGCTTCCGACGGACAAGCAGGCGCCGCCTCCGCCACCGCCGCCTCCCCCGCCCCCGAGTGGTCCCTAAGATGCCGCAGGGCCAGCCCCCGGTCGAAGAACCTGATATTTATCCATACATCGATCTGAAGCGGGCCCGCTTGTGCCTGGACTGCGAGATGATTTTCGACGCCCCACAGTGCCCGGCCTGCGCCAGCGAGAGCTTTGTTCCCGTGACACGTTGGATTCGGCCCTCGGAACGCGAAATCAGCGAGCGCACTCAGCCCCATCCTCCCAGCGCGGCAAACGCAGCGCCTCCGTCGAAGCCCTCCAAGCGCCTGTTGAAGAAATCTCTGTATGTGGGTTTGAGCGCTTACGGTCTCTGGAAAATGCTTTTTGAGCCGGCCAAGCCACGGCGCCGCCGGCAACCGCCGCAACCTACGGAACTGGCGCAAAAACCAGTAGCCGGCGGCCGGACCAAGGCTGGCAGCGACTCTGCATGACGCAGCCGTGCAGGAGAAGGCTTCCCCTTCAGCGCTGCTGCGTGCAAGCGGGCGGCGGAAATGCGCGGCTGCAAAACAGCGCGGATGGGTAAATCAGTAGCCCAGTGGAAAAGAGCCAGAGAGGCGCGGCTGGCGCCGCCGCACGCTACCAGCGCGGTTCGCGCGGAGGCCGGCCCCCGCCCCGGTGGCCGCCTCTTTCGTTCCTGCCCCGCCGATCGCCGAAGCCGCCTCCGGGATGGAAGCCTGCCCCCCGATCCGCCTTGGGACGGGCTTCATTCACGTTGATCGAGCGGCCCTGGAAATCTTTGCCGTTCAGAGCAGCAATTGCTTTCTGGGCATCGTCCGATGACATTTCCACAAACCCGAAGCCGCGCGGCTTGCCGGTGTCGCGGTCGGTCATGATCTGAGCGGACTGCACTTCGCCAAACGGTTCGAACAGCGAGCTCAAATCCGTATCCGTGGCGCTGAAGGGAAGGTTGCCTACGAAAATTCTCAAAGTGTTTCTCTCCAAATGGGCCAGAGCCTGGGGCTCCGGCAAAGGACAGGTCTATTGTTTTGCTCCTCGAAAGAAGGCTGACCAGCGGCGGTTCAGAATTGAGCACCTCCCGCGGCAACCGCGCCGTGCTTCACTGACAAGAGCGGAAAGCTGAGTCGCTAGCGAACGCTTATTCCGAAGCTGTCCGCAATCATGGTAGCACAAATAAAAGTTCCAAGAACGTCAGCGCAAGCGCGGATCTTGCAGAATTGCAAGAATAAACACTTGTCCCTGCAAGGGCGGGGAGGATTCCACTGTACCTTCCGCAAGCCGCCGGAAAATCTTCTCGAAGAACGTGCGGGGGATGGATTGATTTCCAGTATTGACAACGATATAGGTCTTGCCGTAACGGTACGTGAAGGAAGCTCCCTTTGACGTCCGGAACTCCGCGCCTTCGAAGGCAGCGACCTTTTGCCATATCATGTCGAAAGCGGGGTCTCGCATGATGGACGATCTTAACAAATGGAGAACCGGCCGAGATTTGCTTCGCGCACCAGTTGGAATCTGGAGCTGAACCCCCTGGCGCAGGCGCTGGAAGCACGGCGGAAATCCGGCCGGGAGATCCTCGACCTGACCGAATCGAATCCCACGCGCTGCGGGTTCCAGTACGACGGCGATTCGCCTCTTCGAGCTCTCACTGATCCACGGGCAATGTTCTATGAACCGCACCCTCGCGGACTGCTCCCTGCGAGAGAAGCCGTCGCTCGATATTATGCCGAGCAGCGTGCTGCGGTCCGCCCGGAGCACATCGTGCTCACATCGGGCTCCAGCGAGGCGTACAGCTTTCTTTTTCGCCTGCTCGCCGAACCCGGCGATAACGTGCTCGTTCCCCGGCCGGGCTACCCGCTTCTTGAATTTCTCTCTCGCCTCAATGATGTTGAGCTGTCAAGCTACCGCCTCATGTACCACGGAAACTGGGAGATCGATTTTGATTCACTCGAGGCGGCCGCAGACGAGCGCACGCGCGCCGTGATCGTTGTGAACCCAAACAATCCCACCGGATCCATCGTCCGGCCTTCCGAGCGTCTAATGATCGAAGATTTTTGCCGGCGCCGCGGCCTGGCGCTAATCTCGGATGAGGTCTTTCTGGATTACACGTTTCCCGAAGCCGCCGGGGCGGCCGGGACCTTCGCTGGAACCAGCGGCTGTCTGGCGTTCGCTCTGAATGGTCTTTCCAAAACGGCCGCTCTCCCGCAGATGAAGCTGGGCTGGATCGCCGCGGCCGGCCCCGCCGGCCTGGCGGAGGAAGCGCTGGACCGGCTTGAAGTAATTGCAGATACCTATTTGTCCGTGGCCACTCCGGCGCAATGGGCTTTACCGGAGCTGCTTGCCGCGCGGCGTCGCATACAGCGTCAAATTCTGGATCGTATAACCGGCAATCTCCACTGCCTCGATCAACTGCTGAGCCGGCAGTCCCTGTGCGCCCGGTCGAACATCGAGGCCGGCTGGTCGGCGATTCTCCGAGCGCCCGGAACGTTGAGCGATGAAGAGCGGGCTCTCGAGCTGCTCGATAAAGACGGAGTGCTGGTCCATCCCGGTCATTTCTTCGATTTCGGCGGCGAGGGATATCTGGTTGTCAGTCTGCTGCCGCCGCCTCTCGTATTTCGGGAAGGAATCTCACGAATGCTCGCCCGGATCACCGCGTGATGCCGGCGCGCTTTACGGCGGGCGAATCAGGTTGAGCGTATGCCGTAAAAAGCGAATGGATTTGCACAAGCATGCAGGCAGCTAGATTTCATCCACGCGCTTGCCCTGCACCGCTGCCCTGACGGCGGCCTCCATAACCAGTTCCGCCAGATGTGTGGTCGCCTGGTTCACTTTGCCGATTTGGGCACGGATCAGCAGGGCGTCTTCGGAATAGTACGCGAGCTGGAGCTCGTTTAGCGCGGTTTGAATCGCCTGCCGCTCTTCCTCGCCGACATCGAACCACGCTTCGTGGCTCATGGCTTTCTCGGTGGCGGCGAGGATTCTGTCTGCTTCGAGGCGCGCTTCCACGAGTTCCCTCTGCCGGACGTCGGCTTCGGCCTGATCGACTGCTTCGGCGATCATGCCCTCCACTTCGTCATCGGTAAGGCCGTAGGAAGGCTTCACTTCTACCGACTGCTGGCTCCCGGTATGCAGATCGCGGGCCGTGACGTTCAGGATGCCATTGGCGTCGATGAGAAAACGCACTTCGATCCGGGCCAGGCCGGCCGGCAGCGGATCAATCCCTTTCAGCTCGAACCGCGCCAGACTGCGGTTGTCGGCCGCCATCTCGCGCTCCCCCTGCACCACATGGATGACCACATTGGTTTGCCCGTCAACGCCAGTGGTAAACACCTCGGCGGCGCTTGCGGGAATCGTCGAGTTGCGATGAATCAACGTGGAAACGACGCCGCCCAGCGTCTCGATCCCCAGCGACAACGGCGTGACGTCGAGCAACAGCATGTCCCGCTGAACACCGGCCAAAATGCCTGCCTGCACGGCGGCGCCCAGGGCGACGACCTCTTCGGGGTTCAGCTCGATGTGCGGCTTTCGCTGGAACATGAGCTCCACCGCCTGGCGAACAAGCGGAATGCGGGTGGAGCCTCCGACGAGCACAACCTCGTCGATCTGCCGGATGTGAACGTGCGCGTCTTCGATCGCCTGCCGGCAGGGATCGATGGTCTTTTCGACAATGCCGGCGATCCATTTTTCGAAAAGCGGCCGGTCAATCCAACGGCGGTAATGGCGGCCTTGCCAGGAAAATCGAATTTCCGCCTGCTTCTCGGTGGATAAAGCATGTTTCGCTTCCATCACGGCCCGGCGCAGTAACTGGACAGCGATCGCGTCTCCGGAGAGGTCTTCCGCCCATTCGGAAGCCAAATCTTCGAGAGCGATTTGCACGAGCAGATTGTCAATGTCATCACCGCCCAAATGGGTATCGCCGTTGGTGGCGAGCACCTCGAAGATGCCGCCCTGCAGTTTGAGGATCGAAATGTCAAAGGTTCCGCCCCCCAGGTCGTAGACCGCGATAATGCCCTTCTTCCGCTGGTCGAGCCCGTAGGCCAGAGCCGCAGCAGTCGGTTCATTCACCAGCCGGAGTACGTCCAGGCCGGCGATCCTGCCGGCGTCTTTGGTCGCCTGTCGCTGGGCGTCGTTGAAATACGCCGGGACTGTGATGACCGCTTTGGTGACCGGAACGCCCAGGCAAGCCTCCGCATTGCGCCGGAGCCGGCGTAAGACGTGCGCGGAAATTTCCGGCGGAGTCAAAGTCCTGTCTCCCAAGGCGATCCGGATTACCGACTCGCTCCCCTCCGTTATGCGGAAGGGAAACCAGTGCAGTTCCCCGGCGACATCGGCGATTCCTTTCCCCATGAGCCGCTTTACGGAATAAACCGCGCGATCAGGGCGGGAAAGCAGGACCTCAGCGGCCGGGCGGCCGGCTGCCAGTTCTCCGCTGCCGGTCATAGCCACCACGCTCGGGACGATTCGTTCTCCACCTGGTCCAGCGATAATCTTGGGCCGGCTGGTTTCCATGCAAGCGATCAGACTATTGGTGGTCCCCAGGTCGATCCCTACGATCACCTCCGGGCTTTGAGTGTTCGAGTCGCGTTCGCGGAGATCAGTCATCAGTCAGAGCCGCCACGATATCCTGGAGCGCTTTTTCTATGTAGCTGCGGCGATCGAGAATCGTAGCAATCTCCCGAAGTTTTTCCGGCCGGCGGACGCGGTCCCATTCGGCGAAGCAGGCATTCAGTGAAGCATCCGTCTCCTGAAGCAAGGTTTCAAATTTTGCCTTCGCATGCGCCAAGCCACTGGCCGCCGATTTATCGCCCTGCCGGACATCATCCAGCAGCATTTGGATTTCGAATATCTCCTCCACCAACTCCGGCGGCGTGTTGCCGGCGCGTGGCTCCCGAGGATCGCGCCGCTTTCGCGGGATCCCCAACACATCGAGCAAGTGCTCAGCCCGCTTCACGGGGTCCTTGAGAGTCCGGTAAGCGTCGTTCAACCGGGCGGCCGCATTCTCTGCGATTTCCCGCTCTTGCCGGGAGCGATGGAAGTAAATATCGGGGTGCAGCCGGCGGCTCAGACTATAAAATTGCCGTTCGAGCTCCGGCAGGTCTACCTGGAGCTTATGGTCCAAAGCCAGATACTCAAAAAAATCACCCGAAGGTCTCTGCACACTCCCGCAATGATCGCAAAAGTGCAAACCCGCCGCTCGCCCGCAATTCCAGCAGGCAACCGATTTTTTCTCTTCGGAGGGAAGGGGAAAGGCCGGCATTCTGTACGCGCCGCCGCTTAAGCCACAAACGAGGTCCCGCAACTGCACGTCTTCTTGGCGTTGGGATTCTGAAAGGTGAACCCCGAGTGCATCAAGGATTCCTTGTAATCGAGCGTCAGCCCTTCCAGATATGCGTAACTCTTGGGATCGACAAAGATTTTGACCCCGTCGTATTCGAAAACGTTGTCGTTCGCCCTCGGCCGCTGGTCCAGCTTGAATTGATAGGTCAAGCCGCTGCACCCGCCGCCGACCACCGCCAGACGCAAGCCACCGCCCTCCTGCTTGGCCAGGATCTCTCGAATTTTTTCGACCGCTTTGGGGGTGACCTCAATCATGCCGATGGCTCTCCTTTGCTGCCGGCTTCGAGTGTCGCGCCTGCTGCGGCCTGTCTCGCGGCCCTCTTGGCTTTGTAATCGGCCACGGCCGCCCGGATAGCGTCCTCCGTCAGCACCGTGCAGTGGATCTTGGCGGGAGGCAGGCCCAGTTCATTCAAAATCTCTGTTTTTTGAAGCACCAAAGCTTCCTCCAGGGTCTTGCCTTTGATCCATTCGGTGGCGAGAGATGAGCTGGCGATGGCGCTGCCACAACCAAAAGCCTTAAATTTGGCGTCTTCGATGATCTGCGTCTCCTCGTTTACTTTGAGCTGGAGCCGCATTACATCGCCGCACTCGGCCGCTCCGACCGTTCCCGTTCCGACATTGGGATCGTCCTTATCGAGTGATCCCACGTTGCGCGGATTATTGAAATGATCGAGAGACTCTGGCATTGCTGCATCCTCAACCTTCATGACCGCTTCGCGCCCAGCGCCTCCTCCTCGCAGGCGGGGCTCAAATGCCGTAAGCGGCCGACCAGTTCGGCCACGCGCCGGATTGTATACTCCACTTCTTCCTCAGTGTTGAAACGGCCCAGGCCGAACCGCAGGGAGCTTCGCGCGAGTTCTTCCGGCACCCCCAACGCGCGCAGAACGTAGCTCGGCTCGGGCGTTGCCGACGTGCAGGCCGACCCGCTGGAAACGGCTACGTCGTCGAGTCCCATTAACAACGCCTCCCCGTCCACGCCCGCGAAGCTGATATTCAGGTTGTTCGGCAGCCGGTGCTCCACACTGCCGTTGATATAGCAGCCATCCAGCCGCGACAGAAGTCCTTCCTTGAGGCGGTCGCGGAGGGCCGCCAGCCGTACAGCCTCGCGCGGCATCTCTTGGCGGCAAATTTCGCATGCCTTACCCAACCCGGCGATTCCCGGCACATTCAAGGTGCCGGAGCGCATGCCGCGCTCATGTCCGCCGCCGTGCATTTGCGGCACAAGCTCGACGCGCGGGTTCTTCCGCCGCACATAGAGGGCGCCCGCACCCTTGGGGCCGTAAATCTTATGCGCGGATATGGAGAGCAGGTCCACCCGATCTTTCTCTACATTCACGGGAACCTTGCCCACTGCCTGGGCGGCATCGGTATGAAAGATGATCTTTCGCTCCTGGGCGATTCCGGCGGCTTCGGCAATCGGCTGGATCGTTCCGATCTCGTTGTTGGCATAGATAATCGAAATGAGGATCGTCCTCTCGCTCAGGGCCGCCCGGAGCCGCTCCAAGCTGATGCGCCCGTCGCGCTCCACTGGCAAATATGTCACCTGAAAGCCCTGTTTCTCCAGCCTCTTACAGGTATCGAGCACCGCCTTGTGCTCGATGGCCGTGGTGACAATGTGATTGCCGCGGCTGGCGTATCTTTCCGCCGCGCCCTTGAGAGCCAAGTTGTTGGATTCCGTGGCCCCGCTGGTGAAAACGATCTCGCGAGGATTGGCGCCGATCAGTTCGGCCACCTGCCGCCGGGCCGTCTCCACGCCCTCTTCGGCCTCCCAACCGAACCGGTGATTCCGGCTGGCGGCATTCCCGAATTTCTCGCGGAAATAGGGGAGCATGGCCTCGAACACCCTGGGATCGACGGGCGTCGTAGCGTGGTTATCCATGTAAACGGGAACAGGCATGCCTACTTTCATTAGACAAGACACGCAGGCCGGGGGTCAACACGCCCGGCGTGGCTCGCCTGCGGGCCGCACATGATAGCCATTTGTCTTACTCCAGGAACACGGCGTATTAAATACGCGGCAAAACGTGTTTCTGTACTTACTAAGTACTGCCTCTTGCTGTAAACTATCGCGCAAAGAAGAGAGAGGGGCTATGGGTCGTAGCGTCGCTGTTTACGCGGCTATATTCGGGATCCTCCTTCTGCTCATCGCATGCTGGAACTGGTTGAAGGACCTGGTGACCAGCCTCCAATGAGCCGCCGAATCAGGAGGCCTCCGCCTTGACGGGCAGCCGATGACGAGCTCGATGGGGGGCCATGAGGAGGAAACAAGGAGAATGCATACTTTTGCGCCGATGACGGGAGGGCAGCAGGCCTTTCCGGGCTCGTGTCACGTCGCGCGAGATCGGACGAAGCTCCGGAAGGGGCCCGGACCATTTCTCTGCCTCTCCGCCGCTGAATCCGTTACTTTCCCATCGCCAGGCGCCATCGCCTCCTCAGGTGAATCCAGGCGGCGTACGCGAGCAAATAAACCAGGACGAACGGGAACGCAGCGACGCGCGCCAGTTTGCGAACCACTCCTTCGTCCAGCAGTCCGGCGCGCGCGAACACGAACTGGCGAATGGCTCCGCTGTGGCGCCAGTCAAGCCAGAAGAAATCCGCGTTCTCGTTAAATACTAGAACCTTCGCCGGCAGCATCGCCGCGACAGCGATTTTCCACGGGGTCATCACCGGCTCATCGGAACAAATAATACCTAGCAGCCGGTAGCCCTGCCGCCGGATTGCGCCCAGGAGCTTGCGGCGGTCGGCGCGCGTCCGGCACTCGGTAACCAGGAACACCCGAGTCGACGCAGGATCTAAAGCTTGCGGGAGGCCCGGCAAACAAGTCAGCAGATCGAATTGAACAAGGTCGCCGTAGACGGTGCGAAACCTCTCGATTCCGGTCTCCAGGACGCGCCGGGACCCGCTTTCCACCAGCAGCATTCGGGACGGCGGCGCATCCGCAGACGGTCCGCGCCGTGCGAAGAAATAGCGCATAAAAGAGTGTTCGTTCCCATGCAGCGGAACTCCAGGCAGCCGCCATGAGCGCCGCGTGGGGATTTTTCCATTGTAAGTAAGAGGCGCCCGGCGCGGGTCGGTTAAACCCATACGATTCAGTGTTTTTAATAACATACGCCCCCAAAAACAGCGAACAAGTCGGGAAAATGATAAACTTGACTCTTCAGTCAGGTTTCGGTAGAGTAACAGCAGGGATTTGGCAGTGAAAATCAGCGCCCAAGAAGAATACGGGCTGCGCTGCATTTTGCAGCTTGCTAGCGCGCCGGCGGGGGAACCATTCACGGTAGCGCAAATCGCGCGCCGCGAAGGCCTGTCGGTGGCTTATGTGGAGAAGCTTTTGCGTATTCTTAGCAAGGCGGGGCTGACGCAGAGCCAGCGAGGCGTCAAAGGGGGCTACGTATTGGCCCGAAGCTCGGATCAGATCACATTGGGTGACGTAGGCAGGGCGCTCGGCGGTCTCCAGACTCAAGAGGACATTTGCCACCGCTTCACAGGGAATATGAAAACGTGCGTGCATGACGGCGGCTGCGATATCCGTCCCATCTGGCAAGGCATCACCAGATACGTTCTGGAAGTGATGGATAGCATCCCCATTTCGGAGGTGCTGGCGAAGAGAGGCTTGGTGCAATTGCCCGCGGGCAAGCCGCCGGCTCGCCCGTCGCTTCCGCTGTGCAGATAGGCGCTTTTTCAATGGCCTTGAAATACGACGGATTGGTCAGACATCAGACGCTCCGGCAGCAGGGCCGGCGCCAGGGATCATCATGAGGACAACACCTATCGAAACGAACCAGGAATTGAAGCCGGGCTTTGTCGATCTGGAATCGGAAAGCACCGTAGAGTCTTTCGTCAGCCAGGATTACAAGTACGGTTTTTACACCGACATCGAGCAGGATGTGGCGCCGCTCGGCCTGAATGAGGAGATCATCCGGCTGATCTCGAAGAAGAAGAACGAGCCGGGTTGGCTGCTGGACTGGCGGCTGAAGTCCTACAGGCTGTGGATCACCATGAAAGAGCCCACCTGGCAGAATGTCCACTATCCGCCGATCGACTACCAGGCGATCCGCTATTATGCAGCGCCGAAGCCGAGAGCGAAGGGACCCTCAAGCCTGGAAGAGGTCGATCCGGAAATCCTAAAGACCTTTGAAAAGCTGGGCATTCCGCTTGAAGAGCAGAAGCGGCTCACCGGCGTCGCCGTGGATGCTGTTTTTGACAGCGTTTCGGTGGCTACCACATTCAAAGAAAAACTTGCCGAGTTGGGAATCATTTTCTGCTCATTTTCCGAGGCGGTGCAGAATCACCCGGAGCTGGTGCGAAAGTATCTCGGCTCAGTGGTGCCCTATTCGGATAATTTCTTCGCGACGCTGAACTCTGCCGTATTCTCTGACGGCTCGTTTTGCTATGTGCCGAAGGGCGTGCGGTGCCCGATGGAGCTTTCCACCTACTTCCGGATCAACGCCGCTGATACGGGCCAGTTCGAGCGCACTTTGATCATCGCCGACGAAGGCGCCTATGTGAGCTACCTGGAAGGGTGTACGGCGCCGCGCCGCGACAGCAATCAGTTGCACGCGGCGGTGGTCGAGCTCGTGGCTCTCGACAACGCCGAAATCAAGTATTCCACGGTGCAAAACTGGTACCCCGGCGATAAGAACGGCAAGGGGGGCATTTACAACTTCGTCACCAAGCGCGGGAGGTGTCTGGGGCGGAATTCCAAAATCTCCTGGACGCAGGTCGAGACCGGCTCGGCCATCACGTGGAAGTACCCGAGCTGTATTCTCCAAGGCGATAATTCGGTCGGCGAGTTTTATTCCGTCGCGCTGACCAACAACTACCAGCAGGCCGACACCGGCACAAAGATGATTCACATCGGCAAAAACACGCGCAGCACAATCGTCTCCAAGGGTATCTCGGCCGGCCACGGACAGAACACGTACCGGGGGATGGTCAAGATCCTTAAGAGCGCGGAGGGGGCCCGCAATTACTCGCAATGCGACTCGCTGCTGCTCGGAGACAAATGCGGCGCCCACACTTTTCCGTATCTCGAGGTTAAAAACAGCACGGCGCAGGTGGAGCACGAAGCCTCGACCTCGAAGATCGGGGAGGATCAGATCTTCTATTGCCGGCAGCGCGGCATGTCAACGGAAGACGCGGTCTCCATGATTGTCAACGGCTTCTGCAAGCAGGTTTTTCGGGAGCTGCCGATGGAGTTCGCTGTCGAGGCGCAGAAGCTGCTAGGCGTCAGCCTTGAGGGCAGCGTTGGATAGCAACGGGAACCACCTTTAGCGCATCCGGACTGGGACAGCAAATGCTTGAAATCAAAAATCTGCACGCAGGGATAGGGAATAACGAAATTCTCCGGGGAATCAATCTCGCTGTAAACGCAGGCGAGGTTCACGCCATCATGGGGCCGAACGGCTCGGGCAAGAGCACGCTGGCGGGAGTGCTCGCGGGCCGCGAGTCTTACACCGTCACCGAGGGAGAGGTGTGGTACCGGGGGAGAAACCTGCTCGCTATGGCGCCGGAAGACCGCGCCCGGGAAGGCATCTTTCTGGCGTTCCAATATCCCGTGGAGATTCCTGGCATCAGCAACCTGTACTTTTTGCGGTCGGCCCTGAACACGATTCGCAAGCATCGCGGCCTGGAAGAGCTCGATCCAATGGACTTCATTACCCTGGTCCGCGACAAGATGAAAGCGCTTGGCATGGATGAAGCGTTGATGAATCGTCCCGTGAATGAAGGGTTCTCGGGGGGAGAGAAGAAACGCAACGAGATTTTTCAGATGGCCGTTCTCGAGCCGACCCTCGCCATTCTGGACGAAACCGATTCGGGTCTCGACATCGACGCTCTAAAAATCGTGGCCGACGGCGTGAACTCGCTGCGCAGCAAAGATCGCGCGATCATTGTCGTCACCCACTACCAGCGGCTGCTGAACTATATCATCCCCGACTTTGTTCACGTGCTCTCAAGCGGCCGGATCGTGAAGTCGGGCGGCAAGAATCTCGCGCTGGAGCTCGAGGAGAAAGGCTACGGCTGGCTGGACGAAGCTGCTCTGGCGCAGAGCGGGTCCTGGGAAGGAGCGCCGGCCCGATGATTGGAGCGTCCGAAGAGCTCGACGTCTATCTCTCGGATTTTGCGGCGCGGGAGCGAAATCGCGCGGCTGCCCCGCCCTGGTTATCCCGGCTCCGCAAAACCGCCATGGAGCGCTTCGCCGATCTCGGCTTTCCCACAACGCGGATGGAGGACTGGCGGTTTACCAGCGTCGCCCCGATCGCGAAAACCCAGTTCCAACTGGCGGCGCCTGCGGCCGGCGTCACATTGAACGAACTACTGCGGGTTCCACTCGCGGACTTAGGCGGGCCCCGGCTCGTGTTTGTAAACGGGCGCTTTGCGGAGCAGCTTTCTTCGATCGAGTCTTTGGGCGAAAGCGGGATTGGGGGCAGCCTCGCCCGCGCAGTGAAGGCCGGAGACCCCCTGGTTTCAGAGCATCTGGCGCAGCATGCGCGATGCGAAAACCAGGCGTTCGTCGCGTTGAATACCGCGTTTCTCGAGGATGGCGCTTTTCTGCAAATCTCCAAAGGCGCAGTAGTGAAGGAGCCGATCCATATCATTTACGCTGCCGCCGGTTCCGCTCATCCTTTCGCCGTTCATCCCCGGACCCTGGTTGTCGCCGGACGCGACAGCCAGGCAAGCATTGTAGAGAGTTACTTCAGCCTCTCGGATGGCGTTTACTTCACCAACGCAGTTAGCGAGATTGTCGCGGGCGAAAACGCGGTGATCGAACACTACAAACTCCAGCACGAGAGCCTTCGGGCGTTTCACGTGGCCACGCTCCAGGTGTTGCAGGAGCGGAGCAGTTCGGTGACGTCGCACTCAATTTCGGCAGGCGGGGCGCTGGTCCGCAACGACATCAACGCTGTGCTGGCCGCCGAAGGCGCCGAGTGCAGCCTGAACGGACTTTATATCGTCAGCGCCGACCGCCACGTCGATAACCATACGGCCATCGACCACGCCAAGCCGCATTGCAGCAGCCGCGAGCTGTACAAAGGCATTCTGGACGGCAGATCGACCGCGGTTTTCAACGGCAAGATCATCGTTCGCAAAGACGCCCAAAAAACCGACGCCAAGCAGACCAACAAGAACCTGCTGCTGTCGAGCGAGGCCACGATCAATACCAAGCCTCAGCTTGAGATCTACGCCGATGACGTGAAATGCACGCACGGCGCGACGGTCGGGCAGTTGGGAGAAGAGCTCATCTTCTATCTGCGGTCGCGCGGCATCGGTTACGAAGATGCGCGTACGCTGCTTACCTACGCCTTCGCCAGCGATGTGACGGCGCGCATGAAGGCCGAGCCGATCCGCGCGAAGCTGGACGAGTTGCTGCTGGCGTGGCTTCGGAAAGGCCGCGGTTGCGAGGCGGTTCTATGAGCACCGACCGATACGTTCTCTCATCCACTCCGTTGCCCAGCCCGACGCTGCCTTTTGACGTGTGGAAAATCCGCGAGGATTTCCCTTTGCTCCGGGTAAAGGTGCACGGCAAACCGCTCGTGTATCTGGATAATGCGGCGACCAGCCAGAAACCGGAGAGCGTGATTGAGGCGATCCGCCGCTACTACGTTTCAGAGAATTCCAACGTTCACCGCGGCGTCCACGCGCTAAGCGAGCAGGCCACGCAGGACTACGAAGCCGCCCGGCACAAACTGCGGCGCTTCCTGAACGCCTCGAGCGAGCGGGAAATCATTTTCGTGCGCGGCACGACCGAGGGGATTAACCTTATCGCTCAGACTTACGGCCGGAAGCATATCGGAGCCGGCGATGAGATTGTGATCTCGGCCATGGAGCATCACTCCAACATTGTTCCCTGGCAGATGCTGTGCGAGGAAAAAGGCGCCCGGCTGCGCGTGGCTCCCATCAACGACGCCGGCGAACTACTGCTTGATGAGTTCGAAAAACTGCTCGGTCCGAAAACCCGGATGGTCTCGATCGCGCACGTTTCAAACGCGCTGGGAACGATCAACCCGGTCCATCAGATCGTCCGGATGGCCCACAGACGCAATATCCCTGTTTTGATAGATGGAGCCCAGGCGGCGCCGCATTTGAAGATCAACGTGCGGGATATTGACTGCGATTTTTATGTGATTTCCGGCCACAAGATGTACGGGCCGACCGGCATCGGCGCAGTTTACGGCAAGTCCGAGCTGCTGGAGGAGATGCCTCCCTATCAGGGGGGCGGCGACATGATCAGCTCGGTGACATTCGAAAAGACGCTGTATAACGTGCTCCCCTATAAATTCGAGGCCGGCACGCCCGACATCGCAGGCGCCATCGGGTTGGGAGCGGCGATCGATTACCTGAATCAGCTTGGCATTGAAAACGCCGCGGTTCACGAGCACGATCTTCTCACCTACGCAACCGCCGCCCTTTTGCAGATTCCGGGCATCCGGCTCATCGGCACGGCCCGCCAGAAGGCTGGAGTGCTGTCTTTCGTGCTGGAAGGCGTGCATCCGCACGACATGGGCACGGTTCTGGACCAGGAGGGAATCGCGATCCGCACCGGGCACCACTGTGCGCAGCCGTTGATGGACCGTTTCGGCGTGCCGGCCACGGCGCGCGCCTCTCTGGCGCTTTACAACACGCGTGAAGAAATCGACCTGCTGGTAGCCGGAATCCACAAGGTGCGCGAGGTCTTCCGCTAATGCCTGACCTGGGGCAGCTCTATCAAGAGGTCATCCTCGACCACAACAAGAAGCCTCGGAACTTCGGCAAACTGGAGCAGGCTAACCGGCAAGCGGAAGGCTTCAACCCGCTTTGCGGCGATAAGATTACACTTTACTTGAAGGTGGAAGACGGCGTGGTCAAGGACATCCGATTCCAAGGCTCGGGGTGCGCCATCTCGACGGCTTCGGCCTCTATGATGACCACGAGCCTGAAGGGAAAAACGGTAGCGGAAGCTGAGGCGCTGTTCGAGAAGTTTCACCAGATGGTGACCGGGAAGCAGCCGGCGCCGGGTGCGGAACTCGGCAAGCTCGCGGTTTTTTCGGGAGTGAGCGAGTTTCCTGTTCGCGTCAAGTGCGCCACACTCGCCTGGCACACCTTCCACGCAGCTCTTCAAGGGAAAAATGAACCCGTCTCAACCGAGTAAGATCGCGGCGGCAGACATCACGATGCAAACCACCATGGGCGAGATTCTAACCGCTTATCCCGCCGCCCGGCTCGGCTTGTTCCGGAAATATCATATCGGCGGGTGCTCCGCCTGCGGGTACAAGTTGGAAGACACACTGGAACAGGTCTGTCTCCAGTACAACATTAAGGATTCACTGGAAGCCATAGTCCAGGTGGTGCGTGAATCAAGCGAAGCCGAGGCCAAGCTCCTGATTTTGCCGGCGGCGATCGCTTCCGCGGCACGTCCGGCGCCGGCGCTGAAGCTCCCCGAGAGCGAAACGGGATCCGGAAAGCCCGCTGATCGGATTATTGACGTCCGAACGCTTGAGGAATACGAGCGGGGCCACATCCCCGGAGCGCAGCTTCTCACTGTGGAACTCACTTTCGAGGCGCTGGATTCCTGGCCGAAGGACACCCCGATTGTCTTCTACTCGAACACCGGCAAGCGCGGCTTGGAGAAGGCGTCGTTTTTCATGGCGTATGGCTTCACCAATGTCCGCAATATGGCCGGAGGCCTGGCGGCCTGGCCCGGAGAACTCGAGCGATCTCAGTCTTGCACCGAGGCATTGTCATGAGCGAAGCGCGCCCAGCCGAGATAGAAGCCCAGATTATCCAGGCACTGCGTACCTGCTACGACCCGGAGATTCCAGTCAACATTTACGAACTCGGCCTTATCTACGGAATCAAGGTGGATTCTCAAGGAACGGTTGAGGTCAGGATGACCCTGACTTCGCCCAATTGCCCGGTGGCAGGGTCCCTGCCGCGTGATGTGGAAGCAAAGATTAAGGCGATTCCCGGCGTGACCGGCGTGAAAGTGGAACTGGTCTGGGAGCCGGTATGGAATCCCAGCAAGATGTCCGCCGCGGCCAAACTCGCGCTCGGCATGGACCTCGATACACCGGTCACGCCGCCCGGCGGCGTCATTCCCCTGGACTCCTTCGACAAGAGCCGGCGCAAATTCTAAAAATTCTAAGAACCTTTTCTAGACGTCTCCTGGCCGCGTCAGCCGGAAAAGCAGCCTGCCGGGCAACAGTCCGGCCAAAAACTCAGCACATCCGAGTGACAGGAAACGGCGTAAGATCGCCGCCGCTGCTGATTGGCGGCTGTAAAAAGAGCGGCACTGGCGCTGATAGTCCGTGCAGCATCGTTCCAGGTTCCCGCCATCGGCGGCTCGCATCGCCGCAGCAGCCGCCCAAATTCCGGTTTGAACCGCGGCGAGCAGGCCGCTGCCGGTAAACGGGTCTATGAAGCGCATGGCGTCCCCCGCAGGGAATAAGGGCCCGCGGGAAACTGCCGCGCGCCCGAAACGCAGCGGTCCGCGCACATGCCAGGGAGTGATGCGGGCAAGCTGCCGCAAGCGCGCAGCCAGGTGCGGCGCGAAGGCGATCAACCGGTCGGGAAGAAAACCGTTCTCTCGAAGGAGGCCCTCCTGCGCAATGCCGCAAACATTCGTCCGCCGGTTTTCGATAGCGCAGATGCCCGTGTAGCCGCCTTGGAAGAAAAACAACTCGACCGCATCGCTGGCCGGGCCCTCGAAATGCGCTTTGAAGCCGAAGAGGCGGGAGCGCGACTTTGTCTGTGCGACGGTGCGTCCCGACGCTACGATGGCAATCCGCTCCCTCTCCCCGCCGCGCTCCCGCCGCAATTCCGCGCCCTGGACGGCCGCGGCGCGCAGCAGAAAATCATCGAGCGCGTACCGGCTCAAGCCCCACGCCGGCTCGGGCAGACGGAACCGGTAATGATGTTTCAAGAAATTCATTTCGGCATGCGTCACCCGCGCGGGCCCAAGCGCCCGGAAACCATCCATGACGCCGAGCTGCTCGAACAGGACTGCGATCTCCGGGGAAAAAAATTCACCGCAGAGCTTGTGCCGCGGGAGCGCCGACTGCTCAAAAATAACCGCCTTGGCGCCGGCACGAGTCACAGCCAGCCCTGCCGCCGCGCCGGCGGGGCCGCCGCCCGTGATGGGAATGGCCTTAACCATGGCTGTCTATCTCCGGGACGCCGACATCAAGCATGGTTGCGAGCGACCAGGGACAAGCGAAACCAAGGCAGGTGCCGGCGGACTTCCACATTTTGAAAACCCGCCTGAAGGGCGAGATTTTTCAGCTCCTGCGGCCGGAAGGCCTGCCGGACAGAGGCTGGCGCATCGTGACGAGTCAGAACGCTGCGCGCAAAAATCGGCCTCGCCACATGGATGAAAGCGAGCGGGAACCAATGGCGTTCGAGGTCATTAATCAGAACCGCCCGGCGCGCCACGCGGCCGAAGAGCCGTAGCAGGATCACCACATCCGGATCGCGGAAATGGTGGAGCACTAACGACGCACACACAAAGTCGAACGCTCCATCGGAAAAAGGCAGGCGGCCGGCTTCGGCGGCGAGGCGAAGCATTCCCGATCGAGCATCCGGCAGATGATTGCAATTTCGATCGCAGAGGACGATCCGGGCGTCCGGAAAACGCGACGCCACGGCCGCTCCCTGGTCGCCCGAGCCGGCGCCCACATCCAGCAGGGAAAAACGCGTAAGCCCGTCGCGGCGCGCCTCGCGTTCTACAATCCCCAGCAGAACGCTGCGCCCTCCCAGCCACCGGTTCATGCGGCGCAAGTCGCCCAGGCTGCGCTCCACCTCGCGGGGCGGAGCATCCGGGGCGTCGAGCAGCTCGGTGAAGTGAGGGCGCGCCGTCATTTCATTCGATCCGCTTTAGAACAAGCGCCGAATTTTTGCTGCCGAAGCCGATGCAATTGATGAGAGCGCACTCGATTTCCGCTCGCCGTCCGATGTCCGGCACATAATCCAGATCGCATTCCGGGTCGGGCACTTCGAGGTTGATCGTCGGCGGCAAAACGCCATCGCGCATGGCGAGGAGCGTCGCCGCCACGCTCGCCGATCCGCAGGCGCCCTGCGGATGGCCGATCAGGGACTTGAGCGATGAGCCGGCCAGCTTTTCCGCATGGCCATCAAAACACAACCGGACGGCGCGGGTCTCGATCCGGTCGTTCAGTTCGGTTGCGGTGCCGTGCAGATTGATGTATTGGATGGCATCTTTTGGAATACCGGCGTCCTCGATCGCCAGCGACATGGCGCGCGCCGGCTCTTCCCCGCACTCCTCCAGACGGACGCGATGGTAGGCTTCGCAGGTGGACCCATAGCCGGCCACTTCGCCGTAAATATGAGCGCCGCGGGCGCGCGCGGCCTCCAGGGGCTCGAGCAAGAAGAACCAGGCGCCCTCCCCCAGCACGAAGCCGTCCCGGTCTCGTGAAAAAGGCCGGGAAGCCCGGGCGGGAGCGTGATTCCAACTCGGCGTCAAAATGCGCATCAAAATAAAGCCGCGGACGATCAAGTAGGAGATCGGCGCATCGGCGCCGCCGACTAAAATTCTTTCCGCATCGCCATATCGGATCTGGCGAAAGGCGTAGCCCAGGGCGTCGCTGGAGGAGGTGCAGCCCGTGGAGATTACGTGGCTCGCCCCTCGAAAGCCGAAGTGCATGGAAACTTCACTGGCCAGAGTCCCCATGGTCGACGAGGGGATGGTGTAGACGCTGACTTGTTTCAACTGTCCGGTGTAATAGAGGCGGTATTGCTCCTCGGTAAATTCCTGGCTTCCGCCGCCGGAGCCGAGGATCACCGAGATACGGCGCACGTCGTCCCGCTGGAGCCGCCGCGGATCTATACCGGCGTCCGCCAGGGCTTCTTCCGCAGCCGCGCGAGCCAACGGCACAACACGCGAAACATGCGGCCGGTCTTTAGGAGACACATACCGGTCGGGGTCGAACCCCGAGACCTCACCGGCGACTTGCACGGCGAGCGAGGAAGCATCGAACAGGCGGATCGGCTTGACGCCGCTCACCCCGCACTGGGTGGCCGCCCAGAACGCCTCTCGCCCCATGCCGTTCGGGCTCACAGCGCCAATGCCCGTAATCACCACTCGACGCCGCATTTGATTCGATGCTAGCAAACGGTTTCCGCTGCCGGATCAGCCGAAATGTTAAACTCCGCGCGAGTGGGCCGCCGAGGCGGCGCGCCGCGAGTAAATGCAAGCAGCGGACCGGCGTCCGCGCGCCGCTGCGGCTTCGGCGTCCCGAATCCTTCCCCGCTGCTCTGTCCATGGAGTTTGAATTCCCGTCCGGGCGGAAAGAGGCAGAAACCGCTGTGCGGCGGCCCTGTGCCATCATGTTAGCCGGCGCACGATGCACGCGAATCATTCACAGCCGCATGCTCCCGTGAACTGGCAGGAGAATCTGGCCATTGTATTGATCGAAACCCGCAATCCTCTGAACATTGGCGCCGCAGCGCGAGCCATGTGGAATTTCGGCTTTTCCCGTTTGGCGCTCGTATCGCCGTATGAAGTGGCTTTTCGGGAAGCTCGGTCGGCAGCCGGCGCGTCTTTAGTCCTGAAGGAAGCCAGGGTGTTCTCCGGCCTCGAAGAGGCGCTTGCCGGCTGTACGCTTGTGGCAGGAACGGCGTCCGCGGGGAGGCGCGTTTTCCAGCAGCCTCGCTATCCGCTCGCGGACGCGGCGGTTCTCCTGCGGGAACACCTCCAGCGCGAGCCGGCGGCTCTGCTGTTCGGGTCGGAAAAATTCGGCTTATCCAATGAGCATCTCAGCTACTGTCACTGGACCCTGCGGATACCAACCAACTCCGATTGCCCCTCCATGAATCTTGGCCAGGCCGTCGCCGTCTGCTGTTATGAGCTCGCGCGCACAACCGCTTCGCCGTTCCCCGCAATCACGAAAGGCCCCGGAAACCGGGCGGCCGCCGACCAGTTGCAGCGGTTAGCGGCAAGACTCAGCGGCGTCCTGGATGCGAGCGGGTATATCAACGCGCGCACACGCCGCTCGAACCTGCTGAAGATCCGCCGTCTGATAAACCGTCTCAATCTTTCCGCCGCTGACGCCCGCGTACTGGAAGGAATGCTCAGGCAGATTGCCTGGAAGCTAGGCTGCGATAATACGCAATCAGATCGGTAGAGACGGGGTTGGCGCCAAGTTGGCGAAGCATCGTAGTGACTTGCCCGCGGTGGTAAGAATCGTGATTGATCAGGTGCAGAATGATCTGCCACACCGGATTTTCGAGCGCCGCCCCCTTGGTGTTGCGATATTGGATGACCCGGTCCCAATCTGAGGCGCTAAGTTTTTCGGCCCAGCTCACATAACCGTCCAGCACGCTCAACCACTCTTTCTCGAAAGCGTCCCGGCCGGCAGGCGGTTGAAATTCGGCCAGGCTGCCGGTGGGTTCGCCGGCGAGCCGCTTGAACCAGATCCGGTCGGCTTGATAAATGTGGCCCAGGGTGCCCTGGATCCCGCCGAAGGAGTTGCCGAGGCCGCGGGTGTACTGATCGGGGGTCAGGCCCCGGACAGACTCGAGCACCCGCGCCGTAGCCCAGGCGTTATACCGAGTGTGATGAACAAGGTCGGTCGTATTCATTGGGACGCTCCTTCAAAAATCTCCGCTCGCCCGCGCAAACGCCGCGCCGCGGCCTCTCGAACAAGCCTCAGGTGCGCAGCCACCTTGCAAGCCGGGCCGGAAGTGTGATCCGGCGCGGCCAATCCGGGGCTAAGGAATCGTCACGCCAGGATCCAGGTAAACGTCCTGGATCGCGTGAAGCAGGGCGACTCCGTCCTTCATGGGGCGTTGAAACGCCTTTCGCCCGGAGATCAACCCCATGCCGCCGGCCCGCTTGTTGATGACTGCGGTGGCAACCGCTTCACTGAAATCATTCTTGCCGGAGGCCCCGCCGCTGTTGATCAAGCCGGCGCGGCCCATATAGCAATTGGCTACCTGATAGCGGCAAAGATCGATGGGGTGCTCGGTCGTCAGCTCGCTGTACATTCGCTCGTCGAATTTGCCATAGCCGCTCCCGCCGCTGTTCATTGCTTTGTATCCGCCGTTGTTCTCGGGCAGCTTCTGCTTGATGATATCGGCCTCGATCGTCGCGCCGAGGTGATTGGCCTGGCCAGTCAGGTCCGCCGAGGTGTGATAATCCTTGTCCTTCTTAAAAGCGCTGTTACGCAGATAGCACCAAAGGATGGTTGCCAGTCCCAACTCGTGCGCCATGGCGAAAGCCTCGCTGACTTCGACGATTTGCCGGCCGCTTTCTTCAGAGCCGAAATAAATCGTCGCGCCTACGGCCGCAGCCCCCATATCCAGAGCTTGTTTGACCGTGCCGAAGAGGATTTGGTCGAACTTGTTCGGATAAGTGAGCAGCTCGTTATGGTTGATTTTTACGATAAAGGGAATTTTGTGCGCATACTTGCGAGCAACTGCTCCCAGCACACCGAACGTGGACGCCACGGCATTGCAGCCGCCCTCAATCGCCAGCTTGACGATATTCTCCGGATCGAAGTAATCGGAGTTCTTGGCGAAGCTCGCACCCGCGGAGTGCTCGATGCCCTGATCGACGGGCAGAATGGAAACATAGCCGGTGCCGGCCAGGCGCCCGTGGCCGAGGAGCCGTTGCAGATTGATCAGCACGCGGACGTTGCGGTCGGCAGCCGCATAGATCCGGTCAACGGCGTCCGGCCCCGGCAGATGCAGGCGGTCCCGGGAAATTTTAGGCGTGTTAAAGCCAAGCAGGTATTCCGCCCCAGGACCGAGATACTGCTCGATGGTTTGGGTCCTTTCTGTGGTCATCCATGTAGTGGGCATCCCTATCTCCTGTGGGTCGATCGGCCGTACAAAGAATTACGGAATCCTTGATTATAGAACCGATCTGCCATCGTGGAACGCCCCAGCGGCTCCATCAGACCATCCCGGCGCCGGTGCGGCATGGGATTCGGAGCGCCCGCGAGTCTCGCTGCGCCGCTTCTGGGCGGATCGTCAGATGGCAGGGAGACGATGAGGCCCGCGGACCCGTGTTTTCGTTTGGGCGGTTTCCCTCCGGGGTCGGACATTTCACAGCGGTATCGCACAAGACCCATGTTTTGCGTTGGGCGGCCCACTCCTGTGCGAACAACATGCTAGACTGGTGGAACTAGACGCAGAAAGCGATTGAAGAAGTTCGCGCAGTAAGCGGGTCTGGGCGGGTCGGACCCATAATCTCAAGTCACCGAGTCCGGCGTATCATCCGGCTGGGTATGCACCTGAATCGAGAGATTTGGAAGGCAGCTTCGTGATGCTTTGGCCGCTGGTTGTCTATTTTGTGCTGGTAATCGCCCTGGTTGCGGGAATGTTGATCGCCTCGCATCTGCTGGGCCAGAGGCATTGGGAAAAGGCGACAGGTTCGCCTTACGAAGGCGGCATCGTTTCGGAAGGATCGGCTCGCGTGCGGCTTTCCGCCCGATTCTATCTGGTGGCCATGTTCTTTGTGGTTTTCGATCTGGAGGCGGTTTTTCTCTACGCCTGGGCGGTGGCAGGGCGGGAACTCGGCTGGGCCGGATACTGGGAGGTCGTGCTTTTTGTGGGAGTACTGATCGCCGGGCTGGTTTACTTGTGGAGGCTGGGGGCGCTCGACTGGGCTCCTGAGCTGCGCCGTTCGCTCCGCCGGTCGAGATAGCGGAAGGCAATGGGGATGCAGTGGTCATTAACGAAACCCGGCGCCGCCGGGCTGATCGCCAAGCCGGACGGCGAGCCCTTTGAGCAGGCGGTACAGCGCAGTGTGGCATTTTCCCGCCTTCAGGATCTGCTGGCGTGGGGCCGCAAAAACTCCATCTGGCCTTTTAATTTCGGCCTGTCCTGCTGCTACGTGGAAATGGCCACAAGCATAACCAGCAGATATGACGTTTCCCGATTCGGCGCCGAAGTGATCCGGGGTACGCCGCGCGAAGCCGACTTGATGGTGATCGCCGGCACGGTTTTTATCAAGATGGCGCCCGTGATCCAGCGGCTCTACGAGCAGATGATGGAACCGCGCTGGGTGATTTCCATGGGCTCCTGCGCCAACTCCGGCGGGATGTATGACATCTACAGCGTGGTGCAGGGCGTGGACAAGTTCCTGCCAGTGGACGTCTACGTTCCCGGCTGCCCCCCGCGTCCGGATGCCTTTCTTGAAGGCCTGGTGCTGCTGCAAAAGGCGGTGGGAACCGAACGGCGCCCGCTGAGCTGGGTGGTCGGATCCCAGGAGACGGTGCGGCCCGCCATGCCTTCGATGCGCGACCTGATGCGGCCCCAGCGCCAGAAGCTCAAGGAATTGCGGGAGCCCAGCGAAATATGACGGTTACGCTCCCTGGGATCGAAGAGATTCAAGAAAAATTGGGCGGCGCAGCCGTAACGTCCCAGGCGACCCGCGACGGAATCCCGACCTTCTGGGTGTCGAAGGAGTACATACGCCCGCTGGCGCGCTACCTGAAATACGAGGTGGAGCGGCCGTATAGGATGCTGTATGACATCACGGCCATCGACGAGCGCCTGCGCGCCCACCGCGAAGGCCAGCCGGCCAGCGATTTCACCGTCGTCTATCACCTCTTTTCCTATGAGCGCAACGAGTATCTGCGCGTCAAGGTCCCGCTCGAGGAAAGCCGGCCGAGGCTGGAGAGCATTACTGATATCTGGCCTTCGGCCAACTGGTACGAGCGCGAAGTCTGGGACATGTTCGGCGTGGTTTTCGAGGGGCATCCGCACCTCGAGCGCATTTTGATGCCCAAAAGCTGGCAGGGGCATCCTCTGCGCAAGGAACATCCGGCGCGCGCCACGGAAATCGGGCCGTTCCAGCTCTCGGAAGAAAAGGAGGATGCCGAGCAGGAGGCGCTGCGCTTCCGCCCGGAAGCCTGGGGAATGAAGCGCGAGCGGGACGACGCCGATTTCATTTTTCTCAACATCGGGCCCCAGCACCCCGGGACCCACGGCGTGCTGCGCATCGTGCTCCAGCTCGACGGCGAGGTGATCCTCGATGCCGTCCCCGAGATCGGGTTTCACCACCGGGGCGCCGAGAAGATGGGCGAGCGGCAGTCCTGGCATACCTACATTCCCTATACGGACCGCGTAGATTACCTGGGCGGCGTCATGAACAATCTCGCCTATCTCACCGCCTTAGAGAAACTCGCGGGTATCGAGCTGCCGCCGCGCGCGAAAGTCATCCGGATAATGCTGGCGGAACTGTTCCGCATCATCAGCCACCTGGTGTGGTATGGAACTTTCGCGCAGGATCTTGGGCAGATGTCGCCGGTCTTTTACACCTTCAACGACCGCGAACGCGCCTTTCAGATCATCGAGGCGGTCTGCGGCGCGCGAATGCATCCTAGTTGGTTCCGGATCGGCGGTGTGGCTCAGGATCTGCCCAACGGCTGGGAAAAGCTGTTTCGCGATTTCGTGAAGTATCTGCCGCCGCGGCTGGTGGAATACGACCGCGAGGTGATGCGCAATCGCATCTTTCAAGCGCGGACGAAAGGCGTGGGGCAAATCACCCTGGACGAGGCCATCGATTGGGGCGTTACCGGCCCCAACCTGCGCGCCTGCGGATTCGAGTGGGATTTCCGTAAAAAGCAACCCTACTCGGGATACGAGCAATTCGAGTTTGACATCCCGACGGCGCAGAACGGCGATTGTTACGACCGCGCCGTCGTTCGCGTGGAAGAGATGCGGCAGAGCCTGCGCATCATCGACCAGTGCGTCAAGAACATGCCCGAAGGACCGTACAAATCGGACCACCCGCTGGCCACGCCGCCGATCAAGAATTTCACCATGCAAGACATCGAAACCCTGATCACGCACTTTCTCAACGTGAGCTGGGGGCCGGTGATTCCGCCCGGCGAAGCTCTGGGCGCCATCGAGGCGACGAAGGGAAACAACGGCTATTACCTGGTGAGCGACGGCGATACGGTTTCCTATCGCACGCGCATACGCACGCCCTCGTTCTGCCACATGCAGACGCTGCCTCTGCTGTGCCGGGGGCTGATGATTCCGGATCTGCTCGCCATCCTCGGGAGCATGGACTATGTGCTGGCGGATATCGACCGCTGAAGAACCGGCAAGATCATGCTGAGTCGTCAAGAAATAGAGGAAATCGAAGCGGAAGCGGCCCGCTATCCGGCTCGCGAAGCGGTGTGTATTGACGCATTGCGCATCATCCAGCGGCGGCGGGGCTGGGTCTCCGATGAGAGCATCCGGGACCTCGCGGAACTGCTCGGCATGTCTTTCGCCGATCTGGACGGTGTGGCCACGTTTTACAACCTGATCTTTCGCAAGCCCGTCGGCCGCCACGTGATCATGATCTGCGACAGCGTGAGCTGCTGGATCATGGGCTACGACCGCGCGCGCGAGCATTTGACGCAGCGGCTGGGCATCGGGCTGGGCCAGACCACTCCCGACAGCCGGTTCACGCTGCTCCCCATTGTCTGCCTGGGCTGCTGCGACCGGGCGCCGGCCATGATGGTGGACGGCGATCTGCACGGCGATTTGAACCCCGAGAAAATCGACGCCGTGCTCGAACAATATAAATGAGCGCCGCCAACGACAAGCCGCTCACGGGCAGAATCCGGGCCGACGGGTCCGTCGTTGACCTGAAAGCGTACGAGCAGGCCGGAGGCTATCAGGGCTTGCGCAAGGTTTTGAACGGCATGACGCCGAAACAGGTGACCGAGCAGGTGAAGGATTCGAACCTGCGCGGCCGGGGCGGCGCCGGATTCCCCACCGGCCTGAAATGGTCGTTCGTGCCGCTGGGCAAGGATGCGCCGCACCCGACTTATCTGGTCTGCAACGCCGATGAGATGGAGCCGGGAACTTTCAAGGACCGCCTCCTGCTCGAGCGAGATCCGCATCAGCTTATCGAGGGGATGACCATCGCCGGCTTCGCCATTGAAGCCGATGTCGCGTACATCTTCTTGCGCGGCGAATACGTGCTCGCGGCCGAACGGGTGGGCCGCGCGATCGCGGAAGCCTATCAGGGCGGTTATTTGGGGAAAAACATTCTGGGCTCCGATTACAGCCTGGAACTGTACTTGCATCTGAGCGCTGGACGCTACATCTGCGGCGAAGAGACCGGCCTGCTGAACGCCCTTGAGGGCAAGCGCGCCAACCCGAGAGCCAAGCCGCCGTTCCCTCCGGTATGCGGGTTATTCGGCAAGCCGACCGTGGTGAATAACGTGGAGACGCTGTGCAACGTACCCCACATCGTCAACCACGGCGCGCAGTGGTTTCAGAAGCTCAGCCGGAGCAAAGACGGCGGCACGAAGCTATTTGGCGCGAGCGGCAAGGTCAAGCGGCCAGGAATCTGGGAACTGCCTATGGGCACGACGATCCGCGAGATTCTCGAAGAGCACGCGGGCGGCATGCGGGACGGTGTGCGGTTCCGGGGCTTATTGCCCGGAGGAGCCTCCACCGATTTTCTGACCGAGCAGCACCTCGATACGCCCATGGACTTTACCGAAGTGGCCAAAGCCGGCAGCCGCCTGGGAACCGGAACGATGATCGTGCTGGACGATCAGACCTGCCCGGTCGGCATGGTCTGGAACCTTGAGAAATTCTTCGCTCAAGAATCCTGCGGATGGTGCACGCCGTGCTGGAGCGGCCTGGCTTGGGTCGAGCGCATTCTCAGGGCCATGGAAGACGGCCAGGGCCAGCCCGGCGATCTGGAGAAGATGGAGTTTCAGACCCGGTTCTGGGGCAATACCTTCTGCGCCCTGGCGCCCGGCGCGGCCGAGCCCCTGCAAAGCGCTCTCAAATATTTCCGCGACGACTTCGAGCGGCACATTCGGGAGAAGCGCTGCCCCTGG
>Ga0070741_10005683_pt1 | contig 27425 bp, 23 predicted proteins | sample Coa_R1_4_FD_66440 | JGI IMG/M metagenome (GOLD analysis project Ga0070741, IMG submission 66440) | Surface soil microbial communities from Centralia Pennsylvania, which are recovering from an underground coalmine fire - Coalmine... | ecosystem: Environmental > Terrestrial > Soil > Unclassified ...
GGAGGATTACCCCGTATCCAACCACCCATCCGTGCATCTCGTCCGAGAAACGCGCCTGCGTCAACGGCAGCGGCAGCGACGGGAACCCCGGAATCGGACCCCATACTCCGTTGCTCTGAAGCCTGAGCGCCACTCCCGTGAGGCCGGTGGTGATGCCGTCGTTCCGGCCATAGAGATCGATCGAAAACAGCGGATCGCGCGCCGGCAGATCCAGCCTGAGGGCTCCCGGCACGAGATCGTCGGGTGGGCCGTCCGGCTTGTCCGCCTGATGGGCGAACGTCCACGTCTTGCCGCCGTCCGACGTCTGAACCACCCATCCCTGCAGCCCGCACGCCGCGCCGTGGAGCCTGTCGCGGAAGGAAACCCCGAACAGCGTCGGCAGATTGAAATCGGCGAAGCGCGGATCCTCGTTCGGACCCGGCACGTGCTTCCATTGCGGCATCAGCGCGTCCTGCTGTTCATGCCACGTCTTGCCGCCATTGTCGGTCGCCCAGATTCGCCCCAGCTCGCCGACCACCCATCCGTGATCGTCGTCCACGAACGCGACCCCGTAATAGGTGGGCTCCTCGAAGGGCAAGGCGTAGTCGCGCAGTTCGGGGGGAAAGATCCGCTGCAACTGCCGCTTGAAAAAACTTTCGCCCCCGTCCGAGGTGCTGAGCACCAGTCCGCGGTCGCCGACCAGGAACCCGTGCAGGCGATCCGGAAAGGACATCGCGAATATATACAGGTTGGTTCGGGAATTGAGCCGTTCCCAGGTCTTGCCGCCGTCCCGAGTGCGCATCACCAGCCCGTCCTGCCCAGACAGATACCCGTTCTGGTCATCGACCATCTGGATCGCGAACACCGCGCGATCCGTTCCGATGTCGATGGGTTTGAAATTGCGGCCCGCGTCTTCGGTATAGAGCAGCTTGCCCCGCGCTCCCGCCACAAAGGCCCTGTCCGGACCCATCGGCCATACATCGAAGAACTGATCGGTGAGCGTCACCGGACGGTATGGGACGGGGGGAACGGCGACTTCGCGATGGCATGCCGCGGCGGCGAGGGATGCGGCCGCGAGCAGGAGCATGACCGTCTTGCGCAGGCGGATCTTTGGCATCATTGAAATCATCGACCGGGAGATTTGCTCTATACTCAAGGAAACAGGCCGTTTGCGCAAGCGCCAAAACATCGCGCCTATCGACTGTTAGAGGTCGGCCAGAAGCAGGCCCGTCAGGTATTCCCCCTCCGCATGGCCGAGCAGGCAGGGATGGTCGGCGCCGGGACCGAGGCGGCGGATGCTCCTGAGCGTGCGCCGCGCGCGCGACTGCGCGATTCGCACCGCCTGGACGAAATCCTCCCCCCGGAAATGGGCCGAACACGAAAACGTCATCATCCGGCCGCCCCGCGCCAGCACCCTCATCGCCGCCGCGTTAAGCTCCACGTACACGCGCCCTGCGCGCTCTGCATCCGCACGGCTTCGGGCAAGCGGGGGCGGATCGAGGACGACGAGGTCGAACCTGCGATCGGTGGATCTGATGAACTCGGCCGCTTCTCCGTGCACGCATTCGACCGCCTTTGGATCGAAGCCGTTCAGCTCGAGGTTGCGCCTGAGCCATCCCAGGGCGCGGGCCGACGTATCGACCGCGACCACTTCGGCAGCTCCACCCCTCAACGCCGCCATCGTAAATCCCCCCGCGTAGCAGCACGCATCCAGCACCCGGGCGCCGCGCGAAAGAGACTCTGCAAGAGCATGGTTCTCCCGCTGATCGAGGAACGCTCCCGTCTTCTGCCCCTGGGCGATATCGATGACGAAGCGAATGCCGTTTTCGCGTCCAATGACTTCGCCGGGAGCTTCGCCGAACAGGCATCCCGCGCGATCCTCCAGGCCCTCCTGCTTGCGTACTGCGCCGTGACTGCGCTCGAGGATGGCGCGGGGCGAAAGGCGATTGCGGAGCGCCTCGACGAGTTGGCCGCGCATCCGGTCGGCGCCCGCTGTCAGGAGCTGCACGACCAGCACGTCGCCGTATCGATCGACGACCACGCCCGAAAGGCCGTCGCCGTCGCCGTTGAGCAGCCTGAATGAATCCGTGTCCGCGCCAACGAAACGCCGCCGCAGTTCGAACGCGTTGTCCAATCTGTTCGCGATTATTGCGGAGGGCGAGGCCCTCTCGCCCCACGCGAGGATTCGGACCGCGATTGTCGTTCGCGGGTTGTAATAGCCGACCCCGATCAGATCGCCCCCGCAATCGCGGACTTCGACCTCAGCGCCGGCTTCCAGGCCGGGCGGCTCAACCCGGGCGATCGCCTGTGAAAAAATCCAGGGATTTCCGCCCCGCACCGGGCCTTCGCGGCCCGCCCGCAGAAAAACGCGGCCGCCAGCCGCAATTGCCGAGTCTTCGCTCATCGCGCGGATCGGTCGACCGGTTCGCCGGGGCGGATGAAATCGCCGCTGCGCCCGCCGCGCTTGGCAATGAGACGAATCGCTCCGATCTCCATCTCGCGATCGATCGCTTTGGCCATGTCGTAGATGGTCAGCGCGGCGACGCTCACCGCGACCATCGCCTCCATCTCCACGCCGGTGCGCGCCTCGGTGGCGGCTCTGGCTTCGATTTGGAGGGCCGGCCTCCGGCGGTCGGGACGGATTTCCACCTCGACCACTTGCAGGGGAATCTGATGGCACAGCGGGATGAGTTCATGGGTGCGCTTGGCGGCTATGATGCCCGCAAGGCGCGCGGCAGCCAGCGCCTCGCCCTTCTTGAGTTTGCCGCCGACGATCGCATCCAGGGTCGCGCGCGCCATCCTGATCTCGCCGCGCGCGATCGCCTCGCGGCGGGTGACCGCCTTTTCCCCCACGTCCACCATCCGCACCTGTCCGCGCGAATTCACGTGAGTGAGCCGCCGGGAAAGGTCCTTCGAATTCGCCCTTCGCTGCGCCATCGCGGTTTTGAGCTTATGTTGACCGCCTCCGCATATACAATAAACTGCTGCGCACACGCTCTGCTTGGAAAGTTCCGATGGCTGAAGAAGCAAACAAGGTTGTAATCCTCGGATCCGGTCCGGCCGGTCTCACCGCCGCTCTCTACACCGCGCGCGCCAACCTCCAGCCCTTGGTCATAGAAGGTACCGCGCCCGGCGGCCAGCTAACCATCACGACCGAGGTCGAGAACTATCCCGGCTTCGAAAAGGGCGTTCAAGGCCCGGAGATGATGGAGATTTTCCGGCGCCAGGCCGAACGCTTCGGCACCCGTTTCCTGTCCGGAGAGGTCAGCGAGGCGCGGCTCGACCGCCGGCCGTTCGAGCTGGTGGTCGATGGTGCGACGGTCAAGGCCGCGGCCCTGATCATCGCCACCGGCGCATCGGCCAAGCTCTTGAACATCGAATCCGAAAGGCGGCTGATGGGCTACGGGGTCAGCGCCTGCGCCACTTGCGACGGCGCGTTCTTCAAGAACAAGGAGGTCGTGGTGGTCGGCGGCGGCGACACCGCGATGGAAGAGGCGACGTTCCTCACCCGCTTCTGCACCCGCGTCACGATCGTTCATCGCCGCGACACCCTGCGCGCATCCAAGATCATGCAGGAACGCGCGATGAAGAATCCGAAAATCGCCTTCATATGGGATTCCGTCATCGAGGATATCCAGGGCGATCCCAAAAGCGGCGTAAGCGGCGTCCGCCTCAAGAACGTCAAGACCGGCGCGGTTAGCGATTTCAGAACCGACGGAGTCTTCATGGCGATCGGTCATCAGCCGAACACCGCGATCTTCAAGGGGCAGCTCGAGATGGACGAGCTGGGCTATTTGAAGGTCCGCGCCGGCTCGACCTACACCAATATCCCCGGCGTGTTCGCGGCGGGTGACGTCGCCGATCGCGTCTATCGGCAGGCCGTTACCGCTGCGGGCACCGGATGCATGGCTGCGATCGACGCCGAGCGATGGCTCGAGGCCCAGCAGGGTTAGAGATCAGTTCCGGCGCACCCCGAACGGAGGCTTGAATGGCGCCGCGCCATCCTTGACTTCATCTCCAGCATCCACTTCCATCTCCACGTCAAGCGGGAATCGATGAGCGCGAGTGCCTGCCCTGTTGTGAGCGGGTGATGGTCGGGCGCGCGCTCTCGCGCGGCATGCGTGGCATCCGCATGGTCGCCGGATGCTCGATGGCCGGCGATCGACAGGAGAGGGACCGATGCGCTCCCTGAAGCATCCGCTGAGCGGTGCAATCTACGACCTTCAGCCCGATGGAACCGTCCGGGTCGAGAAGGACGGCAGAAGCGGTCTGTTTCGCGCCGACGGAACCTACATTTCGGGCGAAATCCTTTTCGCCGATCCGCACATGTGTCTATGGGTCGGAGGACGCGACCCTCATCGGACTCGACCCCCGAGGGAGCCTTCGGCACTCGACCGTCGCGGCGGAGGTGACGATGGCGGCCGGTAAGGTCGAAAGAAGCGGGGACTGGCTCACCTATCAGCACCTGCTCGACACCGACACGCATCCGGTGCCCGAGGTTCTCCGGATGCAAAATCCGATCGAGCTGCCGCCCTCCGAAATCGCCATCGAACGTTACATCTCCCGCGAATTCTTCGAGCTCGAGGTCGAACGGCTGTGGAAGCGGGTATGGCAGATGGCCTGCCGCGAGGAGGATATTCCCGAAGTCGGCGATCATATCGTTTATGAGATCGCCGGGATGTCGTTTCTCGTCGTTCGCGCGGCCCCCGAGCGCATCAAGGCCTTTCACAACGCATGCCTCCATCGCGGTCGAATCCTGCGCGAGCAGGAGGGCAGGGGAGCGCGGGAGTTTCGATGTCCGTTTCACGGCTTTGCATGGAATATCGACGGCTCCCTGAGACACGTTCCCTGCCAATGGGATTTCCCCCATATCGAGCCGTCCGAATGGTCGCTGCCGGAAGCGAAAGTCGGCACGTGGGGCGGCTTCGTATTCATCAATCCCGACCCCGATGCGCAACCGTTGCGCGAGTTCCTCGGTGACGAGCTCGATCGCCAGTTCGCGCGATGGCCGCTGGAGCGCCGCTACAAGCAGGCTCACGTCGCGAAGATCCTGCGATGCAACTGGAAGGTCGCGCAGGAGGCCTTCATGGAGGCCTTCCACGTCGTCGCCACCCATCCCCAGCTCCTTCCCGGAATCGGCGATGCGAACTCGCAATACGACGCGTGGGGAAACTTCTCCCGCGCGATTACCGCGAACGGGACCCCGAGCCCGCACCTGTCATGGCGCCCGACCGAGCAGGAGATGTTCGATGCAATGGTCGATCGCAGGCTCGATGAACCCCGGATGGTGGAAATCGGAGCGGGAATGACCGCGCGCGCGACCGCCGCCGCCGCCGCGCGCGAGATGCTGCGTCCGGCCCTGGGCTCCGACGTGGACGATCTCTGTGATGCCGAACTCGTCGACAGCTTCTACTACACGGTATTCCCGAACTTTCATCCCTGGGGCGCTTACAACAGGATCGTCTATCGGTTCAGGCCGAACGGAACCCGGGTCGATGAGTCGATCATGGAATGCATGTATCTGGCGCCGTATCCCGCGGGAGCCCGGCCGCCCTCCGCAAAAATTCACTGGCTTGGGCCCGACGATGACTGGACGGAGGCGCCGGAGCTGGGCTTTCTTGCGCGAGTCTTCAATCAGGACACCTTCAACCTTCCCAAAGTGCAGCGCGGGTTGATGGCGATGAAGAAGAAAACGGTGACGCCGGCGAACTACCAGGAAACCAAGATCCGCCATTTCCATGGTCTGCTGGAGCGATGGATTGGCCGTCAGTGATTGCGGGTGAAGTGCGTCCGCGTTTCGTTCGAGGAGAAAAATGGATCTGCAACTCGATGGCAAGGTCGTGATGATCAGCGGGGCGAGCAAAGGTCTGGGGCGCGCGATGGCCCTGGCTTTCGCCGCGGAAAAGGCGCGCCTGAGCATCTGCGCCCGCGGCGCCGATGCGCTCGCGCAGGCTCAGGCGGAACTGCGCTCGGCCGGCGCGCAAGTGATGGCGCAGGCAGCCGACGTCACCGATCCCGCCGCGGCCTCGCGATGGGTCAGCGCGACCGTCGAGCACTTCGGCGGCGTCGATGTCCTGGTGAACAACGCGGGTGGAGCGGACCCGCGGCCGTTCGCAGCTCTCGACGAAAATGCGTGGCAGGCCGCCTTCAATCAGAACTTCTTCTCCGCCGTCCTCCTGGCCCGCGCGTGCGCGGCGGAAATGCGCAAGCGCGGCGGCGGCGCGATCATCAACATCAGTTCCATCTACGGTCGAGAAGCCGGCGGGCCCGTAAGTTACAACACCTCCAAGGCCGCCCTGATTTCACTCACCAAGATGCTTGCGCGGGAGCTGGCGCCGGACGCAATCCGCGTCAACGCCGTCGCCCCCGGATCGATCATCTACCCGGGCGGCGTATGGGAGGGACTTTTCCGGCAGAATCCCGCCTTCGAAAAGGATTTCATCGCGCATGAGTTCCCGTACGGGCGCCTGGGCCGTCCCGAGGAAGTGGCATACGCAGTCGTGATGCTGGCATCGCCGCGCGCCAGTTGGATAACCGGCGCATGTCTTCCGGTGGACGGCGCCCAGGGCCGCAGCAACATCTGAGGCGCCCCCCCCTGTGTCGCCATCACCGCCCCCGCTGTGCTAAGCAACGCGGCTATGGCGGCGATGAAATTTCCGGACGGATTTCTCTGGGGCACGGCCAGCGCCTCCTATCAGATCGAGGGCGCATGGAACGAGGACGGCAAAGGCGAGTCGATCTGGGATCGCTTTTCCCATACCCCCGGCAAGATCAAACGCGGCGAGACCGGAGACGTCGCCTGCGATTTCTATCATCGCTACCGCGAGGATATCGCTCTGCAGGCCGAACTCGGACTCAACGCCTCCCGCATCTCGCTCTCATGGCCCCGCATCATCCCCCAGGGACACGGACCGATAAATCCGAAAGGACTCGACTTCTACCAGCGGGTGGTCGATGAGCTCCTCGCCCGAGGCATCCAGCCCTGGATAAGCCTCTACCATTGGGATCTCCCCCAGGCGCTTGAGGACAAGGGCGGATGGCCGAATCGGGATCTGGCGGAGTACTTCCGCGACTATGCCGCCGTGGTCGTGGACCATCTTGGCGACCGCGTGAAGCATTGGATGGTCTTCAATGAGCCGTGGGTCTTCACGATCCTCGGGTACCTCGTGGGGATTCATGCTCCGGGGCGGCGGGAGGCCGCCGCGGCGATTCGCGCCACCCACACCGTGAATCTCGCGCAGGGGATGGCGGTGCGCGCGCTTCGTGAATCGCACAGGAAGCCCGAGATGGTCGGGACGGCCTTCAGCATGTCATGGATCGATCCCGCGTCCGACTCGGACGAGGATCGGATGGCGGCCGAGCGATGGCATCGGTTTTCCAACCTGTGGTTTCTCGAAACCGTGATGAATGGGCGGTATCCGCAGGCGTATGTAAGGGGCCCGATGGAGGAGCGGGTGGAGATCAAGGCCGATGACATGGCGATTATCAAGGCTCCGCTCGACTTCATCGGGATCAACCTCTACACGCGGACTGTGGTGGCCCACGATCCGGTCGATCACAACCTGGCCGCCAAGCAGGTAAGAGGAGGATCGGAGGAAGTGACGGATTTCGGATGGGAAGTGGTGCCGACCGCGCTTTCCTCGATGGTCCTGCGAATCTCGCGCGACTATCCGGGCGTGCCGATCTATATCACGGAGAACGGATGCTCCTACGGAGACGGGCCGGGGCCGGACGGCAAGGTCCGCGACCATCGGCGCATCAGCTTCATGCGCCGCTATTTGGCGGAGCTTAACCGCGCGATCGGGCAGGGCGCGGACGTCCGCGGATACTTCACCTGGACGCTCACGGACAACTTCGAATGGGCCGAGGGGCTGACCGGCCAGAGGTTCGGAATCGTATGGTGCGATTTCCGCACCCAGGCCCGGATCGTAAAGGAAAGCGGGCGATGGTATTCCAACGTTGCCCGCTCGAATGCGCTGGATTTCGATCCCGCCGACCATCGCGGGTAGGCGCAAGGGCAATCCATCTCGATGTCCGGCGCGGAAGTCCTCATCGGGGTCCACATCCTTGCATGGGCCGCCTACTTCGGTTCGCAGTTCGCGGTGATCTACATGCTGCTTCCGGCGGCCGAGAAGGCGCCGGACGAAGCCCATCGGCGCGAAGCGCTGATCGCGGGTTTCAAATTCTACAATCCGTTTTCGCTCGGAGCGCTCCTTGTGATCGTGATCACCGGGGCGATGCGCCTGACCGATCTGAAGGCGGAGATGAAGTTCGACTATTTTGCGAAAATCGGCGGGCCGCTCGCGATCAAGCTCGCAATCGCGTTCCTCATAATCTTCCTGCAGGTGTACGTCTCGCTGGGGCTGGCGTTCCGAATCGGCAGGCAGGAGGAAATCGCGGCCCATGGCGACGGGGCGCCGTTCACCGTCGAACAGGTTAATTCGATACTTGCGCGGATACGCGCGATGGTGTGGGTTACGATCGTGTTGACCGCGGCTGCGGTGATGGTTTCGTTGACGATGGTGCGGCGCGCTTCGGCAGATGCGGTGGTCGCATTCCCACCGGCGCGCGCCGCACTCATGGTCGTCACTCGCGTCCGACCAGCGGCGCGCGCGAAGCGCGTTCCGTCAGGTCAGGCGAGGTTGAGCAGCGAGCTGAACAGGTACAGCACGGTTACGAGCCCGAAGGCGATTCCCGGCAGCTCCGTGAGCAGGCTGTTCTGGGCGAAGCGAATGTGGTCGGTCGGCGCCGCCGAGAGAGCAGCCCGGTCATAACCGCTGATCCTGGCTCGGTTGGTCGTCGTCGCGTTCATGACTTTGTCCTCCGTTCGATGTGGAACCGTGGTTACGCCAGAGACAGCAGCGAGGTGACGATGTACAGGACTGTCACCAGCCCGAACACCAACCCCGACGTCTCGTTCAGCCACGCATACTGCGCGAGCCGAATCGCATCAGTCGACGCCGCCTGCCTCTCAACCGCCGCGAACCGCTCAAGCCTTGCTTCGTTGGTCGTCGCGTTCATCCTGGTGTCCTCCGTCCAAATGTTGAGGGGCACTAACGCAATTGGCGTGCCATTGAATATTCGCGGATTTTGCTACGTCATACGCTTTTGCAGACTGTGCAAAAGATCGAGGTCCGGCCTAAATCTTCAGCAAATCCCTACATTTTTCTCTAATTTGCAGTTTGCGATACGCAAATTACCTGTGATACGGAAATTCTTTAATCTTCCTATTTCGCGAATCGCCGCAATTCGCCTACTGCACCCCTGCGATTCGATCGATGCGGACGCCCTGACCGTCTTTGATCGCGCCGTTCGATTTGCGAGAGTCTGAGCAGATGGACTCCGCCGAACATCCTACCCCGGAAACTGGCATCCCCCCGGCCTCCCGGCCGACCGGCGCGCTGGCCGAATCTCTCGAAGCCGTCGTCCGAACTGAAGCGCGGGCGCGGAACCTTCTCAGCCGTGATCTGGCCGTTCGAATCGTCGAGCAGGTTATCTTCGTGACGGCCGTCGTCGGCGCCGTCGCGCTCGGCTTGGGAATCACGGATTACCTGAGCGAGCATCGCTATGTAGCGGCATATCTGCTCGCCTACATCGGGTTTCGCTTTGCCGATCTCCTGGTAGGAGAGGATCCGGACGAGACGACCACCGCCGCCACCGGTTTCAGCGAGAGGGTGCTCAGCGAGCTTCCGATACTGATTCTGTTCGCCGCGGCGCCGTTCGAGCGAACCTACCTGTACGGCGGAGAGGCGGCGCCGTGGCTGGGCGCGCTTGGATTGCTGCTCGAACTGGCGGGATTATGGCTCGCGCTGGGTTCGCGCGTGCAGCTCCATTTCTTCTCCTCGGACCGAACCGGCCGCGAGCGGATGGTCCTCGTGAAAACCGGCTTCTTCAGGTACATCCGCCATCCCGTCTATGCGGGAATCCTGCTGGTGCTGTTCGCATGGCCGCTCGTGTACGGCGCATGGATTGTCGCGGTGGTAACGGTAGTCGTCGGCATCGTCGTCGCTCATCGCCGGATTGTCGCCGACGAGAAGGTCCTTCTCGCTCGATTTGGCGAGGAGTTCGAGGAATACCGCCGCACCACCGACGCTCTCATCCCAAGCATCTGGTGATCGCGGCGGCCGCGCGGGCTCGAACGGGGGCGAGCAGCGTGCTTCCTATTCGTTCGTCGCGGTGGCCGCGGCTATCTGGGCGGCATCGCGAACCTGCCCGAAGTGAACCCGGCCCAGATCGAACTCCGACAGCGACTTTATCAGGCCGTTGAGCGCGGTCGTGCAACTCGGCATGGTCTTGCGGGCGCGGGTCAGCGGGTTGCATCGCGCGATGATGAAGTTCTTGAGGTAGGGATGGGACAGGCCGCGCTTCTTGCCGCGCGCCACGAGGTCGTTGACCAACTCGTCCGCCCGCTCCACCATCGCCGCCCGCTCCTCGCGCTCCTCGATCGCCTCGCCGAGCGGTTTGGCGAGAAAGTTGTCCACGCGGCTCAGGATCGGCGCGAAAGCTCCGCCCGAGAACTTCGGCTTTTTCTCGTACAGGATGCCGAGCGTGATGAAGTGCGCGCGCTCGAACTCGAACGCGAATTCCTTTTCCTGTTTGCGGGGATGTTCCCCGAGGCGCGCCCGGTACATCCTGATCACTTCCAGGGCCTTGTCGCGCAGGTTGTGCGCCTTCTCCGTGTTGAGCGCGAGTATCTGAAAAGCAACTTCCGGCTCCGGGATCACGATCGCCGGGATCGTCCTCGCGCCGGACTTCGCGGCGGCGGCGCGGCGATGGTTCCCGTTGGGCGTCCAGTAGCGGCCGTCCGAACGCACCGCCACGATCGGCTCCGTGTACCGGTCGAGCTTCTTCATCACCTCGACCATTCTTTTGAGATGAGCCGGCGAGAGATCGCGCTGATAGGGGGTGGCCTCGACCTTCGCCAGCGGCAGCATCGCAAACACCTGCCAATGGCCGCCGATCGGCTCCTCGAACGCCGCCAGCGCATCCCCGCCGTCCGCTTCTATGGCCTCCGCAAGTTCAGTGACCGCCCGGGGAGGCTTGCCTGACTTCGGAAAAACGGCAATATCCGCCATGCTGGACCTTCTAATGCATACGCGCGCCACACGCCAGTTCGTGCTTGCGGTCCTGCTCGCGATGACGGCGTGCGGAGCGCTGCCCCACAACGCATCCGCAGCGCGCGACTGGGAGCCTCTCATCCTCAAAGGTTCACGGTTTCCCGGCCTGATCGGCGCCGACCTGTCCAGCCTCGAAGTCACCGCGGTTCGTCACGGCAAGCTCGAGCCGATCCCGTTTCAGGTCGATGAAGTCTCCGACAAGGGCGCTTATGTCCTGCCCGAGGGGTCCGAAGCTTCGATGGAACAAGGCCGCCTCGGCGCGAATGACGAAATCGTGATCATGTTCAGCGACCTCGGCGAACGCGCCGATGGCGGCATTGCGGGCAATGCATTTGAACTTGAGGTGAGCGAGCGCGATGGCGGCCCGCATCGCTATGCCTATCTCGCCACGGTCGCGACCCCGCGCCTGAGCCCCCGGCGTTACGTGAGCTACGATCCATCGCGCAATTCGATCGAGACCGAGAGTTACCGGGTGGGGATGCAGAATGGGCTTCCAGTTGAATTCGCGCTTCGAAACCTCCCCGACGAGATGCCTTCAAATCTGACCGACAGGTTGAAGGTCCGCCTCAGCGCGCGCGTGCTTCATCTGGTGCGCTTTTCGTTCAATGAGGACGATATCCGCACGGCGGTAAGGGCCTGGAAATGCGGACCGGTTCGCGTGATCCGTCGCCTCGACCACTCCGTCGAACTCATCCTCGGGCTCGGTTCGCCGGTTTTCGAGCGTCACGACTTCTTCTACCGCGATATGATCCGGAATCCGTTCGTGATGGACCTGCCGTTCGCGCCCCGGCTCTTCTTCGGAGATATCCGCGTGCGCATCGACCTCGACTTCAACGATCTCCGCGGCTACCAGGTCCTATGGTCGGGGATGGCTTCGGCGCCGGTGCGGATCTCGGACCCGCCTTTGCGCATCGATTCGTCCGGGGCGCAGGTTTCGTGGATCGCGATTCGCGGCGGAGCGCATACGACCGTGCAGACTCTCGCACCAACCCCCGACCTTGCCATCCTCAACCGCAGGCTTTATTTCAACGATGACCCGGACCGTCCGGACCCGCCCGAACATCTGGGCGGCGAGCATCCGGGATTGGGCTACGTCATCACCGGATGGGAAAAGCTGGAAAGCGGGGTTCACTTGTTCGACTCGCTTCTGATTACGGCGGCGGCCGACTATAGTCCCGACGTTCTTCTCAAGGAGCTGAGCGATCCGCCCCAGGCGACGGTAAGAACCGCATCGGAGAAAAGATGAAACATTTCACCTTCGCCCTTTTGTTCCTGGTCCTGGCGGCGCCCTCTGTGGCAAGGCCGGACAGCTCACCCGTGGAAGAAGATTTCGAGCACGGAGTCTCGAGCCAATGGACCACCGAAGGGCTGGGACCGCAGAAGGATCAGGGGATGGTCGAGGCGATGGCGGAGCCGGGCGGGAATCACTTCCTTAGAATCTCCACGGACGGATCATTCTACTCGCTCGGAATCGACAGCCCTTTCGATCCCGAGAAGTATCCCGTGCTGAGCTGGCGATGGAGGGTGGAGCGGATGCCGGAGCGGGCCGACATCGCGAGCCGCAGCGGCGACGATGCGGGGGCGCGTCTGTTTGTCGTCTTCCGCGCGCCGAAGGACTCGCCTCGCGCCTCCGATCGCAAGCTCGAATACGTTTGGGATACCACTCATCCCGCAGGAACCATCCTGCCTGATCCGTATGCGCCGGAAGATCAAAAGGCGATCGTGCTCGAAAGCGGATCCGCCAAACGGGGCCAATGGGTGCGCGAGCAGGTCAACCTGCTCGACGACTACAAGCGCGCGTTCGGCGAGAAGCCCGGATGGGTCAAAACCATCGCGTTTGCCAGCGACAGCAACGAAACCCGCAGCAAGACCATCTCGGACTTCGACGATCTGCAGATAAACCCGTCTGCCGCCCCCAAGTGATCCGCGACCGGATGGGCATGCCTGTGGCCTCGCAGGATGAGCCCGCGGATCACGGATGGCCCGGAGGTTCCCTCCTGGCCACGATGCGGTAGTGAATCGTCGCCTGCTCGCCGGCCCGCATCGCGCCGAACATCAGCGTCGGCACCGCGATGCCCCATTTTGGATAGTCGATCGTGACTTCGCCTTCCGTGAGCAGGCGATCGTCCGCAAGTTGCACCGACACGGGCGCGAATATCTGCCGGGTAACGCCGTGAAGCGTTAGCGATCCATTGATGGTGGCGGTTCCGCTCGACTCGCCGGTCCTGACGATATTGTCCACGTCTGCGCCCTTGAACTCGATCGTCGGATAGGCGCTCGCCTCGAGAATCGACCCGGTCACCGACCGATCCCGCATCGCGGAACCGCTCGAATAGCTCGCCGCATCGATGACGATCCTGACCTCCGTGGATCGCGACGGGTTGGCCGAGTCGACGACAACCTCTCCGGAAGTGATTCTGAATGTTCCTACGGCGTTCCCGCGGATCGCGCCCATCGGTTCCTTCACCGCGGCCGACACCTGGCTTTCGCCGTCATCCACGCTAAAGCGCATCAATTCCGCGCCGGCCGGCATCGAATGGGCAAGCACGGCCGGCAGAACGGCCGCGATTATTTTCATGCCCGCGGTTTTCAAGGTGCGAATCGCCGCCTGCTGATAGGAATTCCGACCGCCATATAGAGGATCCCGAACATCAAATTCACCGCGCTCGGCACAAGCGCGCTTGCGGGCGAGAGTCCCCGGATCATCAGATCGTTGTACGCCCGCATCGCCCACGTCGTGGGAACCGCGAGCGCCGCCGTCTGCATCCAGCGCGGCTCGAAGTCTATCGGCCACCAGCATCCCCCGATTGCGGCCATAGTCATGATCACGATGGCTCCGACCGGAAGGACGGCGTCGCGCGTGCGTCCTATCCCCGCGACGACGAGTCCGAACGCCGCCCCCGCAAACGCGATCGATGCCGACGGCATCATCAATGCCCACGGCGCCCGTCCCAGCGATATTCCGAACATCGCCCATCCCGCCGCGAACAGCACTGCCATCTGGACGAACCCAATCGCAAAGCGGGCAAGCAGCTTGCCCGCGAAGGTGGCGCCGAGCGGCGCCGCCGCCGCGCGCAGGCGATCGAGCGTGCCCCAGTCGTGCTCGTCAATCAACGCGAGCGACACCCCCATCAACATCCCGATCAGCAGGAAAGTCACCGCGAACCCGGGCACCTGGAGGTTGAAGGCATTGAAGCCGCCGCCCCCGCCGCCGCCCAGGTCCTGCTCGACGAACCCCAAAGTTCCCGGAACCATCGCCGCGGCGGATCGCGGCGGCATCAGCGATACCGGAGATGCCGGCGGGCGGGGCGGAACGACCTCCGGGAGTTTCAAATTGATGTCGGGGGTTGCGATTGACTTGTCGAGTTCCGCCCGCAAGGCCGCGAAGTCGGGAGGTTCCGCAGCCAAGCCGCCCGCCTTTGCCAGATCCCTTGGCGGTTCCGGAAACGCCGGAGGCGGCGGAATATCGGATGCACGCGAGCCGGCTATGGACTTTAGCTGCGCGAACCACTGCTCGAAGGCCGCCCGGGTCTGTTCGAGCCTTCGCGAATAATCGCCCGCTTCTTCGAGCAGGCTCTTTTCTTCGGCCGTCCGCCTGGAGACTTCCGAACTGATGCGCGCTATCGCGCGGTCTATGGCGGCGATCGACTGCGCGCGCGCCCTCGCCACTCCCTCCTCAAGCTGCGCGCGGAGCCTTGCTTCGGCCGTTGTCCGTGCGCGCTCGGCGGATTCCACGAATCGGCGGTATGCCTCGTCCGCCTCCGCCGCGGATTGCGCCGCCGTCGAAAGCCGCTTGTCGAGCTGCTTCATCGAGTCGGCAAGCGCACCGCGCGTTTCGTCGTTCGCCTTTGTATTGATCCGTCGAACCAGCTCGGCCAGAGCCAGTTCGACCCTGACCGTTTCTAGGTATCGAACCGGGTCTCCATACACGATCAGGCTGGGCGAGGAGCCCGCTTCGAACGAGCGGGTCGTGGATGCGGGGATGACGATGGCAAGCAGAGCTTCCTTGCGCTGCCGCACCATCGCTTCAGCCGCATCACGATTTTCGGCCTCAAGGACGACCAGCGAGCGGTCCGCGCGCAGCGCGTCGACGATGGCGCGGGCGATGGCGCCGCGATCCTCATCGACCACCGCCAGCGTGTACGAAGCCGATCCGCCGCCGTAGACGTTGGAAAGCGAGAAGCCCGCCGCGGCAATCACCGCGATCGGCGCAACCACCAGCATGAACAGCCCGACGGGGTCGCGCCTTAGGAGGCGGAACTCCTTGCCGATCGCGAGCAGGATCGCGCGCACCATCGACCGTTCCCGATAACACGAAACGCGCGCGCAAGAAACGCGGCGCCGCCCGGCCGGCGCACAAGGCGCCCGCTCAGCCCTGGTTGAAAACTCCGCCCGCGCCCAGACCCGCCATCAGGCCGCCGTCCACCGCCAGCGCATGGCCGGTCACGAACGACGAATCATCGCTGGCGAGGAACAGGACCGCCCTGGCCACTTCCTGCGGCTGTCCCATCCTGGCGAGCGGATGCATCGAATCGAGCATCTTTCGCGCGCCTTCGACCGTCCCGAACTGGTTCATCACCAAGGGTGTCTCGATCACGCCGGGACAGATGCAGTTCACGCGGACATTGAAGGGCGCGAACTCCAGCGCCGCGTTGCGCGTCAGACCCACCACGCCGTGCTTGGCGGCGTTATAGGCCGAGAGCCCCACCGTGCCGATAAGACCCGCGACCGACGCCGTGTTGATGATCGATCCGCGCCCGGCTTGCGTCATCACTCTGCCTGCCGCGCGCAGGCCCCAGTACACGCCGTCGAGGTCGATTCGGATCGTGTTGCGATAGTCCTCCTCGGACGTTTTCAGCAGGGGCACGCCGAGGCCGATGCCGGCGTTGTTGAACATCACGTCGAGCCGGCCGTGGCTGTCCACCGCTGCCCTCACCAGCGCATCGACCTCCCGCGATTCGCGAACGTCGGTCGGCACGAAGATCGCTCCGATCTTCTCGGCGACCTTGGCGCCGGCACTGGAGGCAAGATCGCCGATCACGACCTTTGCGCCTTCTTTGGCGAACAGTTCCGCGGTTGCCTTTCCGATTCCGGATGCGCCGCCGGTGATGACCGCGACGCGGCCGTTGAGCCGTCCTTCAGCCATGGTGTTTCCTCCAACCACCAGGCAGATATCACACAATCGGTAGATTTGCCCATGCGGCGCGCGGATGAGCGCCGCATGGAGAAGAAACGGCGCACGCGCTCAGGCGGCTTCCGGAATCCTCAGCGAGATAACCTTCGAGATCCCGGGTCGGTCCATCGTGACCCCGTGAATCTGGTCCGCGCGCTGCATCGTGCGCTGATTGTGGGTAATCACGATGAACTGCGAGCGCGTCTTGAGCTCCGCCAGCAGGTCCGTGAACCGGGCCAGGCTGAACTCGTCCAGCGGCGCGTCAACCTCGTCCATCACGCAGAACGGGCTCGGATTGAGCAGGAACAGCGAGAATACCAGCGCCATCGCCGACAACGCCTTCTCGCCGCCCGACAGAAGCCCGATTTCCTTGACCTTCTTTCCGGCGGGCTGGACCATGATGTTCACGCCGGCCTCGAGCACGTCGGATGCCTCGGTAAGCTCGAGCCGTCCCTTGCCCCCTCGCATCAGCTTCGGGAACAGCTCCTCGAAGTTGCGCGCCGCCCCCTCGAAGGTCTCCGCGAAGCGCTTGCGTGCCTCGCGGTTGAGATGGGTGATCGTGCGGTTGAGGTCCTGGAGGGCCGCTTCGAGATCGGTCTTTTCCTTGTTCAGGACCTCGGCGCGCTCTTCGAGTTCCTTGACTTCGCTGTCGGCCGCCAGGTTCACTTCGCCGATCCGATCGGCGCGCGCACGAAGCTCCTGCAGGCGAGCCTCGTCCTGCGCGGGGTCGCGCCCTTCGAGCGCGGGGATGATATCGGCGGCGACGGTGTCGAAATCCGACTCGAATTTCTCGCGGAAGCTGCGCGAGAGTTCATCGCTCAGCGTGCGCGCGCGCTCCCGCGCCAGGTTCGATTCCATCGCCGCACTCTCGAGGCTTTGCAGCTCGTCCTGGACGGACTTGAGCGACCGGCGCCTGGTTTCGAGGTCGCGTTCGCATTCGGCGAACCGCTCGCGCAGATGCGCCACGGCCTGGGTCAACTCGGCCTCGCGCACGCGCGCCGCCTCCTGCTGCTGGGCGATGGTGTCGAGTTCCCGCTCGAAGTCGGATCGCTCCGCGCGCAGGCGCTCAAGGCTTTGGCGGTTTTCGTCAATTTGCGCGTCGATCTGTTTGGCGGTTTCGACGGCGTGGCGCAGCTCGCGCTCCATCGCGGCGATCTCGGACTTGCGCGCCTCGACGTGGGCGGCCGCCTCGGCGACCGAAACCGTCAAACGCTCCACGCACGCACGTTTCTCGGCAAGGCTCTCGCGCATCGCGCCGAGCTTCGCCCGCGCATCCTGCTCGATGAGCGCGAGCTCCTCCAGCCGCGCATTCGAGCCGACCACGGCCTCGGCTATTTCGCCGAGTCTGCGGCGCGAATTGCCGACTTCGGCTTCGGCCAGCGCGGACGCCTGCTGCGCCCGCGCGACGGCATCGCGGCGCTCGGCCATCGTTCGTTCGCATTCCCTGACTCGCTCGGAAGCGGCGGCAAGGTCGCGCGCCGCGGTCTCCCGCGATGCGCGGATGAGGGCCAGGCGCTCGGAGACTTCGCGATGCTCCTGTTCGGCCTGATCAAGCTCGCGCGCCGCCGCCTCGCGAGCCATCGCTTCCGCCGCGCTGCGATCGGCTCCGTTGTCGCCCGCGCTCCCTCCGGCGATCATCCTGCCGGGGTTGAGCACGTCGCCTTCCCGGGTCACGAACAGCGTGCCGCGCCCGTTCAGGTTCGATGCCGCCATCGCGGCGTTCAGATCATCGGTGACGATCACATGCCCGAGCACGGCTTCGGCCAGCGGGCGGAAGCGCGGTTCGACTTCGAGCATATCCACCAGCCGTCCGGCCACTCCGGGCGCTTCGATCGCGGGATGCGGGGCGACGTCGGTGTCGGGCTCCTGGATGAAACTAAGCCGCCCGCCGCCTTGCTGCTTGAGGATCTCGATCGCGCGCAGCGCGAAGGCGGGGGAATCGACCACGACCGATTCCAGCTCGCCGCCCAGGGCCGCGCGCAGCGCCGTCGAAAGTTCGGCCGGCGCGCGAAGCACTTCGTGGAGCCATGCCGGCGGCGTCGCGGGACGATCCCCGTTCATCGACTCGAGCACGGCCATGAGCCTTTTGGTTTTCTCGGATGACTCGCTTGAGGCCTCGGCTTCTTCGCGCGCCGCGGCCAATGTGCGCAGCGATCCTATGCGCTGGTTCAGATGCTCGAGGGCGGTGCGGGTTTCGATTTCGGTTTCCTTGGCGGCTCGTTCGCACTCCTGCGCCTGGGTCATTTGCTGGCGGCACGCCTCGAGTTGCCGCTCGGCATCCTCGAGAAGGCCGCGTGCCTCGGCAATCGATGCGGCTAGCTGGGGGGCTCCCGAATCGAGCGCGGCCAGTTTGTCTTCCAAGTCGGCGCGCTCGCCGGTCAGATCGCCGAGCCTGCCGCGGAGCACCGCGGCCTCGCGCACGATATCGGCAAGGTCGTCTTTCAGATTTTCCGCCTCGCGCTCGGCGGCCTTGAGATCGCGTTCCGCCTCGCGCAGCTTTGCGGTGAGTTCGGCAAGGGCGGCCTCGCTTACCGATTCCCCCGAGGCGACCTCGCGGGCAAGCCTCGCGCCGGCATAGGCGCGATCGGCGCGGGCCTGGACGGCCCTGCGCTCGAGATCGTCGATTCTGGCTACGGTCTGGGGCTCGGAATCGTTCAGATCGCGAAGCTTGCGGGTGAGGAATTCGCGGGTCCTCTCGCGCTGGGCCGCGCCCGCGTGCAGATTTTCCAGTTCGCGCTCGGCGTTCGACAATTCATTGCGGACCGATTGTGCGGCCGCGCCGGCGGCTTCGACTTCAGCCTGCGCCCGCGACGACTCGGCGCGGCGGCTCTCGATCGACCGGGCCAGCTCCTCGGAGCGCTCGGTCTCGCTCGCCAGCGTCTCGCGCTCGGCGATCAAACGGCGCGCCGCCGACAGCCGCTCCAGCTCGGAAAGCTCGGCCCTGATTATCTTGTACTGCTCGGCCTTCTTCGCCTGGCGGCGGGCATAGTTGAGCTGGCGCTCGATCTCGCTCAAGACGTCGTTAACCCGCGAAAGGTTTTCCTTGACCCGTTCAAGCTTGCGCTCGGAAATCTCGCGGCGTCCCTTGAACAGCGAGAGCCCGGCGGCCTCCTCGATCATCGAGCGCAGTTCGTGCGGCTTGGCCTGAATGATCTCCTCGATCTTTCCCTGCTCGATAAGCGAGTAGCCGCGGCTGTGAATCTGCGCCGCCATGAAGAACTCCGTGATGTCCTTGAGGCGGCACGGGATCTTGTTGATTAGATATTCCGAATCGCCGGAGCGATAGACGCGGCGGGTCACCGCCACCTCGCTCAGCGCCGAGTACGGCTCCGGAAGCTGGCTTCCCTCCTCGGCTTCGAGAACTAGCGAAACTTCCGCAAGACCTGCGGGCGGGTTCTGATCGTTGCCCGCGTAGATAAGGTCCTCGGCGCTCTTGCCCCTAAGGCGGGTAGGGGCCTGCTCGCCGAGTATCCATCGGATGGCATCGACGACGTTGGACTTTCCGCATCCGTTCGGGCCGACCACCGCAGTCATCCCGGGAGCGAAGCTTATCGTCGTCGGTTCGAAAAAGGACTTGAAGCCTACTAACTCAAGGCTTTTTAAGCGCATGCTGCCATCGCCTCCGCCACACCTCCACCTCACCTAGCTTATCCCATGACCCGATAGCGGCGATCAAGACATCCCCCTACATATCGGGCCAAAGCCGCGATCAACCGCCAGAAATTGTGGTTTTCCGAGGACATAACCGTCGCCCCACCGATGCTCTTGACGAGCGGACGGTCGGGTTCGAAGCCTCGCGAAAACGGACGAGGCCGCGCCAGGCGGCCGCTAGTCCTGAATCAGTTCGGTATTCCAGTAAGCGCTGTCCACCTGCGACAGGAACGGCATCCACTCTCGATACCGCCTGAGCGAGAACATCTCCGCGCTGAAGGGAGTCCATTCGGGTCGCCGAGGCCTGCGGATGAGGAGCATGTTGGCTTCTTCGGGGGTTCGGCCGCCCTTTCGCCGGTTGCACACGTGACAGGAACAAACGATGTTTTCCCAGGTCGATGTGCCGCCGCGCGACCGCGGTATCACATGGTCGAGGTTCAACTCCGTGCGCGGCAGACGCCGCCCGCAATACTGGCAGGTGTTGTTGTCGCGCGCGAAAATGTTGAAACGCGAGAATCGAACGTGGCGCTTGGGTACTCGCTCGTATGCCGTCAGCAGCAGCACCCGCGGAACCCGAATCAGGCCGCTTACCGTGCCAACCCGCTCGTGATGGACCTCGATGGCGAGGTCGCGCCAGGAATCGAAATCAAACGTGCGGTATTGCTCGTCAACGGCTCTGGCCACTCCCTGGTAAAGGAGCGAGAAAGCCCGTTTTACCGAGGTCACGTGGACCGGCAGGTATGACCGGTTCAGAACCAGGACCTTGGTATTAAGAATCGAGGCGCCCGAAGGCGGCACCGCGATGGCCTGGGCTGCCGCAGACATTAGTAGTTCTCGTAACTGCACGTGGAAGCCAAGTCAAGGCTCCCATGGGTGAAAAGCCCGTGAATTCGGGCTTTTTCCGATGTTGCCTTGCGCCCACCGATGCCCGCCCGTATGATCCCATTAGCTCTGGTGGTGGTAGAGGGGTGGATGTTCAATCCTGCACCAGTCCATTCCGAGACCGAAGCTTCGCTAACGGGCGCCGCAAGCGTGCGCTGGTTTGAATCTTCGCCACCAAGGGGCGTACAACAATTTCCAAGTGAAACGTGAAATCGTAATCAACGCCTCCGCGCTCGAAGTGCGGGTGGCCCTGCTTGAAGACAGCTCCCTTGCCGAGTTCTATCTCGAACGCAACGCTCATCGCGGCCTGGTCGGCAACATCTACAAGGGCAAAGTAACCCGAGTCCTGCCGGGGATGCAGGCCGCGTTCGTCGATATCGGCCTCGAAAAAGCCGGCTTCCTTCATGTCTCGGATTTCCAGAGCGAAACCGATCAGCTCAGCTCGATAGCGGAGGTGCTTGGCGAAGAGGACGTGGAGACGGACGAACCCGCCGCGGCGTCATCGCCCGCGGCCGACGACCTCGCCAATCCCGAGGAGCCCGCCGCCCGCGAGAAGGCCGAACCCGAATCGCAGCATCCGCGCCGCCGCCAGCAAAGGCGTCAGCGCACGCGCCTGCCTATCGAGCAGCAGCTCAAGCGCGGTCAGGAGATCATCGTTCAGATCGCGAAGGAGCCGATGGGAACGAAGGGCGCGCGGCTTACCTCCTCGATCTCGCTTCCCGGCCGCTATCTCGTCTACACGCCCACGAGCAATCATCTGGGCGTCTCCCGGCGCATCGCAAGCGCGGAGGAGCGCGCGCGGCTGCGTTCCGTGGTGAGCGAGATGAGGCCGCCGCAGGGCGGGTTTATCGTGCGCACCGCGTGCGAAGGATTGTCCAGGCGCGAGATCCAACGCGACATCGCATTCCTCACCAAGACCTGGGCATCGATCCTCAAGAAGAGCGAGAAATGCCCGCCCGCCACGATGCTCTACAGCGACTTGGACGTCGCGCTGCGGACGGTCCGCGACCTGTTCTCGAGCGAAGTCGAGCGGCTATGGTGCGATGATCCGAACACCTACAGCCGCATCGTCCAGTTCATCCAGACCTACATGCCGCGGCTGCGCGGGCGCGCGATGCTTCATCAGGGGCCCGAGCCGATCTTCGATCGCTTCAATATCGAGCCGCAGATCGAGCGCGCGCTGGAGCGCAAGGTGTGGCTAAAGTCGGGCGGCTACCTGGTCTTCGATCAGGCCGAAGCTCTCACCGCAATCGATGTCAACACCGGCCGCTTCGTCGGCAAGCGCAATCAGGACGAGACCGTCCTCAAGACCAATCTCGAAGCGGTCGAGGAGGTCGTCAAACAGCTTCGCCTGCGCAACATCGGCGGAATCATCATCGTCGATTTCATCGACATGGCGCGCGAGGCCGATCGCAAAAAGGTCAGTGAAGCGCTGGCCGCCGCCCTCAAGCGCGACAAGGCCCGCACCACCGCGCTCAAGATCTCCGAACTCGGTCTTGTGCAGATGACCCGCAAGCGCACCCGCGAGAGCCTCGAGGCGCTGCTCACCGAGCAGTGTCCGCGATGCCAGGGCAGGCGCGTCGTCAAGTCGGTGGCGACCCTGGCCGCCGAGGTTATCCGGGGTATCCGGCGCGAGGCCGCGCGCCGCTCGCTCGGCGATATGATCATCGTCAGGCTAAGCCCCGAAGTCGCCCGCTATCTGTACGACAACGGCTCGAAGGACCTCGAGATGCTCGAGGAAAAGCTCGGCGCCAAGATCGTTTTGAGATCCAAGGAAGGTCTCGAGCCGGGCGCTTTCGAGTTGCAGCAAGCCCCTGCGGCCGCCTGACCGCCCCGCCTCGGCTAAAACATCTAGAACAGCCGCTTGAGCAGGCTGCGCAGCGTTTCCCGCTCGTCGTTGTCCAGCGGAGCGAGCGTCTGCACGAGCCCGCGCTTTGCCCGCTCTATCAGTTCGGGGACGATTGCGCGGCCCGCCGCCGACAGCGAATGGAGCGACAGCCTCTGGTCGGTCGCATCGTAGCGCGTCTCGATGAGCCCCCGCGCCGCAAGCCGCTGGATCACTCCATGAATCGTCACCGGCTTCATCCCGACCAGGCGCCCGAGCCGATTCTGTGACGCCTCTCCGAGCTCGTGAAGCTTGACGAGGATCACGTACTGGCGCGGCGTCAGATCCAGGTCCGCAAGCCGGCTGTAGAGATTGCGATGGGCCTGGGCGAAGCCGCGCGCCAAGAGGTATCCGATATCCTCGTCGAGGCGGTAACCCTCGTCGCGCTTGACGCGATGCGCCGCGATCTGGTTGACGCGCGCGGGCGGCATTTAGATGAGTGCACTCATTTTGGCTTTGAGATCCTGAGATCGTTCTGATAATAACGATCGCGTCCGTCCCGGACAAGATTCATTCGCCCAAGGGCGGACCCGGGCGGCGGCGAAAGGACGCGCATCGCGATGAAGATCGGCGGCTTTTACGAACATCAGCTTCCACGTCCCTGGACTTCCGATTCGGAGCATCGGCTCCTCAAGAACGCGCTCGAGCAGGTCGAACTTGCCGATCGATACGGCTATGACTACGTGTGGGCGACGGAGCATCACTTCCTCGAGGAGTATGCGCACTCGTCGGCGCCGGAGATCTTCCTGGCCGCCTGCGCCGCTCGCACGAAAAACGTGCGCATCGGCCATGGAATCGTGCAGATGCCTCCCTATATCAATCAGCCCGCGCGGGTCGCCGAACGGATCGCGACCCTCGACCTGATCAGCGACGGGCGATGCGACTTCGGGACGGGCGAGGGCGCAACCGAGGTCGAACTGGGAGGCTTTTCGGTTGCGCAGGAGGAAAAGCGCGCGCAATGGCTTGAAGGCCTGCAGGCCGCCGTGCGGATGCTGGTGGAGGAGCCCTTTACCGGTTTCGAGGGCAGGTATGTCAAGGCTCCGTGCCGCAACGTGGTTCCGAAGCCGCTCCAGAAGCCCCATCCCCCTCTTTGGCTCGCCTGCTCGCGCCGCGAGACGATCCTGCTTGCGGCGCGGCTCGGTCTGGGCGCTCTTACCTTCGCATTCGTATCGCCGGATGAATCGCGCCAATGGGTGCGCGACTACTACGCGACGATCGAGAACGAGTGCGAACCGGTCGGCTATCAAATCAACCCGCAGATCGCGATGGCGTGTCCGTTTCTTTGCGATCGCAACGAGAAGCTGGTGCGCGACATGTCGCATGAGCATCAGGGCTTCTTCATGTTCGGGCTCGGCCATTACGCCTTCTTCGGCCGCCACGAACCGGGCAGAACCAACCTGTGGGAGACCTACAAGAACCAGCCGCAGAAGATAAAGATCGACGACCCGCTGGCCTCCGCCTCCGGCGTCCAGAACTGCGTCGGCACGCCGGAACAGATCCGCGAGACTCTGATAGGATTTGAGGAATCGGGCGTCGACCAGGTGCTCTTTCTTTCCCAGGCGGGCAGGATCCCGCACGAACTTTTGATGTCATCGATCGAGCTGTTCGGGCGCGAGGTGCTGCCGGAGATCAAGGAGCGCGACCACAAGCGCGCCCGCCGGAAGGCTGAACTCGTCGAACGCCTCAACGAAAAGGCGATGAAACGCAAGGTGATGCCCAAGGCTCCGTCCGGCCAGACCATCGTTGTCGCCGCCGGACATCATTGATCGAGGAGGGCGAAAACCATGATGCGGCGTGGAACACGCTTCGGCTCCCTGGATCGCTTCGAAAAGGGGGGCGTCCATGTCATCAACGACGACCCGCGCAACTACGCCTTCTCCAACGTCTTCGAGGTCGCCTCAAAATCGGAACCCTACGAAAAGGTCGCGGTCGGAAAGAACCTAAAGTACGTGCTCGAGGCGATTCGCGCCGAAGGCACTTCGCCCTGGTTCGCCGCATCGCACGACGAGGCCGCGATCGTGATGGACGGCGAGATCGAGATCCGGCTCGTCAAGCTCGACGAAAAGGTCGTCGCCGACGATCATGAGGGCACCACGATGCTCGAGGGGAACCCGAAGGGAAGGAAGATGGGCCGTATAGTCGCGCGCCGCGGGCATATGGCGCTTTTGCCCAAAGGCGCCGCCTACCAGTTCCATGCTCCCCGGCCCGGAGTGATCCTGCTGCAGACCATCCGCGGCGATCTGACCGCCGAGAAATGGGGCGAGATCTGCCAGAAGTGATTCGGAGGATTCGGCCATGAGCAAAACCGCGGTCAACGAATACGGTTATCAAGCGTTCACGATTGGCGGCTTCCGCTTCGAGCGCGACGAATACTTCGCCCATATCGCGTGGCCCGGAGGCTCCCACACGATGCCCGTCGATGCATTCCTGCGCGCGCTGATGCGCGACATCTCATGGAACTTCTTTTACGGCATCGTCAACTTCGACCACATCTTCGGCACCACCAACCACTACGGCAACGTCGACGTCTTTGCCGGGCTCTATAACGGCGCCTTCCGCTCCCGCAATGCCCACCACGTCGAGAACTTCAGGACCGAGCAGGTGCGCGCGGTGTTCGAGGCGATGCTCGATGACTGGACCAACGAGGGCTTCGACCCCTTCGCCGCGCCCGAGGAAACCGGAAGCGCCTTCGGCCCCAAGCGCGGCGGAAACCAAAGCGCCATCTCGCGCAAGCGCCTGGTCGCGACGCGGATGACCGGGATGAAGGATGACATCCCGCTGCGCTCCGATTCGGACGGCTATCCGGTCAATCGGCAGTTCGCCGATGTTCCCCAGGATGAGCCCGAAATTCACGCCGAGCCCGGCTTCGAGAACGAGGTGCACGCTTTCAACTTCTTCGCCTACGTGTCGCGCTCGGATGTCACCTGGAATCCATCGGTGTGTTCGGCGGTGAAGGACAGCCAGGTCTGCGCGACCACCGAGGAGTACGTGCTCCCGATAATCCACGGCAACGATCGGGTCGAATGGTTCGTGCAGCTAAGCGACGAAATCCACTGGGACATCCAGGACCGCGAAACCGGCGCTCCGCGCGCGCGGGTGGTGATGAAGCCGGGCGATGTCGCCGCGATGCCCGCCGATATACGGCATCAGGGCTATTCGCCTAAGCGCTCGATGCTGCTGGTGTGGGAGAACAACGACGCCGCCCTGCCGGAGATGTACGCGACGCGGAAGCTCAAACCCAACCCGGTGGATTTCTAGCGGCGCGGACCGGATTTCCGCGAGCCGCGCGTTCCGACCGCCCTCATCCGGAGTAGTGAAGCGCGATGCAGTTTCAGACGCGGCTGTTCATAGACGGCGATTTCGTCGATCCGATAGCCGGCGGCGCCATTGAGGTGCTGAACCCCCACGATTGCTCCAGGCTCGCCGACGTGGCCGAGGCCCGCGAAGCCGACATCGATCGCGCGGTCGATGCGGCCTGGAGGGCGTTCCCGGAATGGAGGGCGATGGCGGCCGCGGATCGCGGGCGGCTCCTGCTCCGGCTCGCCGACGCGATCGAGGCGAACGCCGACGAACTCGCGCGCATCGAGTCGCTCGACACCGGCCATCCGATTCGCGACACTCGCGGCCTTGACGTGCCCCGGACCGCGGCGACCTTTCGCTACTTCGGCGGGATGGCCGACAAGCTGCAGGGCAGCGTGATTCCCGTCGAAAGCGGATTCCTCAACTACGTGACGCGCGAGCCGGTCGGCGTCGTGGGGCAGATCGTCCCGTGGAATTTCCCGGTGATGTTCACGAGCTGGAAGATGGGGCCCGCGCTGGCGGCGGGAAATTGCGTCATCCTCAAGCCCGCCGAGCTGACCCCGCTAAGCTCGCTCAGGATCGCGGAACTGATGCGCGAGGTCGGCTTTCCGCCCGGCGTCGTCAACGTGCTTCCGGGACTGGGTCCGGTCGCCGGCCAATACCTCGCGGGCCATCCCCGGGTCGCCAAGATCGCGTTCACCGGTTCGACCGCGACCGGCCGACGAATCGTCGAGGCTTCTTCCGGCAATCTCAAGCGCGTTCAACTCGAACTCGGCGGCAAGGGAGCCAACATCGTCTTTGACGATGCCGACCTGCCGGCGGCGATCGGGGGAAGCGCCTTCGCGATCTTCCATAACCAGGGGCAGGCATGCATCGCGGGCTCGCGCCTGTTGCTGCACGAGCGGATCGCCGACCGCTTTCTCGAAGGCTTTCTCGCGCTCGCATCGTCGATCCGCATCGGCGATCCGATGAATCCGGAAACCGAGATGGGTCCCCTGACCTCGCGGATGCATCGCGACCGGGTGATGAACTATTGCCGCATCGCGCGCGAGGAGGGCGGCGAGATCCTGATCGGCGGCGCGCCGCCCTCCGACCCTGCGCTGTCGCGCGGATGCTACGTGATGCCGACGGTGGTGCGCGCCCGTCCGCGCGACCGGGTCTGCCAGGAGGAAGTCTTTGGCCCCTTCGTTACCGTGACGACCTTTCGCGACGAGGAAGAGGTGATGGCGGTTGCCAACGACACCGTGTATGGCCTCGGCGGCGGACTCTGGACCCGCGACCTCGCCCGCGCCCATCGAATCGCCTCGCGGATGGTCACCGGGATGGTGTGGATCAACTGCTACAAGAGGGTGAATCCCGGCTCTCCGTTCGGCGGGGTCCGTGGTTCCGGCTATGGACGCGACATGGGATTCGAGGCGATGCTGGAATACACCACGCC
>Ga0070741_10005684_pt1 | contig 27422 bp, 20 predicted proteins | sample Coa_R1_4_FD_66440 | JGI IMG/M metagenome (GOLD analysis project Ga0070741, IMG submission 66440) | Surface soil microbial communities from Centralia Pennsylvania, which are recovering from an underground coalmine fire - Coalmine... | ecosystem: Environmental > Terrestrial > Soil > Unclassified ...
CAATCCCCGCGATCAGAACAAGCCACGCGAGCATTGGCGCGACTGACGCTCGACCGTAGACCAACCACGTCGGCCACAACAACAGCGCGATGACGAACGCCGCGACCGTCCACGCCGGCGCGGACCATTTCGGTTTCTCTTCCCACATCGCAGCGCTCAAGCCGGTTGCGAGGTAGCGGCGGCCGTTACGCTCGCCGAATGCGATGCGTGAGCGATCGGCGTTTTCGTAGAGATCAGCTCCGATCGAGCGATACGGTCCTGCGCCCCCGACGAAGAGTTCGCCGCGATCGTTCGTCGTGACGGTGATTGCCGAGAGCGAGCGGAACACGCGTCCGGCGAGACTGGCCGACAACTCAGAAGCAGGAAGGTACGTCGCGGACGGTTCCGCAACCGTGTTCGCCGCGACAACGGGCGCCGATGCGGGGACCTCAACCTTCGGCACGAACTGATCTGCAATCCGATCCGCGAGTCCTTCGAGCTCGAAGATCGCTTTGCGAACGTCGGGCGATTGCGGCTGGAAATGCAGCAGCTGATCGATCCCGGCCGACGGCGTCACGTCGAACGTCGGCGACACGCCGCCCATGTAGGCGACGAGGATGCCGACGTGCGCGGCGGGGTAGATCTGCATCAGCGACGAGAATCCCGGCACGTGTCCGCTGTGCGAGTACTGCGGCCGATCCGTGTTGTTGATCTCGGTGAACGATCGCGCGACGCCTGGCAAGCCGGGATGGAAGCGATAGCGATCGAAGTCGGTGAGATCGGCGATGAGTTCCGGCGCGATCGCTTGTCGACCGTCGACGCGACCTTGGTTGAGCAGGACCTTCATGAATTGCGCCATGTCGTGCGCGGTCGCGCCGATGCCGCCGGCGCCGCGCAGCGACTCGCGATAGACCGGATACGGGCACGGCCGCGTCGTCGCGGGGCCGAGCGCGACGACGCACGGCGCGAGATCTGGTCCGCCGGGATTTGCAGTGACGTAGCGTGCGCGCGTCATCCCGAGCGGCTCGAACACGCGCTCGCGCAGGATCTGATCGAACGGCTGCTTCGTCACCGCGCTCAGGACGAGTCCGACGACGCCATACCCTTGGTTGTCGTACGCATTGACGACACCAGGCTCGCGCAGCAGCACGAGGCGCCGATTGATCTCCGCATCGCTCATCGACGCGTCTTGCCCAAGATCGACGAAGAGATGCGTGAGATTGGCGTCGAAGCCTGCGCGATGGCCGAGCAGGTTGTTGAGCGTGAGCTTCGGCCCGGCGACGTGGATGTCGCGACCCGACGCGCCGAGATACTCGTTGACGTCGCGATCGAGATCGAGCTTGCCGTCGCGCGCGATCGACAGCGTCGCCAGCGCCGTCATCGGCTTGCCGATCGACGCGATGTTGAGCAGCGTCGTCTGCGGGTCGACGATGCCGTAGCCCTTTTCGAGCACCGTTTCGTCGTCGCGAACGATGACCACGTATGCGCCTGGCGATCCCGATCGCTCCAACGCGGGCTTGATGCTCGCATCGACGAACGCTTCCGCGCCCGCACCGCCGAGCACCGCGGCGGCGAGCAGCGCCGACACGCTCACGCGCGCACCGCCTTTGCGAACGCAGCGAATAACGCCGCATAGAGCGGATTGCGATCAGCGTGCCACTCGGGATGGAACTGCACTGCGAGCGCGAATGCCTTCGCATCCTTGACGCTTACGGCCTCGATCACGCCGTCGTCGCTCAAGGCTTCGATGCGCAAACGATCCGCGAGGCGATCGATGGCCTGGGTGTGTGCAGAGCTGACCTTGGCGCGCGTGTCGCGCCCGAAGATCTGCTCGAGAACGCCGCCCGGCTGAATCTCGATCTCGTGCGCATCGCCAAACTGTTCTCTCAGCGGCTTGGTCTCATCCGCGCGATGATCGCGCTTGCCCGGCACTTCGTGCACGCGCTCGTGCAGCGTGCCGCCGAAGGCGACGTTCATCTCCTGCGCTCCGCGGCAGATGCCGAACAACGGGATGGCGCGCGCGACGCACTCGCGGATGATCGCGAAGCTCGACGCGTCGCGCAGCGGATCGAACAGGTCCTCGACGTGCACGACATCCTTGCCGTACGCCGAAGGATGGATGTTGGACGTGCCCCCCGTGAGCAGGACGCCGTCGACGTGATCCAGAAACTCGAGCGCGTTGCGGTGATCGGGCAGGGAGGGGATCGTCACGACCGTCGCGCCGACGTGATTCACCACCGCGTCGTAGTACTGCTGCGCGTTGCCGTGCAGATGCAGCCCGAACTCGAGCGTGCGCACGGTGGCGGGAATGCCGATGAGCGGTTTTCGGTTCACCGTCCGAATTCAGAGGTCAGGCGGACCGTAATCGTACGCGGCCGGATGTAATTCGGCGCGTAGTTGATCGTGCAGCTCGCTCCGGGGAGGTCCTGCGGCAGCGTGCAGTCGGTCTGATGCAGCGCTTCGAGCGATGTCCAGCCGCGCCGATCGGTCGCGTTGTTGACCGTGACGCTGATCTCCGGAATCGCGCGATGCACGATCGGCGCGAGCGAGGCGGAGATGTCGAGCTGTCCGAAGTCGAACACCGGTTTGGTCTGCCCGAGATTCGTGTAGCTCTTGCCGATGAATGTGTGGACGAGGCCGATGCGCGCCTGCCAATCGCCCAAGGTGTGCGTGTAGTCCAACGTCGACGCCGACTGGAACTTCGGCGAGAACGGCCAGGGCGTGCCCGGCGCGATGTTGCCGTCGGTGATGTCGTTGAACGCTTCCGTGGTCACGGTGCGGCTCCACGCCGCCGACACCGAGGCCTTCACGCCCGGCAGGAAGGGCGGCAGGTACAGAACCGCCGCCTCGACGCCTTCGCCCTTGGCGGCGCCGACGTTGGTGATGTATTGCGACGTGCTGTTCTGCGCCTGCTGAAGCAGCTGCGGCTTCTTCCAGTTCAATCGGAACACCGTGGCGTCGACCTGCAGCGTGCTCTTGAACCAGCGCGAGCGCAGGCCAAGCTCGTAGTTGTCGATGATGTCAGACGCGTAGGTCAGCGGCGCATCGACGGTCGGATCGTTGGCGGTCGAGTTGATGCCGCCCGTCCGGAAGCCGCGGCTGTAGGCCGCGTACATCATGAACAGGCGCGCCGGTCGCCAGGTCAGCGATGCAGCGGGATTCAGGTGCCGCTCTTCCTGCCGCGCGTTGGTGACGGCGTTGGGATCGCCACCGTTGGTCTGTACGAACAGGGCGCCGTTGTTGCGGATCGTTCCGTAGACCGAAGTCTTGAACAGCCGCGCGCTGATCGCGGGCTCCAGCTGCCAGAACTCGTAGCGCAGTTGTCCGAACAGCGCGACCTCGTCGGCAGTGACGTGGAATTCGGTGACGCCGAGGCTCGGCTCGCCATTGGTGGTGATGGTTCCGCGCAACAGACCGGGCAGCGCGGGCAGCACGTCTGCGAGCTGCTGGATCGGCAGACCCGGAATGGTCGCCGACGACGTCGACGTTTCGGTGATCTCGCCGAGCTTCACGCGACTGCCGAAGACGCCGATGAGCGCCTTGAGCGGGCTGCCGGGCGCGTCGTACTGCAGACGCTCCTCGTGATTGACGCCGTGACTCGCGTTGGTCGCGACGTACTGGCCGATCGCCATGCTGTCGGTGGGTCCGCCGACGGAAAGATTGCGCGAGATGTCGGAGGTGACGTCGTTGCTCTTGAAGGTGCCGCTGGTGAGCGCGGAATACTCGCCCCAATCGAAGCTGTACTTCAGGTCGAGCGAGGCGATGTGATACGCGGTGTCGCTCGGGCTCTTCTGCGGCGTGTTGTGGCGCGCGAGCGTGCCGTCGAGACCTTGCGCGAAGCTCGAATCCGGGCTGTGCGCATCCTGCGCGGCGTAGCGCAGATCGATCTGCCAGCGCTCCGTCGGACGCCACAGCGCGAGCCCGCGATAGCCGTACTGGCGGAAGTCGTTGACGTCGGTTTCTCCGCGCAGCGTCTCGTCGATGTAGCCGCCGTCGCGCCGGTTGAAGCCCATCAGGCGCAGCGCGAAGGTATCGCCGATCGGCGCGTTGACCATGCCGCCGTAGTCCCAGCTCTTACTCCCCTCGACCACCGTGCCGCCCTGCGCGAACACTTTCGTCTTCCACGTTGCGATCTCCGGCGCGTTCGGCACGTATCGCACGGCGCCGTTCAATGCCGTCGCGCCGAACAAGGTGCCTTGCGGACCTTTCAGAACTTCGACGTCGGCGAGATCGAATGTATTGGGATCGAGCGTGACGCGCGCGATGAACGGATCGGAGAAGGGGACGTCGCCCCAGAAGGTGCCGGACGTCTGCGTGGTGCCGGAGATGTTCGACACGCCGCGCATGGTGATGCGGGTGCCGTCGGACGGTTGGCCGCCGCCGGTCATGTTCACGCCGGGCACGAGCCGCACGAAGTCGGCGGCATCCTGATAACCGCGGCGCTCCAGGTCCTCACCATGGATCGCCGACACGCTGCCGGCGATGTCGCGCACGTTCTCCTTGAACTTGGTGGCGGTGACGACGACTTCCTGGAAGACCTGCTTTTCGGGTTCGTCGGTCTTTGCCGGCGGTGGCTCCGGCTTCTGCGGGACCGGAATGACTGGGAGCGGCTCGGAGGAGTTCTGCGGGGGATCGTCGGCAAGCGCGGGCCCGCTGGCCGAGCAGGCCATCAGCATCGCCAGCAAGCGTGTGGTCGAGCGCATCGACACCCCTGGATGTCGTTACCATCATACAATCATGTATAGCAGCGTCACCTGCAAGCGTGAACGCGGAGTTCTGCGGCCACCGGCGGGCACGTGCCAGTTGCAGCGGCTTGCGCTCTAATCGGTCCAACGGGGGCCAACATGAAGATCGAAGAGTTCGCGCTCGAGCGGTACCAGTCGCTCTACGAGAATCGCGTCTCCTGCAATTTGTCGGAGAGCGGGGTGGAGCCGCTGTCGCTGCAGGAGCTCCTCACGCCCGCGGAGCTGCAGGCGCTCGTGCAGCGCTCGCTCGGCTATCCGCAGACCAACGGCATCGACGAGCTGCGTGCGGCGGTCGCCTCGATGTATTCCGGCGCGACAGCCGACAACGTGCTGATCACTTCGGGGTCGGCGGAGAGCAACTTCATCGCGATGTGGTCGCTGCTGGAGCCGGGCGACGAAGTCGTGCTGATGCTCCCGAACTACATGCAGGTGTGGGGCATCGCGCGGGCGCAGGGCGCGAAGATCCGCGATTGGAAGCTGCGCGAATCGCACGCGTGGTCGCCCGATCTCGACGAGCTCGACACGCTCGTCAACGCGCGCACCAAGATCATCGCGCTGTGCAATCCGAACAATCCGACCGGTGCCGTGCTTCGCGAAGCGGAGTTGAAGCGCATTGCGGCCGTGGCCGATCGTGTCGGCGCCGTGCTGTATGCCGACGAGGTCTATCGCGGCGCCGAGCGCAACGGCGTGATCACGCCGACCTGCCATGGGCTCGCAAGGCAGACGATCGTCGTCGGCGGCTTGTCGAAGGCGTACGGGCTGCCGGGACTGCGCATCGGCTGGCTCGTCGGCCCGGCCGACTTCATCGCGAATGCCTGGCACCACCACGACTACACGACGATCGCGGCCGCGATGCCGAGCCAGCTCGCGGCGCTCGGCGCGTTGCGCGAGGAGAACCGCAAGCGCCTGCTCGATCGCACGCGCAAGCTGATCAACGCCAACGTGCCGCTGATCGAGGGATTCGTCGCGCGCCATGGCGAGCAGTTCAACCTCGTGTCGCCGCAAGCTGGCGCGATGGCCTTCCTTCGCTACAAGGCGCGCATCAACTCGACCGAGATGGCCGAGCTTGCGCGCAAGCGTCACGACATCCTCATCGTCGCCGGCGACTGCTACGGCATGGACGGCTACCTCCGCATCGGCATCGGCGGAACCCACGAGCATCTGGTCGAGGGCCTCGGGCGACTTTCCCGTCTCGTCGCCGAGATCGCGTGAGCGATGGACGTCCTGCTGTTGCGCGAAGCGGAGGTCCGCGCGCTGATCACGCCGGCGCTCGCGCTGCGCGCAGTGCGCGACGCATTCCGCGCGCTCGCTGAGGGACGCGCCGTGCAGCCGTCGTCCTTCGATCTCGACCTGCCGAACGTGCGCGGCGAGTTTCACGTGAAGGGCGCGTATGTCGAAGGACTCGCGCACTTCGCGATCAAGAGCGCATCGGGCTTTTACGCAAACCAGCAGAGCGGCGAGCCGGCGAACGGCGGGATGAGCCTCGCGTTCGACGCGAAGACCGGCGCGCTGCGCGCGATGATCCTCGACAACGGATGGCTCACGGAATTGCGCACCGGTGCGGCCGGCGCACTCGCAGCCGATCTGCTCGGGACCCGCGATCCCGAAGTGATCGGCATCCTCGGTGCCGGCACGCAGGCGCGATTCCAGCTGCGCGCACTGCTCGACGTTCGCAAGCCGCGCAAGGTCCTCGTCTGGAGCCGCAATGCCGCCAGCGCCCGGCGCTATGCATCGGAGATGAGCGCAGCGAGCGGCATTCCGGTTGAAGTCGCTGCGAGCGCCGAAGCCGTCGTCCGCGCCTCGCAGATTCTCGTCACCACGACGCCGGCGCGCGCGCCGATCGTGCGCGCGGAATGGGTGAAGCTCGGCACGCACATCACCGCGATGGGCTCCGACATGGCAGGAAAGCAGGAGCTCGATGTCGCTGTTCTCGCGCGTGCCGATCGCGTCGTCGCCGACCAGAAGGAGAACTGTCTGCGCTCCGGCGAGATCGGCTGCGCCGTGCGCGCGGGTGCGATCGCCGCGGCCGGGGTGGTCAATCTCGGCGACGTCGTGCGCGACCCGGCGCTGGGCCGGCGCACCGATCAGGACATCACCGTCGCCGATCAGTGCGGACTCGGCATCTGCGACACCGCCGTCGCGGATGCCGTCGTCAACGCCGCGATGAAGCAGGGCGTCGGCGAAAGGATCGCGATCTGATGCGGAGCTACGAGCAGTTCGTCGACGAAGCGTTCGTGCGCATCTGCCGCACGACCCCGGAGATGGCCGCGCGCATGGGCCTCGCGACGCTGCCGCAATTCGCGGACGTGCGCGGCAAGCTCGACGAGCGCTCGGTGGCGGCAGATCTTGCGCGACGCGATCTGATCGACGAGCTGTTCAAGACGCATCGGCAGCATGCGATGCAGTCGCTCACGGCATCGGAGCGGCTGACGCACGAGGTCTTCGAGTTCTTCCTGCGCTATCTGCCGTTCGAGCCGTGGGCCGGGGTCGCCGGGCGCGACTTCGTGCTGCATCACTATCCGGTGCGCCACGTCTGGGGCACGCCGGCGGAGACGTTCAACGTCCTCGCCAACATGCATCCCGTGCGTGACGCGAGCGACGCCGACGCCTTCATCGCGCGACTGACGCAGCTCGAGACGGTGACGCGCGATCTCATCGAAGGCCTGGAGCATCGCGATCGAGCCGGACTGTCGCCGCCGCGATCGGCGCTCGCAATCGTGCGCGGCGAGCTGAATGCGATGCTCGCGGACGGCGTCGATCGCAGCGATCTGATCGACACGTTCGCGCACAAGCTGAAGGCGGCGAGCGTCGCGTCGGCCGCGCAGCTCGTCTCGGATGCCCGAAAGATTCTCGCGACGTACTTCGACGGCGCGTTGCGCGCGCTGGTCGAGTGCCTCGTGAAGCTGGAAGCCACAGCTGCAGAGCCGCTCGGCGTCTGGCGTCTTCCGCGCGGCGACGAGTTCTATCGCTACACGCTCACGCGCGAGACGTCGACGTCGATGGCGCCGGATGAAATCTACGCGCTGGGCGAGGCCGAAGTCGCCCGACTGCAGGGCGAGCTGCGTCGCGACGTCGCCGCGCTCGGCCACGACTTCGCCGACCTTCGCGGCGCGCTCGGGGCTGCGCTGCACGTGGACGGCCGCAAGAGCGCCGACGACGAGACGCGGCGCGAGGAGATCGTGCGCTACTACTCGAAACTGCTGGACGACGCGGCGCGGCGTGTGCGGCCGCTGTTCGGCATCTTCCCGAATGCACGTTGCATCGTGCGGCCGTCGCCGCGGCATCTGGAGGCGCGTCGCACGACGACGTACTTCCCGGCCTCGAGCGGCGGCGAATATCCCGGCGCGCTCGAGCTCTGCGTGCTGCGTGAGCTCGACAAGGCGCCGTGGTCGCGCCACGCGACTGCGTATCACGAGGCGTGGCCCGGCCATCATCTGCAGCTGTCGATCGCGCAGGAAGCTGCGCATCTCGGACTGTTCCGCCGGACCTTCGTCGTCGCGGGCTATCTCGAGGGCTGGGCGAAATACGCGGAGCGGCTTCCGCTCGAAGCCGGCATCGACAACGACCCGCGCTACGAGCTGCAGCGCAAGACGCAGGAGCTGATCTCCGCGTCGAACCTGATGCTGGACGTCGGCATTCACGACCGCCGCTGGACGCGCGACCAGGCGATCGCGTTTTCGACCGAGCGCGCGCTGGTCGACCGTGGCATGGCCGAGTACCTGGTCGATCGGATCAGCGTCACGCCGGGCCAGACGGCCGCATACATGATCGGCCTGAACACGGTGCGCGGACTGCGCGCGAAGATGCAGCGGCGGCTCGGATCGCAATTCACGCTGCCCGCATTCCACGATCGCTTGCTGGGCGAGGGCGCGCTGCCGCTCTCGGTGCTGGAACGACAATTCGAGGAGACGAGAACATGAAGGCGGGATTCTTCGCTGCGCTCAGGATGACGGTTCTGGTGGCTCTGCTCGCGGCATGCAGCCACAAGGAGGCGGAAGCGCCTGCGCCGCAAGCCGCGCCGCCGCCACCTGCGAAGCCCGCCGTGGTCAACGAGATTCCCGGCGCCGATCCACTGATCCCGTTCGACGACCTGCTGCTGCACGCCTCGTACGAGCATCCGAAGATCAGTCCCGACGGCAAGCACATCGCGGTGCTCGGGCAGGTCAACGGCGTCGGCAATCTCATGCTCGCCGACGTCGACAAGCCGACCGAGCTCAAGCCACTCACCCACGACACCGGACGCGGCCTGCAATCGAACACGATCTGGGACGAGCCCACTTATCGCTGGTCGCCCTCGGGCAAGTACCTCTTCTACATCCGCGACGACAAGGGCGACGAGAACTGGGTGCTCTACGTGCTCGACATCGGCAGCGGCGAGAGCCGCCAGCTGACGCCCGCGCAAGGCGTGCGCGTCGCCGGCTTGCGCACGAGCCCGAAATTCCCCGACGAGGTCATGTTCGGCATGAACGACAAGGGTCCCGCCGAGGGCACGCGCTACTACCGCGTGAGCGGCGCGACCGGCGAGCGCGAGTTCATCACGGGGGCCAAGCCCTACCTGCTGAAGCTCTTCGACGACAACTTCGACGAGCGCGTCGCCGTCGTCGGCGACAAGGACCTCGCGCTGCACGTGCTCGTGAAAGGCAAGGACGGCAGCTTCAAGGAGGTCAACAAGATCGAGCGCGAGGACCAGCCCGCGCTCGGCGCGAATCACATCGACGACATCGGCGGCTCGGAGATCACCGCCGACGGCAAGAAGCTGATCAGCTTCACCAGCCAGGGTCTCGACACCACCGCGCTCGCCGCCTACGACTTCGCGACCAACAAGCGCACGATCCTCGCGCAGGACAAGCAGGTCGACATCAAGCGCGCGATCGTGTCGCCGTCGACGGGCTTGCCGCAGGCGTATCGCCGCAACTTCACGATCGCCGAATGGGTCGTGCTCGACGATTCCGTGAAGAAGGACTTCGCCAAGCTCGCCGAGATGTCGAAGGACTACGGCGAGATGGATTTCGAGAGCCGCACCGCCGACGATCGCAAGTGGATCGTGTCGTTCATGCGGCCGGACTATCCGATCCGCTTCTTCCTCTACGATCGCGACAAAGCCAGCAGCACGCTGCTCGGCGTGTCGACGCCGCAGCTCGCGACGATGAAGCTCTCCGGCATGCAGCCGGTCGTGATGAAGTCGAGCGACGGCTTCGACCTCGTCTCCTACGTGAGCTACCCGTCGTGGACCAAGGTCGACGAGAAGGGTATTCCGACGTCGCCGCTGCCGGTGATCACCGTCGTGCACGGTGGACCCGGCGACGAGCGCGCCATCTACGCGTTCGCCCCGCTCGCGCAGTGGATCACCAATCGCGGCTACGCGCTGTTCCTCGTCAACTTTCGCGGCACGCCGGGCTTCGGCAAGAAGTTCATCAACGCCGAGAAGCACGAATGGGGCGGTGCGATGAATCGCGACGTCATCGAGCAGGTGCACAACCTGGTCGACAAGAAGATCGCGGATCCCAAGCGTCTCGCGATCTTCGGCGGCAGCTACGGCGGCTACGAGACGCTCGCGGCGATGACGCTCACGCCCGGCGAGTTCGCGTGCGGCAACGCGGTGGTCGGACCGTCGAACCTCGAGACGTTCATCGTCGGCTATGGCAAGGATTCGCCCGAAGGTCATCCCGAGCAGTGGTATCCGCGCCTGGGCGATCCGCGCACGCCGGAAGGACTGAAGCTCCTGAAGGAGCGCTCGCCCTTCAACTACGCCGACAAGACCAAGGGCGCGATGCTCATCACGCAGGGTGCGAACGACGTTCGCGTGCCGACGCACGAATCGGAGCAGGTCGTCGACGCGATGAACAAGGCCGGCGTGAAGGTCACGTATCTGTTGTATCCCGACGAAGGCCACGGGCTGATCCGTCCGGAGAACAACAAGTCGTTCCTCGCGATCTCGGAAGTGTTCTTCGGCGAATGCCTCGGCGGCCGCTACAGCGCGCTTTCCGCAGCGCAGCTCGAGGGATCGAGCGTTCGGGTGCCGACCGGCGCCGATCGGATTCCGGGTCTCACGACTGCGCTTGCTGCGCGCAAGAACGACGGCATGCTCGCGGTCGATGCATCGATCGATCCCGCGACGTTCGGAGAATTCGCCGGCAGCTACGATCTCAAGGGCTACAAGCTCACCGTCGCGCTCGAAGGCAAGCAGCTCTTCATCGACATCCCCGGGCAGGGCAAGCACGAGATGCTGCCGACCGGCAAGGACAAGTTCTTCCTGCGCGAAGGGCCGGTGAAGATCGCGTTCAAGCGCGACGACAAGGGTGCGATCAGCGAGATGGCGATCGAGGCCGGGGAGACCAACGTGGCGAAGCGTTTGTAGGCCGCGCGATGCGCGCCGGCTTCCTTGTCGTTCTAATCGCCGGCGGCGCGCTATCCGGCTGCGCCAGTGTGTCGGCCAAGCCCCATGCGCTGGCGCTTGCCGAAGATCTGTTCGGCAGCTGCCGCTATGAGGAAGCGCAACAGACGCTCGACAGGTTCATTGCGACCGCAAGTCCGCGCGACGCAGCGCTCGCCAAGGTCTATCTCGCCGATCTCAGCTGGCGGCGCGGCGATCTGAAGCAGACCGAGACGTTCTTTCGCGAGGCGCTCGATGCGGGACGGTTCGACGCGGAAGAGGCGCTGCGAGCCGAGGAGAGCCTGGGCAAGCTGCTGCTCTTGCAGGGGCGCTACTCGGAGAGCCTCGATGCGCTCGAGCTCGCCATGCAGCTGCACGAGCAGAATCGCGACGCTCACATCGGCACAAGTGACGAGGCCTATTCGATGCTCGCTGCCGATCTCGCCGAGATGGGCGAGTGGGATCGCGCGACGGAAGTTGTGGACAAGGGGATCCGGGAGCGCGGCAGGTCAGCGGTGGCTTTGAGCTTGCGCGCCGCCCTTGCTGAGCGCGATCCGGCGCCGGGCCGCTATCGGCGCGTGCTGTTCGGGGATGACCTGACCGTGTCGCCTGCGAACATCGCGGTGGCACCCATCATCGTGCGTGCTGTCGCGCCGAAGTATCCATTCGAGGCCGGGATCGAGCGCGTCGAAGGCTACGCGGTGGTGGAGTTCACCGTCAAAGCCGACGGCGAGATCGTCGATCCGCACGTGATCGAGAGCAAGCCGCCAAAGGTTTTCGACGGTGCTGCGGTCGCCGCGATCTGGCAGTGGAAGATGAAGCCGGCAACGCGCGAGTGCCAGCCGGTCGAGCAGAAGGCCGTCCAGCGAATGGATTTCCGCCTCGGCACGCATTGGTCCGACGAAGATGCGGCAGCGCTGCGCAGCTCGAAGACGGTCGACCTGCCGAGACCTTCGACGCTCAAGTAGGCGGAGGTCGTTGCTCGCCGCTAGAGCTGCACCACGCCCAATCCGACCAGGCCCGCGACGATCAGATAAATCGCGATCACGTAGTTCAGGATCTTCGGCACGACGAGGATGACGACGCCGGCGACGATCGACATTACGGGAACCAGATGCACGTGAAGGGTCATGGCGGTGCTCAGGCGTTGGCGAACGGATAGCTAATGTAACCCTCGGGACCCTGCGAGTACCAGGTCTTGCGCTCGTCCGGCGTCAGCGGCAAGCCGCGCGCGAAGCGATGTGGCAGATCGGGATTCGCGAGGAACTTGCGACCGAAGGTGATGGCATCGGCCGCGCCGCTCGCAAGCGCTTCGTTGCCGCTCGCGAGGTCGTAATCGGAATTGAGGACGAGCACGCCGCGATACGCCTTGCGGATCAGCGGCGCGACCGGCGGCCGATCCGACTTGCCGAAGGTGCCGCCCGGTCCGGGCTCGCGCAATTCGAGGAACACGATGCCGAGATCGTCGAGCGCTTTCGCCGCGGCGGGGAAGAGCGCGTCCTGGTTGCTGTCGTCGACACCCTGGATCTCGCCGTTGGGCGACAAGCGCACCGCGGTGCGATCCGCGCCGGCTTCGGCGATCAGCGCTTCGACCACTTCACGCAGCAGGCGGATCCGATTTTCGATCGATCCACCGTAGCGATCGCTGCGGTGATTGGAGCCGTCGCGCAAGAACTGATCGATCAGATAACCGTTCGCCGCGTGCAGCTGCACGCCGTCGAAGCCCGCGGCCATCGCGTTGCGCGCCGCGAGTCCATAGTCGGCAATCACGCGCGGGATCTCGTCGAGCTTGAGCTCGCGCGCCTGCACGTACGGCTGCTTGCCTTCGTAGGTGTGCGCGTTGCCGGGCGCGGTCGTCGCGCTCGCCGACACCGGTTGCACGCCGTGCAGCGACGGGTGCACGACGCGTCCCATGTGCCAGAGCTGCGCATAGATGCGGCCGCCGGCCGCATGCACGGCGTCGTTGACGCGCTTCCAGCCTTCGATGTGCTCGCGCCCCCACAGCCCACCCGCGTACGGCCAGCCGCTGCCTTCGAGGCTGATGTGCGTGGCTTCGGTGAGGATCAATCCCGCCGACGCGCGCTGCGCGTAGTAATCGGCCATCAATTGCGTCGGCACGTGATCGCGCGTGCCGCGGCCGCGCGTCAGCGGCGCCATCCAGATCCGGTTCGGGCAGGTGAGCGGTCCGATGCGGATCGGGTCGAAGAGCGTGGGCATGCGTCGGGTCAGCGGAAAAAAATGGAACGCGAATGCTAGCAGCGCATCGATCCTTCCGTCGGAAAGAAACTGCGTCCGGTTCGCGCGCGGAAGCGGTCGTCGAGCAGCGGGGTGAGGAAGTCGGGAAGCGACCCATTGCGGTCACTGAATGCTGCCCGACCGAGCACTTGGGCGATGAAGAGCAGACGGTTGAATCGTTGCGTCCCTCATCACTAATTTCGCCGGGCTTTGCTGAATCCCTCATGCAGCATGTCCACTAGGCCGCGAATCCAACGCGGCGTCAGCCGGTCAAGCAGGAAATACATCCGGATCAGGATCGCGCCCTGGATCACATCGATGGCCAGTTCCACATCCAAATCACGGCGTAGTTCGCCGCGCTCGACTGCGCGCTGCACGATCTGCCGCATCGGGCCTCGACGCTGATCGTTCACCCGGATTAACGCACCGGAAAGAGCGGGGTTGTGCACGCATTCGGCTGCCAACATCGGCAACACGCCGCGCATCGGCGAGTCCCGCATGATCTTCTCGAACTCGCGGAACATGGCGGTGAGATCCTTCTCGAAGCTGCCCTTGTTCGCCGGCGGGGCGATCGGCAGCTGATCGAAGACCGCCAGGATCAGGTGTTCCTTGGTGGGCCAGCGTCGATAGATCGTGGTCTTGCTGGCCCGGGCCATGGCAGCGACGCGATCGACGGTCAGCGCCGCATATCCCTCTTCCATCAGCACGCTCAACGTGGCCTTCAAGATGGCGTGTTCGGCCCGGATGCTGCGTTTGGTTTTTTTCACAGGTTGTCCTTGGATGCGCCACGAGTGTAGCGAGGTCGTCCGTTTGCGGTATTAGTCGAAACGATACGTCCCGTATCGTTCGACGATGGGGAAAAGACGGCACGCAGTCGTGACCGGCGGGGCAAGCGGCCTGGGATTTGGCTGCGCGACGCATTTGCGCCGCCTCGGCTTCGACGTGACGTTAGCGGACATCGACCGGGCTGCCTCCACGCGAGCCATTCGCGGTCTGACATTGATTCCTGGCGATGGCGCACTGCGCACGCAGACGCTCGACCTCGCCGATCCGCAGAGCATCGCCGCACTTGCGCAGGCACTTTGCGACAGTGGTGAACCGATCGATCTGTTGATCAACAACGCCGGGATTTATCCGCCGGCTCTAAGACGCGTCACCGCGGACGAGCAGGAATTGAGCTTCGCAATTGGGCATCTGGGGCACTTCCGGTTGACGCATGCTCTGTGGCCCTTGCTCGAGGATGCGCCTGCAGCACGGGTCGTCAGCATTTCCAGCCTTGTACAGCGTCATGCCCGGATCAATTTCGATGATCTGAGCTGGCAACACGGATACGAGCCCATCCGTGCGTACCAGCAGACGAAGCTCGCCTGCCTTCTGTTCGCACGCGAGCTGCAACGTCGATTGGCGCTCGGCGGGCATCGCGTCACGAGCTACGCAGCGCACCCGGGTGTGTGTCGAACACACATCGGGCGCAACCGCCCTCGCAACCCGCGGGACAGTGCGTGGCAACGCCTCGCGACAGCCGCGCTCGCCGCTGGACTGCGCTACGTCGGTCAGTCTCCCGAAGAAGGGGCTCGCTCGGTGATTGCCGTCGCAACGACGGATGAATTTCCCCCGGGCAGCTTCATTGGTCCTCGTTGGCTCAACGAAAGCTTTGGCCGTCCCGTCCTGATCGCGCCAGGAGCCGCTGCCGCGGATCCGGCGCAAGCGGAGAAATTGTGGGCGCTGAGCGAAGAGCTGACCGGGCTGCGCTGGGATTTCCTGATGAGGCCCAAGCTTGGGAAGATGGCATGACGAGAAGCATGCGAGCACGTGCGCTGCTGGTACTAATCCTCTTCATGGATCCTGCCGTCGCTCAGGAAACGCCCCAAGACAGCGCGCCAGCGACGCCCCCGACCAGCGATCAACGTTCGTTGCCGACGATTCCGGTCCCGTCGAGCGCGAACGCTGAAACACCCACGCAGCCCAAGGACAGCGATCCGGCGAAGCTGGAAGAGGTCGTGGTCACTGCCCAGCGCAAGGTTGCATCGTTGCAGGCGACGCCAATCTCGATCGACGCGTTCAATGCCGACAAGCTGCAGATGCGCGGCATCAGTGGCGTCGAGGATCTCGGCTCGAACGTTCCCAGCATGGTGATCGAGCCCCATCCGCTGTCGAATACGACCTTGCGCATCACCATTCGCGGCGTGGGCGTCACTGACTCCCAGGTCACGCAAGATCCCGCCGTCGGCATCTATCTGGATGGCGTTTATCTGGCTCGAACGGTGGGCCTGGCGCTCGACCTTGCGGACATCGAGCGCATGGAAGTGCTGCGTGGCCCTCAGGGCGTGCTGTACGGGCGCAACTCCACGGGAGGCGCCGTCAATGTCCTCACGAAACGCCCCGATCCGTCGGAATTCACGATGCAGGACAAGATCACGCTCGGCGAGCGCAATCTCCTGTTAGGCAGAAGCTCCATCAACGTGCCGCTGCGAGACGATCTCGCTATCAAGTTCGCCGTGCTCGGTCGCCGCAGCGACGGTTTCGTCGACAACACTTCACCCGGCAAGGATTTCGGCGACAGGCGCGAGCTCGGCCTGCGCTTCGACGGGCGTTGGTTCGCCACTAATTCACTGACGCTGGATTACAGCTACGACTACACGAATCTCAGCTACGTGAACTACATGTTCCAGGGCGTGCTGAAGCCGCTGACGGACCACGGGCTTGCCGAGTACTTCAAGCCGTATGCGGTCGCCAATTCGGTCTATTCCACTCGGCGGCTGGATAGCCTCGGCTCTGGCGCGCCGATGGAAGCTTCTACCGCGAAAGTCAGCGGGCACACGGTGACGCTGACGCAATCCTTCGACAGCCTCGAACTGAAGTACATCGGCGCGTACCGCAGGCTTGCGGACTCTCAGTATCCCGATCTCAGTGGTGGTGGCGGCGAGACCGGCTACCGCATCGACCTCAATACCTACGACAGCGCGGCAGCGCGCATGGCCAACGGCGGCCAGCCCACGCCACTGGTGATCCCGACGACCTTTCAGCATCAGTGGTCGCACGAGCTGCAGGTGAGCGGTTCGGGGTGGGAGTCGCAGTTGAACTACATCGGCGGCCTCTATTACTTCACCGAAAGCGGCGGCGAGAACGGCGGGCCTATTCACCACATTGAGAGCGCGACCGTCGATCCTCAGCAATCCGACACCCTCCTTGGCCTTATCCCGCCGAATCTGCGCGATCAACTCGATGATCAGGCGCTGCCGCGTCTGTCGGCGTTCTGGGACTACTTGTACGGGATCCACAACAGAGCGTACGCAGCTTTTGGCCAGATCGGCTTCCGGCCTTCGTTCTTCAAACGCCTGAACTTCACCGTCGGCCTGCGCGCGTCGCGCGACGAGCGATACGCGATCAAGGATTTCATCCAGCGCCAGTATCTGGAATTGCGGCTCGCGAATTTGAGTGCCGCCGCGGTGCCGGTGCCGCAATCAGTCGCCAAGAGTCCGGACGATTTCGTCGGCGTCGAGGCCAGGAGTCACTACAACGATGTCTCGCCATCCGCGATCGTGCAATTCGATCTGACCAAGAGAGCGATGGCTTACCTTTCTTACTCCACCGCCTACAAGAGCGGTGGCTTCAACCTGCGCGATCCGCAGGTGTCGGCGGCGTCGGGCGCTGCATCGGACGGAACCAACTACGGGTTCGGCTTCGTGGAGGGTTTCAAGCCGGAACGCGTGAAGTCCTGGGAGCTTGGACTCAAGAGCGAATGGCTGCAGCGTGCGTTGCGGCTGAACGTCGATGCGTTCTACAGCAACTACACCGACATGCAGACCAACTTCCTGATCGCCGGAACGATCTCGGACACCAAGTCACGCAACGCGGGCAAGGCGCGCATCACCGGTCTCGAGGTCGAAGGCGGATTCGTTCCCATGCAGGCGCTGCGTCTTGGCTTCCAGTATGCGTACCTCGACGCCAAGGTCCTGGAAGTCATCGACGTGAACGGCAACAACGTCGCGGACCTGTATCCGTTCATCGCTGCGCCGCCGCACTCCGGCGTGGCGTTCGTCGACTGGACCGTCGCACATCCGTCCTGGGGTGAGATCCGCGCCTACGCGAACTGGAACTACATCGGCGATCGCAAAGGCTTCGTCATCACGGAGGCGCGGCGCGGCCTGACGGCAATCAAGGGCTACGGCCTTCTCAATGCACGCGTAATGGCCGACGGCATTTCGATTGGAAACCGCGGGAGGCTCGACGTCGCACTTTGGGGCAAGAATCTGCTCGACAAGGAGTACGAGCTGACTGCGATCGACAACCTTCCGCAGGCGGATCGCGCCGTGATCTGGGGCGAGCCGCGGACGATCGGGCTCGATCTGATCTACCGGTACGGTCATTGATCGCATGCGCCGCCTTGCCGGGCTGATCGCTGCGCTGCTGATCGCAGGATGCAGCAGCTCAGGCAGTGGCGCTGCGACAGCGCGAGCGGTGACCAGCGATCTCACGGCGCCGGAAGTGAGTGGTCCGATCGAAGGCGGCGTGCGCATGCGTCCGTGGGGCGGCGCTTTGCCGTCGCAAGCGCCGCTCGATCCCTACGACTACGTCGAAGAAGAGTACTTCTACTCCGGCGTCGCGCAGGCACGTGACCTGCAAGGTCAAACCACGGGGGCTGAGGCAGCGTACACGACGCGTCTGATCGTCGAGCGTCCTCGCAAGCCCGAGCAATTCAACGGCGCCGTCATCGTCGAGTGGTTCAACGTGACGGCCTCGATGGACCTTCCCGTGATTTTCACGCTCGCTCACAAGGAGCTGCTGCGCGGGGGCTATGCCTACGTCGGCGTGTCCGCGCAGACGGCTGGGGTTCAGGCGAGCCCCTTCGCGCTCAAGCAGTGGGATCCCGTTCGCTATCTCGCGCTCAACCATCCGGGCGACGCCTACATGCATGACATCTTCGCGCAGTCGGCGAAAGCGCTGGTGGCATCTACCGGGCCACGACCTCTTGGAGATCTTCAGCCCAGAAAAATCATTGCTGCCGGCGAATCGCAGTCATGCATCCTGCTTTCGCAGTACGTAAACGTCATCGATCCAGAGCACCGCGTCTTCGACGGTTATTTCCTGCACTCCTGCGCAACCGCGATTTCGCAACGTCTCGACGTGCCGGTCATCCTGTTCAACAACGAAAGCGAGCTCGACGGGTTCACAGCGCCGCGCGACGCGACGCCTTTGCCGCCGATCGTTGCCGACATTCCAGGTCTGGGCCTGCTGCGCGTGCAGATGCTGGACAACGGCGTGCAGCCGGAAACTGATGGACCGTGGTATCGCGTATGGGAAATCGCGGGCGGCTCGCATTTCGACAAGCAGGCGCTCTCTTATCTCGTCCCGCTGCTGGCGTACAATTTTGCTGCTCCGTTGCCCGAACCGCCGACGCCACCGCAGTTTCCGCTCGGCTGCGGAAAGTTGCCAAATCGCGTTGCGATGGAGCGCCCGACGCGGGCCGCACTGCGACAGCTGCGCGATTGGGTGGTCGATGGAACCGCGCCGCCGCAGTATCCGCGCGTCCTGCGAAACGCGGATCGCACGATCGCGCGTGACGTGGACGGACTCGCCGAAGGCGGAATCCGGATGCCGCCGATGGTCGCGCCGGACGGGATCAATCTCGGTGATGACTGTCCTTTCATCGGCAGCTACACGCCTTTCGACCTGGTGCAGATGCAGCAGCGCTATGGCGACGCGGCGTCATTTCGTGCTGCCGTCGAACAGGCGGCGCACGATGCCGTCGGCACCGGTGCGCTATTGCCGGAGGACGCGTCGGAATATGTCGACGAAGCTGCGGCGGCGTGGGCGAGGTGACAAGCGCCTTGTTTGTCGAAGGTCCGCTTTCCGGAACTCTATCGGGCGTTGCCGACCGGCAGCTTCTGGCCGAAAGCAGCCGCCTCTATCGCCCACTTCGATGACTGCTCAGCAACCGAAAGCGGTCGCATTCGTAGATCGAAGTCTTTCCGCGCGTCTTGAGAGTTCTGCGGCCGGATCGGCCCGGCCCCGCGTCAATCCCGATTGCAGTAGTTTTATCGTGCGGCCGCTGCCGCGGCATCACAAATCGGCTCGATGGGGATCGCGAACGCCTTGCAGAACTCTGCGCTGGGCCTGGCGTGGCATGCGCTGCGCGGCCATCGGCATTGGCGACCGTTCTGGCGCACGCCGGAGCCGCGCGCCAGCTACGACGTCGTCATCGTCGGCGGCGGCGGTCACGGCCTCGCGACCGCGCACGCGCTCGCAACGAAGCACGGCGTGCGCAGCGTCGCCGTGCTGGAGAAGGGCTGGCTCGGCGGCGGCAACACCGGTCGCAACACGACGATCGTGCGATCCAACTATCTCGCCACACCGTCGGCGCGTTTCTACGACCATTCGCTGAAGGTCTATGAAGGCCTGAGCCGCGCGCTCGACTACAACGTGATGTTCATTCCGCGCGGCGTGGTCAATCTGGCGACGTCGCGATTCCAGCTGCGGACGATGCGCCGGCGTGTCGAAGCGCTGCGCCTCGCGGGCGTCGATTCGGAGATGCTCGACGTCGAGGCGATCCGTGCGCTGATGCCGCGATTGCAGATTCGATCGACGGCGGGCTGCGAAGTGTTCGGCGGGTTCATCCAGCGTCGCGCGGGCATCGCGCGTCACGACGCCGTCGCGTGGGGCTATGCGCGTGCGGCCGATCGCGCTGGCGTCGACATCATCCAGAACTGCGAAGTCACAGGCTTCGAAAGGAACGGCGACGAGATTCGCTCAGTGCAGACATCGTGCGGCCGCATCGGCGTCGACAAGGTCGCGATCTGCGTCGCGGGTCACTCGTCTGTGCTCGCGGAGAAGCTGGGCCTGCGGCTGCCGATCACCAGCATGGCGCTGCAGGCGATGGTGTCGGAGCCGATCAAGCCGGTGCTCGACGTCGTGCTCGACGGCGGCTTCTACGTGAGCCAGTCCGATCGCGGCGAGCTCGTCATGGGCGGCGGCACCGACGTCTACACCTCGTACGCGCAGCGCAGTGGCTTGCAGCGCGTCGAGGACAACATGGCCGCGCTGGTCGATCTGTTCCCGTCGTTCGCGCGCCTTCGCTTCATGCGTCAATGGGCCGGCATCATCGACCTCACGCCGGATTCGAGCCCGATCATCGATGCGATCGGTAACGTCGCGCTGTCGTGCGGCTGGGGCAGCTGGGGCTTCAAGGCGATCCCGGCCGGCGGCGAATGCCTCGCGCATCTCATCGCGACCGGCAAGCCGCATCCGCTCGCCGAGGCGTTCTCGCTCGAGCGCTTCACCACCGGCGCGCTGATCGACGAAGCCGGATCCTCCGGCGGCATGGACGATCGGGAGCCGCTGCTGTGAAGCGCATCGACTGTCCGTGGTGCGGCCCGCGCGCCGAGAACGAATTCACCTGGGGTGGGGAAGCGCACATCGTGCGACCAGGCCTGTCGTGCGGCGACGGCCAATGGCGCGATTACCTTTTCACGCGCAGCAATCCGCGCGGCGCGCATCAGGAGCGCTGGTGTCACACCTACGGCTGCGCGCAATGGTTCCATGTCGCGCGCGACACGCTGACGCATCGCATCGAGCGCGTGTACGCGATCGATGAAGGTCCGGTCGATGCGACTGGCTGAAGGCGGCACGCACATCGACCGCTCGCGACCGCTGAGCTTCACGTTCGACGGTCGTGCGTATCAGGGCTTCGCTGGCGACACGCTGGCATCGGCGCTGCTCGCCAACGACGTGCGCGTCGTCGCGCGCAGCTTCAAGTTCCATCGGCCGCGCGGCGTGTTCGGCGTCGGCCTCGAGGAGCCGAGCGCGCTCGTGACGATCGTGCGCGGCCCCGACCGCGAGCCGAACCTGCGCGCCACCGAAGTGCAACTGTCCGATGGGCTCGTTGCCTGCAGCCAGAACGCGTGGCCGAGCGTTCGCTTCGACCTCGCCGCGATCAACGGATGGCTCGCGCCGCTGCTGCCAGCCGGCTTCTATCACAAGACCTTCAAGTGGCCGCGCTGGTCGTGGTACGAAGGCGCGATCCGTCGCACCGCCGGGCTCGGTCGGATCGCCGGTACCGCCGACGCGACGCGCGAGTCCAAGCGCTTCCATCATTGCGACGTGCTCGTGATCGGCGCCGGCGCGGCGGGTCGCGCTGCGGCCGAGGCAGCTGCGCAGCGCGGCGCCGATGTGACCCTCGTCGACTCGGGCCGCATCGCGACGCTGCCGAACGTGCGCGCGCTGCCGAACACGACTGCGATCGGCTGCTACGAAGATCGTCTCGTCGCGGCGATCGAGCGCATCGGCGATCGTCAGCGTCTCTGGAAAATCCGCGCGGCGGAGATCGTGTTCGCGACCGGCGCCACCGAGCGACCGCTGGTGTTCGAGAACAACGATCGGCCCGGCGTGATGCTCGCGTCGGCAGTCGGCGCGTACCTGGAGCGCTATGCCGTGGTGCCCGGCCGCAACGTGGCGTTCTTCACCAACAACGACTCGGTCTATCCGATCGCGGAGGCGTTGCGCTCGCGCGATGTCGTGGTCTCGACCATCGTCGACACGCGGCGCGACGATGCGGTGCTCGATTCGCGGCGCGTCGATTGTGATGTGCTCGCCGTGTCCGGCGGCTTCAATCCGAACCTGCAGCTGTTCTCGCAGGCGGCCGGCAAGCTTCGCTACGACGAGAAGCTCGCCGCGTTCATTCCCGGCGAGGCGCCGCCGGGTTTGCGCTGCGTCGGCGCGGCGGCGGGCGAGATCGATGGCGGTGTCGCGCCGCGCTGGCGCTCGCCCGGCAATCCGCGCAAGCAATGGGTCGATCTGCAGTACGACGTCACCGTCGCCGACGTCGAGCTCGCGGCACGCGAGGGGTTCTCATCGGTCGAGCATCTCAAGCGCTACACGTCGGTCGGCATGGCGCCGGATCAGGGCAAGACCAGCGACGTGAACGCGCTCGCGCTCCTCGGCGAGATCACCGGCCGCGCGATCGGCGACGTCGGCACGACGACGTTCCGTCCGCCGTATCACCCGGTGACGATCGCTGCGCTCGCCGGCGCGAGGACCGGCAGCCTCGCACAGCGCTATCGCCGATTGCCGGTCGCATGGCACGAGAAGAACGGCGGCGTGATGGAAGATCACAGCGGTTGGTTGCGCGCGGCGTTCTATCGTCGTGACGGCGAGTCCGAGGCGCAAGCGATCGCGCGTGAGGTGCGCGCGGCGCGCTTCGGCGCCGCGCTGTTCGACAGCTCCTCGCTCGGCAAGATCGAAGTGTTCGGCCGCGATGCCGCCGAGTTCCTCAACCGGCTCTACGTGAACAACGTGAAGACGCTCGCGCCCGGTCGACTGCGCTACGGGATGATGCTGGGCGAGAACGGCGTGATCAAGGACGACGGCGTCTTCGGCTGTCTCGCGCCGGATCATTATCTCGTCTGCACGTCGAGCTCGGGCGCGCGCGACGTCGCGTTCTGGATGGAGGAGTGGCGGCAATGCGAATGGCGCGAGCTCGACGTGCGCATCGTGCCGCAGACGGCGCAGTGGGCGACGCTCACGGTCTCCGGCCCGAAGTCGCGCGAGATCGTCGCGCGGCTCGGTGTGGACATCGATCTCTCGGCCCAAGCGTTCCCGCACATGCACGTGCGCAGCGGAAGCGTCGCCCTGAAGGGCGACCCACAAGTGCGCGTGCGCCGCGCCAGCTACACCGGCGAAATGTCGTTCGAGATCGACATCGCCGCCGAGCACGCAGACCTGCTGTGGTCGCGGCTGCTCGAGCTCGGCGCCGCGGAGAACATCACGCCGCTCGGCATGGAGGCGCTCGACGTGTTGCGGGTGGAGAAAGGCTTCCTCGAAGTCGGCGTCGACACCGACGGCGAAACCACGCCGCTCGACGTCGGCTGGGGCGAGGCGATCGCGAAGAAGCCGGAAGATTTCCTCGGGCGTCGATCGCTCTCGCGGCCCGCGCAGCAGCGCGCCGATCGATTGCAGCTGGTCGGCTTGCAGCCCGAGGATCCGCAATTGTTCCTGCCGGTCGGTGTGCACGCCGTCGACGATGCCGGCGCCCCGATCGGCCACGTCACGTCGAGCTGCGTGAGCCCGACGCTGAATCGTTCCGTCGCGATGGCGCGCATCCGCGGCGGCGCCAAGCGCAGCGGCGAGGTGATCGCGATCGACATCGACGGCACGCGGCATCGCGCACGCATTTGCGACCGCGCGTTCTACGATCCGCAAGGAGCGCGGCTGAATGGCTGAGCTCGACGCCAAGCGTTTGCTGACCGGAACCGTGTCGACGCTCCAGGATCTCGTCGGCTGGCGGCCGCCGAGCGAGCCCAATACGAGCGCGCACACGCCGGACGGTCTTTGTCTTTGGCTGCGACCGGATCAATGGCTGCTGTTCGGTGGCATCGCGGTGCGACACCGTGGCTCGACCGCGGTGCTCGACGTGTCATCGCGCTGGACCACGTTCACCGTCGCGCTCGACGCGCTCGCCGCCGGCTGCAGCCTCGACCTTCGTGAGCGCGCGTTCGCGGTCGGTCGCTGTGCGCAAACGCGCATCGAGCAGGTGCCGGTGATCGTGCATCGGCGCTCCGCAGATCAATTCGACGTGCTGGTGGAGCGTCCGCTGGCGCATTATTTCGGACTCTGGCTGGAGGCAGTGGGCAAATGAAGAAGCGGGCGGTGGGGAAGGCGACGACAGCGATCTGGGGCGGCGAGCAGGAGCACGCGCCGTACGAGCGCGCGACGCAGGTGCCGGTCGTGCACAGCGTCTCGTTCGGCTACGAGGACATCGACACCTGGCACGCGGTCGCGACGGGCAAGCAGAAAGGCCACATCTATTCGCGCAACACCAACCCGACCGTGCGCGCCTTCGAGGAGAAGCTGCGCGATCTTGAAGGCGCCGAGGCCGCGACGAGCTTCTCCACCGGCATGGCCGCGATCAGCAACGCGCTGTTCACCTTCCTGCGGCCGGGCGATCGCATCGTCTCGATCAAGGACAGCTACGGCGGCACCAACCGCATGTTCACCGAGTTCCTGCCGGCGTTCGGCATCAAGGTGCAGCTGTGCGCAACAACTGATCACGAGGCGATCGAGCGCGAAGTCGCGAAGGGCTGCAAGGTCCTTTATCTCGAATCGCCGACCAATCCGACCGTGAAGGTGACCGACATCGCGCGGCTGGCGAAGGCGGCGCACAAGGTCAAGGCGCTGGTCGTCGTCGACAACACGTTCGCGACGCCGATCAACCAGAATCCGCTCGCGCTCGGCGCCGACGTCGTGATCCACAGCGCGACCAAATTCCTCGGCGGGCACGCCGACGCGCTCGGCGGCGTCGCCTGCGGCAGCCGCGAGCTGGTCGAGCAGCTGTATCACTTCCGCGAGATCAACGGCGCGACGCTCTCGCCGATGGACGCGTATCACCTGCTGCGCGGGATGAAGACGCTCGCGCTGCGCGTCGAGCGCCAGAACGAAAGCGCAATGACGATTGCGCAATGGCTCGCGAAGCATCCGCTCGTCGAGCAGGTGAACTATCCGGGCCTGCCGGCGCACGAGCATCACGACATCGCCAAGAAGCAGATGCGCGGCTTCGGCGGCGTGCTCTCGTTCGCCGTGAAAGGCGGCTTGCCGGCGATCAAGAGATTCCTGCCGAAGCTTCAGTACGCGCATCGCGCGGCGAATCTCGGCGCGGTCGAGACGATCGTCGGGCCGCCGCAGACCACGAGCCACGTCGAGTGCACGCCGGAGCAGCGCGCGGCTGCGGGAATCCCGGAAGGGCTCGTGCGCTATTCGACCGGCATCGAAGACGTCGAGGATCTCATCGCCGATCTCGATCAGGCGCTCGCAACGTTGCGGAGAAAGAAATGAGCAAGCCGCGTTATGTGAAGAAGGACGATCCGAACTGGATCCCATATCGCGGGCCGAAGCCGGTCGACTCGCGCGGCGAGATCGTCGTCGGCGACGTGATCCCGACCGACGAGCGCCTGTGGGTTCCGCTCGGCGACAAGGTGTGGACGCGGCCGCTGTCGTTCGTGCCGTCGCAAGGCTACTGGGTGCATCTGCTGCGCGTGCGCAAGACCGGCATCTTCAATCGCCATCGCCACGCGTCGCCGGTGCACGGCTACGTGCTCAAGGGTCGCTGGTACTATCTCGAGCACGAGTGGGAAGCGGTCGAAGGCGGCTACGTCTTCGAAGCGCCCGGCGACACGCACACGCTCGTCGTGCCCGACGACGTCGACGAGATGATCACGCTCTTCCACACGACCGGCACGATCACTTACGTCGATCCGGACGGGAAGGTGACCGGCATCGAAGACGTGTTCACGCGGCTCGATACGTGTCGGCGGCATTTCGAGGCGATCGGACTCGGAGCGAAGTTCGTTGACCAGTTCATTGTCTGATCCAAGCGCCAGCGGCTCGGATTCCGGCGGGGGACGCCAAAATAGCCTTCCATGGCGCTCGTATTCGCCATCCATGGCGAATAACGCCCCCGCCGAAACCCGATCCGCCGGCGCTGGAGGCTACCGTGGTTCGTCGATGGTCCCCGATGGGGGCGTTCGACCGCCAGGGATGGCGGGCGACGAGCCGGCCAGGGAAGGCTCTTTTGGGCGTCCCCCATCGGGGACCGTCGGCGGACCGCGGTGAGCGCAAACACAGCCATGACGAAAGTCCCGGCGAAGCGCATGGCCGGCTTCTACTTCTTCTACATGTCCGCCGTCGGCGTCTTCACGCCGTTCCTGAGCCTGTACCTGACCGATCGCGGCTGCACGCCGGCGCAAGTGGGGATCGCGTGGGGCCTGCTCGGCGCGATGCGCATCGCGACGCCGTACTTCTGGGGCACGATCGGCGACAAGACCCATCGCCGCATGTTCGTGATCAAGGCGGCGCTGCTCGCGGCACTGCTCGCGTTCGCGGCGATCTGGCTCGTGCCGGATTACGGCAGCATCCTCACGCTGCTCGTGGCCTACGGCTTCTTCATCAACGGCACGCTGACGCAATTCGAAGTCGTCGTGTTCCAGCATCTGGCCGATCGGCGCGCCGAGTACGCGCGCATCCGCCTGTGGGCTTCGATCGGCTTCGTGGTGACGGTGATGCTGCTCGGCCCGGTGTTCGATCGCATCGCGCTGACGTCGTTCCCGCTCTGGGTCGCCGGCCTTTATTTCGTCTGCTGGGCCGGCGCGCTGCGCATCCCGGAGCCGCCGCCGCATCCGCATCATGCGCAGAGCGGGAGCGTGCTCGGCATCCTGCGCAAGCGCCCGGTGCAGGCGGTGCTGGCGATCGGCCTGCTGATGCAATTGTCGGCCGCGCCGTTCAACGCGTTCTTCAGCATCTACCTCGACGAGCACGGCTACGCGAAGTCGACGACCGGCACCGTCTGGGCGGTCGCGGTCGCAGCCGAGATCGTGCTGTTCCGCTACGTGCCGCAGCTGCAGAAGCGCTTCGGCCTGCGCAACCTGATGCTGGTCTCGCTGTCGACGCTGGCGGCGCGCTGGGTGCTGCAGACACTCGTGATCGACCACTTGATCCTGCTGATGGCGGTGAATTGCCTTTCGGCGATCAGCGTCGGCATGAACTACATCACCTCGGTCGCGCTGGTGCAGGAGATGTTCCCGCCGCGCGTGCAGGGCCGTGGCCAGGCGATCTACGTCGGCCTGTCGAACGGCGTCGGCACTTCGCTCGGCAGCTTCCTCACCGGCGTGCTCTGGACCGCGTGGCCCGCCGATCGCATCTGGTACTGCGCGAGCCTCGTCGCGCTCGTCGCGCTGTTGATCGCGTGGCGCTGGCTGCATCCCGAGCCTGCGCGCTGGCGCGTCGCCGAGCCGGCGCCGCAACCTGCCGCGGAGATCGCATGAGAGCGCTCGAAGGCATCACGGTCGTCGCGCTCGAGCATGCGATCGCGGCGCCGTACTGCACACGGCAGCTGGCCGATCTCGGCGCGCGCGTGATCAAGATCGAGCGGCCCGGCGCCGGCGATTTCGCGCGCAGCTACGACGATCGCGTGCGCGGCATGTCGTCGTATTTCGTGTGGGCGAACCGCTCGAAGGAAAGTCTCACGCTCGACGTCAAGCACGCCGAGGCGCCGAAGATCCTGCGCGCGCTGATCGAGCGCGCCGACGTGCTCGTGCAGAACC